>OLRK01000805.1_pt1 | contig 31838 bp, 23 predicted proteins | sample 1672911 | NCBI WGS metagenome assembly OLRK01 (sample SAMEA3136736, study PRJEB25190) | human gut metagenome | biome: human gut; feature: human-associated habitat; material: faeces | place: Austria | collected 2013 | reverse complement strand
CAAGGATATAATCAATTCCGTTTTCCGTTATTCTTGGTTTCAATTCGCTCATGTTTTAATCTCCTCATTCTGGCTCATTTTTTTGCAAGTCTGGCTCTCCAGAAATATTGGTAAATCTTTGGTAAATTTGAGATTGAAGCACAAAAAACGCTTAAAAACGGGACTTATGAGACGATATGAGACTTTTCATCATGCCCGGGAAATCCTGCCGTGGCAAATGAAAAGTACTCGTATACTCATATAAACTCCTTTCAAAAGGCGCTTTTCTGCTGCCATTTGCAGCGTTTTGCGCGGTGTTAATTTTTCTTTATGTATCGGTTATTTCTGTACACATCTTGCAAATCTTAGTAAAATTTTGCAAGATGTGTACAGCAATCGTAGTAGAAACGGAGTAAAAAGCGGGTGGGGTTACTACTGACTTTTCTCACTTGAAAGCGATTGAATTCTTTCATCAATGAGAATATTAACATTGTCTCCGACAAAAGCCTTAAATGGGAATCCATCAACATCTATTATTTCAGATTTTAATGATACTTCTACACCCAGACGCTTGCTATCATTTATTATTCTATAATCAAAAAGAGACTCTGCGCTCCCTTTTGCTTGTTTAATACAAGACAGAAGTTCTTTTTCAGTTGATACTTGTGGTAAAATTCCAAGTATCAATGCTAATTCACTTAATAGCTCTTTCTTTACCGCAAAACTTTCATCTACCGCTTTATCAAGTGCAGCAAATTGTAAAGAACGAACAATGTCGGAGAATTGAGCATAGATTTGTTCATTACTTTTTTCTTCCCAATAACTAACTTCATTAGCAGCTGCAGACGGCTTTCCATTTAACGTTGTATTCGGTGAAAAAGCGTAATAACTTTCCACCGCCCCCCGTCGAAGAATAAAACATCCTAAATTTTCTAAAATATCAAATAGCACATTAATTCTCTTTTTGAGACTTGTCCACTCATGTGAATCTGGCCAAGTTGCTAGTTCATCTGCACTCACCGTAAACAACTGCGCAACCAATGCACGACGAATAATTTTATCATCTTCTGCTTCTGGATCTCGGTTTACCCAATACGGGTGCTGGTTATAAATCATTACCATATTTTCTTTTTGGGATTGAACTAATTCATCTATTTTTGTCTTTATATCCCTAATCATGCTTTGAAGATCCCCATTTCCATAATCATTAGCAATTTCAGTTGCTTCAGGTAATACCGCGAACAAATTAATAATATTATTATCATCTGTAAAACCATCTAAATCTGTCAAGACACATACTTCTTTACCAATTAATCGAAATAGCTTTGTAATAACAGGAAACTGTCCTTTTCCTTCAATCGGAATGATTTGTGAACCTGCCACATCAAGATTTAAGTTAAGTCTATTGCAGAGATATCGACATAAAATCATATCGCTAGATCCTTCAATAAGCATTACCTTTTTTGCAAAAAAACCTTCACTATATATAAGGCTCATTCGTAAAAGAAATTCTTTCAATTTTACGTTATTCAATTCTGGGGTATCTGGCGAAATTTGTTTAGGTAATGCATCTTTTCTAAAAAACACAAAGTTGCACAACTCAGATGCAGTATTTAATTCGATCATCTCTGCAGAATGGGTTGAAATAATAATAGTTTTATTGTATCTTTTTGCAGCACTTTTCATCTCACGAAGAAGATATGATTGTAATTGCGGATGCAAAGATACTTCTGGCTCATCAATTAATAATACTTCAACCACTTCATCAAATAGGGCAGCCAAAATTGAAATAACATTAACTAATCCACTTGCTTCTGCTGCAACCGAGTATTCTTGCTCACTATCGGTCTTTTCAAAAAACACCTTCATATGTCCAGCATCCCAGCGAATAAAAATATTTCTATTAAATAACACTGATAACCTCTCAGATACCTTAATAAAAACATCCTTTCGTTCGTCCATTGCAAAGAAATCTCCACTTGCAGTTTCAATTTGTAAACGAGCACGTTTTGTCGCTTGATCTCCAAGTGTATAATCATCAATGGTATAACTGTATTGATTTGTTTTTGATCTATACTGTTCCATATTTCCAATTCTATTTGATGATAAATATCGGACCTTATTGCCACCTAACTCACTTTTCATAATATCCCTTATTTTTTTCAATGTTTGAGTCTTTCCGGAAGCATTTGTACCAACCAATATTGTTAATCCCGAATACAGTGTTATTTGAACCTCTTGGTTGCCAAAAATCTTTTCCACGTTAAAATGTAATGTATGAGGATATTCCATAGTAATCACCTTGTCTTTCTCACATAAATTATATAATACTATTTCTTCTTTGATATATTTCTACTGGCGTTATTCAACGGATTTATTGTACCATATTTATACAAGATTCTCTATACAAAAAACGCCCTGCAACCGCAAAGCGTCTTTCGTTTTTTCTATAATCATATTGCCTTAAACATCCTTTGCGACACCAGCTTCTCCCCCCCGTGTCTGTTCCAACTCCTTTCTGGCATTCTGCAGGTCTTCCATCCGTTTCAATTCTTCCTCGGCATCATCGAATCCGATATGCGTGTACACATTCATTGTGACTGATATATCCGAATGCCCCATGAGGTACTGCAACGTCTTAGGATTCATTCCCGATTTTACCATATTCGAACAATAGGTATGTCGGCATACATGAGGCGTGATGTTTGGCATCTGCACCCGGTAGATATCGTTGTATCACTTCACCATGTGGTTAAAGCGATGTTCCCAATGCATTGCCACTAACGGCAGTCTTTTGTCATCCAAAAACAGGAACCCGGTATATCCATCCACCACTTTTTCTACCTCTGGTTTCTCCCGGTCTTCGATGATGGCTTGAAAGCATTTTGCAACATCCTCTGTTACCGGAAGTTTTCTTGTTCCGGCGGAAGTCTTTGTTGGCTCAATCACTAAGGTCATATCAGATAACCGTTGAAGCTGATGATCTATATTCACAATCCTGTTCCCTAGATCAATATCCTTAATTGTAAGACCACAAAATTCCGAAATGCGCATACCTGTATGAAAAAGTATATACACAACTTCATAATACTTGCAGTATACATTATCATCATGAACAAATTTAAGAAATTTTCGCATTTGATCCCGCGTTAACGCTTCCCTGGTAACACTGTCATTCACCACCACTCCCGCAAGTTCAAATCCAAATGGATTTTTATGGAGCACATCGTCATCCACTGCCATTTGAAAAGCCGGCCTTAATACGCCCTGGACTGTTTTCACTGTGTAATATGTTAACTTCAAGCAATTATAATTATGAATTCAGCAATCATATTATGCAATTCACTAGTTGGCGTTGCAAATAAAATTCTGAAATGTGAAATTCCAGAGGGCGACTTATTTTGTTTTCAAACTGACACTACCCCCGAATATCTTATAATATCTGATTGTGCTTCACTAGATGTGTACAAAGAAATTCAGAATGGGGAAAATTTTCAAAAAACGCTCTGTACAGCAACAGATTTTTATCCAATATGTTTCTCAATCAAGAAATGTAACATTGAAAATGCAGAAAAAAAATATATAAAACTTGCGGAATTAATACTTTCTCTCAAGTATCAATTCTCGCAAGCTAAAGAAATCACCGATTCATATGGCGAAACATATCTTGTCCTATACAATTAACTTTTCGTATTCTTGTTCAATTAACGAAATTGCAGTATTCTCAAGTTGATTCGCTTTTTCCTGTAATACACTACTTCGTTTAAATATATCGCCAATTCTTTTTTCAGCAGATGTTTCTAAACGAGGAATAGGAATTCTCTTAAGTACATTTGGATCTATTTCCGGAATATCCTTTCCGAATCTTGTTGAAGCCATAAGGTGATATCCGAAATTGTCACTACAAAGAAATGCAGCAACATAGTAAAAATATGCCGGTGAGTCCTTCTTAGCAGCTATTCGCAATACATGTTGCGTTATTGCTTTTCCATTCATCAATGGCCCGGCTAACATACCATACCCAAGAACTCCACCATATTCTCCAGAACAAGGAACTAATACTGTATCTGTACTAATTACACACTTGTCAAGCTGTTTGGAATTCAAAGTTTTAGAAATATACTTACTTGGGGACAAATTAGCTCGTACTATATCTGATGACGAAAATAACCCCACGCTATTTTCATTATCCTCATTTAGATAATGTCTCTTAAAACGAGCAGTTCCCATACATCTGCAATATCACCCAATATATAATAACTATCACTGTTCTCTATTGCTCTAAAAATATAATTTGTATATGAATCATGCATGTGCGGATCTAAACGATTAATATGAAGATCATTAAATGATAGAATATGATTATCATACTCTACATTTTTTGGAACATAGTTTGCCAATACTAATAATAACTTATTTTCAACTTTCTGAATTTCTTTGCGAGCTTCATCATATTTTTTGACTGATTCATACATCAACTCATTTACTTGTTCTCTGATATTTTCAAAAAGCAACACCGGCAATTCATAAATATTATCTTCGACTAACTCTTTTATAACTTTTCCATGTGCATCTTTTTCCAATAATGAAAATCCATATTTTGTTCTAAGATATGCTGCAATATAACCTCTATATTTATCATTAATTCTAACTCTTAAACAGTGATCACTTGCAATATGCCCCGCAAACGTCTCACCACACAGTACGCTAGTTCCAACCGTTCCAGAACGTAAAATAAGTATATCATTGGGTTGGATAAAAAGTTTGTTGCCATCTTGCAACTTCTCTATATAAACACGATTATTATCTGGCAGCCTTAAGTAATCAATTTTATAGCATTTTAGCGGTATGTCATCTTTAATTACAATACCAGTTTCTTCAACTATCCAATCGATGTATTGTGGCTTTTCCATGTAGTATTCCTTTCCTAACTTTTAACCTTTATACAGCCTTCAACAACATCCGGATTATTCTTAGATGTGATTTTATATGGTATCTCATCAATCTCATTTTTCACAAAAAGGATTGTCGGGAAAGCAACAGTTGTATTATGTTTTATGTAATCTACTTTAAGCTTTACAATATACTTATCTTCACTTGAATAGAATCCATAACAAAACACATCTTTTATCTCATCAGTGAAATCATCACTATAATCCGGAACATATCCTGGCAAACCATATGGACGTGCTCCATACAGAGTTCTTCCATTTTGCTCTGATTCTGAATATTCAATATATTCAGATGTGCCTTCAATTCCGAACAAAATACTCATATCACAATCTGTAAGCAAATATCCCATCTCTGCGTTATTAAACTTAGGGAATTCACCTAATGTAAGCAAGGATTCTTTTGGAACCTCAAACGTAATTTCAGCATCTTCGTCGATGGCCTTACCACAATTCTGAATTGCTAATTTAATACAATTCATTCCAGAAAACGCTTTCTCAACCGGAGCCCATTCCAAAGCTTTAGAAATAGTTTCATGCAATCTTTTGATTTTCCAATATTTCTGCTTTTCTTCGGACGTTCCATTCAACTTAGGACCACTAAGTGGATTTGATGTTAAAGTATCTTTGTTTAAATTTCCAAGTTCAAAAAATGAATCGGACAACTCACACTCAAGCTGTTCAGCCGCAGCAGTAATAAACTCTTTCTCATCTTCATCTATGTCAACAGGGCTTGTAAAGCCAGCAAAAAAAGTATTAGCTGTAACAGATCTACCACCTACATTCATATCAGAAATCTCCTGATACATCTTCTTAATCGAAGTAATGTATTCTTTCATGGTAATCTCTGCATTTAACACGAATGGGCATACCACCGCTTCTTCAGTCAATCTTCCAGTTTCGTCAATACCTAATAACTTTAACTCAGAACGATATTCATTGGCTGTTTCACTTACCCTCTTTTCTGCCAAAAAATGCATGGAAAGATGGGCAAAAAACATCTTTTTAAATTCTTCGTCGGATGAATAAGTGAAATATATTCCTTTGTCTTTATATTTGTCACGGAATGCTTGTATTTTCTCATAGCCGTCACCATTTATTTTTGATGGTGGGATAGGCTTATCCGAAAAATACATAAACACTTGTTTTCCAGATTGAAGCATAATTTCAATTTCTTCTTCTGTTCCAGAACCATACTCATCAGTAGGTGAGCCAAATCTTGTCCAGAAAATCGCAACTGCTGCATCACATTTATTTACAAACTGTTCGTTAAGTAATGCCTGTGGTTTTCCTCCAGACTGAGCATAAGAACTCTTACTCCAATGGCGAGTTTTTATTGTGATTCCTAAAGTTTCAGCATATAATTCATTAAACTCATCTACTGCAGCTTCAATCAATGTAACTTCTTTCTTAATATCACCTGGGCAAGAAATCAAAAGGTTATACAATGTCACATTTTGAGCCATTGATTACACCTCCCAAACAGTTTCATCCCCGCAAATATTACGAATTTTAAGGCGGAGAGGTTTCTTTGTGCTGCGGATGTAACCATCCCAGAACTCCTTGGTTTTATTGCCGTCTACGATAACATAGCCATTTTTATCAATCTTGATTTCACTATCAGAATGCCACTCACCACCGGTCGCAGTGCAATCCAAGCTAAGGAATTCAATAAGTTCCAAGCCTTCTTCACTGATTTCAATCGGTTTATACGGTTTCTTCGCGGAAGAATTAAGGAATGCTTTCTGATTGAATTCTGCAATTTTAGACAACACACGATCACTCATAAATTTATCAATAGCAACAGCATATCCGCCTGCAATTTCTTCTGCATGGAATTCTGTATAATCACCAATGACAACATCATCAAGAATTGATTTAAGATCACGCAATTCAATTTCTACAGTTGTACTGTCATCTTCTTTGATGAAATTCATAATCTCCACTTTATCAGTAATGTCGATATAGTAAACAATAACCTTTTTAATGTCATTATCCAATTCTGGAATCGCCTGATGGATAATACGGTTCATAGTCACTTTATCAAGAAGTTTTGATGCACTATCCATTAAGTTTGGCACGTAAACAGGAATTGTACCAAGCTTGCTGTTAGAAATAGCACCTTCCCAGAAAGAATCAAGGGAATCTTCATTTTTCAAGCCAGGAATCAAAGATTTAATTTTATCCATTGTCTGAACCGGATTACGATAAAGTTGAACGCCATCTTTAATTTCCAGCACATCGAATTCAGCCCCATCTGCGACAAGACGATCACGGGTTGTCTGAATAGAATTCAATCCAATATCACAATGAATAAATTTTCTGCCAAGTTTATTTGCGCAAACTGCAGTTGTTCCGCTGCCTCCAAAAAAGTCTGCAACTATTAAATTTATATCCGAAGAAGCTTGAATTGCCCTTTCAATCAATGCCTCTGGTTTTTGCGTAGCATATCCAACCGGTTCTTCTTTATCTGCAGGTTGAAGCATAGACATTCTCCAGACATCATCAATAGTCTTTTCTGATGATTCCTGGTAAATTACTCTACCATTTTCATCTTTTGCATTCACAAGCTTTTGAGTTTCAGAATCCCAAACCCTTTTAATTTGTTTAATAGTTTCATCTCTCCTTTCCTTAATGGGCAAGAAACTGTATATATCGCTTTTTGTATACAGAAAAATTACATCATGATTAGATGCAAATCTGTTTACATTTCCCTGCATTTTGTTGTAGTAATGCCAAACAATTTCATTCAGAAAATGTGATTCTCCAAATACTTCATCCAATAAGATTTTTACATAATGACCTATATGCCAATCAAGATGAACATAAATAGATGCCGTTTCGCTCATTATAGACTTAATCGCCATAAGATTTTCGTACATCCAGTTCAGATACTTTTCTTTATCCCATACATCACCGTACATCTTTTCTTCAAAAGCTTTCAATTCATCTACATCCAGCTCTTGTTCAGCCTGTGCAATAGCTTCTGCTACTTTCGGATTTCGACGGATATATACTTTCTTTGCGTAATCAGCACCACTCGCAAATGGTGGGTCAATGTAAACAAGATCAACCTGAATACCCTGCTCCTTCAGATAAGCGCAAGCAGAAACACATTCGCCACGGATAACCATATTTCCGTCAGCATTTTCGCCCACGGTTTCCTGTTTTTCCATTTCATACAAAGGCATGCCACGTTGCAATGTCATAGAAACATCATCAGCGCCTTTGTATCTCAATATTCTATTAAAATTACCAAGCACAGCCTGTCCTTCCACCGGCTCCGGTATAAACGGTACATATTTAATTGGCATTATTTTCTATCTCCTTCTTCGGCATACATACATCAACAAAGTATCTTCCATAACTATCTAAGGAAATGATATCACAATCACCAGATACATCTATTCTTACTCCACCAGGCAACTGACTATAAAGTCCAAAACGTTTTTGAATATATGGTTCTTTTTCAATTCGCTCTGCAACACCTTCATTCAAAAATCCAGCCGTAGAAATCAGTAACCCCAGTCTAAGTAAATTGCTAATTGATGCTGAAATTTGAAATGGGTCTCCAAGATCACATAATGCAGCATTATAATGATATGGCATAGCATTAATGTAATATTGCTGCTGGCTTTCAGCTAAATATAGCTTCACATGCGAAATTGTAATCTGATTGTAATCATTTATTCTACGTAAAACTTGTGCATCTAACGGTTCCATTTGTCTAACCGCATCTACATAAGAGCGATGTACCTGCTGAGCTTTTCGATTATCCATAGCCGTTGCCAACATTTCCTCATACATTTCTCTTAATTCTGCTTCATCATACGCATATCTTAATGCTTCTAAAACAGGTCCTGCTATTTTTACTGGTGGCACTTGAAGATTTTCTTCAGGAATGTCCTTAATTTTCTCTTTCAAATCATCTTCAAATGCCTCTAATTTATATCTAAATGTCAAGTTTGCTTTTTTCACAGGATACAAAACAACATTATTAAAAAAACCAACAACAGTAGATAAGGCTCCATCTGCCTGTCTTGCTGTTTCCGGAATATTCTGCTGGATTGCATTAGACATTGGTTCAATTATATCAGGTAAAATCGAATTCTTAGTGTCACTCATTATTCTTTCTCCTTAAAAAACTCACAGATTTTTTGATGTGTCTGTGTCAATCTATCTTTCTCTGGCATCGTATCTTCCAAATACAGGTAATCAAAACGTTCATAACCATACACAGCATTATTCTGTTTTGAAAACTCTGTTTCCATAAAATTCTTCTTATCTTTAAAGACTGGATCTTTGGCATAAATCTGCCCCTTGGTTTCCACTACAATAACCTTATGGATAACGCCATCTTTTCGTTTAATGATAAGGAAGTCCGGTGTGTAAATACCAATGTAATTCCATTTTCCACTGGTTTTCTTATAGCACTTGATCTTAAACTCCGTCATAGCACGGTCTCCATTGTAATACACTTCCAGACCTAATTTTTCAATAATATCGAAGGACAATACTTCTCTTAAAAATGTTTGTTCAAAACCACTGTCTGTACGATATGGCAAGTAGTGGAACGAACGATTCTTATTTGGGTGAGATGATACACGCTGTTGCAATTTCAAAACGATTCTATCGTTTCCAGTTTCTATAGCGAGATCAATTAACTGCTGTGTCTTTTTATCAACTTTCAATTTTCCCTTATCGTCATCCATTATGTTTTCAACAACATTCTGTCTTGGATAGTACTCATCCAGATTATCTGCATATATCTCAGAAGTAAAATTCGCAATGTTCAACAAATTAGCTTCTTCTGGTATCAGTTCTTCTGTTGTATTGAAATCCGTTTTGTCACAAAAAGCTTTGCGAATATTGGCTTCTACCAACTTTTTATTGTACTTCGAACTGAAATATCGTGAGCCGCCTTTTTCGTATGTGATTTTTTCATATACTACTTTTAACTGCTCTGTATATGCATTTAATTCTGCCATGGAAGGTGTTCCAAATCCACTTCTCATAATGCCATAAATCCAAGAATTAAAGGTTGCATATTCTGTACCATATTCAGCATCATCCACCTGGATACTGATATTATTTACATTCATAGAAAGATCTGTTGTTTTGATAATATTACCTGCAATTTGCGCTGAATCAACAGATTTTTCAATAGAAACTTCAGGATTTGTCTTTTCAACAGTAAGTGTATCATAGCTGATTTTCAGTTGATAAAACTCTACTTTAGGCAACTTTAAATACGCCGTACGATTATAACGTTTCAAAGTAGTCTTACTGTTGTCTGCAGAAGAAAATTCTTTAAGTGAAATATGGTGCTGCCGCTCAAGCTGCATATTTAATTTTTCGGCATTGCTTTCATTCAAATATATCAGCGCCGTTTCCTGACCGTTTTTAATCACCTGACGCAAGCATCGACAAGATGTCTGTAATACCATATTAGTTGGGCAGTCCCCTTCTTGAGAAAGAATAATACCTGTAAGACTTCGACAATCCCAACCTTCTTTACCAATCTGCACAAGCAAAACAATACGAATTTTAGAAATAGATTTATCCAAGATATCAAACTGCATCTGACTATCAGCCGACATCTTATACTGTTTATTTCCTTTGTGGAATTTAAGTATAACATCAGTACCAAGGCCATATTCAGCTACAATACGGGATACCTGTGGATATACTGTTTCTTCTAATTTTTCTATAGTACCGCAATAAATACCCAATTTTGCCGTTAAACCATCTGCATAAACAGTGTCTTTATAAGTATCAAGAAATTCTCTGACACCCTTTTCAATAATAAGGCTGCTATCTGCAATATCTGCAATTTTTACAACTGGACGTTTTAAGAAATTTCCTACACCGTCTATAAGTGGATAGTAATACACAATATTTGTGATTTCAGCTGTACCAATGGACAATGAATCTACAACTTTTATTTTTTCAACTTTGTCTAAATATGGAGTACCAGAAAAACCAATTACAGAATTGACTGTATGATTCTGCGCCCATCTTGTAACTACAGCACGAAGCTTAATTTCATCACTTACTGCATGATGAACTTCATCAATAAAGATAGACAATGATGGTAACTTACCAATTAAATTACGAAGTTCATTTGCCTGTCGGTCTTTATCGTCCTCGCTTTCTTCAAACATATTTATCTGTCCCTGTTTTTCCTGAATACGGTCAAGAATTACTTTTTCCGCATTAGTAACAGCAACAAAACCAAACAACTCAGAAAGCGGCTGATGATTAGCGATTTTCTGAACATTTGGATTTTTTGTCTTATTTGATTTTTTTGCAGTTTTGCTTTGATCCAACACTTCAAAAGAAATCATCCTCTTGATGTCTGTTGCTGCAGGCTCCGAAAGAATCCATGATGGATTAAAGTTTTGTATCGTTTTAAGACTTGGAACCACTGATGATTTCAAACCTGATGGTGCAAATATGATAAAGTTATGCGCAAATGCCGGATTTGTTGGCTCGTTATAAGCAAAATATAAATCCAAGTAAATAAATGCCGCCATCAAATACGTTTTACCTGCACCCATAGGAAGGCTAAACAGATAATCCGTATAGGAAACACCATAAAACGCATTACGCAAGAATTCATTATAATCAATTCCCGCTGGATCTTTCTTTATCTGTTTTTCCAGTTTTTCAGATACCTGTTCACCTTTATCATTTGTCAAACATGCATATTCAAACAATGCCGCAGCCGCTGGATTCTGAAACAAATATTCACGAGTGGATTTTGATAATTCTATCTCATTCAAATCAATAGAATTAAAGAATCCCTGTCTAAACAGCTGTGTCAACGGCTTACATTCACAGGCAATTTTTAGAAACAGATATACCTTAATAGCCTCAATCTGAGCATCACGCATCTGCCCTTTTTTCTCTATATACTCAATTAAGTTTTTAACCGTACACCGTTCTGATTCATACCATTGTGTACACTTATTTTCTATCATTTTATAGAACATGTATTTACTCCCGTCTTTAAAATGTATATTATTATTTTTTCTCAAATCGCAAATTTTTCACTTTGAATCACGTTTAATATGCAATTCTAAAATAATCCAAATACGCCTTATACTTATCCTGTGCGGTCAAACAGGTATCTGTCAAATAACCTTTCTCATTGTTCCACTCTTTCAGTCCACGGTAGTAGAACATCTTCAGATTATCCTCAATGATAAACGGAACGATATTGTATTTCAGGCTCTCCTTAAACATGATCAATCTGCCCACACGCCCATTACCATCCTGGAACGGATGGATTCGCTCAAACTTCACATGAAAGTCCAGAATATCCGCAAAGGTCTTTTCTTCTTTGGCGCTATATTCCGTCAGCAAGGCCTTCATTTTATCGCCAACTTCTTCTGGAAGGGCTGTATCCCTGCCGCCGACTTCATTCGGAAGTTTCTTATAATCTCCAACAGCAAACCATTCTTTTCTGGAATCACTGGTGCCGTTCTTCAAAACCAAGTGAAGTTCTTTGATGAACTTCTCCGTCAGAGCTGCTTTTGCATGATCAATGATCATGTCAATGCAGCGGAAGTGATTTGCTGTTTCGATTACGTCATCCACATTCAGCACTTCTTTTTCTACGCCGATGGTGTTGGTTTCAAAGATATATCGGGTTTGATCGTGCGTCAGGCGGCTTCCTTCCATATGGTTGGAATTGTATGTCAATTCGATCTGTGTTTTATGGTAGATCCCACCAGAATATTTACTTGCCTTCTGCTCTTTCAGAATATCCAACAGAGTAATTGGTTCTGCTTTTCTTTTATTGGTACGCTCCGGTTTTTCTGCGTTTTCCGGAATGTTCCATGTCTTGCCGGTAAGAAACGCACCGTTCACACGCCCCTGGGCGCAGTAATTTCTAACACTGCGCTCGGATACATCCCACTTTTTCGCTACTTCAGTAACTGAAAGATATCGCATCTATGATCCTCCGCTATAAAATCCATCCAAAAAACTACGTTAATTTATTATATAGTATACCACGCTATCGGCAAAAATATCAATAGTATTCAAGGCTGAATGGTTGCGCTTTTTGCCGACACAGGAAATACTGTTTCCGGATATAGAAAGCCGGACTCCATCGAAAATGAAGTCCGGCTAGGCATTATCTATATACGATTTCACAGACCCCTAATCCAGGTTCTTCTGCAGAATGCTAATCAATTCCTCAATAACGATTGGCTTGGATAAGAATCCGTCCATACCGCATTCCAGAGCTTTCTTTTTATCCTCATCAAAAGCATTGGCAGTCATGGCAAGAATTGTAATACCCGCCAGTGCCGGATTATCCAGAGCACGGATTTGCTTCGTGGCCTCATATCCATTCATTACAGGCATCTGCACATCCATCAGCACCAGATCATAATTACCTGGCTTTGAATTCTTAACTTTTTCCACTGCCTCTGCTCCATTTTCGGCAGTGTCAACCAGAAAGCCATATTCATTGAGGATCTCCGCTGCAATTTCACTGTTCAGTTCATTGTCTTCCACAAGCAGTATGCATTTGCCCCTGAAATCCGAACCTGCTGTCGGAAGGATTTCAGCCTCTGCCTCTGCCTGTTTCTGGCCGATCGCAGTCATCAAGGTATCTCTGATATCTGACATGAACATTGGTTTTGCACAGAATGCAGTCACTCCGGCTGCTCTGGCTTCCACTTCGATATCGGACCAGTCATAAGCCGTCAGAATTATGATCGGCGTATCATCTCCAAGGCTGCGGATCTGGCGGGTAACTTCAATGCCATTCATATCCGGCAAACGCCAGTCGATGATATAAGCATGAAATGCATCTCCCATTTCCATAGACTGTCGTGCACGGAGAACAGCTTCCTTTCCGGAAAGTGTCCATTCCGAACGCATTCCAACCTTCACAAGCATTTTTGTCACGCTGTCACAGGTATTAAAATCGTCATCTACAACTAATGCTTTAAGTCCTTCCAGTTCTGCGATCTTCTCTATCCGTTGGTGCTTAGACTGAATCCGAAATGGCAGACGAACAATAAATTCGGTGCCTTTTCCCTGTTCTGTCAAAACCTCAATGGTACCGCCCATCATATTCACAATATTCTTGGTAATGGCCATGCCAAGTCCTGTACCCTGGATCCTGCTGACTGTGGAAGTACGTTCCCTCTCAAAAGGAGAAAAGATCTTCTGTACAAATTCCTGACTCATGCCGATTCCGTTATCCTTTACCCGGATCTCATACAATTCACTGCCCTTTACTGTCCCCGGGTACTGTCTGATCCGGACAGAAACGGTTCCTCCCGCCGGTGTAAACTTCACTGCATTGGACAAAAGATTCAGCAGCACCTGGTTCAGCCGCGTCTTATCACAATAGACATCCTCATTCGTAACATCCATGGCATCCATATAAAGTTCCAGCTGTTTCGCATGTATCTGTCCACTGATGATCGTCTTCAGGTCATGAAGCACATCCGACAGACTGACCTCTGTTTCTTCCAGATGGATCTTTCCGCTCTCAATCCGGCTCATATCCAGTATGTCATTGATCAATGAGAGCAGATGGTTGCTGGAGGAAAGGATCTTGCCCAGATAATCCCGAACTCTTTTCTTGTCATCAATATTACTTACAGCCAGTGTCGTAAAACCGATAATCGCATTCATTGGTGTCCGGATATCGTGAGACATATTGGAAAGGAACGTACTCTTTGCCTTGTTTGCTGTCTCCGCAGCACGTACTGCCTCAGAAAGTGCCTGGTTCATTTTCCGGTCAGAGGTACGGTCTGACATAACCAGGATATATTTCTTTTTCCCGTTTACCTCACTGCCCATTGCAATATTATGGAACCAGCGTTTTTCCCCTGTCTTCAGATGAACATATTCAAAATCCCATTCTCTCTGTTCCTGAACCTGAATTTCCTCCAGATAATTTTTCTCCGGATCTTCCTGTTTCTCTGAATACAGTTTTCCCAGAATACAAATATCCTTATGAATCTGTTCTACCGTAATCCCCAACAGCTTTTCCACATTTGGACTGACGTAATCTGCCTGATATGTTTTTGCATCCAGCATCAGAAAGACATCATCCACGTTCATGGAAAGCTTTTGAAACAGCTCATCCCGATACAGAATCTCCGTATCCTTTCTTCTGAGATTTGTCCTGTTTTTTTGAATAATAAGACTGATAAAAAGTGCAGCTATACAGAACACGATCGCACTGACAAAGATTATCGTACTACGCTGCAGACGGTTCATGCTGGCATTGACGATATCCGCCTGGACAAGTCCCAGAAACATCCAGTCCTGAATATCTGCTTTTTCATAGACCAGATAGTAGTTCCTTCCATCCAGATTTAGCAGCATCGCATCGGTACGTCCTGCTTTAAACTTCCCCAAAAGCGCATTGATCTCTTTTTCAGACATATCAGAATGCTCTCTTAGAATTCCGAAAAAATTATACACGTTCCCCCATGCCTCAGAAGAATGATCCACCACAACACGACCATCCGGATGAATCATAAAGCTCTGGGCATTTCCATCGAAAGCAGAAATATCCAGTACGTCTACAATGTCAGAGTTTTCGTAAGCAATCGCAATCGCATCATATTCAAATCCCTGATAAATTCCATGAGCCTTAGGCGTGGCAAAAATAAGCAGCTGAGATTTTCCGGGAACTGCTGCATTCGCTATCACATCATTTCCCTGCCGGATTTCCTCTTCCATATTTTCCTGTAATCCAAGGTACCCTGTTTCCCCTGTCGCCATCTTGTAGTCCCCGTCAGCTGACAGAAAAAAGAACTCTAAAAATCCTGCATCCTCCTGTGCTTTCTTTATATAGTCACAAATTTCATCTTCGCTCAAAATATTCTGCAGATTCTCTCCCCATATATGAAGATATGTCAGGTTCTTATCTGTCAGTTCTCTCATCATGTTATCAGACTGATGAAAAACCTCCGTCAAATGAGAAACACTTTCCTCATAAACAGTTTTCGACACAAATTTAAAATATCGGAAAACCCCCAAAACAATTCCCACCAAAACAGCGACACAGACAACTGCCATGAATTGTTTTCTCCTGACAGGCTTCTTTCTATCCGTATTATGATTTTCAATATCCATTCTTTCCGCTCATTTCTGCGCACGCTTTTTGCGCATGTCGAGTTTGTGTCAGTGCGCGCACACACAAATCTCACGATTGAAAAACTTTATCTTTCAATCTTCTCACCTCAGCGTCATGTAATCTTCAGGCTCTGCAAGAATGGCATTACCATCTGAAACATACCCTGTCCAGGTGTCTTTCACAGTGGTATCTCCTCCATCAAACACAATATTCTCATCTTCCGGATAAGCCTCCATGTGTTTTGATGTCGCGAGACAGGTTACCGTGAAAGTATCCTCGTCCTGAATTTGTTTTCCGTCCTTTGTAACCTTGCTCAAGGTGTAACCATCCTCTGTTTCCTTGATTTCCACAGAAATTCCACTGACCACTGGCAGAGAGCCACGATTAAACGGAATAAAGCCTCCCTCGTAGCCTTCTACAAAGCTTTTCACTGTCTCTTTCAGTTCAGCACCACTCATCTTACTGCTGTAAGCCAAAAGATCATTTGGCATGATCATGTCACCTGCCATTTTTTCTGTATAACCGGCTTTCAGCACGTTTCCCGTAAAGCTGTTTCCGGTTGCAATCAGCACATCTGACCCATAGATGCTGCGCAGAGTATTTGCCATAACAGAATATGCTGCATTTCCTTCCCTGCTATGAAAGCGGTTGGAATAAGACTTCTGTGAATCCAAAACTACTTTTTCAGAAATGGATTTCTCCTCAAGAAGCTGAGCATTAAACGACTGATAGGCCTGCCCTGCATCGTATTCTCCTGAGATCATCCTGGAAACCACATCCTTGGAAACAGAGAAAAAGTCATTTGACGCAATGCGGATATACATGTGGTTTTCTTCGATCACAGGTTTCACATCTTTCATATATTCTGTAAGTTGAAGAGCTACATCCTGACTGTAACTTAACAGATCCTGTCCCTCACTGATAATCTGGTTCTGCGCATCCTCTGAAAGCATTGTGCTCAGTACCTTCATTGCTTTCTTTCGACGTGACTCATCCTGTGTCAGATCGCGGTTTAAAGCCACCTGGAAATATGGTGTAGTCATAATCCACTTTTCACCATTCTCCTGAAAGAATGGAAGAAAGGTTGTGTCAATGCCCTGATCCTGAAACATTTTTACACCAGCAGAGCTGCCAAAGTACATGGCAAGCTTGTTACTTTGATACATCTCAACGATATCATCATAATTCATATCCAGATCATCCCGGCTCAGCCCTGTATCCTGGATGAACTGCTCCATACGTTCAAAAGCCTCAGGCCAGACGGTACTGTCCAGGCCTTCTCTTTTTGTATTATCCGGGTCACTGTATGCGGTACGCCACTTGCGTCCGTCTACAGAAGACAGCTCTGATGCTGACAGACCCTGCAATGTCTCCATACAGGTATAATCATAATAATAGTCTGCCGTAAATCCACGAATCCCCACTTTATCAAATGCCTGGCAGGCAGAAACAAAGCTTTCATAATCTGTTGGCAGAGGAATCTCATACTTTTCAAAAAGATCTTTGTTCACTACAAACCCATGGGCATCTGCACACACGGGAAGCCAGTTTACGCTTCCATCCTCATTCATAAAATTGCTGAGATATGTATCATAGACAGCACCTGCTGCATTGGTTGTAGAAAGATCCATCAGACTGTCTTTCAGGGGACTTGCATCATGCAGAGAAAATCGACAGCAGGTTATAATATCCGGCAATCCATCGTTTTCCTTAAGGAATCTGTAAAAATCCAGATCATTATTGCCTACAACAAATTCAACCTGGATATCCGGGAGCTGTTTCTGGATGTATGGTGCATATTTTTCATACAGGTTTGTGCTCCATAAATACACAGTGATTGTTTCTGCATCTTCTTTTTCTGCACGCTTCCTGCCACAGCCCGGCAAAAGTGATATAACTGTCACCATCACCAGAAGCACGGGCAAAACTCTGCTCCATTTTTTCTTTTTCATTATGAGCTCTCCTCTGAGTTTCCTTTGTATTTTTCTATTTTACAGTGTCAATTATGTTTCACCAATTTATGGATTACTTTTATCAGTAATTCCACATCAATAGGTTTCGCAATATGCTCATCCATCCCTGCTTCTTTTGCTCTTATTCTGTCCTCCGTAAACGCATTTGCTGTCATTGCAATGATTGGTATTTTTTTTGCATCCTCTCTGTCCAAAGACCGGATCCTCTTTGCAGCTTCATAACCATTTATGATCGGCATCATAATGTCCATAAGAATGACATCAAATTCACCTGCTTCACTTTTTCTGAATAGCTCAACAATTTCCTGACCATTCCATGCTTTGGTCACTTCAGCACCTTCATTCTGAAGCAAAAATTCAGCGATTTCCATATTCAGCTCATTGTCTTCTGCCAGAAGAACATGCATCCCCTTTATAGATTTTTCGGATACATCCTTCGATTCTTCACGTTTATCCGCATCCAGATCTATTTTAAATGGAACTCGGATCACAAATGTCGACCCTACGCCTTTTTTACTTTCAAAAGTAATGGTTCCGCCCATTTCCTCGACCAGCTTCTTTGAAATAGCCATTCCCAGTCCGGTTCCGGCAAACTTTGCGCGACTTCCCGTATGTTCCTGTGCAAATGGTTCAAAAATATGCTTCTGGAACTCCTCAGCCATTCCGATTCCGGTATCCCGGCAGACAAATTCCATTGTCGTCATTTCCGGCTGTTCGGACGGGATTTCCACGCAGCTGACATAGATCTGTCCGTTTTCTTTGTTATATTTCACCGCATTCGACAGAATATTCATCATCACCCGTTTCACATATCCCGGACTTCCAATAAAATCACGGTGTGTGATTTCTTTTTTCTCCCACGCAACCCGGATATTCTGTTCTGCCGCCATCTGCTCGATCACAACAAATACTTCCCTGGAAATACTGCTCAGATTAAATGGAATCTCTTCCAGAACAATTTCACCTGACTCCAGCTTACTCATATCCAGGACATCATTTACCAGTTCCAGCAACAGATTCGATGCCTCTTTCACCTTTGTCCTATATTCCGTCTGCTTCTCCATATCATCTGCATAATGGTCTGCCATATTGACCAGGCCGCGAATTCCATTGATCGGAGTCCGGATATCATGGCTCATCCGCTGGAGAAACTCTGTTTTTGCCTCATTGGCAGCCTCTGCCTTTTTTGCAGCTATCAGAAGTTCTGCCTTATATTTTTCGTCTTTTTCCTGTTCCTGTTTCCGGTGTGCCAGATTGGTTCTGTATGTCCAGAACCAAAATATACTGAACATCAGGAAATAAAAGAAAATAACGCTTATCACACCGAATGGAAGGTTATGGAATACTTCCGTATCCGGCAGATACGCATAGATATAATAATCCCTCTGCTTCAGCATGATTCCGTAGCATCCGATTCCTTCATTCTTCAAATGGTAAATGTGCTGACTATCTGTATGCCTCTTCATTGCCTGAACAACTTCGTTGTCAGCCGTATTCTGTCCCAACAAGCTCTCATCATTGCTGGCAACCACTATTCCGTTGTCTGCAACTATAATCGTTCCATCTTTCTGAGTACTATACCCCTTTAAAAGCCCCTGTATTGTCAGAGTATAATTTCTGGTAAATTCAAGAGAGGTGTAATAATAAATCGCAACGATACCTGGCTCATCTTTTCTGGCACAGGCTGCAATGTCAATACGAGATCCGTCTTCCCTGGTAAACCGTTCCGAATAGCTTCTTTCTTCATATCCGGCAAAATCCATGATAATGTCTTTTTGCAAATACGCCGTAATCTCATTGGTCAGAGATTCATCCGTGCTGTATTCACAGTCCGTCTTTCCCTCTGTATCCAGCACAAGGATGCCATCCACCCAGAGAGTTTTCAGGTTTTCTTTCAGGAACTCCCGCCTTAGCTGACCACCGTTTTCAATTTCCATGTCGATATTTGTACTCATCTGTCTGGCACTTTCAATGGCACGAAGAAGACTTTTGGATTCCGAAGATTCATTATAATGGGTGTAGGTGGAACACTGCACTTTTACATAGTTTATAATCTCCACCATTCTTTCTTCTGCTTCCGCCTTTTCTACATGGAAAAAATAAAACAGAGCGACTACAGCTACACAAATTCCAATCAGACCACCGAGCAGATGGATTCGTTTTTCTTTTTTCATTTTCTTAATATCCAAGATCATCCACCTCCAGATATTTCTCCGGATCATCCAGATATTTTTCAATAATTTTCAGGGATGTACCGTCCTGACGCATTTCTTCCAGCGTCTGATCCATCTGCTCACAGATTCCTCTGTCATCCTCTTTTGCGAAAGCAACACCTATTCCGGTGATCATCAGCGGTTCTTCCAGGATGCGGAAGCTTGTGTTATAATCCCCCATATACTGGACAATCGATTCCTCATGTGCGGCAACCGCGTCTACATATCCTTTCCCCAGAAAGGTATAGATCAACTCCCAGTGTGCAAGACTAATCAGATTTCCCAGTTTTGGGATTCTTTCATCTGTCCGGTTCAGAAAGATGCCTTCCGGTTTGGTTGTGGACTGGACTGCAAGGTTTTTTCCTTCCAGATCACTCAATTTATAAATATCACTGTTCTCATTTACAGCGACCACCTGACGGCTTGCTATGTATGGTCCTGCCCAGCGGTAATCGTCAAGGCGCCCTTCCATGGAAAAACAGCCCATAATACAGTCAATCTCTCCGCTCTCTACCAGTTCCTTTTTCTTCTCCCAGTTGATCTGGACAACGTCCACCTGATATCCCATTCTTTTGAATGCTTCCGTAGCCAGTTCTACATCAATCCCCGTCGGTACACCATCCTCATTCAGATAATTATATGGTGGATAGTTGTCGCTCCCCAGCGTGATGACCGGCTTTTCTGTTTCTGTTTTACTCACATCTGTATGTTTACACCCTGCCAGGGTGACTGCTAAAATTCCCGCAAGCAACATGCCTGCAATCACTCGTTTTCCTTTCATTTTCCTTCCATTCCTGCTTCTATATTTTCATTTTTCATAACTATTCAAAACCCCATTCGTAAAATCGCCGCTCTCAGCTTCTCAATATCAATCGGTTTTGCAATATGTGCATTCATGCCGGCATCAAAAGCCTTTTTCCTGTCTTCCTCAAATGCATTTGCGGTCATGGCAACGATTGGAATATTGGCTTTCTTATTATTCTTCAGAGTACGAATTTCCCTGGTTATCATATAACCATCCATTTTAGGCATCTGAATATCCATGAAGATCAGATCATATTTCTTTATTATAGCTTTTACATGTATACAAAAACCTGATTTTATTATACTATAGTGCTCTACTGCACACAAGAAAACATTACCGTTTTAACGCCTAAAAGCAAAAAGAACAGCCGATATCTACATCGAACTGTTCTCCTGCTTTCGAGGTCCAAGCAGCATTGACATCACGGTTTCCTGCTCACCACTGTCCGGATTTCTTTTATAAAAAATCAATCGTAAAAATTTACGATTGATTTTTTTTCATCCAACCAAATCTTCTGCTATATGTATATTCTCTTTCTGATCCAATACCATAACCTTGCCACTCTATCACCTCGCCTGCTACAAAAATAAGAACCAGTAAGAGCTTATCTCTTATCTGATTCTTATTATAAAAACTAAGGTGTCCCATAAACACACCTTGCATATCGAATTTATGTTCTTATTTCTTGTATTGTTTTATCAATCTGTCAATTTCCGCATTCATCATTTCCACCACATTATCCGGTCCGACAAGTTTTACTCCCTCTCCGAGACCTATGATCCATGCCAAGAACTGCCTGCTGACTGCTACCTCCACATTAACTGCGAAGCGTTTGTCATCCAATCTGATCATAGATACCTCTTTTCCAAAACGGTCTATCATTACCCCTGCAAATGAATTGTCACACTCAATTCTTACCCATTCTTCTTTGCCTCCATACATGCCAAACATTTTTCTGGCATATGCAGCCATATCAAAAGACTTAAATACCTGCCTTCCCTCTCTTCCTTTTCCATTGGACTTGATATGAAGCATTTTATCTACACGAAAATGTTTGATGATCTTTTCATTACTGTCATACGCAATTAGGTAATAGTTTTCATTATCCCAGGATAAGGACCAGGGGCTGACCTCATAAAGCGCTCCATCATGGCGCAGTTCCATCTTCTTATCCACATTCCATTGAAAATACTGGAATGTTATCCTCGAATTTTCCGCTATTGCAGTATGTATCCTGTCAACATTGTAATAAATGCTTTCATTCATCGTCTTTACACGACCGGCTACAAATACCTGTCTTTGCAGCTGTGATGCTTCGTATTTACTGGCAAACCCCTCTATCTTTTTTATCAGCTCATTTGACTTCTTGGCCGTGATAAATTTCGCTGACTGCACAGAATCCACCAATAATTTTAATTCTGCAAGCTCAAACTGCCTGTTCCCTATATGGTATGAATACGTTCGATCTTCCTGGGTTCCTATAACGTCCAGACCATACACTCTTAAGTTTTCAATATCATTATATAAGCTTTTGCGTTCCGCACTGATATCATAAGCTGCCAGCGCATCAATAATTTCCGGCATGGTAATACTGTGCGTTTCATCCGTCCGTTCCAGTAAAATTTTCATAAGGTATATCAGCTTCAATTTCTGATTTGATGATTTAGGCATATTGTATCCCCCAACAATAGAATGCACGCTCCGCGAACATTCTATTGTCATGAATAAAACAAAAAACTTCTCTTACAGGATGATGTGACCTTGATGTCTACGAATTATTCCGTGCTGCGCACTCCCACGATCCCGCATCTTATGATACCACAGATACGAGATCGGGGTCAAAAGCTCCCCGAACTTAATTCCTGCCAAAAAATTTGATTCAACGCATTCCAATCCGGTGTATGACGATCCTCCAGTGATCTCACGCTGCGTTTCATACGCAAAATACTTTCATCAAGATATTCATTTATTTCCGGGATCCGTGGAATCAGCTTCACTTCTGGTGAATTCATCTTTATTTCCAGCAATTGTTTCACTGCACCGGTCAATTCTGCCGGAAGCTCTGCCTCCATTAACTCTGAAAACAGCATAGGTGGAGGGGTACCCTGATCCAGAATCCATTGGCAAGCCAATACCGGGCGTAAGACGTAAAAATATTTCTTTGCTCTGACAAAATCGCCTTTGAGATATTCCCGGTAATTTCCTTCCGCCATACTGATATAATGATACAGCGTTTTTTTTGATGAAAAATACTGGATCATCAAATCACGGAACTTGTCAGCAAATTCTGTTTCCTGATAAACAATTGGCGAAGAAAACCACTCAAATAGGGTTGGGTTTGACTTATATAGCAATCTTAATGTTTTTTGCAAGTCCCATCCGTTCATATCCAAAACATCATCCATCGGCAGTTCAATCACATCTCGAACCTTCTCCAGTTTCAGGTAGTCCTCCATTCTTCTGATATAAATAAACCTCACATCATAGTCACTATCTGGTGATGCAAAACCCCATGCGCGACTTCCCGACTCAACGGCCAGAAGTATTTTTATGTTTTCCTCTTCTTCGATTCTACGAAGCTGAATCTGTATCTTTTTTCTCATTTGTGTTGCCTTTCTTTTTCCAGGGAATCTCCCCTTCCGTAGCTTTGAAGTTATATACCGGTTTCATGATATCGATGATATCTACAGAGTCTCTGATCACATCAATGATATCTGCCAGTGATTTATATGCCATTGGAGCCTCGTCTAATGTATCTGCATTCACAGACGTAGAATAAATCCCCTGCATGGATGCTTTATATTCCTCTAAATCAATGGATTCTTTCGCTTTTGTTCTGGACATGACTCTTCCGGCTCCATGCGGTGCGGAATAATTCCATTCCGGATTTTCTTTCCCAACAGCAAGAACGGAACCGTCTCTCATATTGATCGGGATCAATACTTTTTCATCGGCATGTGCAGCAATTGCACCCTTTCTAAGAATCCGCTCCTCCACATCGATATAATTATGAATCGTATGAAAAGCCTCTGCTGCCGTCATTTTGGTTCTTTCCAGGATAACCTCCGCCATACGCTCTCTGCTTCTTTTTGCAAATCGTTGGCAAATTTCAACATCATGCAGATAATCCTCCATAAAGGATCCATAAAGCCAGCAAATATCATGGGGTGCATCCAACTCCTGTGTTTCATAATTCTCTTTTAATTGCTTCAATGCCTCCTGGATTTCTGCTTTTCTTCCCTGCTCTTTGTAGGTACGGATCAATTCATCCCGTTCCTTAAAGTACGCTTCTTTTCCCGCATGCAGATCGATTGCCAGCTGTTGATAAATCTCCGCCACCTGTTTTCCCAAATTTCTGCTTCCCGAATGAATGACCAGATAATACGTACCGTCTTTTGCCTGATCGATCTCAATGAAGTGATTTCCTCCGCCCAGCGTTCCAAGCGATCTTTCCAATCTCTTTGCATCCCGTAAAGCTCTGTAGCATTTCAGCGATGTCAGATCAAACCGCTCCATTCTCCCTTCCCACACATTCCTTCCGGAAGGAACATAATGGCATGCTTCATCTATTTTTTCAAAATCGATCCTCTGATCCTGCAGTTTTACAGTATACATTCCACAGCCAATATCGACTCCTACAATATTCGGACAGATCTTATCTGTGACTGTCATTGTCGTCCCGATCGTACAGCCTTTTCCGGCATGGACATCCGGCATGATCCGCACCTTGCTTCCCCTCGTCAGATCATAGTCACACATTCTTCTGATCTGCTCGATTGCCTCCTCTTCTATGACATTTGCATAGCAGATTGCTGTTGTAACTTTTCCCTTTATTTCAAGCATTTCGTCCCCGTCCTTTCTTATGTTTTGCTATGATCTGAGTTTATCTCTTCCGGTTTCTTTTATCATGAAAAAAAAGTTGCGAACTTTTACAGTCCACAACTTTTTTGCTCTGACAATCTGTCCTTTATTAAATGAATAAATGCCGCAGGCTTCACAACACGAAGCATTGGTCCAAAGGAAAGCACACGGATCAAAATCTCTGTTTCATCTTCTTTCTCATAGTGCAACGTCACCTGATACTTTTGATCCTCTATTTTCTCGACTTGTTTTTCAAAGTGGGCGAAGTGCATCAAAACACGTTCCAAAGCATTCCGATCATCCACCAGTTCAAATATCACTTTACGCGGCCGCGGCAGATTTCTTTTTCCAACCTTTTCCCCTTTCTGACTCTCGCACTTTTCACAGGAAGTGATCCTCCCAAGGTTGATCGTATTCCCCAGTCGGCTTCCGGTACCGATCAGCCGGAATTTATCATCTTTCTCGGAATATTCCAGATATTCCGGAATCGTTTTGGCTGTGATTCGTTTCCCATGACGATTCGTAACGGTGATCTGAATCGGATACTGATGCCTGATCCCATCCAGTATCAAACGGAAGTTTTGGATGTATCCTGCATCCTCATACGGATCACCATCCAAATACTGATCAAAGACAGATATATCTTCCGGAAGAAATAACGGCTCGACATCTGGAAATGTGACCGGATGATCCGTAAACAGACGGATCCTTGGATCTAATGCAACTGCATTGATCCAGCGCTTCTGCAGAATCGTAAGGGGCATCGTCGGCTTTTTTTTGAGAATGGTTGTACCATCCTCTTTCAATAATTTCCAATGTGCTATTCCCAAAGACTCTGGTATATTTAATGTGCTTTCGTCAAATGCATACTCCCGGACGATAGAATCGATTTCTCCACTCGTAAGCGGATGATCTACTGCTTCTGTCAATATCTTCGCTACGGTCTGAAAATATGTACTGTAAATTTCATGAAACAGCATGATCATTTCTCCCCTTCCAGTCCATACATTTCATACATCGCCTGCAAATCCTCTTTAAACTGTGTTTCCAGGCTCTTATTCGAAATGGAAATATCTGTGATCCGACAGATAAAGGTGCGTATCCATGGTATCAATTCGCTTGCATCATAAACATCAGCCGAAAATCGACAGGCATGTTCCCCCAGGTATTCCACCTGCCCGATTCGTTTTTCCCGTTCCAACCGTCTTGGGATATGCTGTTCTCCATCCGCATACTGAACGGTAAATTCAATATGCTCCATGCGATTTGACGCACGACTGTCTGTAGCGACTCCCCACATGTGTTGCTGCATTCCAAGCAGTTTATCTCTCAGTTCATCAAATCGATCTGCAGGCTCACCCTTTTTCACCGTAACAATACTATCAAGACGATACGCTGTGATCCGTTTAAAATGCGGGACATAGACCATGATATATTGTCTTCCGCTCTGTACACTGAGCATCACCCGAAGCGGAACAACCTTTGTTTCCGTAATATGATCTTTCTTACGATGGATCATTTCAACCGTTATGGTTCTTTTTTCATGAATCGCTTCCAGAATCGTACACAAAACCTCACTGTCCATTGCCCCTGTTATGTAATGATGTTTGAATGCAAAATGGTCCGCTCTGTCCTTTGTTTTATCCCTCAGAAATGATCCGATCACACCGCAGGGTGCAATTTCTGAAAAGAAATCCAAAACATCCGTATCCGGCAGTTCAAATTCTTCTGCACGACGATATAAGATCGTTTTACCTTTTTTCCTGCTTATCAACAATCCTTCTTTTACATATTCGTTGAGTTTATTCCTGATGGTAGCGGCATCGAATACTCTTGCCTGCTCAAAAGCTGTCAGATATCCGTCCACCAAAGACGCAATATCCATAAGAGATCGTTCTTGTCCGTCAGAAAGAACATCCATAAGGATAAAATGAAGGGTAATATCTCCGTCTGTAAAGCTCTTCGTCTTCCATGCCTTATAAAGCGGATTGTGTCTGGTTACTCTGCTGTCAATTGACAAAAATACTTTCTTACCATCCGCATCCTGGCGAAACTTCATATACTCCCCAAGCCAGCTCTCTATCCGACGTTTCTCATCATCATAAGACCTGGTACTTTTTCTCGTATAATCCTCCCGGCTCTTGAACCCATAGATATAAAAATCCCGCATATAATCCCGAACCTTATTAAAATTTTTGATCAGCTCATTATATGCCATGATTTCACCTCATTTTCTATTCTCGATACCTTCAGTTTTCAGAGCCTCCCATTCCTGCACACTGTCGATTTTTGTCCCGCAATATTCACATTCTCCCTTTGTTACATCTATATTTGCATTGCATTGAGGGCATTTTATTACCTGGATTCCGGAATCCAGTTTCATGACTCTGTCATTTCGGCAAAGCGTCAGGGTATCCTTTTGATATTCGGATCTGATTTTCCCATTTCGCAGGTACACCAGTCTGACCTGCAGCTCCACTCTCACGCACAACCTGCCGTTTTCTTCGTGCTCCTGCAAATCCGTATAGTCAATCACATCGTAATCTATGACATCCGGTTGGGAATAGTAGCGTCTGCCGGCTTCATAGTTCAGATTATTGTAGAATCGCTTTTTGTCGATCCCGGTACGGCTCCAGAATTCTTGCTGTCTTCTGTTCTGCCGTTCTTTGTATCGTCTGATGGGTTCCAGCACCGCATAAGCATCCCACAGATAAAAAAAATAATAGAGAATCATGGCCAGGATCATGCCGTAAAGGAAGATCTTGCCCACATCATAGCCATTGAAGGTCCTGGAGGTATTCAGGATCCATAAAAAGCATAGTAATAAGGAGATTCCGTAATCCACCACGCCGGTAACAAGGCGATAGATCGGGTTTTGCAGCACCAGGTCATAATGATACTTACTGCCCAGCTCTTTCTCTACATAGTCAATGTTAGAGGATGCACCACAATAAGGGCATCCGTTTATAAATTCCTTTATTTTACCGGTAAATCCGCAGTTTTCACAGGTATGCTCTGCCTCCCCATCGATTCCGGATACGTAGGTATACTCGATACGGGAATCAAAGATTTTTTCCGTATGAAGCAGTTTTCCCTGTCTGAAATACTCCTTTCGGCAACGGATGCCATGCTTGACATCCTCCTGGGTAGTCCCATCCGTGGTCCGGTATCGCAGGCTCCCATCCACAATGTAGGCGGTCCTGATATTGACGCCGTTTTCCGCAAGCCTGTGCAGGTGAAATGTTTCAGATATAAATGCCATAGCTTATGCGTCCTATCTGTTGTTGTTATTATTGTTATTATTATTGTTATTATTGTTGGAAGAAGAGCCGCTTCTTCCTGCAGAGCCAGAGGACGGCACATAATGGGGAATCACCTTGAATACCGTCTGGGACATCAGAATCCCATCTATACTGCTATCGATGCAATTTGCCATGATCACCTGGGCATTTTGGGTATCCTGTCCCCTGATGAGAGCGAGATTCTGCCTGCCGCCCTTAACGGAAGCCTCTGGATTTTGTTCCAGGAAACGGTAGATCTCCTCCAATTCCCCCTCTGTCAGTTCGTAGTATTTTGTCAATTCCACACAACGCTTCATGCGGATCAGTTCTTCGTAGGTCTGCGGTTCAAAATTCATGTGAAGCCTCCTCGTCCTTCTTCTGCTCCAATGTCATATAGTAAAATTCTATATTCTGGAACGGCAGATTGATGGCCTGTATGTGATAATAGGCATTATTTTTCTGCTTCTGGTAATGGTAATCTCTCAACTCCGTTGTAGTGAAAAACAGGTTGTTTGGCTTGTCCTGAGCATATTCCTTCGCATATTCCCCCAAAAGACCGGAAATGTCGTACACATACCATTCTACTTCGTTTTCCCTGGAATGATCCAGCACTCCTTTGTAAATCTGATGGGTGGCAAGATGCCGCTGTTTTGTCCGTCCCTCATCCCCATAGGTCACAAGCTCTCCTGACAGCAGCATCAGATACAGGGCATTGTTCTCGGGATAATCACATTCTTCCTTCAGCATATGTTTTTTCATGCGGATCTTCACCGTACTGACAGGTGTCAGATATACGATATCCCTGGATTTTCGAAGGAGCTGGGAGATCAACGGATACCGTTTTCCATCCACTTCCAGTTCAAACACACAGCTGTCGTAAATATATTTCAGTTTTGCATCTTCCGCAATGATCTGCTCCAATCCGGGATATTCTACAGATTGCTTTGCAGGTCGATACCTTTCCGGGTCTTCCAGGCGCATCTTTGTCACATATTCATAGACCGTCTCCTCCAGGAAAGGATCCTTACTATAATTGCGATCCTTATACATCTGCTGCTGCAGCAGACAGGTGTAGCTTTTCCCGGACTTGTATACATTTTTTACAAAGGGACACCCCGTTTTGCACAGATACAAATATCCGCATTTTTCGCATGTCTCAGAAAACGGCTGTTGATTATGGCTCTGGAAAATCTTCCGGACAGCGGTTTTTAATATCACTTCCACAGTATCCCGATAGATATTACCATAGTAAAAATCTTCTTTTTTCTGCCCTCTGACACAGGAATAAAGGTCTCCGTTTTGCTCCAGCAGGAAAAATTTCTCCCCGCAGTTGTCACAGTTGGTGCAGTATTCCGGTCCGAACTCATCGAACCATGGGCCGTTTACACCTGTATCCAGATTGGTTCCGTCAAAGGCCTCATGCATCCGCCGGTAAAAAATCAGCTGTTCCTCTTCGCTCATGTGATGCAGCAGACCGCAGGAATTGTAATCAAAGCCTATCATGAAGTTGAAATCATTCATGTCCAGGCAGGTATTCTGGTCCAGGAATCGGATATCCTCAATGATCTGATCGATCTGCTCATAATGTTCCTTAAAAATCGTGGCAGAGACCTTTTTCTTGTTGGGAATTGACTCCAGCAGCTTGATATTCTCAAGAATCCGGTCAAGGGTACCCTCACCGTTTTTGGTCACTCTGTATTTTTCATGCAGCGAAAAAGGCAAATCCAGGCTCCCGGACACAGATACCCTGAACTCCCGGATCGTTTCCATATGTCTGTCCAACCCATACAGATTTGTCTTGATATGAGGACGCCCTACTCTAAAGCCGGCGTTCGTGATCTGCTCCCGGTTTTCCTGGTAGTATTCGCTGATGTATTGAATCAGATCATGGAATTTTTGCTTTGACAGAGTGGTAACCTCGCCGCCATGCAGGGAAATGTTAAAGGGTACTACATCTGCTTCCCTGAATTTTGATATGGCATAGCGCAGCGTCTCCACACAGTTCTCCCCTTCCAGGGTGTCTACGGTATTGTCCTCCAGGTAGCAGTACCGGCACTGCATGTTGCATGCCATAGTAGGCACATATAATAGATGAATAAATTTAGTATTCATAGTAATTGATCCTTACCGGTGTTTCCTTAAAAGCCCGTCCATTCACAAAAGTGCTCCGCGGCAATGTGATCTCCCGCAAAGAATCACAGCACCGAAAGGCAGAGGAACCGATCTCCTGGAGTTTGCTGTCGGGTGAGATCACTACCTCTTCCAGACTGATATTGCCATAAAAAGCATGTCCGCCGATTCTGGTCACGTTGTCAGGAATTTCAATGCACTGCAGACTGCTGCATTCTTCAAAGGTACTGCCTTTGATCTCTGTCAATCCATCGGGCAGGTTTACTTCTTCCAGGCTGGTACAGTGATAAAAAGCCTCCCCGCCAAGATACGTCAGATGCTCCGGCAGCCTTACGCTTTCCAGACTTCCACAGTTTTTAAATGCCTGTCCTCTGATTTCCGTAATGGTATCCGGCAGTATCACCTCTCTTAAAAAGGGCATATTGGAAAACGTGTTTCCGCGAAGGCCTACTACTTTTTCTCCCTGATAGGCAGCAGGAATGGTCGCCGTGGTCATATTCGTCAGACCATACGTATAAAACCGTACATAATATCCTTCCTGGGACTGCTCATAGAAGATTCTGGGCTTACTAAACAGCAGCAGGGATCCTGCGACAGCCACAGCCATAAGGATCCATTTCAGCTTTTTGCTGTAATCCTGTACCAGAGCTGCCTTTACATTCAGGACAATGTTGGAGATTTTCTCCTGCGGTCTGGATTTGATTTCTTTTTTCAAATATCTCATCAGCTGATACCTGCCGGTACAAAACGCATATACTGCCAGGATCAGGAAGCCAAGGACATAAGTTATCATGGGAAAATGGAAGAAAAACAAGGAGACATAAACGAATAATAAAACTGCAAAAATAAGATTCAGGATGTTTTTTCTGCGCAGCATATCTTCCGGAATCAGATCCTGCTCTTCCGCGATTTGGGCACGCTGCATTTCTCGCTTGATAAACGCTTCCACACATTTCTCTTCGGGCATGGCAAACAAAGGATCAAAATCAGCGGCATGCACTGCCTTTTTTTCAGAACTCTGTTCTGCAGATGCAAATATTGTTTTTTCAGACTGTGTATCCGACTGCGCATCGAACTGTACACCAGACTGTACACCGGTCTGCGCATCGGACTGTGCAACAGACTGTACACTGGTCTGCGCATCGGACTGTGCACCGGACCGCTCACTGCCCTTTGTAATTCGGATGCCCTTTTTTATCGAAATGGGAGTCACGATGAACGCTCCCACAAATACAGCAAAGAAATCCACCACTGCAATTCCTGTAGTGATGAAAAAATCAAAGCATAATAGTATCGCGATTCTGATCCAGAATAATATCCAGAAGATTTTTTTGCTGTTTTCCCTGGAAATCATCTTCGACAACGGCAAAAGCACAAACACAGACATATGTATCGAGACAAATGCCTCCATAAATAAAGCCATTGCCAATCCCATACCATGATCACCCATTCCTCGTATCCCCTCTCTGAATTGTTCGCTAATGGCACGAGAAAAACAAATGCCGCCTTCGGCGTCGCTTGTTTTTCT
>OLRK01000800.1_pt1 | contig 32103 bp, 21 predicted proteins | sample 1672911 | NCBI WGS metagenome assembly OLRK01 (sample SAMEA3136736, study PRJEB25190) | human gut metagenome | biome: human gut; feature: human-associated habitat; material: faeces | place: Austria | collected 2013 | reverse complement strand
TTTACAGCCAAGGAGATGTTTTTATGTCATTCTGGGAAAAAGCAAGTGCGCTGGGTCAAGCAGCATATGAAAAAGCAGAGAAGTTCAATGCGGATGTGGAGCACTGGATGTATGTCTATCGAAACTATGATAACGAGAGCTTAGATCGGCTCGCAAGAGGCGGACCAACAAACGTCAAAGCTTGCGCGGCTCGTAGGTTACTTAAAGAGCGCGGCTATGATTTCTAAAATCCCATCGTTACCCAAATCTTTTGAGCGACTGTACATCTTGTGCAGTCGCTCATTTGATAACCTTACACCACAATCTCCTTGTTTTCAAATTCAGGCTGCCTCTGTATTTAATCTTGTGATTTCCGAGATCTTTGTTATAATAAAGATATATCTTTATGAAACATAAATTTTCCACAAACCACAAGTCCATACAACATACACGCTCTTCAACAGTTTGAATTATCTGCTGAAAACTCAGTGGCTCTGTGGATAAATCTTTCCTGGCCTAGTCTGAAAAGTTGTGACCCAAGCCTTGGGAGCAAGGCATAGAAATACAAATCCAGTATGAGGAGGAAATGAAATGAAACGGAAAATACGTAGGCGTGTTGGCGGCATTGTTCTTGCTTCAACAATGATGATCAACGCAATTCCTACAACAGCAACCGCAGCAGACGAAAACTCTGTAGATCTGGTGGATATCAATCCATCCAGCAACGATGCCGACACGCTGGTTGTCACCAATATGAGCGAGGATACCCCCAATAATACATTGGATACAGCTGATGTGAACGGCGAACCAGACACCCGGGACGCTGACAGCACCAATTGGATCGATGCAGCAGATACCAATTGGTATACTTCCAATTCTGAGGCTTCTGAATTCACCATCGACACCGCAGAGGAACTGGCTGGTCTGGCAGAATTGGTCAACGAAGGTAAGGACTTCAGCAAAAAGACCATCAAACTAGGTGCAAATATCGATTTGGGTGGTAAGAAATGGACGCCGATTGGTACGTCTGAAAAGCCTTTCAAAGGTACTTTTGATGGCCAAGGCAAGACTATCTCCAACTTAGAGATCGATATGTCGAGCAAGAGTGATGTAGGTCTGTTTGGTTATACCTCGAATGGTGAGATCAAAAATTTCACACTGAACAATGCCAAAGTGGTTGGCTACTTGGATGTGGGAGCCGTGGCAGGCACTCCGTATACTTCCAAATACACCAACATCTCTGTCACTGGCCTGATTCAAGTCGAAGGATTCTCCTATGTAGGTGGTGCGTTGGGCAAGAATGCCTATGCCAATGTCACGAATGTAGACGTGATCGGATCTGAAGGCAGCTATGTCAAGGCAGAGAGCGGATCCTATCGTACCTACTTAGGTGGTCTGATCGGTTTTATGGGAGAGGGCAGCCATACGGTCTCCAAATGCGATGTAGAGATCGATGTAACTGGCTCCACCTGCAATGTGGGTGGTATTCTGGGCATCCTCCACTACAATAATACCATGGAAAACTGCACCTATAAGGGTAATCTAACCCTTACTGACCCAGACGCTGAGGATGGTACTGAATTTGGTGCCTTAACAGGCACCGTGATGAATAGCGCGGGTAAAGTAACTATCACGGATTGCTCTGCTACTGTTATCAAGGCGATGTCTGGTGATAAAGATGTCACAAATACTATTACTGCGCATGGTGATTTTTACCATTCGCTAACTGATCCCGAAAATGCAACCGGTGAAGTTTCTGTCAGCGCGACAGTGAATGGTAATATCGTGACGGTAAACAACAATGTAGCTACGGTCGGTACCGAGGGCTATACCTCTTTGGCTTCCGCTATCGCCGCGGCAAACAACGAGATTGGTACAGATCCTGTTACTGTTGAAATTGTCGCGTCCAGCAGCTATGCTCCCTTCACTATCACCCGCGATAACGTGACGGTTCAGGCGGCAGAGGGTGTAGATGCAATCTTTAACATCAGTGCAGACAGCACTGGCAACATCAATGGTGAACACGTCACCCTGAAGGGCCTTGATTTTGTCTCCACGGATGGCACCACCATTTTCAGCTCCGGCGATTGCGATGATCTGACGCTGGAAGGCTGTACTTTTACCGGTGATGAAACCGGAACTGCGTTGTACATTCATAAACCCAATATCACCATCACCGGTTGTACCTTTAAGGATTTCGAGCGCGGCTACTACACCTGCGGTGACAACCATGCTGCTGGTGCAATGACCTTTACTAACAATATCTTTACCAATGTCCGCGTACCGATCGATGGCTATTGGGGCAAGACCGCCACCGCTACAACCAATATCAAGATCACGGGCAATACCTTTGACAATGGTGACTGGGATGCGGCCTACATCCAGCTCTGGGACTACGCCCAGTACCTGAAATGGGCTGGAAATAAAGATAACGACCGTCAGGGTAGTGCAATTAAGGCTACCATCAGCGACAACACATACGCCGGAAACGTAGTCATCTATGCGACACACTTCGACTGGTTCACCCCCTCCGAGTTAACGCTGGATGAGGCATCCAAGGCTTTGGTGAAATACCGTTATCTAGTAGAACTGGAGAATGCTGATAGCGCCACCGTCCGCAACGCCGACGGCAGCGAGATCACCACATTCAATGATAGCACAACATCTTCTACTCATAACGGTAAGACCGTTATCTACTCCATCTGTGAAGGTGATTACATCTTCGACATCAAACCAACTGACTCTACCGAGGCTGTACTTTCCCAAAGAGTGACAGTATCCAAGCCTAGCGCGTTGGGCAATACCAACAAAATCACTATTTCCGACGAAGCTAACAAGGTGGCTCAGGTTGGCGAGCAAAAGTACACCTCTCTGGCCGAGGCGATTGACGCCGCCATGAATGGCACGAACAAGACCATCACGCTGCTGTCCGATATCGCAGTAGATTCTTGGAACATGATTTGGAATATCACTGGCATTACTTTGGATGGAGACGGACACACCATTAAGGTAAATGATATCCAAAGTGGTCAGAATCATGATGCAGTATTCCACTCTGCTGGCAACAATATTTTCAAGAATCTGACCGTAGATCTTTCTGGTATTGCTACTGGTTCCCAAGCTCAGGGTTACCGTGCCTTCAGTGCAGCTCCGGGTGATGTCTTTGAGGAGATCACAGTGATTGGCAATGGACACGTAAGCTATGGCATCACGGTTGGCGGAAGTGACGCAGCAGATGAGACGATTACTATTGACGGCTGTACTTTCAATGATCTTGGTTATGCGGTATATGACAGCGAAAATGCCAATGTAGAAAATCTGATCATTAAGAATTCTACCATGACCAACTGTGATTATGCTACTATCCTGTGTTCTGAAAACGGTCAGTTCATCGATAACGCAATTTCCGGCGGTAAGCTGAACATTATGACCGATAAGCAAACCGTAACTGGTAACGTATTCACTGATGGTAGTTGTATCAAGTTCTACGCACAGCCTGCTGCTTTTGAGAAAAATAACATCTCCTCTGACAGCAAACTGGCAGCCAACTCAGGCGTGACCGGAATTGATGTGTCCGAGAACTACTGGGGCGGCGGTGCACCAAGCGCGGATCAGTTGAACGGCGTAGATGTCACCGGAAATGACGTTTACTATACGGCAGATACTATGAATCCCGAAGATTTGAACACATATCGTCCTTCGTCTGGCGGCGGCGCATATCATCCGGATGCTGGCAGCGGTTCATCTTCTGACCACTATGATATTGACAAGCCTTCCAAGGTAGAGAACGGTTCGATCAAGGTAAGCGACTCCAGAGCTGAGAAGGGCGACACCGTCACCATCACCGTAACCCCGGACGAGGGCTATGAGCTGGACGAGCTGGCAGTTTATGACAAGGACGGCGATAAGATCGACCTCGAGGACAAGGGTGACGGCAAGTACACCTTCGAGATGCCCAAGGGCGACGTTGAGATCGAGGTATCCTTCGTTGCAATCGAGGACGAAACTGTCAAGGCTGATTTTGCAGATGTCGCTGCTGATGCTTGGTACGCTGACGCTGTTCAGTACGTCTATGAGAACGGCATGATGAGCGGTACCAGCGAGACGACCTTCAGCCCGAACCTAACTACCACTCGCGGTATGATTGTCACGATCCTGTACCGTCTGGAGAATGAGCCGACCGTCACCGGCACGACCGCATTCACCGACGTTGCTGCCGATCAGTACTATGCAAATGCAGTTGCTTGGGCAGCACAGAACGGTATTGTTGCAGGTATCGATGCAACCACCTTTGCACCGAATAAGGCAATCACCCGTGAGCAGATGGCAGCGATCCTGTACCGCTATGCACAGTTCAAGGGCTACGACGTATCTGCCAAGGCTGATCTGTCCGTTTACACCGACGCTGAAAGCGTTGGCGCATACGCAACCGACGCGATGGCATGGGCAAATGGTGCGCAGCTCATTACCGGTACCAACGCAACTACGCTGACTCCGGCAGGCAATGCAACCCGTGCACAGGTGGCAACGATCCTGATGCGCTTCTGTGAGAACGTAGCAAAGTAAATCATCTTCCTTCTTGAGAGGGGCTGACCTTCGGGTCAGTCTCTCTTTTTATGTGTTCTTGCCAACAGTGAATGTGCTGGTTATCAGAATTTGAATATCCTCCATAGAAATGGTATACTGTTTTTGACACAATTTTACGTTCCAGAAACTGGGGACACGGGAGGAAAACACGAATGGCAGAACGCAACACAAGCGATATCGGCTTTGAAAAACAGATTTGGGATGCGGCGTGTGTGCTGCGCGGTAATATTGATGCGTCCGAGTACAAGTCGGTAGTACTGGGGCTGATTTTCTTAAAATACATCTCTGATCGCTTCGAGGCGAAATATCAGGAGCTGGTCGAAGAAGGCGACGGATTCGAGGAAGATATTGACGAATATCTGGCGGAAAACATCTTTTTTGTGCCGGAGAATGCACGTTGGCGTGTCATCGCAGCGGCGGCGCACACGCCTGAGATCGGCGAAGTGATCGACACAGCGATGCGCAGCATTGAGCAGGAAAACAAGCGGTTAAAGGACATCCTGCCCAAGAATTTTGCGCGTCCGGAGCTGGACAAACGCCGTTTGGGTGAAGTTGTCGATCTGTTTACCAATATTCAGATGATCGAGCACGGAAACAGTAAGGATATTTTAGGCCGTACCTATGAGTACTGCCTGTCCAAGTTTGCCGAGCAGGAAGGCAAGCTGGCTGGAGAGTTCTACACGCCGTCCTGCGTTGTGCGCACGCTGGTTGAGATTTTGCAGCCGTATAACGGTCGCGTCTACGATCCGGCGTGTGGTTCGGGCGGTATGTTCGTACAGTCGGCGAAGTTCATCGAAAACCACGGCGGAAACATCAACCGCATTTCGGTATTTGGTCAGGACTCCAACCCGACGACTTGGAAAATGGCACAGATGAACCTTGCCATTCGCGGAATCGAAGCCGATCTGGGCAAATTCAGCGCGGATACATTCTTTAACGACTGTCACCCGCAGCTCAAGGCCGATTTCATCATGGCAAATCCGCCCTTATCACTAATTTATCAAGTGTGTAGAGAATAGAAGATTTTTGATAATATAATTTTACACAGTTAAATAGAAGTTGTTACTCACCCCTAAATAGGAGGTGAGCTTTTTTATGTAAGTAATGAATTACTTATCTGCTTTAGAATAACAGTTGCGAGTATGTTGGTTCTGTCCATATCATTCATATTCAGGAATTAGCTTGAGCCATGTAGGTAGCCTTTGATCAGACCGTGGACCTACATAGTAGTAAGCAACAAATGAAGTATGCAAGGAAAGTAGAAAACATTCTGGATCGATTCGTTATAGCAATTAGAAATATAGTTATATCTCACTTTTTTATTGGGTTTATCACAAACCATGTTATAATTAGATAGAGTTATTTTGAAGACAGGAAGTTTGTTTGAAAGGCGTGCTGAATCTATGGGTGTTAGTTATAAAAGACTTTGGAAGTTGCTAATTGATCGAGATATGAAGAAAAAAGATTTAGCAGAGAGAGCGCATCTAAGCAATTATACGATCAACAAAATGAATCGGGGAGATAATGTCACAACTGATACACTTGTTAAAATCTGTGCCGTCCTCAATTGTACATTTGACGATATTATGGAAATCGTTCCTGATGAAAAATAACATTGCCTGTAGCACATTTGACATGTTGTATACTGAGAAAATATAAGGGGATGGCGGAGTGGAGCTTATTAACAATACAACGAAAACATTGAGAGATGATTTAGCGATTGAGATAAAGAAAGGCAGTAAACTTTCTATTGCAGCCGCTTGCTTCTCAATTTATGCGTTTCAGGAGTTGAAAAAAGAATTACAAGGCATTGATGAATTGAGATTTATTTTCACTTCACCTACATTTACAAAAGAAAAGGCGAAAAAGGAACGGCGAGAGTTTTATATTCCCCGTTTGGCCAGAGAACGCAGTTTATACGGCACTGAGTTTGAAGTGAAACTACGAAATGAATTGACGCAGAAAGCTATCGCTAAGGAATGTGCTGACTGGATTCGCCAAAAGGTCACTTTCAAGTCCAATGTGACCCAAGAAAATATGATGGGTTTTATCAATCTCGATGACAAAAACTATATGCCGATCAATGGCTTTACTACGGTTGACTTAGGATGTGAGCGTGGCAACAATGCCTACAATATGGTGCAGAAAACCGAAGTTCCATTTTCTACTGCATATATCGAATTGTTTGAGAACCTCTGGCATGATTCCACAAAGATGCAAGAAGTAACGGAAGAAGTTATTGAAAATATTACGGCTGCTTATAACGAAAACTCCCCTGATTTTATTTATTTCGTAACGCTGTATAACATCTTTAATGAATTTTTGGAAGATATCTCTGAAGATGATCTACCTAATGAAGCAACTGGATTCAAGAAAAGTAAAATCTGGTCCATGCTTTATAATTTTCAGAAGGATGCGGTGCTTGCAATCATTAGTAAACTGGAAAAGTACAACGGCTGTATTTTGGCAGACAGCGTAGGTCTTGGTAAGACATTTACGGCTCTGGCTGTAATCAAGTATTACGAGAACAGGAATAAGTCCGTGCTTGTTCTGTGTCCTAAGAAATTGACTAATAACTGGAATACTTACAAAGACAACTATGTAAATAATCCTATCGCAGCAGACCGCCTACGCTACGATGTCCTGTATCATACAGATTTGAGTCGTACACATGGCATATCCAACGGTTTGGATTTAGGTCGGCTAAATTGGAGCAATTACGATCTGGTTGTTATTGATGAATCCCATAACTTTAGAAATGGCGGTAAATTATCTGGAGCGGATAATGAAAAAGAGAACCGTTATCTGAAGCTGCTAAATCAAGTGATTCGCAAGGGTGTAAAAACTAAAGTGTTGATGCTTTCAGCTACGCCTGTAAACAACCGTTTTAACGATCTGAAAAATCAGTTGGCTTTGGCTTATGAAGGCAGCGTAGACTTGATTGATGATAAGCTAAACACTACCCGCAGTATCGATGACATCTTCAAAAGCGCACAGCGAGCTTTCAACACATGGAGCAAATGGGACCCAGCTGACAGAACAACTGAAAATTTACTCAATATGCTGGACTTCGACTTTTTTGAAGTTCTTGATGCTGTAACCATCGCTCGCTCCCGTAAGCATATCCAGAAATATTATGACACCTCTGAGATTGGAACATTCCCGACCAGACTGAAGCCAATTTCTCTGAGACCTCCACTTACCAATCTGAAGGAAGCAATCAACTACAACCAGATTTTTGAGCAGTTGATGCACCTGTCACTGACGATTTATACTCCGACCCATTTTATTCTTCCGAGCAAAATAGAGAAGTACGCAGAATTGTACGAGGATAACAAAGTAAATGTTGGTTTTACTCAGGCGAACCGTGAACAGGGTATCCGTCGCTTGACTGCAATCAATCTGATGAAGCGTATGGAAAGCTCTGTCTATTCTTTCAATCTGACATTAAAGAGAATTCTTGCACTGATTGACTCAACGATACATAGTATCGATACTTATGACAGGACTTCCACTGTTAAGCTGGAGCTTACCGACATCTCCAATATTGATGAGTTTGACAGCGAAGATCAGAGTGGTGATGAACTATTCACCTTCGGCAAAAAAGTTAAAATCGAAATCGGGGATATGGATTACAAGTCATGGCGTGACAGTCTGTCGAAAGATCGAGATGTTCTTGAGTTGCTGACTCTGATGGTGGGAGATATTACACCTGAGTATGATTCTAAACTCCAGAAGCTGTTCCAAGTTGTCCAAAACAAATTGGAGCATCCCATCAATGATAGAAACAAGAAAATCATTATCTTTACAGCTTTTGCAGATACAGCGGGCTATCTGTATGACAATGTGAGCAAATTTGTGAAAGATAATTTTGGGCTGAATACAGCTATGGTGTCTGGCTCAGTTGAAGGCCGGACAACGGTTCCCAAACTCCGTAGTGATCTAAATACTGTGCTGACCTGCTTCTCGCCCATCTCCAAAGATAAGCATCTTTTGATGCCTGATGACAAAACAGAAATTGATCTCTTGATTGCTACTGACTGTATTTCTGAAGGTCAGAACTTACAGGACTGCGATTATCTAATTAACTACGATATTCACTGGAACCCTGTCCGCATCATTCAGCGGTTTGGTCGTATCGACCGTATCGGCAGTAAGAATACCTACATTCAGCTGGTGAATTTCTGGCCGGATGTAACGCTTGACGAGTATATCGACTTGAAGGCAAAGGTTGAGACCCGTATGAAGATTGTTGATATGACGGCAACCGGCGATGACAATCTTCTGAGCGAAGAAGAAAAGACCGATCTTGAATACCGTAAGGCACAGCTGAAGCGTTTGCAGGAAGAAGTTGTAGATATTGAAGATATGTCCACCGGCATTTCTATCATGGACTTGGGATTAAATGAATTCCGTTTGGATCTGCTTGAGTATATCAAGCAACATCCTGATATTGATAAGACTCCTTTTGGACTTCATTCTGTGGCGGCTGCATCGGAAGATACACCGGCAGGTGTAATCTATATCCTGAAAAATCGCTCCAATAGCGTGAATATTGACAATCAGAACAGACTGCATCCATTTTATATGGTTTACATTAGCAATGAGGGTGAAGTGATCTGCGATCATCTTTCCCCAAAGCAAATGCTTGATAAAATGCGTTTCCTTTGCAAAGGAAAGACAGAGCCAATTCCTGAGTTATATCGTCAGTTTAATGAAGAAACTCATGATGGCCGCAATATGTCTAAGTTTTCTGGTCTGCTGAGCGATGCAATTTCCTCTATCATAGAAGTCAAAGAAGAAAGCGATATTGATAGCTTTTTAAGCGGTGGTCAGATCAGTTTTCTTACCAGTGAACTCAAAGGGTTGGATGACTTTGAACTTATTTGTTTTCTGGTCATCCGATAATCACAGGAGCGAGGTGTAATTATGCTTGGTTTGCCAAAAGCTACTGAACTAAGTAAGCAGCTTCCTAAAAGTGCGATTTATACGAAATTTCAGATGAATACTGCAGAAAAAGCAAAAATTGATGCTGATATTTCACGGATCACCATTGTCAATGAAGTGACTGCTGCGAAAATACATATTGCAGATGGAGAATTGGTTAAGTCGTTTTTCGTCCTGCTGGTTGCATTGAAACGGAAGGATTTTGAGGATAAAACCATCATCACCATTTCAAAGCTGATCCCCCAAAATATGCTGCTGGTACTGGAGTTTGACGGGGAAGCAAAACTGGCCACCTATCACACAAAGCTGATGCAGACAAAATGGAAATACAAAGAGAATCTTTCCATTGAACTGAAGGGATTGAACATGGATGCTGTTTGGGAGAACATCATTGTTCAAATCGGCGGTATCACGATAGCTCAAGGCAATACTCTGGATGAGCAAATAGCGGTTGATGAACAAAAAGCCAAACTGCAAAAGGAAATTTCAAGGCTTGAAAAACTGGCACGGGCTGAGAAACAGCCAAAAAAGAAGTTTGAACTGGTGCAGCAGATCAATAAATTAAAAAGACGATTGGAGGGGACTTCGTGAAGGCATACGATTTAAAACCAACACATGATAATTTAATAAAAACGTTCGCTGAAGATGCTATTGGCCGCAATATAGATGTATTTCGATTCGTAACAATGTTGAACGCTATACAAGGTAGCTGCGCTATTGCGCTTGACGGAAACTGGGGAAGTGGTAAAACGTTTTTTGTCAAGCAGACAAAAATGGTGTTGGATGCTCATAATGAAAATATACGAGCGATGAATCCGGATGATAAAACAAAAATAATAAATACCTGTTCTAATTTCTTTGAAAATCATTCGTCTGAACTACAGCCTCAAGTTTGTGTCTACTACGATGCTTGGGAAAATGATAATGATGATGATCCTGTTCTCTCTTTAGTGTACACAATTCTTAATAATGTAGACACTGACTTTTCATTTGCAGATGTTTCTTACATAAAAGTAGCTGCCAGCATTATGGAAATATTCTCAGGAAGGAACTGGACTCAACTGATCGAAAACCTCAAAAGTGACAGTCCTTTGAACAGCTTGAAACAATCAAAGGGCATTGAGCAGTTAGTCCAAGATTTCCTGAAATCCCTTCTGCCGGAGAGAGGAAATAGACTGGTTGTATTCATTGATGAACTTGATCGTTGCAAACCAAGTTATGCCGTGCGTCTGCTTGAGAGAATCAAGCATTATTTTACAAATGATCAAATCACATTTGTATTTTCAATCAATACGAATGAATTACAGCATACCATACGCAAATATTATGGTAACGACTTTGATGGTTCCAGATATTTAGACCGTTTTTTTGATTTAAGGGTAACACTTCCACCTGCGGATTTACAGCGTTTTTATCAAAATCTTAACTTTAATGATAGTTATTATACTTTTGATATAGTGTGTGGAGCTTTTATTAGGGCATACCATCTGGAACTGAGAGAAATTGCAAAATATATCCGTCTTTCTAAAATTGCAGCATACGAGCCAACACACAATGATTCACATCAATTTAATTTTTGGGAAGGTAAGGCCAAGCAGTTCTCATTGTTGTACATCATTCCAATAATGATTGGATTAAAGGTATCTAATGCAAAAAAATATGCGGATTTTATAGAAGGCAGAGACTATAAACCTCTAGTTGAAGTGTCAAATGCTCTTGATCTTCGTTTTTTCGCAGAACTTTTGAATCAAGATGAAACATATGACGAAAATGCTACGACAAAAAAACTTGTTACTGTTGAGGAAAAGCTAAAAGAAATGTATGAGGCACTCTTTGTCATAAATTATGGAATGGAAAAACACTATATTGATATTGGGAATATGAGGTTTGGAGAGAAAATAACAGAATTCTTATTAAGAACAAGCGGATTATTATCTGAGTATACAAAACTGGATATAGACTGAGGAGGAAGAAACAGATGGACAAGTTGAAAATGCACACCCCTAACCGGGCGGATGACAATTTTAAGAAGCTGGCAGCATTGTTCCCCAATGCTGTCACAGAAACGATTAACGAGAACGGTGAAGTAGTCCGTGCCATTGACAAGGATGTTCTGATGCAGGAGATTTCCTGCACGGTGGTTGAGGGCAATGAAGAACGCTATCAGTTCACTTGGCCTGATAAGAGGAAATCTGTTCTTCTGGCAAATGCCCCTATTGCCAAAACACTTCGTCCTTGCCGTGAAGAAAGTGTAGGCAAGGATGGCACTCCGGGTGGGTTTGATTCCGAAAACCTCTATATCGAGGGAGACAACCTTGAAGTGTTGAAGCTGCTCCAGGAAACCTATTTGGGCAAGGTTAAGATGATCTATATCGACCCTCCCTACAACACTGGCAACGACTTTGTGTATGAGGACGATTTTGCACAGAGCACAGAGGAGTACATGGCCAACAGTGGACAGTTTGATGATGAAGGTAATCGACTTGTAAGAAATCTTGATAGCAATGGTCGTTTTCACACAGACTGGCTGAATATGATGTATCCACGCTTAAAGATTGCTAAAGATTTACTGACAGATGATGGAGTTATTTTTATCAGCATTGATGATAATGAAGTAGAAAATCTAAAAAAAATATGCAATGAAATTTGGGGAGAGGAAAATTTTATTGGTTGCTGCGTTTGGAAACGAAGAACATCTTCTGCAATGGATCAGTCTAAGGTTTCAACAGATCACGAATATGTATTAGTATATCATAAAGGTTCTTTTAAACCATTTAAAGGAATAGAAAAAGATTACAAGGGCTATTTTAATCCTGATAATGACCCTCGGGGACCATGGGTTGCTGGTGATTTAACGGTAGGCATGACTGCAGATATGCGTCCAAATCAATTTTACGATTTGGTTGACCCCAAAACTGGGAAGGTTTATCATCCAAATTATAATCGAGTTTGGTCTTATACACCAGATAGCATGCAAAAGTTAATAAACGAAAATCGCATTGTTTTTCCGGAAGATACCAATCAAAGACCTATGAAGAAGCGATTTGCTAACGAATTAAAAAGTAATACAAATCCTTTTTCAACATGGATGAGTGAAATAGGATTGAATACAGAAGGAACTCGTGCAATATACACGTTATTTGACGATAAAAGTTTGTTTAATTATGCGAAGCCTATTAGCTTGATTAAAGCCTTGTTAGCGCAGGTAACAAATGCGGATGATATAGTCCTTGACTTCTTCTCCGGTTCAGCTACAACCACTCATGCCGTTATGCAGTTAAATGCAGAAGATGGGGGTAATCGAAAATTTATTATGGTTCAGCTTCCTGAAGAAACAGACGAAAAGAGCGAAGCATACAAAGCTGGTTATAAAACTATTTGTGAGATTGGAAAAGAGCGTATTCGTCGTGCCGGAGCAAAGATAAGAGAAGAGAACGAGAAAAAGAAAAATATGATCTTACTTGACAGTGAGAAGGATACACAGCTATTCTTTGATATTGCCAAACATGGAAAAGATGCTGTTGAGCGCACTAAGTCTGCATTCAAACAGGTTGACGGTAGTCATTTGATTGATACAGGGTTCCGTGTTTTGAAATGCGATACCTCTAACATGAAGGATGTGTACTATAACCCCGCTGACTACGAAGCTGATCTGTTTGATATGATGACCGATAACATTAAAGAAGACAGAGCTCCTGAAGATTTGTTGTTCCAGGTGATGCTTGATTTGGGCGTTGAACTTTCCAGCAAGATTGAGGAAACAGTGATTGCCGGTAAGAAAGTATTTGATGTCGCCGATGGGTTCCTGATTGCCTGCTTTGACGCAGATGTAACCGATGAAACTATTAAAGCCATTGCTCAGAAGCAGCCGTATTACTTTGTGATGCGTGATAGTTCTTTGGCAAATGATAGCGTTGCTACGAACTTTGAGCAGATTTTTGCTACATACAGCCCTGATACTGTAAGAAAGGTACTGTAATGATGTCAGACACATGGTACTATGGTGGCGCACGTGCAAATGATTTTTCAGGGATATACTGTAAGATGGCTATGGAAAGCTATTACCACGCATCTGATTTTTATAAAAAAATCCAGCACGCAAATTTTTGTTGGGATAGCTGGGACGAAAAAAAAGAATTAGATAAATGTGTAATTGCAACTGTGGTGTTTTCGGCAATGTGTCTGGAAGCCTTTTTCAATGATTATATTGCTGCTGTATTAGGAGATAGTAGTGCTCATAGTATATATGACAAACTTTCACCTGACGGTAAATTTTATTTAATTGTAGACTTTATCTTCCGTGAGCAAGTGGATAGAAGTCAATCCTGTTATGGTGGGGTAAAAACTTTGTTTCGTCTCAGAAATGATTATGTCCATAACAAAAGTAAAGAAGTGAAAGGTTGTAGTTATACCGCACAGGAAATCTCGGAATTAGAAGAAATGTTACATGATCCACAAAATATTCTTGAACCGCCATTGTTAAATAAAACAGAAATAGGCAATGATATGCGTAATGCGTTGGAAGCATTAAAAACAATACGCAATGTGGCACAATATTTTGATGAACATGATTCTTCTTGTTGGGCAATGATACGATTGTTTGGAGAATACAACTTTGATCTGGCTTCTCTATATGAACAGGAATATATGGAAGAGATTTTTGCGAAATTAGGTATTAAAAGGCGTGGATAAGTATGAAGTTTAATTTCAAGATACAGCAGTATCAAACAGATGCTGTTGATGCCGTTGTTAAAGTATTTCAAGGCCAAGGATACCACGATAAAATCAGCTACATCCGAGATCTCGGCAAAAAACAGGAAAATGAGCAAATGCAGTTGAATGTCGGGCTGGATCAGCAGTATTCATTGGATATGGACGACGATACCGGCTATAAGAATGAAGTGGTAGAACTGACGGACGAGCAGCTCCTGCTCAACATCCAAAAGCTCCAGAGCCAGAATAATATCAAGCAGTCCAAGACGCTCGTTAAGGACTTGGGACGGTGCAGCCTTGATATTGAAATGGAAACGGGTACTGGTAAGACTTATGTTTATATCAAGACCATGTTTGAACTGAATAAAAAATATGGCTGGAGTAAGTTCATTGTTGTTGTCCCGTCCATAGCAATCCGTGAAGGTGTCAAAAAGACATTTGAAATCACCGCCGATCATTTCATGGAGCATTATGGAAAGAAAGCCCGGTTTTTTATCTACAATAGCTCCAATCTGAACCAGCTGGATAACTTTTCTTCCAGCTCCGGCATCAATGTTATGATAATCAATACGCAGGCTTTCGCTTCTTCCCTAAAAGAGGATGGCAAGAGCAAGGAAGCCCGTATTATTTACTCCAAGCGTGATGAGTTTGGGTCTCGCCGACCGATTGATGTTATCAAGGCAAACAGACCTATTATCATTCTGGACGAGCCGCAGAAAATGGGCGGTGCCGTTACCCAGAAAGCGTTGAAGAACTTTAATCCTTTGTTCAGCCTGAATTATTCTGCTACCCATGCAGTTCAACACAATATGGTTTATGTGCTGGATGCATTAGATGCCTTCAATAAGCGTTTGGTCAAGAAGATTGAGGTCAAAGGATTTGAGGTGAAGAACTTCCGGGGAACAGATAGCTATCTGTTTTTGGAGCAGATTGTTCTCTCTCCCAAAAAGCCGCCTATGGCTCGCATTGAGCTGGAAATCGGATATAATAAGTCCATCAACCGTGAAACTCGTATCCTTGGTGTCGGCGACGATCTTTACTATGTATCTCAGGAAATGGAGCAGTACAAGGGATATACAATCTCTGATATTGATCCCTTCCGTGGTACTGTGACCTTTACCAATGGCGAAGTAATGAAAGCCGGTGAGGTTTCCGGTGATGTGTCTGAGTCTGATATGCGTAGAATTCAGATTCGTGAGACGATTCTTTCTCATTTTGAGAAGGAAGAAAAATTGTTCAATATGGGAATCAAGTCCCTTTCCCTGTTCTTTATCGACGAGGTTTCTAAATACCGTCAGTATGATGCAGATGGAAATGAAATGCTTGGCGAATATGGGCAGATGTTTGAACAGGAATACTTGAGCGTCCTCAATGAGTGCATTACTATTTTTGATACCCCTTATCAGAAATATCTAAAATCTACTTGCAGCGATGTGAGTGCGGTTCATAAAGGTTATTTCAGCATTGATAAAAAGACCGGCAGAAGCATCAACAGCCAGCTGAAGCGTGGTAGCGAGTTTTCTGATGATATTTCTGCTTATGATCTGATTCTGAAGAATAAAGAGCGGCTGCTTTCCTTTGAGGAGCCAACCCGCTTCATCTTCTCCCACTCGGCTTTGAGGGAAGGCTGGGATAACCCCAACGTATTCCAGATTTGTACCCTGAAGCACTCCGACAGCCAGACGGCAAAACGTCAGGAAGTTGGTCGAGGATTGCGTCTATGCGTAAACCAGCATGGTAATCGTATGGATGCGGAAAGCTGCGGTGATAGTGTTCACGACATCAATGTTCTTACGGTTATTGCCAGCGAGAGCTATAAGGGATTTGTAGCAGATCTTCAGAGTGACATCAAGAAAGTTCTGTATGACAGACCTACAACCGCTACCAGTGAATACTTCACGGGTAAGTATGTTAAGGTGGATGGAACGCCTATGCTCATCGACAAAAATGCTGCCGATGCGATTGAGTTCTATCTTATCAGCAATGGCTATGTCGATATGAAGCGTAAAGTTACGGATAAATACCGTACTGATGTGAAGATGGGAACCGTTGCCCCCTTGCCCGAAGAAATCCAGCCTATGCCAGAGGGTATCCACACGCTGATTCAATCTGTTTACGATGATAGTGTTCTCAAAGATATGTTTACTGATGGCCACGAGACCAAGGTAAAAGAAAACCCATTAAATGATAACTTTGCAAAGGCTGAATTCCAGGCACTTTGGAAGCAAATCAATCACCGTTATGCTTATACTGTTGAGTTTGATAGTGATGAACTGATTCGCAAGTCCATTGACCATATCAATGAGAAGCTGTTTGTATCCGAATTGCAGTACACCACAACCATTGGCCGCCAGAAGGCAGAAATGAATGAGCATGAAGTTGAGCGTGGTGCATCGTTCACCGGTGAAAATACCAGAACCAAGACCTTGAAGCACGCCCAGACCAGTCAGATTAAGTATGACCTTATCGGTAAGGTCGCAGAAGGTACTATTTCGACACGCAAAACGGTAGCTGCGATTTTGAAGGGATTGCAGGCAGATAAACTCTATATGTTCAAGAATAATCCGGAGGAGTTTATCTCTAAGGTAATCAAGCTCATTAAAGAACAAAAGGCAACCATGATTGTTGAGCATATTTCCTACAATCAGATTGAGGGCGGTTATGACAGCACTATTTTTACTGCTGAAAAGAGCGCCCAGACCTTTGACAAGGCTTTCCGTGCAAGCAAAGCGATTCAAGACTATGTATTTACGGACGGCTCTGCCGAAAAGAGCATTGAGCGTCGTTTTGTAGAAGATCTGGATGCAGCCCAAGAGGTTTGCGTTTATGCTAAACTGCCGAAGGGCTTCCATATTCCTACACCAGTAGGCAATTATTCCCCTGACTGGGCGATTGCTTTCTATGAGGGAACTGTAAAGCACATTTTCTTTGTGGCTGAAACCAAGGGCACAATGGAAAGCCTCAACCTTAGACCCATTGAACAAGCAAAGATTTCTTGTGCCAAAAAACTGTTCAATGAAATGTCTACAAGTAAGGTGAAATATCATGATGTTGATAGCTATCAGAATCTGTTAAATGTGATGAAATCGCTATAAGATACACAGCAAAGAGGACGGTACAGTAGCACCGTCCTCTTTATTATGTGTAATGATATTTATCTAATAGTATAAACGGCATCTATGGTACTTCCATCACTATTTGGAATAGATACCGTTATTTTCAAAGGTTTATTTATATTATCCGCCACTTCGTCTGGAACCTTCATACAACCTCGCCCCTCACCTTGTGGATCAAGCGGTTTTAACTTTGTATCACCATCAATCGAAATGTAGTCACTCCACATGTAAGCGTCAGACCACACGTCAAAGGTGTATCCATCATCATAGATTGCGGTAATACCCATGGCAGTATCGACTTCAATCTCTTCTTTGCCTGTATATTTCAGTGTGTACGAATAAGACAGCATCGTATATCCATCATCCGCAACGAAGGTTTTATTGGACTGGGGTTCGTCCGTAGGTAACATGTATTCTGGATCCGGTGGCGTACCAGTAGAAAAGGACGCATATTTAAGCTGATCTGCAAACTCAACCCGTGTCAGAGTAAACTCAATCATATCACTATTCAAAGTGTCACCGATAGATAGCTCATTTGTAGTTGATTCATTATTATTTTTGCTTGATTCACTATCGCAAGCCGCTAAGGACATCATAAACATCATTGAAAGCATAAGCACCAATAACTTTTTCATTTTATTCCCCCCTCTTTAGCTACAATATATAATTCATGCTAACATTAACTATATAATGCGTCAAGAAAATTTTAGTGAGGCGTTTTTTTCATTTAAGCAGCTGATATTCAAACAGCTTGTCTTTGATGTATTTCAAGTAGTATGCTTTCAGTTTCACCTTCAGCGTAATCAAATTACTATTCAATGAAGGATAGTCGTAAGTCTTCCGCTTCTGACTTCCTACGATATCTTCCCGGTAAGTATTCAGCTCGCTCTCAATTTGATAAGGACCATATTTTTTCTGGTCATCATAGTAAGCTGTCCGTCTGGCTTCTTGCAAAATCATCTGCCACAGTGGCATGAGTTCCTGTTTATCTTCATTCAGCGTAAATCCACGCAGATCCTGACTGGCCAGTGAAGCGCACGCGCCGGTACGCGTCGATTGGTAAAACGCCTGCTCAAACGGCATAAATACCCGCCGAATGGAAGATGCCGTGCAGACGGTCATGACACAGTGCGAATTGTGGACCGATCATACACCGCTTTGATATCCGGTGGAGACAACGTCGATTTCAGCCTTTTGCGGTAACGTAATCGGACTGATTTTTATTTTCTTAAACTTCCCCAACAACTGAATAAACGACTTTTTATTCAATCCCATTTTCTTACGAGCAGCTGCGAACGAACCACAGCTGCTCATTTTTTGACAAGTTCCTGCATTTTATTTTTAGTGCGCTTCTGAAAAGTGCTCTCCTCAATCTGCTGTAATACTTCTTTCTTATGCACCATCTGTAGAAAAGATCAGTATTATATCTGTTAAAATCATGTTTCATTACCACAGTTTGGATCGGTTCATATCTCGTAAAATTTGCGCATTTACGCCTGATACGGTATAATATAAATAACATAATTTCGGTTGAAACATACTTGATGAAAAGAGGTGAAAACTGCATGGATCTTGAATTATGCCAACGGCAAGGAATTACACTGGCGATGCAAACCTCGATGAGGATTCTTCAGCTGAATAACTTGCAGCTGCGCAATTATCTGGGAGATCTAATGACTCGCAATGCAGTCATTGAACTCGAGTACCCGGATATCGATTGTCGGCCCAGCCCATTTGATCGATATGGCAAGGGTACGTCCAGTCGGATGCAGGATACCACTTCGACGATGTCCAAAGATCAGCTGATCGAAAATCAGGCTGAATATATTTCCGCTCGACAAGATCTGCTGCTGCAATGTGCCGGACTGCATTTATCCCGCTCTTTGCAGCAGATACTGGAGTATCTCATTGATTCACTGGACGAAAACGGTTTTTTACACGAGTCTGCCCAAATCATTGCGGATGATACCGGCGTCTCACTTGATACTGTCACCAGATGTATCACCTTACTGCAGCGCATGGAGCCGGCAGGTGTTGGTGCGCGTGACCTCAAAGAATGTCTGCGTATTCAGCTCTTGCGCATTGCTCCCAACCAGCGTCTGGCTTTACAGATTATCGACAATCATCTCCCTGAGCTGGCGCGCCAGCAATATAGTAATATTGCAAAATCCTTGGACGCATCGAAAACTCAAGTGATGCAGGCTTGCGACCTGATCCGCAGACTCAACCCCAAGCCGCTCAACGGATTGGGCGGCGAAGCGCAAACATCATATATCATTCCGGACTTCTATATTCTTGAGGATGCCGGAACCCTGCGTTTGGTTATGAATGACTATTATCTGCCCCAAATTAAGGTCGATCCCACATACCGGGAGTTACTTCACAACAAGCAGCTTTCGCCAGAGGATTGTGTCTATATCCAAAAAAACTATCGAGAAGCAAACGAAGTCATCAAATTTCTCGATTATCGCAAAGCAACTTTACAGCGTGTCGTAGAGTATATTATTCAGGCGCAGGAAGCTTTTTTCCTCTATGGTCCAGGGCATCGAAAAACCACGACCAACCGTGAAATCGCGCAGGCGCTATCGCTGCATGAATCTACGATCAGCCGCACTGTCAGCGAAAAATACTTTGAATGCAAATGGGGTGTTTTCTCCTTAAAATCGCTCTTCGGACATAGTGCCGTGAAAACCTCCGAACCAGAAGACAGCACGGATCAAATTATGCATCGTGTACAGGCACTCATCGCATCTGAACCCGCTGGAAAAGCTTATAGCGACCAAGAATTGTCCGAGCTGCTGGCAGCCCAAGGCATACCGGTTGCCCGCCGCACCATAGCCAAATACCGTCAGACGCTCCACATTCCTACCGCAAGCGTACGCAACCGCACAGCACAAACATAATATACTGCAAAATAAAAACCACCAGCTGTTTTTACAGAGTTGGTGGTTTTGTTTATGCGACAATACTGATCGATCTATCGTCATTGAGAACTGGATGCTTTGTGCGGTAATTTACGCCAAATCGTAAACATCATGGTAGTAAAACAGAACAGTCCACCTACCAAATTGGAGATTGGCTCTGACCACAGAATTCCATCCACGCCCATAAAGCGGGGCAGAATGAAAATCAGCGGCAAAACCACCATCACCTTGCGGAAAAGCGAGAAAAATATCGCGTATTTTGCATATCCAAGCGAAGTAAATGCGCTTTGTCCGGACATCTGAAAGGCCATAAAGCAGAAACCGAAAAAGTAAATGTGCATCATCTGTGCTCCAATGCCAATCAATTCGGCATTGTTATTAAAAATACCCATCAGCTGCGCCGGGAATCGGAATACGACGCCCCAAGCCAGAAGCATGTAGATCAGGCAAACCAATGTCATAAAGATGATGCCCTTTTTGACGCGGTCATACTTCTGCGCACCATAGTTATAGCCCAGTACCGGCTGCGCACCGCTGGCAATGCCATTGACCGGCATGGTGACAACCTCGCGCACGGAGTTGATGACGGTCATTGCGCCTACATATACATCTCCGCCGAACGACTGCAGTGTGGTATTATAGGCAAACTGTGTAATCGCATTGGTAAATGACATCACAAAATGCGACAGTCCCAACTGCACCACACGTTTCAAGATGGGGGCGCGCCACCGGATATTCTGACGACGCAGCTTCAAAATCGCCTTTTTCCCCGTCAGGAAGCGCAGTACCCATACAGCCGAGAGGAGCTGTGAAAGTACGGTTGCAATGGCTGCTCCGCGCACGCCAAGCTGCAAAGCAAAGATGAAGATCGGGTCCAGAATGATATTGATCAGCGCACCGATGGCAATGGTCATCATGCCGACCGTCCCAAAGCCCTGACTATTGATAAATCCATTCATCCCCAGACCGATCATGGCAAACGGACTGCCCCAGATGTAAAATGAGAAATAATCCTGTGCGTAAGCATAGGTCTCGGTACTGGCTCCAAAAAGATAGAGCAAGGGGCGCATAAATACCATTCCCACAGCAGTCAGTACAAATGAGGTAGTTACCAGCATAAAAAATGCTGTTCCGATGATTTCTTCTGCCTTTTCGTGTTCCTGCCGCCCCCACGCGATGGAACACAGCGGTGCACCGCCCATTCCGAAGAGATTGGTAAATGCAGTGATAATGCTGATGATGGGAAAGACAATACCGACACCGGTCAGCGCGAGGGAGGATGCACCCGGGACATGTCCAATGAAAAAGCGATCGACGACATTGTACAGTACATTTACCATTTGGGCAATCGTCATCGGAATCGCCATGCTCAAGATATTTTTCGCTACACTGCCCCGCCCAAAATCCCGCGTATCTGCCATAGCCACATCCCTTTCTGTTGTATTTATTTCTTGACGACGAACTTTTTCACGATCGCCGCACCGTCCGGTGCATACTGGCATTCCTTGATGATCTCACCGAGTACGGCCAAGAAGCCAACATGCTTGAGTACCGAGCCGTGAATTTCTTCTCCGCTCTGCACATCCACATACATAGCGGCTTCGTCCGCCATGGGCAGACGGATAAACTTGACCGGCGCATTGGGAACATTATGCAGCTGCACGCAGGAAACCAGAAAAGTCTGTGCACGATCGTCCCAGAAGCACCAAGAGCTGAAATTGGATGTGCCAAAGGGAGTTTCCAGACGTGTATAGTTGCCGGTACGGATCAATGCTTCATTTTCTTTGTAAAACTTGATCTGCTGGCGAATCGCATCCCGGTCAGCATCAGAAATTTTTCTCAGATCAAGCTCATATCCCAAAATGCCGCCCATTGCGACAATACCGCGGGTTTCCATAGAAACATTGCGCAGAGATTTATGATTGGGTACCGCTGAGACGTGTGCACTGATACTGGAGGGCGGATATGCATAAGATGTACCGCACTGAATCCGGGTGCGTTCCAATGCGTCCGTATCATCACTCGCCCAGATCTGCGGGAAATAATAGAGCATACCCGGATCGAATCGGCCGCCGCCGCTGGCACAGCCCTCCCAAAGGATATCCGGGAAGCGCGACTGCAAACGCTCCAGCAGGGCATAGACACCGAGAATATAGCGATGCCAGATTTCTCTCTGACGATCGGCCGGGAGCTTGGCAGACCATGCCTCGGTAATATTACGGTTCATGTCCCATTTGACATACTCAATATTCGCACTGGACAACACGCGCTCCATCTGGTTAAAGAGGTAGTCCTGCACCTCCTGACGGGACATATCCAGCACCAGCTGACTGCGAGCCAGTGTTCTGGCACGGCCGGGTACCTGCAAACACCAATCCGGATGTTCCCGGAACAGCTCACTGTCCTCGGAAATCATTTCAGGTTCGTACCAGATACCAAATTTGATTCCCTGCGCATTGATCTCATCCACCAGCTCGGTCAGCGTACAGTCCAGCTTATCCTCATTGACTGTCCAGTCACCCAGCGAACTGCTGATATCCTTACGGCGGCCAAACCAGCCATCGTCCATGACCAGCATTTCAATTCCCAGCGGTGCCGCTGCCTTTGCCAGCTCAATCAATGTATTCTTGTCATAATTGAAATACGCAGCCTCCCAGCTGTTGACCAGTACCGGTCTGGGCAGGTCTCTCCACTTACCGCGACACAGATGTGTGCGATACAATTTATGGAACTGGGCAGACAGCGCATTAAATCCATCTGCCGAATAGGCCAAAACCACTTCAGGCGCACAGAATACTTCTCCCGGCTCCAGCTTCCAAGAAAAATCGGTCGGGTGAATACCCATAATAAAACGTGTCGTTCCGGTCTGATCCACACCAACTTCTGCGAGGAAATTGCCGCTATAAACAAAATTAAAGCCCCAGCACTCGCCTTGGTGTTCGGTCGTTTCGGGCGCAGCCAGCAGGACAAAGGGATTCTCCTGCGCACTGGACGCGCCGCGCAGACTTTCTGCTCTCTGGCGTGTATGACGAACAGGAAGACGTTCAAAGTTTCGTTCGCTCAAATGCCGCCCGTAAAAATGGACAAAGTCCAGATCCTCCCGCGTAAAATCCATCGCACAGGACAGGACGCGCCGCAGATATACCGGTTCTCCCGTGGTATTTTTGACACGAACCGATCGCGTCATTGCATCACTGTCCTCGTAAATATGGTAGCACAGCTGCACTTCAAGTCCCGAAAAGGGATCACGGCAAAGGATCTCCAGCGACATTACCTCATCAGTTGCGGCATAGACTGCCGGCAATCCTTCCGGCATCTTCTTCCCCCAGTAAATGCTGTGGCCGATATAACGCAGGTCGGTGGCAGTAGAGCCATCAGGAAGTTCTACCATCAGTGCACTGGGGCGAAAATCACCCGTGCCATAAGCCGGATACTCCAGCGGGAACATATCCAGCGAAAAACTCTTACGTCCTGCTGCCTCTTTCGGATTTGTCGTCAGACTGCGTTTGATATTGAATAGCACATGATCGAGCTGATCGTTTTCCAGCCGGCTGCCGTAATACAGGTGGGTCAAAAAGCCACCATCTGTCACCTTGATCACATAGGACGTACCTTTTGTATCCAGCTTAAAGGTATTTGACTGCTGATTAAAGCGGATATTCAATACTCTGATTATCCTCCTTATATTGTATTTCCATGCATTTGGATAAAGTAATAGCATATGACACGGCAGCTTGTCGTGCCATATGCTATTGTTGTGCTTATTTATTTAGCCCATGCTGGCGAGCACTTCAGCTTCAGCCTCGAGCATAGTGGTCGTAGTATCTTCTACGTTCATGTAGTTATCGACAAGCAGGTTCTTCTCCAGATAGTCCGTAGCCCACTGATCGGTCTCCGTAACCTTCTTGAATACTTCATTCCAGTAGTTTACTGCTTCGTCGCTCATATTGACCGAGCCGATGACACCACGCCATACCGGCAGCTCAATCACACCATAGCCCAGCTCTTCGGTCGTAGGTGCATCCTGGAACGGCTCGCTGAAGCGCTCAGAGCTCAGTGCCAGAACGGGAGCGATATCGCCCGAGATAACATATTCCTTAGATGCTGCGGGCTTTGCAATACCGATATCAACATGGCCGCCCATCAGTGCAGTGATGGTCTCACTTGCAGAACCGTAAACGATATAGCTGAAGTTATCTTCCAGGCCCAGGCTCTGTACGAGCATATCATAAACATTACGTTCATCCGAGGCGGTACCGCCGACTACAATCTGCTGGCCGGACTTTGCTGCAGCTACAACATCCTCAAAGCTTGCATACTTGGAAGTTTTTGCATTGGTGAACATCAGGTGCTTATCTGCCGCCAGAATTGCAATCGGACGGAAGTCTTCCATGGTCAGGCCGCCATTGCTGAGCATGGAGGAGAGGTCACCGGTGGAAAAACACAGCAGCGTAGAATCGGCAGCCTTGCCCTTGGCATCCTTTACATGACGTCTGGAGATCTGACCTGCACCATCTACCTGATTGTTGACTACAAAGTTGTTATCCGCCAGATCATTTTTCGTGATGATATCGGTGATCGTACGCGTAAAGATATCACTGCCACCGCCAGCCTTGGAGCTGACCATAAATTCGACATTACCCTCTACGGCAAAAGCACCAGTATCGCCCGAAGCGGTGCTGTTCGCAGCCTTGTCCGCACCGCCACCGCAGCCGGCCAGAGTGGTTGCTACCATAACGGCAGCCAGAATGCTTGCAATCTTCTTTTTCATTTCGTTTCCTCCTGTACGGGTTGTTTTTTACTCTTCTTCATAATTGCCTTTACCAGCGGAGTTCCTGCAATGACCAGGAAGATCAGCAGGAATACCAGAGTAATTGGTCTTGTATAGAACAGCTCCAGACTACCCTGCGAAGCAATAAAGGTTCTTCTTACATTGGTTTCCAGCGTGCTGGAAAGCACAAAGGAGAGCAGCAGCGGCGAAACCGGAATCTCATTTTTCTTGAAAATGTATCCAAGAATGCCACCAATCATCATAACGACTACACCGAACATGGAGTTCGAAGTAGAAAATGCGCCAACAAAGCAAATAACCGTAATGCTGGGAATCATAACAGCAACCGGAACCTTCAGCAGCTTAATAATCCACGGAATTGTTCCGAGAGCAATCAGCAGCGCGATGGCATTGGAAATAAACAGGGAAGCGATCAGACCCCAGGCGAATTCCGGTTCAGACTGGAACAGCATCGGACCGGGATTCAAGCCCCACATCATAAGACCGCCAAGCAGTACAGCCGTTGTACCAGAACCAGGGATACCAAGACTCAGCAGCGGGCCGAATGCACCAGCAGCTGCAGCGTTATTGGCAGCCTCTGAAGCTGCAATACCCTCAACAGCACCCTCGCCCAGCTTAACTTTGCTCTTTCCGGATTTCTTTTCCAGTGCATAGCTGAGGAAAGAACCAGCGGTTGCACCAGCACCAGGCAAAAATCCGATAAAAGTGCCCAGCAGACCCGAACGAATAGACGGACGAAGAATCCGCTTAAACTCATCCTTAGAAAGCAGGCTGCCGCGCAGAGTCAGCTTTTTACCTACCTTTGCGTCTACGTCCTCGCTCTTTCTGGGACCAGCTGTGAGTTCCAGCACCTGTGCCATACCGATGAAGCCGATAACCAGCGGAATAAAGTTGATACCGCCCAGCAGATAATCATTGCCGAAATCATAGCGGATCGCGCCGGAAACGATATCAATGCCCATGGTGGACAGCAGAATACCCAGACAGGTGCAGACAATGCCGAGCAGCGGGCTTTCGCCTACCAGCCAGCTGATCGAAGTCATTGCGACCAGCATCATCATCGCCATCTCAGAGGGTCCGAAATTCAGACCAAAATTTGCCAGTACCGGTCCCAAAAAGACCAGAATAATCATACCGATCAGACCGCCGATGCAGGAAGAGAAATTTGCCGCCATCAGCGCCTGTCCCGGACGCCCCTTACGGGTCAGGGCATAACCGTCCTGTGCCGTCATAATCGCCGGTGCATCACCCGGTACGTTGATCAGAACTGCACTGAATGCGCCACCATACATGTTTGAGTAATAAATCGCACCTAGCATAATAATTGCCGTAGTCGGATTAAAACCAAATGTCAGCGGCAGCAGAAGTGCACAGCCCGCAAGCGATCCAATGCCCGGCATCGCGCCTACGATCAGGCCCAGCACAGCACCCAAGAACGCAGCGCCAATATTCTGCGGTCCCAATGCTACAGTGAAGCCTTGCAATAAGAGCTGTAAAGTTTCCATCAATAATCCTCCTTATCCTAAAATCGTCTCAAGCAGAAGTCCCTCCGGGAAAGGAACACCCAGCCATACGGAAAATACGCCATAGACGATCGCACTGATAATCACGGTAGAAATTACAATCGTCTTGACCGGCAGCTTTTCCATAACCTTCAGCCAGAAGATATAGAAAACCAGCAGCGTCGGCAGGAAACCAAAAATCATGGAAGCTGCATAAATGACAAGCATGCCAATAATGAGATGTAATGCCGATTTGTCATATGCAGTCGATCCCAACGAAAAGCTCTTAATAAAGTAGATGATAGAGGCCAACAACAGCACACCACCTACAATTGTCGGAAAAAATCCGGACATCGGGCCCGCTTTAGGATCCCATAGGCCATACTTTGTCACGCCAAGGTAGATCCACACCACCGAAATGATGATGCAGGCCAAAGCAATTAGACTTTTGCTGTTGAATTTTTTCACTGATCCCCATCCTCCTTGTAATAATAGACACGCGCCTCATACGGCCGCAATGCTTCGTTGTTGTTTTGAGGAAGCTCCTCATTACACAAAAGAATTTTATAACGGTCAAGATTGATTTCGTCCGGAGACCAGAACGGAACTTCCTGATTGGAAAAATTCAAGATTACAAACGCTTGCTCATCACCAAGTGTTCTGCGGTACGCATACAGCTGGGGATGCTCGGGCAGGCAATCCTGAAAATCTCCATAAACAAAAACCGAATAACACTTACGCATCTGAATCAGCGTGCGATAGTACGCCAGCACGGAATTTGGATCATTTTCCTGATCTGCTGCATTGATCGCCAGATACGACGGATTGACACCCAGCCACGGCTGTACATCGGAAAATCCAGCAAAACGATCTCGACTCCACTGCATCGGCGTGCGTGCATTGTCACGACCTTTGACATAGATCTTCTGCATGATCTCTGCATGTGGAGCGCCCTTAGCGCTCAGATCCGCATAGAGATTGACCGTCTGTACATCCTGATAATCCGAAATATCACTGAAACGTACATTGACCATGCCCAGCTCTTCACCCTGATAGATGTAAGGCGTGCCCTCCATGGTATGTGTCATGGTACCCAGCAGTTTAGCGCTCTGTACACGATAAACGCCATCATCGGCAAACCGACCCAATGGACGGGGCTGATCGTGGTTGGACAAGTACAGACTGTTCCATCCACAGCCATGCAGCGTCGTCTGCCACTTGCTCATAATCTCTTTGAACTTAACGAAATTCCAAGGAATCAAGTCCCACTTGTTGCGCGGTCCGCTGTCTACGGCCATATGCTCAAATTGGAAAATCATATTCAGCTCTTCCCGATCATTGCCGACATACAGCTTTGCAACCTCGGGCGATACATTGGGCGTCTCACCCACCGTCATGATGTCATAATCTACGAGCACATCACGGTACAGCTCTTTGAGATAGTCATGGATCAGCGGGCCATTCTGATAATAGCGATGTGCGCGAACCAGTCCCTCCACGCCTTCCACAGAAGGATATCCGTCTGTCTTGGACAGGAAGTTTATGGTGTCCATCCGGAAACCATCCACACCCTTGTCCAGCCAGAAGCGCATCATTTTCTTGACCGACTTTCTGACCTCCGGATTCTTCCAGTTCAAATCAGGCTGCTGCTTGGAAAAGATATGCAAGTAATACTGTCCAAGGTGCGGAACATACTCCCAGACCGATCCACTGAAATGAGATTCCCAGTTGTTGGGTAACTGATCCGGCGTACCATCCTGCCAAATGTAGTAGTCATGATACGGATTGTCTCGCGACTTCAGTGCTTCCTGAAACCACGCATGCTGATCGGAAGTATGATTTACCACCAGATCCATGACCAGCTTCATGCCTCGATCATGCAGTCCATCAAGCAGCTTATCAAAGTCCTCCATCGTTCCGAAGGTATCCAGGATTTCCTCGTAGTTTCGGATATCATAGCCGTTGTCCACATTCGGAGAATCATAGATCGGACATAACCAGACGATATCTACTCCCAGATTCTTCAGATAGTCCAGACGGTTCAGAATGCCGCCTAAGTCTCCAATACCATCATGATTGCTGTCCTGGAAACTGCGCGGATAAATCTGATATACCACGGACTCCTTCCACCATTGCTTGTTCATCATCCAACTCCTTTCGAGATCGTACATAAATATATAAAGCAAACTCGATGCCAATTTGATGCCAACTGCAATTTTTTGTCGTGCCAAGGGAATTTTTCATAGAAAACAGACAAAAAACCAGGGATGATTTTGTGAAACATTCCCTAGTCATCCCTGATTCAATGATGTATTTTCTTTTGAATGGAAAGAACGCGGTGGTTTATACGTTTTATTTTTGTGTCAATTGTGTTTCATTCTCGTCTTTGCTTTGTGTCTCCGGTTTTTCTCCATAGTGTACTGCGGCTCACACCGAGCTTCTTGGCCAGTTCTGCTTTGGTCTGTTTTGGCTTTACCAACTCATACAGCGCCTGCTCTTCTTCTGTCAGTACCATCTGCTCTGTACGCTGCTTATGCAAATCCCACGAAGAATCACAGATCAATTCCTCTACCTCGCGCACGCTGACCGTGCCAGTGGGAGAAAGAATGCTCAGGCGCTGGCAAACATTGCGCAGCTGCCGAACATTGCCGCGCCATTCCAGTTCCTTTAGCCGGGCAATCGCTTCTGGCTCAAAAACAACCGATCTGCCATCACAGGTAAAATTGCGAATCAGATAGGGAATCAGATCCTCCAGATCTTCCAGTCGATTGCGCAGCGGTGGAATCAAAAGATGCAGAATATCCAAGCGATAATATAAATCCTCTCTGAACTCTCCCGTGCGTGCTTTTTCTTGGATATTTACATTGGTCGCCGCAATAACCCGAACATCAATCGGAATGATTTTATCATCACCCAATCGTCGAATTTCTTTTTCCTGAAGCACACGCAGCAAACTGGCCTGCATAGATAATGGCAATTCTCCGATTTCGTCCATAAATAATGTGCCCTTATGTGCCAATTCAAACAGGCCCACCTTTCCGTCTCTCGAAGCTCCGGTAAAGGCACCGCCCACATAACCGAAAAGCTCACTTTCAATCAGATTTGGCGCGATCGCTCCACAGTTAAACGCTACAAACGGACGGTTTCTACGGTCACTGTAATTATGAATACTCTGAGCGAAAAGCTCCTTACCTGTTCCGGATTCACCAATAATGAGAATATCTGAGTCTGTTTTTGCAAAGCGCTTGGCCTGCGATACCGTACGAGCCAGCGTCGTACTGTGACCAATAATATCCCGAAAATCGTACTTAGCTATCAGACCTTTCTGATTCAGCTTTTGGCGAACCGCAATTTCTGTTTTTTGCAGATTTTCTACATATTGCAGCATCAATACCGAGCCATCCGGTTCCCCATCGACAACCATCGGCGCTCTGCGCACGAGAACCTGCCGCCCAAACAGCTTAATGATCGTTCCATCTTCCTGCGCGGTCAATACAGATTCAGGAATGAGTTCTTCCGCAGACATGCTGACCACATTCTTATTTCTTAAATGGAGCATCTGCACACAGGTACCATTGATCATTAAAATGCTACCAACCGAATCCAGTGCCAAAATCCCCTCGTCGGTCATCTCAATGATGCGGTTGAGCAGCTCATTTCGCTGTTTTTCCTTATGGCTGGCTTCAATCGCAGAAAGTGCATCATTGACCGCATTGCGTACCGCTTCTTCACCTATACAAACCGGGACTGCTGAATATCCTCGTTCGGTTGCAATACGGCATGCTGTATATCCACCTACGACTGCATCACATGCCGTCGTCTGCTCCATTTTGATGAATGCGTTTAACACATCATCATCATTATCTACTTTATACCGGAAAACCTTTATGTCAAAAAGATTTTCCAGCAATTGTAAATCTATATTTACACTTTTTCCCAGAAAAAGTGCAATTTGACGTGCACCATGCTGATCCACCGCCAACTTGACAGACTTTAAAATTTCCATATTAGAAACCGGAATCTCAATCAGATGAAATTTCCGCTGTCTATTCTTTAGTACAGAGAATGCTAAACCACGCGCAATTACAATATCACTATCCCAATAAGTGAATTTATCTTCTATTCTCTCCTTCGAGTGTAAAATTTCAAAAATCACATTTGACGGACAATCCGATTGGGCTATAATTCGATTGATAAGCTGTACAAATTCTCGTTTTTCTGTATAAGGTACAACAAAGGTTACCTTGATCATAGCACTCTCTCCTTGAAATATTCACACAGCAATATGGCATAGTACCAAATGTGCATTATCTAGAGTATTTTACCACAATCTGCGGTTTCCTCTCAAGCACAACCCAAGAGTCGATATGCGATATTTATACACTCAAAACTCTAAGCAATCTCTGTTTAGCTTCTTAGACAATGTAATCGGACTGATTTTTATTTTCTCAAACTTCCCCAACAACTGAATAAACGACTTTTTATTCAATCCCATTTTCTGACGAGCAGCTGTGAACGAACCACAGCTGCTCATTTTCTTGACAAGTTCCCGCATTTTATCTTTGGTTCGCTTCTGAAAACTGCTCTCCTCAATCCGTTTTAACGCTTCCTCTTTATGCACAACCTGTAGGAAATCCTGATGCAATCGGTGTAAAAATTTATCCATGATTTTATCCTGATCTTTTGAAAGCTGCCGGAGCTGATCTTCCCAATTTCCTTTACCTGCAAGCTTTTGCAGACGCTGTCTGGAAATCCGCAATTCCAGGCGTAGAATCGATGATAATATTGTAATCCCGTGCTGCTTTTTCAGCTCATATCCCTTATCATAGACTGAAAATTCACAATTTTTTGCACAGGTTGTCCAAGAATGCTGATTTTTCTTATTTGCATAGAGCGGCTGATCGACAGCTTCATCCCGCTCGCCGGATTTGCGCCTCGGATTTTTTTCCTTATAATGAGGTAACTGCTCGGACTTCCGAAAGATATCCAGTCGTACCTTTACCTCTTCTGACGATTTACAATACAGATTCCATGTGAAATCCACACGATTTAGCTTGAAATCCTTTAATTTCATCGGCAGATCTAATTCTTTGATGATCTCTTTCAGCCGTTTATGGATTTGCTTTAGATCGGCATGTTCTGCCTGAAATAATGCTAACGGCTCATATCGTCCGCTGCGCAACGAGGATGGGTTAATAATCAGCCGAATCCAAGATCGATGATCGATTGACTGTGTCAGCAATATTTCTACACCTTGTGGTTTGTATTTGTTCAAAGAAATGATTTTTGTAAGTCTCGCTCCTGACATTTTCCGTACATAATGACTCTGCGTTTCGCGCAACTCCTGAATGGTATGATAGCTGCACGGTGCGGTCAGGGAGAATGTGTGGATTCCTCGTTCTACCCTCATTTTCTTCGCTCCTTTGCACAGTTTGTACACTTCTGACAGGTCTTTTGTGTCGCCTGACCGAAATATGCAAGGATGTCCTGCTGCATACAGCCTTTGCTGTGTACAAAGTTCTGCATTTCCTGATAGCGCTGCT
>OLRK01000797.1_pt1 | contig 32163 bp, 31 predicted proteins | sample 1672911 | NCBI WGS metagenome assembly OLRK01 (sample SAMEA3136736, study PRJEB25190) | human gut metagenome | biome: human gut; feature: human-associated habitat; material: faeces | place: Austria | collected 2013 | reverse complement strand
TATTTCCATCAATCGTAACCACACCATCCCGAACGGCATTGCCGCCGGAATAAAAATAGTATTCATGACCATCTATAGTAAACCAGCCGTTTCGGTAAATATTCCCGTCTTCCCCGGCATAATACCAGGTGGTAGACGGCTTTACATGAGGCTCCTTGGGAGTCGAGGTTATGGAAAACCACTGATTCTCCAGCTGAACCCCGTTTTCATCTATATAGCAGCGTTCTCCTGAAGTACCATTTTTCCAGGTTCCGGCGGCAAAGGCTGTTCCTGCAGTTCCCAATGTCAAGCATAGAGCTGTTGCTAAGAGGATCTGTCTTCTTTTCATCCTTATCTCCTTTTTATTTCTGATATCACACTGCGTTCCTTACCACATCTTACGGAATTCGCTCGGACGAACCCCTTCTACTTTATTGAATGTCCGCGAAAAATAGTTTGCATCCGTCATTCCAATCTTCGCAGCGATCTCTTCCATACTCATGTCTGAAAACCGCAGCAAATGCTTTGCCTGCGTAATTCGCTTTTGGTTCAGATAGCTTATAATTGTCATTCCATACGTATCATGAAAAATTTTTGTCAGGTAGTGCTTATTAATAAAAAACTCTGCACTTAGTTGGTCAAGAGTGATCTTTTCTGTATAATGATCGTCTAAATACTGCTTGATATTTTGCAATTCTAACCGCTTCTTTGCAGACGTCTGAACCGTTTCCGGATTCCACGCATCTTCCATAAGCAGGATCAGGATCTGGCTCAGAGCCGCATTGATCTTCATATCCCGGACATAATCCTGTCCTTCCGCAATGGCATACAGTCTTTTCATCAGTTCCTTGTACTTTTCTGTCTGTTTGGACTGCAGCACAGGCTGACCGCCTCGTTCACAATACTTCTTATATACATCCGCCATGCCAATACCATTAAAATGACACCACCTCAGTGTCCACAAATCATCCTGGGAAGATTCATGTGCATAGGACTTGAGACAGTCGATAAAAGCAATATCGCCTGTCTTAAGTTCATATTTCCGGCCATTGTATTCTAAGGTTCCCGAACCGGCTTCCACTAAAAAACAAAGATACGAGGACAACCCAGAACGCCGTGATGTATGTGACTTTAATGCAGCAAGCTGTCCAATCTCCTGCAAATACAAAAGTGAGGATCTTGCAAAGAACGAAGCTGTATACAAAACTCGCGTGGACTGTACCATTTTAGGCAGATTTAAAAAGAATTCATCCATTGCAGATCCTCCCTTCTTTCTTTATTGAAACATATCAGACAATTCCGCAGCTATCGCCTCCTCTATCCTTTCAGCCGCAGTCCTGCTTTCTGCGCTGACACTGATATATGTCTTCATTTTAGGCTCTGTACCAGAAGGGCGAACGACAACAGAACAGCTATCCTCCAGCATAAATTTCAAAACATCGGATTTCGGCAAACCATTTAGTCCCTTACTGTAATCCAGCGTTTCAATAACCTTCTTTCCGCCAATTGCATTCAGCCCCTTATGGAATTCTGCCATAATCTCCTGCATTCTGGTGAATCCTGCTGCACCATCAAATTCGAACGAATGCAGCGTGTTCAGACAATAGCCATACTGTGCATAGATTTCATTCAGCTTATCCAGCAAACTGATACCCTGTGTCTTATAATAAGAAAACATCTCACAAATCAGGTATGCAGCATTAACACCATCCTTATCACGGACATAGCTGCCGGACAGATAACCGTAAGACTCTTCAAAACCAAAAATATAGCTGTCTGCCTTACCTACTTTTTCCAGCATACCGATCTGTTCTCCTATAAACTTAAAGCCAGTCAGCACATCAATCGTGCGAACCCCATAGTGCGCTGCAATACGCTCACCAAGATCCATGGTAACAATCGTTTTGATCAAAACAGGATCCTCAGGCATTTTGTCATGCTTTCTTCGCTGAGAGCATATATAATCCAGAAGCAGCAGACCGGTTTCATTTCCGGACAGCAGAGTATAATCTCCTTCTGCATTTTTTACAGCAATTCCCACACGATCACAGTCCGGATCCGTTGCCAGAAGCAGATCTGCATTGTATCTTCTTGCATACTCAATTCCAAGGGACATTGCCTCCTTAATTTCCGGGTTTGGATAAGGGCAGGTTGGAAAATTGCCATCAGGCAGGCGCTGTTCTTCCACAACTGTCACATTCGAATATCCCATCTCAGCCAAAGTGCGGGTCACAGGAACTAATCCCGTACCATTCAAAGGAGAATACACAATAGCTGCATTTCTGTCCACCTCTTCACCAAACAGCACGGACTGTCCCTTGACCTCCTCAATAAATACCGTCAAAACCTCAGGCTGGACTGCTGCTATTTTCGAGGTATCGCCGCTTGTCTTCACATCTGAAAAAATATCCAGTTTTTCAATCTCTGCCAAAATCTCAGCTGCAGCCTCTGTAGTAATCTGACATCCATCTGCACCGTAAACCTTGTATCCGTTATACTTGGAAGGATTATGCGATGCTGTTATCATAACGCCTGCCGATGCCTTCAAATAGCGAACCGCAAAAGAAACCGTCGGAACTGGAAGCAGCTCCGGCCACAGATGAACCTGAATACCATTAGCTGCAAAAATATCCGCCGCCCTCTTTGCAAATACATCAGATTTGATGCGGGAGTCATAGCCTACCACTACAGAAGGTTTCTCACAGTTCTTATTCAGATAATCGGCCAGCCCCTGGCTTGCCTTTCCTACCGTATAGATATTCATGCGATTCGTTCCTGCGCCAATAGTTCCACGCAGGCCGCCGGTACCAAAGGAAAGATTTTTATAAAAGGAATCCTCGATATCCTGCTCGGAATAGGAACTAAGCTCCTTTACCATATCCGCATTCGCATGTTTAAGCCAATGCTCATATTCTGCTTTAACATTCATTTCATTTACCCAACTTTCCACATATCCATCTTATAGCTGCCTCAGATGCAGCGCCTTCTTATCGGTTGTTTTCGCAACACCGAATCGTTATTTATCCTCGTACATCAAGAAACTGCATGGAGCCATGAAGGGTGATTTTAACAGAGTTGGCTGGTACAAAAAGACAGTCACCCTTATAGATATCAAGAGCTTCTCCCCCAAACCGAACCATCCCACATCCATTTACACACAGTAACACGCGAAAACTGACTGAATCTGACTGATAATGAACTACCTGCTTTCTTTCAGTATTGACAATCATCCGGTACACCTCAAAGTACTTACATCTGCAAAGCTGTTCTGATGCAACACCTGCATGATACTTCAATACACGAAGCGGCTGTTTCGGCTCGGTCATACCGGTAAGGTTTGCCACATCCAACGCCTTATCCACATGAAGCTGCCGTTTATTTCCATTCTTATCTACACGATCATAATCGTATAGGCGATACGTCAAATTAGAATTTTCCTGAATCTCAGCGATCAATGCGCCTGCACCAATTGCATGTACCGTACCAGCTTCAATAAAAAAAACATCGTCCTTTTTGACCGGAACCTTTTGCAGATAACGTTCTACCGTTCCCTGTTCAATTGCCTCCCGGAACACAGCTTTCTCTGTTGTTGTATGCAGTCCATAAATGAGACTGGCATCCTTACTGGCATCCAGCACATACCACATCTCTGTCTTTCCCAATTGCCCGCTTTCATTTTTAACCGCATATTCATCTGTAGGATGTACCTGAACCGATAAATTCTTTTTTGCGTCAATGAATTTAATTAATATCGGAAGCTCTCCCTTTGTCTTTGGGTGGGTTCCCAGAAATTCCGGATATTCCCGCAAAACATCAGCCAAACTCTTACCACTCAATTCTCCGCTGGCGACGAAGCTTGGTCCATCCGGATGTGTCGAGCATTCCCATGTTTCCGCTAGAGGAGACATCTCAATCCCTTTCGCAAATTCATCATTCAAGCGATTTCCGCCCCACAGATAATCCTTTGCGGAAGGCTTTAATAAAAACGGTTTATTCATTTTCAGCCTCCCACATTTCTAGTACTCCAGCTCAAATTTCTGCTTGTCTTTTACATTGATATCCTCACCAAGCTGAACCTCAATCAGCTTCAGTTCCGTATCAGCCATAACTGTATGACGGCAGCCTGCGCTCATGGTGATCACATCGCCTGTCTTAACTGCCTGTTCATATCCATCTACAATGGTCTTTCCATATCCAGACAAAACGACCCAAACCTCATCGCGATTCCTGTGACTGTGATAATTCATAGAATGACCGGCATTTAAGGTAACCTTAATGGTCATGCTTTCTGTTTCCACATCAATAACCTTGTAGCTTCCCCAGGATTTTTCAGCAAACATGATCTGCTGCTCAAACTTATCTACAAAAGGCTTGATATAAGAGCTCTGCTCCTTGTCAGAAACAAGAATTCCCTCCGGAGATGCAGAGATCACCACATCATGCAGTCCCATTGCCAGAACAGGCACATCCAGCTCATTCAGGATATGTACACCAGAGCAGGTTTCATTCTGAACTCCATTTCCAATCGTAGATTCCTCCATCGCTTCCGTCAAAGTATTCCAGGTTCCCAGATCCTTCCACATACCGGAAAAGCGCTGTACCTGAATCTTCTTTTCATGCTCTGCTACTGCATAATCAAAAGAAATTTTCGTCAACGTATCATACTTGCTGAATAAATCCTGATAGTCAGCAAAGTCAATCAGCTCATGTGCCCGCTCTAAAACATACTTTAGCTTATAGGCAAACACGCCGCCGTTCCAAAGCGCCCCCTGCGCGATATATTCCTCTGCCACAGCTTCTGATGGCTTCTCTTTAAAGGTCTTAACAAAAGCTGTCTGTTCCTCTGTCTCCGGAATAATGTATCCATATTTTTCAGAAGGATATGTGGGTTCAATTCCCATCAAAACAAGATTCGCTTCTCCTTTATCCGCCTGCTTTGCCAGAAGCTCCAGTGCCTCAAAATAATCATCCTCAACATATGGATCCACTGGACAAACAACCACGGATTCCTCCGGATCAACCCCCATAACATCAGTCAAATATGCCGTAGCCAGAGCAATTGCCGGAAACGTATCCCGGCGGCAGGGTTCTACAGATATCCCCACATCCTCTCCCAGCTGATTGTGGATAGCAGACACCTGAGTCTTAGAAGTTGCAATCGTAACTGTCGCGTCACTATCTACCTTTTTTATCTGGCGGTAGACACGCTGAACCATAGATTCATAACCGCTCTCTGTTTTAAAAATTTTAATAAACTGCTTGGAACGAATGTCATTGCTCAAAGGCCACAATCGCTTTCCCGAACCTCCCGACAGCAAAACAATATTCATAATTATCTATCTCCTTTTAATGGAAAAAGGCTACCGCAATTCGTTTACAAATCACAGCAACCTCAAACAATCAGCGCTCAGCGCGCATTGGGTTATTCAAAAAGTCCTCGTAGGACAGACGGATGCCATCTTCCAACTCGGTCTTATATGTCCAGCCCAGATTGGTTGCCTTGGAAACATCCAAAAGTTTCCGGGGAGTACCGTTCGGTTTGCTGGTATCCCACAAAATCTCACCTTCATATCCAATCACCTTTGCAACCAGCTCTGTCAGCTCCTTAATGGAAAGTTCTTTGCCGGTACCAGCATTGACTGTCTCATCGCCACTGTAATGATTCATCAGGAATACACACAGATTTGCCAGATCATCCACATATAAAAACTCTCGCAGAGGAGAACCATCTCCCCAGCAGGTGACTGCCGGCAGATTTGCCTCCTTCGCTTCATGGAAACGACGGATCAGAGCTGGCAAAACATGGCTGTGAGTCGGATGATAATTATCATTGGGGCCATACAGATTTGTCGGCATCACTGAAATATAGTCTGTACCGTACTGCTTATTTAAAAACTCACAGTACTTCAAACCAGAGATCTTGGCCAGTGCATACGCCTCATTGGTTTTCTCCAGCTCGCTTGTAAGCAGGCAGCTCTCAGGCATAGGCTGAGGCGCCATACGGGGATAAATACAGGATGAGCCAAGAAACTGCAGTTTCTTACAGCCATTCTTCCATGCAGAGTGAATCACATTCATTTCCAAAATCATATTGTCATACATGAAATCTGCCAGAGCGCTCTGGTTCGCAATAATACCGCCAACCTTTGCAGCAGCCAGAAAAACATAGTCTGGCTTTTCCTCTGCAAAGAATGCCTCCACCTGCTCCTGTCGGCATAAATCCAGTTCCTTATGGGTACGTGTAACAATATTATTGTAGCCCTGCCGGTTCAGCTCCCGGACAATAGCAGAACCAACCATACCACGGTGACCGGCTACATAAATTTTCGCGTCTTTTTCCATCATAATGCTTGCCTTCTCTTCTATATTCTATTAAGCCTGAGCCTTTTTGAGGGCAGCTTCGCGCTTTGCCAGCTCACGGTCATGCTTAGCCATAATTTCAACCAGCTGCTCATAAGAGGTCTTCTGCGGATTCCACCCCAGAACTGTCTTTGCCTTCGTCGGATCTCCCCACAGATTATCAACATCCGTTGGGCGGAACCACTGCGGATTGACACAAACAAGCATTTTTCCTGTCTCTGCATCAAATCCCTTCTCATCAATTCCTGTACCTTCCCAACGAATTGTAATACCATTGGCAGCAAAAGCCTTCTCCGTAAAATCACGAACCGTATGCTGCTCTCCTGTAGCAATTACAAAATCCTCAGGAGTCTCATGCTGCAGAATCATCCACATACACTCTACATAGTCTTTTGCATATCCCCAGTCACGCAGAGAATCCATGTTCCCTAGCTCCAGGTGATCCTGCAGACCTTCTGCAATACGTCCGGCAGCCAGAGTAATCTTTCTGGTAACAAAATTCTCGCCACGGCGCTCAGACTCATGGTTAAACAGAATTCCGTTAACCGCAAACATTCCATAGGCTTCACGATACTCCTTGGTAATCCAGAAGCCGTACTGCTTTGCTACTGCATAAGGGCTGTAGGGATGGAAGGGTGTTGTCTCGCGCTGAGGAACCTCTTCTACCTTGCCATACAGCTCAGAGGTAGATGCCTGGTATACTTTCGTCTTTTTCGTGAGACCAAGAATCCGGCATGCCTCCAGAATACGCAAAACGCCCAGAGCATCTACATCACCGGAATACTCAGGAACATCAAAAGAAACCTGAACGTGGCTCTGTGCAGCCAGGTTATAAATCTCATCTGGCTGAACGATGCTGATAATACGAATCAAAGAAGAAGAATCTGACAGATCACCATCATGCAATGTGATCTTGTCCATCAGATGATCAATCCGTGCCGTATTTGAAATTGATGCGCGGCGAGTGATGCCGTGAACCTCATAGCCCTTCTCCAGCAAAAACTCTGCCAGATAAGAACCATCCTGACCAGTGATACCAGTAATCAGTGCTTTTTTCATGATATTTACCCTTTCCTATGTAAAATATTTAACCAGACAATGCCAATCCATGTGGCGTTCTTTACTACTTCACAAAGGATACTTGATTTTATTTGAACTATCCAAGAATAATTGATGGATTAATTAGCACAATATTGGTTTTCTCAGTGTAGCACTTTCGCAATTTTTTCTCCATTTCAAACTTAAAGATCACTTCTTCATGCCAAATACAGTGTCGCTCGCTATAGCAGTCAGCTGGAATGTCTTTTGCCTGCAATATAAGCGACTCCAATCTTTTTCATCTATTAAACATACCGAAAGAATGGCCTCGCATCGTTCATTCCTTCATCACAAACAATAAATGAATATTTGAAGAGCACCGATAAAGTTATCGTAAACTAAAAGGGCTTATAAAGATCTGTGAGAAGATTGAACCTTATCACTAAAGGTAGTTCCATTACACTCACATTCCATTCAAAATACTAACGTTTTTCTTTTGCCACTCTTATCGGACATACCTCGATACATTGATAGCATCTTACACATTTATCCACTTCAATTTGTGGATATTCAAAACCTTCTTCATCTTCTGCCATACTTATTGCTTCTTTCGGGCAGATAGCATAGCAGGCTGTGCAACCACAACAATCTTCTTTTCTATTGTATAAAATAGGAATTTCTTTCATTTAATGTCTTACCTGTAATATTCCTTTCCTCCAGATTATAATCACCATCTGATTTTTCAAATATATCTCATTAAATTATCTTGGAATATCACCTTATTTAATAAATAATTCCATTGTTTTTACAACCCCCCGCTTTATCTTATAAAGGCCTATTCTAAATTCTCGTTTAATTATATTTTTCAAGCCAGCCCCACCATATTTCTTTGCTATATACTCAAATTTTCTACATGAAAAATCGTTCCAAAAAGCATCTCTTTCCTCTGGTTTGGGAAATGGTGCCTGCAATGGTACCTGCATACTGTCCTCAAGTCGAGTCTCTTTCCATTTAATGCAGTTCTTCACTGACTCAAACAATTCTTGTCCAACATCATTATTAATTAGTACAAGCGAAGTTCCTTTGTCATCATCAAATTCTGATGCTGCTTTATCTATTCCCCAATAGTCTGCTATTGTAATATCACCTGGATGCATGACTGATTTATAGGGACATTCATAACAACAGGGCCTTAATATGTTATGGCCATAAAAAAGTGTTGTAAAAATATTACTATTTATTACACTACCGCTTTTGAATAATAGTTTCTCCTTATGAGCACGCCATCCAAAGTCTTTTTTATTTCTGAAATCAACAGACATAATTTTTGACTTTTTTCTTTTTTCCTGCCATTTTAAGTAAACACTCCATACCTTTGGACTTGGTACACCATGACAAACAATATCTACACAAATTAAATTGTCATAATCTTTTCCAAGAAAATGTTTCAAACCATCCACCTGGCAGGATGTTCCTGAGAAAAGAACAACTCGTCCTAGCACTAAATCATTCTTTATTTCCTTATATACATCTCCCAACTTACTTTGGACGTATTTTGATCCTCTCATTCGGTTGCGTTCCTCGGCACTTTCCGCTCTGGTGTGAATAGCATTAAAATTCTCATCTAATACACAGCCGTATACAATACCCTTTTTATCAAACACCTTATCAGAAATAGCAGTGAAAATACCACCTGATCTGGATGATGCTCTTATAGATTCAGTTTTATGTTGCACAGCGTAAACTTTAGGCTGCCTCCACTTCATTACGCCACCCTCCTTTCAGAGAAGACGACATAATCAATGGTTTTACTACTTATGTACCCCCCCCCGATTAATTTGCGTATTTTATTCTTAACTTTAACTTTTAAGGATTCTGTTCCATACTTTCTCATAATAAAATCAATTCCTTTACTCTGATAATCCTTCCAAAATGCACTTCTCCTATGAGAAACCGGTGTAGGAGCTTCAAGATTGTACTGCCAACATTGCTTAACGTCACTCAATCGATATTCAAGATTTTGCTTTATACTGTCAAATAATTCTTCTCCCTGATCTGTATGGATTAAAAAAAGCGAATTACCAAAAGGATCATAAAAATCAGGTATCGTTTTATCAATATTCCAAAAATCGCCAATGGTAATATCTATTTTCCGTGTTGTGCTTGCATAGGGACATTCATGGCATGAAGGTCTCAATGAACATTGACTATAAAATACTTTGACATAATCTTTTATAGAAATTTCCTCTCCACCAGCGTTAACAATTGCCGTAGGAGATTTCCATCCATTTCTCTTATCCTTGAAAGTAAGATAAGTAATCTTTCCTTTTTTCTTTTCTAAAGACTCTACATATTCTCTCCACAGCTTGGGGCTTGGTGAACCATGGCATACAATATCGACTATATAAACACGTTCTCGAATACCTTTTTTTTCTGCGTATATTCTAAATCCGTCCGCTTGGCATCCCATTCCAATAAAAAGCAATTGTCCATTATGATGCATCATTAACCACTGATACGCTTTCCGAAAGATATCTCCTAGTTTGCTTTGCATATATTTTGATCCGATAGCACTATCTCTTTCAGTTTTTGTCAGCAAAAGGCGATATTCTGTTTCGTGACTTTCATAATTATATACTGCTGCCACAACAGCATTTCCATGATCCAGAAAATAATCAGACAACGCTGTAAATGCACCACCAGACGAACTTTTTAAGAGATTTTCTTTATCTTTTACTCTACCTGCATATACAATTGTATCTATCAGTTTCAATCTAATATTACCTCTTTAATCTCACATTTTTTACAATATGCTTAATATCATACTTTATTGCTTGGATTTTTTTCAAGCACTCTCCTACAACAACAAACGACGGAAACTGTCTATTGATCAACAATTTCACTTGCATTTTCTTAAAAACGCCTGCATTTTCGAATGGATATTTCTCAATTAAATTTCCATATCTATATTCATTCACAATCTTATTACAATGTTTGATTTTTCCTCATAGGACAGTTTGCAATTATTTCCAAAAATCCATAATGCCGTTGCAAAAATTTGCTGTGCTTCGATTCCAACATTTCTTGCTATAGAAACACCTTCATTTTCTTTATAGATTACTCTAATATTGTCTGAATACTTATCGGAAAGGTGATCACACAAAAACGGACTATTATGTATGCTTCCATCATCAACAAGTATGATTTCTTTTTCAATACCTTTCTGTGCCAGCACACTCCTGACACATTTTTCCAAATATTTTTCTGTGTTATATACAGGAATAACTACCGATATCATTTTCCTACATCTCCCTGTTTCTGTAGTTTACTAATATATTTTTTCAAAGGTCCTCTAGCTACTAGACTTAAGCAATACTGAAATTCCTTTGTTTTAAAAAAGCAAAGAATAAATATAATATTGGGCAATAAGATGCATATAATCATTTTTCCCATAAAAGAAACGATTAATGAAGAATGTATAAAATTAGTGCAAATCGTTGTAATCATGAAAGCAATAAAACCTACTCCAGTAAATTTTCCATATGGGATAAAATATTTTTTTAAAGGCATCTGAAACTTATACTTAAACAATACATATGGAGTAATCCACCATTTTGTAAACAGCATTGCTACTGATGTACCAATAAAAATTCCTGTAATATCATATTTCTTGGCCAAGACTATTGATACTATAATATTGATTAAGCACTGCGCAATCGGAGCATATCTATCATTCCAGAACAAGCCAGATGCTGACTTAAACATTTCGCCTGTTCTCATAGTAACTTGAATGTAAAAAGAAATGACAATAGCTAGAACTGTGCTTAGAGGAAATAAATAATCTTTGCCAAGCCAAATAGTGATAAAGGGATTGAGCAGATTAAACAAGCATATTACACAAAATGCTCCTATCCAAATATTCAAAAGCAAAATTGCATTATGTACTTGATATACTTTATCTTTATCTTCCTTTGCACATAAATTTCCAACACTCGTACCAATAGCCCCCATAACCATATCAAATGTGCTCTTGATCGCATTGGTTATTAACGAGTAATTCGAATATACCCCCACAGACAGTACACCCACGAATTTGGAAATAATCAGGTTATCAGAACTATTCAGGATAACAGAGCCTATTTTATGCATCATAAGTGCGCTAATATTTTTCTTAAGTTGTTTTGTCTCTTCCTTTGGAAGTTTCTCTTCAGAATTTTCTTTTATGAAAGGGTATGTTCTATTTGCTTTTCGCGCAATATTGAAATTCTGTAAATACACGACCACAATCGAAAGAGACAAATAAGCAATAAAATTATGTGTGGTAAGTAGCACAACAATTCTCACAACAGACTGTATAATATTAAAAATCGTAGTATTATTCGTTACCACGTAGGCTCGCTGATCTGCATTAAAAATAGAACCTTTATATGCAAAAAAGTAGGTTACTCCTGTATTCAACACATATAGAATATAAATCAATTCTAAATGTGGAATATCTGGGCGCTCCTTCATAAAAAAATTCAAAAAAGGGGTTAATGTAAAACCTAAAACAAGGACAAATATCCCAATGGTGGTATACACTTTTTTGTAAACAGCCATGTACATTTGCAACTTTGATTCATCGTGCTCTGCCATTGGCTTGTACATGGAAAAAATAATTGCACTTCCCACCCCCATTTCTGCCAATGACAGGAATGAAAGAATATTAGTAAAAAGCCCATTCACGCCAAGATATTCTACAGCCAATGTTCGGATAAAAACCGTTCTGACAACAAATGACAAGAACTCTTTGCATAATTGTCCTCCAACCGTATAAATAATATTCTTTACCGAGTTTTTTGTTCTTGAATCACTATTATACATTCTTCTACCTCTAAAAATTATACTCTAGTCTTTCCGATTATCATTTTTCCTCTATGCTGCAAATTATTGCAAATTTTTGAAATCAGCAATCCACCTGCTATACACAAAGAAAGGTACAGCGAATAATACCCAATTCTATTAGAACACCCAATAAGTGCCAAGTTTTTTGCAATCGTCCCCGCCAAACAAATCTCATAGGAATAACTTTCCCAGATAATTCAGCAGATTTTTCCCCTAAAACAGATGTGGGAGAGCAGTATCTGAATCATAACCACTTCACTAATGCTATTGGCAAAACCAAGAATCACCCCAATAGCCAGAGTAAAAAAAGAAAATACATACAATGGAAGCAAAAAGAAAATGTAGAATTGACGCCGATAATTGATCGCTGTAGTTCTCAGTATTTCGAAACATATGTGAGAAAATGATCAGTAACACAAACATGCCTCGAATTGCCAGCTGACTATCCTTATTGCAGCAACATTCATAATTTTTCTCATTTACCTCCATTATGTTTTCTGACTACTTTATTGCCTGCTCTAAATAGTCTATCGACGCGTTTCGTAATTCCAACAACCGACTACGGAAAACCTCATAATCAATCTCTGTTCCACACAGTTCTCCGCAACGCCCAATATCTTCACTGCCATTTCTGCTTTCCATACCTAGCTTTTGCAGCAGATCCAAAACCTTGTAGTTTTTCCGTGCAAAGGACACAAAGTTTTTCTCCATGATCATAGAAAAAATCGTACCGTGGAATGTGCCCGTAAACACACACTCTGCATTTTGAATATATCCAAGAAATTCCGGTACTGTTGCAGCAATATTCTCATCACACCATGTATTCAATAGACCCACCGAGATTATCTTTGCATTTCGCTTTCTGGCCTCCTCGCAAATCACCGCTCTTTCATCTTCCGTAAAGGAATAACCATAAACGAGCACATATTTATCCGTATATTTTGGTGCAACAACTACATAATCTTTCTTATCAAGCAGCAACGTCGGATCAAGTACTACCATTGCCGTTTCCCCAGTAATATCCTTTACCAGATTGCTCGTGTTCTGGTCTCTGACACCAATAAATGTAAAAGATGCAAACGGTGCTTCATCCCCATAGACCTTCGCAAATTCCTGTGCTGTTGTACCGTTGGCACTGGGTGCATAAGCAATAATACGCTTTGCCTTCAAACCCTTACCCAGATAAAAATCTGTCGGGTGAATTGTAGGATTCTGTACATCCCATAAAGTATCACTTCCAATAACTGCTAAATCTAGCTGTTCATCAGTATACTTTCTTTTAGCAATATGTAAATACTGTCTTGATTGCAAATATTTTCGATACTGCTTTAATCTAAACAAAGCTAATCGAATATTTTTTGTTTTTACCATGAAGATCAATTCATGAATATCGAGACTAGAGTACTTCAGGAATTCTGCAGTGTATCCGTATCTCTCTAGCACAGTCTGCATTGCATAACTTTGTAAAAAAGCCCCAAAATTCTGCGATGCAAATAATGTAACTATGCCCGCTATTTTTTTTCTCATCTACTAATGTCTCCTCAATCTTATTCTTTTAAAATAGAATACCAATTACTATTTTCCTTAATTTAAACTTTTCTTATGATGTTATTAAATCATTGTCATTTTGTCTTTTCATAAAATCCGAAACAGAATATAAATGCTGGTGGAAAAATCAATAGCAACAATAGCACTATTTTATCTTTACTATCTACATATTCCCATGACTCTGATTGAATTTTTTTTGCATAATATTCTAGTTTATGTTTGATATCGATATTGGACTCTCGATTTGCTTGTAAATAGCAATAAAAAATTCCAACAAGGCAATCGTGTATTATCCCTTGAATAAGATTATCTTTTCCGATGCTTTTCATTAGTTCATAACGATCCATATACGCTTCTATTTTATCTAACTTTCCTTTCAATGGCATGGTATGAACTGTACTAGAAGCTCTCAGTCTATAGTTTGAAAAACGACAATTAACAAATATAGATTTTGTACAATTAAATAAGATTTTGTGAAGTATCATTTCATCTTCATATTCTTTTCCAACAGGAAATTTAATACCTTCAAAGATTTCCCGTTTGCACATTTTTGTCCATATACAGTGTGTGTCTGTCCACAAATTGTTAAATCTCGAATCCATATTTTTCCACTCGTACAGTTTTTGAAGTGCACTGTCTCTATCAAGAATTAATTCCGTATATTCCGATTCTTCTCTGTTCTCTATTACATCGTGACATCCTTGCTCTAGCAGGAAATTTAAATCCCATTGAATCAAATCTACATCATACTTATTAAATAGCTTTATGCATACTTCGTATGTAGTTGGTTCTATGTAATCATCACTATCTATAAATGTGAGATACTGCCCTGTTGATTCTTCAATTCCTCTATTACGAGCAGCACCAATTCTTGCATTATTTTGATGAACGACTTTTACCCTTGAATCAAGTTTTGCAAAATTATCACACAAGGATGGTGAAGAATCTGTAGATCCATCATCAATAAGAATTAATTCTATATTTGTATATGTTTGAGTCAATACAGATTCAACACATTGTGTTAAGTATTTTTCCGCATTATAAACCGGAACGATAACAGATATCTTTTTATTCATAATATCCCCCGCCATTTTCACTTTATTTTATTTCAGAATATGTACCATACATGCAAATCAAAACCGACATAATAGATAGAATATCAGGTTGAGAAAGACCCATATTTATAACGAAAAATAAAATAACTCCTACTTGTATCATACTTTTTACCTCAGTAAAAAGTGATATCATCATTTTTCCATATAATAAGATTGACGAAATTATTCCTATCATTGCAATAGAGTTAATTAGACCACAGGTACTATATCCACCTAAAGGTAAACTAGCAAGCCCACTAAATCCGACTCCAAAGAGTAACTTTTGAGGTACAGTATTAATGGTTTCTATAAAACGTTTTATTGGTCCAACTCTTGCAATTCCAGTATTAGTAGTCAAATCCAATGTATTACTATCAGACAGTATCTTTGAAAAGAAATTCTTATATACAAAGCTATTTTCAGAATAAAATAGAGTTAAATAAAGTATAAGAACTACAACCAAAGCCATAATGATCCGTCTTATTAAAGGATGAACCTTTTCACGATTGGACAACAACACCGCAACAGCAAGAGCTATTAAATTAAAATAACCAGTTGTTGATTGCGTCGTAATTAGTGTAATAAGAAACACTATATAATACCTTGTCTTTTCTTTTTTTTCTAAATCGACATCATAAAATGTCATAAAATACAATACGGTAATTAACAAAATCTGATATTCGCCTGGTTCCCCAAACATATATGCATTTCTAACAGGATCCATAAAATTATAGCAGACAAAAAACAGTCCATAACTGTTTCCCAACCAGCTAGCACCATTCTTAATCTCATACAAGTGTGAAAAGAACCCAAGTGCATTTGAAACTCCTACAATTTGGACAAAAATAAATTCAATCAGACTTATGCAAGCCATCACGAATACTAGTTTTAAGAATCTATGTATAAAACTCTCTGGTTCAAATTGTATGGCCACATATACCAGAATAAACCTGCTAATAATGGACAAAATTGTACCAATTGATAACGCACCACCTGTTATTGCAAAACTCATCCCTAAGGATAATCCAAGAATAATTAGATATCCAAATACATTCTTTTTCAGAGGCAACCGATTTGGCATCTGAAAAAGAAGAAATGTGCAAAAAACAAGTGTTCCTCCATAAAAGAGGTCTGATCCGAGAACTGTAAAAACTCTTCCACCGATATACTGTATTAAGAGATAAATAAGAATATATTGAATCATTGCATTTCTGTTTATAGAAATGATACCTAATCTTCCGCAGCCTTGTTCATTCATTGTTATATCCTCGTATCAATTTTCATTTCCAGTAACATCCACCTTCAACAACGCTTCCATTCACCAGCTTATCCTCTTGCCCTGGATATACCCAATTTTCATTGAACCATTTTCTTACATAGGCAAAAGCATCATTTTCTTCCCATCTTTTCCCCTTAATACCAAATAGTAACTGTGTAGCACCAGCAAGATGAATTGCCTGTTTTCCTGACTTTTTAATTTTCGCTGCTAAAGGCAGACCATAGGCACCACAACCAATAATCGCAATGTCAAAATCTATTTTCAGTGTTTCCTCATACATCCACTCCAAAGCATCAAACCAAGTAGCAAATCGGAGATCAACCGTTCCCGCAAGAGTTTGAACTGCTTTCAAGGTATGTATTTCAAACTCTGGGAGAATATCTGTCCCAGGGAACAGTAATTCCCGTTTCTGGTACTGACTTTGAATAGTATTCTCAAAAGGATGAATGATAAGAACTTTTTTTCCTTTCAAAGCGGCAGACCAATGCACATTCCCTGCCCAAGGTTCAAAATCTAATAAGTACGATATTTGAAGATCTGGATGCATAATTTTCTTGATATAATAGTCCTCAAATGCCTGAAACCATACGGCTAGAAAATCCAGTTCTTTACAAGCAGTCTTCATTTCATTCACAAATTGAGGAAGCAAGTTGATGTCATGGGGAAAAAAGCCAGACCACTCGCAAAGATGATTAAAGTGGAAGCTCTTGTCATATTTCTGTCCCATGAACCCGCCAAAATCAAACGAGCGCATATTCAAAAGTTCTGTGCTTCCGAATCTTCCAGCCAAAAACGGCTCACCGCTTATAATTCTGTCGTAAATATACCGATTAGCTTGATCTGATGATAGCATCCGGTGATTTGCATACTCCGAAAGAGAATCTGCATATTTTTTTGCACTGCCTAGTTTTGCTATTTTAGAATCTCTAGCTTTTGATTTTAAGCGATACCGAACACCTGTTATCTTATTCATCTAATATCTCCTTATATACTTCTTAGCTTTCTTAATTAGGTCGTTTTTTATACATTTACATGTTCCTAATATACCTGACAATTTAATTGATATAGATAGTATTCCCACAATCTTCCCTTTTTTTGAATCAAATAAACTAATAAGAGAATCCCTATCTAATTGCAAAAGGTTGTCTAAATTACCCGTAAGTAGTGGAACTCCATGCCGATGCGATGCAATCTTTAATATATGCACGTTCTTAATATCAAGTACCCTTTCCATTTGTTCTTTATCTGAATCAGAAAAAGCTGGCATAAAATAAAAAATATCAGATTGAGATTTTTTTATTTCGTCAACAATATTATAGTATTGACTTCTATTCTTATCGGAACTATATTTTTTTAAGAATGGATTAACTCCAAGTGCTCCATCTACTGTCAAATCAAATTGTGCCGAAAAACAAATACAATAATCTGCCTTTAACAAGACTGCAGCTAAGGCAGCCATATATCCTCCTGCTGAGGAGCCTACAGTAACAACCCTCATACCCATTGTCTGTTTTTTTAGAAAATCTATAACAGTATCAATAGAATTCATGCTCTGATTGATACCAGTAACATACCAAGATTTATAAATATCTCTAACAAAAATGAGCTTTTTTGCAGGTAGTTCTAAAAACTTTTTCCATTCATAATAATCATTATCTATAAACGATTTTCTGAATGATTCTTCTGTGTTTGGATACCAAATATTATTACTGGAAAAAAAGATATAGCAAGTATTATCACGATAATCACTATTAACTTTAAGCCGATAATTTTCCTTATTATAGATTTCATCAGCAATATTTATATGGTTGTTCCAAATGTCAAACATAATTAACTTCCTTCTCTATTTTCCAAGCAATATTCTTAAATATGGAGAAACTGTTCCTTTTAATGCCGCCGGATATCCGAAGTTTTTCCTTAGGAAATAAAACCACTGCTTTGTCGGAGCGGCTTTTACATTCTCCTTTTTACGGATTCTCTCTGTTCTGCTAAGACTTATGTCTGTCCATGTTCCTTTGCTACTATTGTTGTTACATTTTCCAACAAATTCTTTAGACTGATAAAGCGAAAATCCCTCCCGCTTCAAAGACAGGCCATAATCAAAATCTCCCAGGGAATGGCGATAATATGAATCCATCACCCCAACTTGTTCAAAGGCTTTATACGAAATCAGCACACAATTCGCATTAAAAGTATCCGATGGAACTTCCCACTCTGAAAGTTCCATCTTTCGATATTTATATCCAGATACATATTTCACAGCTCCATAGCTCAGTGTTCCACCGTCATTACACATCGCGCCCACAATAACAGCATCCATCTGTTGAATACTTTGAGAAATCATACTCTGAATGCTATTATCAAAAAATTCTACATCATCATTCATCATCAACAGATAGTCGAAATCATGTGGAAGATTTTGTAATGCATAATTCATTCCGGCATTCATTCCACCTGAGTAGAACCAATCTCCTTTTCCTCGTATCATATGTATAGAATAAGCAGACTGCATATCTTGTAGCATCTCATATGTCCCATCTGTACTGCCGTCATCTGCTACAACAAAAGTAAAATCACACTCCGGATTTCCGGTGGTAATACTCTCAATGCATTTTTTCGTTTTTTCTTTTCTATTAAAACATGTAAATATCGCTAAAACTCTCATCTTTGATCTCCAATAACGGTCATCATTTTTTTCGCACTGCTTTCCCAAGTAAATTCACGTAACACCCTGCAATGAGCCTCTTCTCCAACCCCTGTTATGTCCAGAATTCTTTCGATCACCTCATTATTACTTTCTGTCAACCATCCAGATTTGCCATTTTCTATAATCAAATTTGGCCCCGGAGCTTTCCATGCAACCACTTTACAACCGTAATACATAGCTTCCAGAATAGCCATGCCGAATATCTCCTGCTGGTTCAAATTCACAAATGCATCAGACAACCGATATAACTCCCAGATATCACTATTTGGAATTCGCTCTACTATCTGTACAACATCCTGTAAATGGAGTTTCTCAATTCTATCTTCCACAACGAATTTCAATTCTCCAGTTCCCACCATAAGAAGCTTATAGGAAGTGTCCTTCTCTCGGATTTCTGCCAAAATATCAATCATTCTTACAGGTTGCTTTTCATCAATCATTCTACCGATGAAGAGAAGCACCTTATCTGCTTCGCAATAACCATATTTATTCTTCAACTCCAATATAGGAGCATCTTTATAATCTTCATGAAGCAGATCCAAATCCAGACCCACTGGCACGACTGATACCATTTGCACTCCCGCTCTAGTCAACTTTTCTCTAACTGACGGTGTTTTTACAATGCATTGACACTTCCGATATACTGCAACATTTCGCCGAAACAGCATATCCATCACAACTTTCTTCAGTAGATTGGTGCTATGGCTTTCCACCACGCCAACATAGGGGAATAACGGAATGTGATATTTCTTTGACCAATGATAAACATTTGGAAGCATAAGCTGTGTATCTGAAAAACAAATTAGGGCATCCAAATCTCGATCCAACTGTTTCATATTGGGAATTCCGTTTGTACCCAAACACTTCGATGGCAAGTAACGAAGAGAAGCATGCTTCGTCCCCCCAATGTGTTCTTCTTTTCCTTTTTCTGACATTGGAACCAGCTTATATACTTTTGTCTCATCGCAAAGTACATCTATTGCCTTTGCCAATCCTATCTCCTGAAGATTGTAAAAACCTTTTTTCCCAAATGAGCCAATGCTCAAAACCATAATACCTATTTTCATATCGATTCCTTACAAATAATATCTCACCGGGTTCTCCTTACGATGGATAACTCCTGGATTTCCTATTACTACACTATCATCTGGAACATCAAAATTAACATATGCTCCTGCTGCTATAAGTACATCATTTCCAACTATAATATTTCCACAAACCATTGCATTACTGCATACAACCACTCTATCTCCTAAAGTAGGTACTCCCTCATTCTTCCCACCTCGAATGCTCCCAATTGTACACCCTTTAAACAAGGTACAATCTTTACCAAGTTTCGCTCCACCATTTACTGTAATACCATACGGATGTGATAAGACTAAACCGGAGCCTACATGCTCCCATCCGATTTCACATCCCATTTTATGTCCTAAATGCTTCTGTACCCCCCCCCATATTTTTGAAAGACTGTTTTGACCATTACTCAATCTACCAGTTAAAATGTATTTCATTGTTTGACTTTTCAACAAATCAACTATACACTTTCTTGACCATTCGCTTCGCTTAAATCTTTTCCAATCCTGCTTAAACGCCTCATTCATTTATTTCTCTCCGTTTTTGCATATATATCAACTAAAGTCTTATAATTGTTTTCCGAAGTGTACTTTTTTTGATATTCTCGTAATGTACTTTCATGCAATCCATGACACCGATTAACAGCAAGTATAAGATCATCCACTGAATCTGATCTGAACTTGCATCCTGTTACCCCCTCTTCAATAATGCTCCCCGCATTACCGAGATCAGAACACACCACTGGTGTTCCAACTGAAAATGCCTCCACTATGCTCATCGGAAAACCTTCATACCACTGTGTAGGTAATATAAGAGCCTTGCTATTTCCAATCAATTTCTTGGCTTCTTCATTAGGGACAAACCCTCTCATCTCAATATTTACTCGATTTTGCTTGATAAACAATTTACACCATTCATCCATCGGTCCTATTCCACAAACAACCAACTTTGGTGCAGTATCTCCCATTCTCTTCCATGCTTCAAAAAGAATATCGACACCCTTCAGCTTATCCAATCTTCCTGCGAAAATGAACAGATTCTCCCGTTTTTCCTCTGGAACAAAACCGTCCTTGCTTTCAACAAAATTCGGTTTCACAAAAACTTTTTCTGGTTTAATCTGCTTCAATTCTAATAACTTATTTTTATTAAACTCCGTCAAGCAGATATAATTGATCTTCCCATAAATCCCTATCATCCGATGAAACCATGTACTTAGAGCACAAGCCAATGTCTGCATTCTGCTTCCGCGATAGCATTTGTGCTTTACCGCACACCAAACCCCGCGTGCCACGCAATCCTCACAGATATGACCATCTCGATAAAACGTTGCCCCAGGACACAGCAAGCGGAAATTATGCACCGTCTGCACCACCGGAATCTTCATGGTTCTCGCAGCATAATACACAGCCGGACTTACCAGATTGAGGGTGTTGTGAACATGGACAATATCAATGCTTTCTGCCTTGATGATTCTTTTTATTTCCTTATATGTTCTTGGATTAAATATCGTCGTAATGGGAAGAACAAGTTTCTGTAGCGTCGATATCTGTTTTAATTCTCCGTTATTTCTACTATATAGAATCACCTTATGCCCATGCTCTTCAAGCATCTTCTTCTCGTTTGCTACAACAGTGTCTTCTCCACCAGGAATCTGATAATAGTTGTGTACTATTAGCACTTTCTTTTTGCTCATACTTTTTCACGTATTTTCTCTTGAATTCTTATCATTGTTTTTCTCATTTTTCTTATCATCTTATTACCCGGAATATGGAGCAGTCCTCTTAAATAAAGATTGTATTGTGTTTTGCTGCAATCCTCTTGTAAAAAAGTAAACATCGTTTCAAACGCATATTTCTTCTCAGCAGGAAGATGCCAAAGAGCCAATTTTTCATCTCCCGACACAACATTATCACACTTAACAGCCGTCCACATCCGTTTAATGTATTTATTCGCCAAAGATTCGTCAAAATCCAAATGATGATAAATAACACTCAAAAAATGAGCTTCCTCATTAAGTTTCATTTCCTTTTTCTGGTATAATTCGTAATTAAACTTCCACAATTTGGAATAGCAATCCAATATTTCAGGAATCAAACCTGAGGTAACTCCAATTAACTCGCCTCCTTTATAGCGCAGCTTGCTGTCGCATCCCCCCCCACTAAATTTTGAGTACAGCGTTCTCATCTGATTGATGCTGATTCCATTGATAGAAACATCTTCTCCATAACCGCAATCATAAGCGATCATCTGATTTTGCTCGATCTCCTGATAAACCGGAAGCAAATCTTGTGTAATAAAGATATCTGAATCAAGGATGAGAAAATTTCCTACATCATGATTTTTAAGATAACTCAATACATCAAACAAATAGAACTGATTTCTCCATGCGCCATACCAATCTTTTGGAGTACGATTTGTAAGTTCCAACCTTTCAACCTTGACCCCAGCTTGTCCAAAGAATTGTGCCAAATTAAAGCCATCTATATCTGTTGGTATATTTGGAACATTTGTAAAAAATAGGTATTTTACGTTACTTACCGTTTGAGTGAGTTGAGCGGTACGAAAAAAATCATAAACACATCGCCAATATACTTTCTGATACTCTGGAGAACTAGTATTTCCACCTACCGATGGATAAAAACTCTCATCATCTTTTTTCTCTGCATAAAACCAGGTAATTAAATAATTATCCATCCTCTTACTTTCCCCTTATCACCGCATTCCAAATAAACTTCGTATTCGTATGCCAGTATCGTTTAAACAGTCTTCGCGGATCTTGCAGCAGCCTATATACCCATTCCAGATTACTCTTCTGCATCCATTCCGGTGCTCTCTCAATATTCCCAGCATGATAATCAAAACCCGCGCCTACACCAATCATCAGTCCGCTGACACGCCCCTGATGAGCCGCCATCCACTTCTCCTGTTTCGGCGCACCAAGACCAACCCAGACGAAATCCGGCTTCATTTCGTTGATCCTTTCAACGATCGCCCTGTCCTCTTCTTCCGTCATCGTTCTGAAAGGAGGACTGTACATCCCGGCTATCTGGATGCCAGGATAAGTCTCGGTCAGAACAGCATAAAGCCTCTCAAGAGTCTTATCTGTTGATCCGTAAAAATAATGCCGATACCCTTTAGAGACAGAAATCTTGAAAATCTCTCCCATCAGGCTTGGCCCAGTCGTTCGTTTCATGTTCTTAAAGCCACGCTTCTGGCCGACAGAGGAAAGAGGGCCACCATCTGGAATTGCCATGATACCGCCATTTTGTACCTTTCGGTACTCCTCATCTTCATATGCTGTCACAGTGGTATGTACATTAGACACACATATATAATCTCCAGATAAATCGTGAATATTGTTGTCGAGATAATCAAGCAAGCTCGCCATATCAATAGCCGCAATGTCAACACCCAAAATATTACAGGTAGGGATTTCAGATTTATCCACTTTATGTATATACTCACTTGTCGAAGTAGCCATTCACCATTCCTCCCTGATTTTCTAAGTGTGAAAATAATATCTCAACATCTTCAAAATCATCTGCATGTTCTTTAATCCACGCTTGATTTTTGTCCCACCATTTTAATCCTATTAATTTCTGGATTGTTTCGGTATCAAAACGATATTTAATAATCTTTGCTGGGATGCCTCCTACAATTGCGTATGGCGGAACGTCTCTTGTCACAATAGCGCCTGCTGCAACAACCGCTCCATCGCCAATTGTGACTCCTTCCATAATTCTTGCATAAGAGCCAATCCACACATCATTTCCAATAACAACTTTGTATTGATCTTTTACAAACCTTGTCTCATTAAAAACCGTCTTATCAACATATGTGAATCCCATCTGACCTCTTACTGAATAAAATGCAGGATGTGTAGAGGCAATTTTACTTGTTGGATGCTGTCCAGTAATAACTTTAACATCTGGTCCTAATGTTGTATATTTCCCTATCAATACAGAATCCATAATGGAGTCTCTACTTATTCCAGAACCATATCCAATGCATGTCGAATAGACCCTAGAATTCTCTCCAATATGACAATACTCATCCATCTCTACATTGCGAACTATACATTTTTTCTCAATGCGACAACTGCTCGGAAATCCTTGCAACTTTGCACGAAAGAAATCCAACTTTGTTCGTATTCCATTTTTTAATCTTTTTGCTTGAAGAATTAATCCCATTACTTTTCCTCTACCTTTTTGTATCTATATCGACTTCTAATTGCGATTAAGAAGAATTTCACACAAACCCACAAATTCGGTTTCTTTGCTTTATGCAAAAACAAAACTGTCCCATACTTATCCTCTTTATGCTCCGGAACACGATACTCATAATTGGAACTATAAAAAGTTTCTGGGTATTTTCCCCGCTGCGACGGGTCTTTATGGGGTTTAATGCCCTTTTTCTGACAAAGTAAACTAAGAATAGATTGATCCTCTCTATGAGCAACGAACTGTGTTCCTCTGTTTTCGTTTAGTGATAATCCACCTTCTGGACTCATTAATTTATAGTCTTCGCAGTAATGAAGCCACTTTTTAATAAACGCTTTCGTTTCTTCACAGCAAATCAGCATCAAAAATGTAGCTTGAATTTGATTGGAATTTCTGAATTCTTTTTTATCACACTCCATCTTTTCAAAGCAGATTTGTTTAGTAAAACAGGATTCAAGAAGCGGACAATCAGATACCCATATCTTTTCATTCTTTCGTAGCGAGGAAATCAGTTTATTAATTTTCTTTACAAAAAAAGCTCCACTGTCAGCATAGAAAACAATGTCACCATCTTCACATTCATTAAGGACTTTATCAATAAAGTACGGTTTCCAAAGCCACAATCCATTGCCTCGCTGAACACTTAGAATATCCTTGTGAGCTTCATAGTAGGTTTTATCTATATCATTGGGAGAAAAAGCATACACCTTATCAAAACCCGCGATATGCTTCCCAGTCCAGCTATTCCAATCTTGAGCTTTCTTATAAACATCATTAGCATAATTAATTAGTACCTTCATGTAACAGCCCTCCTTTCAATGAAAAGAGAACTGTATTCAAATTTCTTTCCTTCAAAGCGAGACTTCGAATCCATTGTTTTTTTTCAAACCAACAGGCACTATCTACTTTTTTGCAGTATATAAATTGTTTTATGCAATGTAAATCCATCCCAACTCTTCCTCCATTTGAGTTATCAATCCCTACCGAACAGATCTCTCGTGTAAACCTTATCCTTCACATCATCCAAGCACTTATCATATCGATTTGCAATGATGGCATTGCTCATTTCCTTGAACTGCTCCAAGTCATTCACAATCTTACTGCCAAAGAAGGTATCTCCATCCTTCAAAGTCGGCTCATAAATAACCACAGTTGCGCCCTTTGCCTTGATGCGCTTCATAACACCCTGAATAGAACTCTGACGAAAGTTGTCGCTGTTGCTCTTCATGGTCAGACGGTACACACCAATGGTCACAGGCTTTTCCTGCTTCTCATCGTACTCATTGTCATCGTCATAACCATAGTAACCAGCCAGCTTCAGGACACGGTCAGCGATGAAGTCCTTACGAGTTCTATTGCTCTCGACGATAGCTTCGATCAGGTTCTCCGGCACATCAGCATAGTTAGCCAGCAGCTGCTTGGTGTCTTTCGGCAGGCAGTAGCCGCCGTAGCCGAAGGACGGATTATTGTAGTGGCTGCCAATGCGAGGATCGAGGCAAACACCATCGATAATTTGCTGGGTATTCAGACCCTTGCTCTCTGCATAGGTATCCAGTTCGTTGAAGTAAGCCACGCGCAAAGCCAGATATGTATTGGCAAACAGCTTAACAGCCTCTGCTTCAGTGAAGCCCATAAACAGGGTATCAATATTCTCTTTAATTGCACCTTCCTGCAGAAGACTCGCAAACTCATGTGCTGCTTCTACTAGTTTTTCATCGTTTAGGTCAGTACCAACGATGATACGAGAAGGATAAAGGTTATCATAGAGTGCCTTGGATTCGCGCAGGAACTCAGGGCTGAAGATGATGTTTTTGCTGTTGAACTTTTCACGAACAGATGCAGTGTAACCAACCGGAATCGTGGACTTGATGACCATAATAGCATTTGGGTTGTATTCTAGAACCAGCCTGATCACAGCCTCGACCGCAGATGTGTCAAAGTGCTGAGTGCGGCTGTCGTAGTTTGTAGGAGCCGCTATTACAACAAAATCCGCATCAGAGTATGCAGCCTTTGCATCCATAGTTGCGGTCAGGTTCAGTTCTTTCTCAGCCAGATATTTTTCTATATAGTCATCCTGAATCGGAGACTTATGGTTATTGATCATGTCCACTTTCTCCGAGATGATATCCACAGCAGTTACCTGATGGAGCTGGCTGAGAAGCGTAGCAATCGACAAACCAACATAACCAGTTCCGGCAACCGCAATTTTATAGTCCTTTTTCATAATCCGATATCCTCCTGATATTCATCTCACTTATATAGAAGACTCATATTGAGCCGTTCAATTTATATAAAACAATGGTAACTCTTTTTCGCACAGTACCATCTGATGCAGCCATATCTTAACCATTTTCCTTACACAGCCCCATCTCTCATAAACACCGCCATCACCGTCTTCACCAGGATCTTCACATCCAGACCAAAGCTCCAGTTCTCTATATACTCCCGATCCAGCCGCACCACTTCTTCAAAATCCGTGATGTCGCTTCTTCCGCTGACCTGCCACATTCCTGTGATCCCTGGCTTGATGGCAAGCCGTGCCCGGTGATGAAGCTCATACAGGCTGACCTCTCCAATCAGCGGCGGTCTCGTTCCTACGATACTCATATCTCCCTTCAACACATTGAAAAACTGGGGGAATTCGTCCAGACTTGTTTTCCGGATAAAATCTCCGATTCCTGTTTTTTTCGTTCCATCCGGAAGGATTTTATTGCCGATGACACGGGGATCGAAGTCCAGCTTGAACATCTTTCCGTCTCCCATTTTGTTTTCTTTCATCAGCTCTGCCTTCCGCTTTTCTGCATCCATATACATGCTTCGGAATTTGTACATTTTAAAGCGGCGTCCGTTCTTTCCCACCCGTTCCTGGGAAAAGAAGATAGGGCCAGGGGAACTGATATAAATGACAGGCGCAATAAACACAAAGATGATTCCGGTCAGAAGACAGCCCACCAGGCCTCCTGCGATATCCATCATCCGCTTCAGAACCAGCTGGCGATCTGTAGCATAGTTGATACTGGTAGTCAGTACTGTGTAGTTTCCTACTCGTTCAACAAACTGACGCTTTCCTGTTTTGTCTGCAACCTGTGCCAGATTCATATGTACGATGACTCCCGTTTCTGTCAGCCGGTCTATCATCTCAGCCGGATAGGGAACGGATTTTGAGGCTACAATCAGAACCTCGTCAATCCACTCCTGGCACACATATTCCGGCGCCGTTTCTTCATTTGCTACTACTGGAATTTCTTTGATGATCTCTCCGGTTCTGTCCTGCCCCAGAATAACAGCTCCTGCAATCCTGTGTCTGCCATAATTGTGATCCTTCATATTCTGAATCACTTCTTCTGCGATATCTGATGTGGTCACAATTAAAAGAGAGCCTGTTGTTCCTGTTTCCATCTGCTTTCGAAGCAGCTGCTTCCACAGCTCCCGCACCAGAAAGGTAAGAAAAATATAGAGAATAATAGTAAGAACCAGAGTCAGTCTGGAAAAGTCCTCCCCCTGCTGGAGCAGGAACAGATACAGGATAGTCAGCGCTCCCACGATTCCGCTGTGCTGAACCGTAATCTTCATATCCTGATAAGCACCCTGCTTCAGTACGTTTTTTAAGGTTTCAAACATAAAAATCGTTACCAGATCTGCAAGCTCCAGAAATATGGCGATATTTCTGTAAATCTGAACAGAATAAAGATTTCCTCCGTATCCGGCCAGTGCATAGGCCAGTACATAAGCAATCTGCAGACAAATCATATCCAGCAGGATAAAATCTATATGCTTTTCCCATCCCTGCGCTTTTCTGTACATCTTTCTTTTCCTCCCCTGTGCTTGAATCCCTTTTTATATTCCTGTTACGTTTCCCTTTTTATAAAATCCTGCTCTGGTCTGTTCCCTTTCAAACCTGCAGGTTATGTTCTAAGTTATATTATCGATTCAATCCCTATCGCTTCTGCAATTTTTGTAGTTATTCAAGACGGTTGGAGAACCGGAAGAAAAATTCCTGTCAAGCTTGCTTGTAAGAGATTTTCCCATCCAGTTCTCACATCGAAGGAATCTCCGATACTTCTTGTTCAGCTTTTCCGGACAAGAAGATGTCCCGTCCTGAATGAACAGTTACACCTTTTTTTATACCAGGTTTTCCTTTTGAAAGTTCTCCCAGTTAATTGGAATTATTTCGTCAGGATTCTTGCTGTACCAGAACCATTGACACGAATATTAATGGTTTGAGTTGCATAGTCGATAGATACAATCGGTACCAGAACATACTGACCGGTTGCATTGTCATAATATCCAACCATCAAATTCCCTGCATTCATTGTCTGGGTCAGTCCGGTCCACTTAATCGGAACCACCTGGCTTCCTGTTACTGCTGCTCCGGTTGCAGTGTCATATACGTTCAGATTAATATTCGCCTGAACTGCATAGCCTGCAGACTGAGGCAGAACCTCTGCCATAGACTTGCTGGCATCAATTGCCTGGAACTGAGCAACCGTCTGCTGACTCAGTCCTGCTGTACTGCTGCTTCCGTCAGCATTTTTTCCTACGGAAACGGTTACTGAGCTTCCTGTTGCCGGATTGCTGATCACAGTATTTCCTTTCGCATCGCTGGTTACAGCCTCTCCGGCTGCATTTGTTCCGTTAGACGGAACTGCAATTACCGTTCCTGTGGTATGATCTACTACAGTTCCTGCACCGGTTGTCTGCACGCCATTGGCATCTACTGTTACTTCTGTTGGTTTCTGAGACGGACCTTGGGTCTGTCCCTGAGATGGGGTTACCACTCCTGTTCCCTGAGTAACAGATCCATTGGATGAAACTCCTCCGCCAAAGCTGCCTGAACTGCTGCCTCCATCATCATCGTCATCACTTCCGCTGCTGATTTCCTTACTGGGGCCTGCAAAGGTCAGAACCGGCATTGCTGCCAGAGCGCACACCATTCCAAACACCGTAAGTGCCTTCCATTTTTTCATGGGATATTCCTCCTTTCCTGATTCGGCATTTCCCGTTTTACCCGGTTTCTGCCTTCTATATTCAATAAACGGCTGTCCCAAAAGGATACCGGTTATTGCGTATTCCTGTTTTTAGGCCTCTCTGTAAAACAATTCCAGGAGAATGGGAATCAGAGCCTCCTGATCCACATAGTACTCATCATATTGTTCCGTTGCTCTTCCCTGTCCCGGCGCCATTTTAAAGCTGGTTGATGTCAGCCCCTCTCCCTCCAGGGCATCCATGGCAAGCTTCAGATACTGATCCTTCGCCATATCCGTTACCATGTAGTTTTGAGTCATTTCAAATAATTTTTCTACAATATTGCTTTCTGATCGAGACTGTTCCTTCACTGCCTGAAAAAAGCCGCTGATGTAAAGCTTCTGCTGTTCCATTCGCGACAGAGCAGAATTATCCTTTTTCGTATCACGGAACCGGACAAACCGTTCTGCCTGATCTCCTCTCAGGCGAACTGTCTGACCAAAGGCAAACGCTGGATCCGCCTGTTCCATTCCAAGCGTCGGTATGGTCACGGTAACTCCTCCCACAGCATCATTGAGGGAACTGATAATTTCCAGATCTGCTGCCATATAGGAATCAATTGGAAGTCCCATAAGAAGATTGGAAACAGCCTGTCTTGTATATTCACAACTCTTTTCCCTTCCGTCGCCATACGCATAGGAAAGGCTCAGATGATCAATTGCCGTTCCCAGCTTGGTTCCATTGGACTCAGTCTGGGAAATATCAGTCTTTGTGATTTCCGTCATAGAATCACGGGGAATCAGAAGAATCTTCAGCTGATTTCTCGCTGTATCATGAGCCAGCAGGAAGATGCCGTCTGCCTGTCCTCCATCTCCGGAAAGAGTTGTCTCCGTCATAGGTCCATTTCGATCCACTCCCATACAGAGAATGGCTTTGGTATATGTATTCCGGTGATAGGTCTTTCCATTCCAGGACAGGGTAGTTTTCTCAAGAAGCCGGGATATATCCTGCTCCTCAGATACCATAGCTGCAGCCGTCTCTGCCTTCGCCATCAGCTCCTGCCTGTGGCGTTCTGCAATCATGGCCTCCTGTGCCTTTCTCTGCTGGTACCGGCCAGCGGTATACCAGACAGCCAGCATAGCTGTCACAGACACCAGTCCGATTCCCAGACTTCGCAGCCGCCCCCGGTTCCTTCTCAGCCAGCCAGAAAGTCCGCTGTAGGCCTCCTCCCGCTCAGAGCTGTGGCGGTTCCTTCTCTCACTCATGAACCGGTCCGCTCCTCCTCGTTTCGATGATCATACTCTCGATCATAGCCGTAGTTTCCATACTTTCCGTATTTCTTGTACTTTCCATACTTTCCGTACTTCCCGTATTTTCCATAGTAGGACTGACTGTAGATATCCACCTTATTTAATACCACACCCAGAATCCGGCATCCGGACTTTTCCAGCTGAGCTTTTACCCGCTGCTCAATTCGGTAGCTGATTGCGCCGCTTTCAATGACCAGCACCGCTCCGTCGCACTGCCTTGCAACAATAGCTCCGTCAATCAGATTTGCCATGGGCGGCGTATCAATCATAATGTAGTCAAATTCATTTCTTCCGTACTCCAGAAGTCTGGTAAACAGCTTCTCCTCCAGAAGCTCTGCCGGATTTGGAGAATAGGGACCTGCAAAAATCACACTCAGATTTTCCACGTTGGTGTCGTAAACGACCTCCTCCAGCTGCTTCTGTCCGCTCAGATACTGGGACAGACCGTGAACCTTCTCTCCAAGCTGATAACGGCTGACAAGAACGGAACGGCGGATGTCTGCATCAATCATCAGTACTTTTTTTCCCAGCTGCGCCATAGACTGAGCTGCTGCAAAGGTAATATCGCTCTTTCCCTCATCCGGTACGGAACTGGTAAACATAATGGTTCTCACCTTGCTTCCGCAAAACAAGATATTGGTCCGCAGGGTTTTAATTGACTCATTGTAGTTGTAGTCATTCTTCATGTCACGGCTTAATTCCACAATCTGTCTGCTCATTTCTTCTTCCCCCGCTTTCTGCTTTTGCTTTTTTCATTTTGCTTTTCTTCCCCTTCCCGTAAAGGTACAGAAGCAAGCACAGTCAGACCCAGATAATGCTCGACATCCTCCTCTGTCTGAATCGTATCGTCCATCAGCTCCTTCACAACCACCAGGCCGCAAACAAGAACCATACCGGCCAGGGCGCCCATTACAGCATTGCGTCCGTTGCTGGGGCTTGTCTTCTGAGTCGCTACCACCGCATTCTCAATGATCTTCGGAGGTATCATCTCCATAATATCGCCGATATAATTGGAAGAGGTCTCTGCCACACAATCTGCAATGGCCTTTGCCTGATAAGGATCTGAATCCGTCACTGTTACTGTCAAAATTCTTGTATTCGTTGGATTTCCAATACTGATTTTTCCTTTGAGTCCTCCATAATTCATATCCAGCCCCAGAGATTCAATAACTCCCTCCAGAACCGGTCGGCTGGTTACTAAAACCTTGTAGTCCTCTGTCAGCTGACTTCCTATCTGCAGATCTGCCAAAGAGGTCAGCGTAGTCTCCTTAGAGAGAATATACATCATAGCAGTTGAGGAATACTGAGGCGTAATCACAAACTTGCTGTATGCCCCCGCCAGTCCTCCTCCGATAATCATTGCTGCAGCTATGACCCAAATTTTCTTTTTCAGTGCCTCAAACAGCTGCAGCAGATCGATTACATCTTCTTCGTTGTTTTTTACGTTTCCTTTGTCTCCCATTTCTGCTCTTCCTAACTATAAATTTTTGCTCCGGTTCATACTGTATTCCCTCTTATTTGAGAAATTTGTAGTTTGTAACCGCTACACGCGCTTGTTATTTAATATGTAAACCGGATTTCTGTGAATCATCTCTTCCAGATACTCCGGATTGACGTGATGAGTGAGCCACTTCATCGCTTCTGTAATCTCAGGCGGCCGGAAATCCGTCCGGTGCAGATCCGTTCCCAAAAACTGGATTCTGCC
>OLRK01000796.1_pt1 | contig 32179 bp, 24 predicted proteins | sample 1672911 | NCBI WGS metagenome assembly OLRK01 (sample SAMEA3136736, study PRJEB25190) | human gut metagenome | biome: human gut; feature: human-associated habitat; material: faeces | place: Austria | collected 2013 | reverse complement strand
TGGTGTCGGTGACGGAGCGCACCAGGGAAATCGGCATCCGCAAGGCCCTGGGGGCCAAGCGGGGGGCGATTATGCAGCAGTTTGTGATCGAGGCGGCGGTGACCAGCTCCATCGGGGGCATCATCGGCATTCTCTTAGGCTCCGGGGCCACGGTGATGATCGGAAACGCCATGGGAATCGACACGCCCCCTACCTTTGGGGCCATTCTGATTTCCTTCAGCGTTTCCGTGGGGATCGGGCTGATCTTCGGGTATATGCCCGCCAGCCGGGCGGCGAGGCTAAACCCCATTGACGCCCTGCGAAGTGAATAGGCGGCAGAGGAGCGCGGCCGCGATCAGCGGAATACAATGAAAGAGAAAACGGCAGCCGGGCCGGGAGGAACAGATATGAAGGTTGTGGCTATGCACTGCGACACCATTGGGGAAATCTTTGGGGCAAAGAGACGGGGAGAGGAGATCTCCCTTCTGGAGAACCGCCTGCAGGTGGACCTGAAAAAGATGAAGGCGGGGGACTATCTCCTGCAGAATTTCGCCCTGTTTGTGGATTTAAAAGAGACGGATTGCCCTTTTGAGACGTGTACGCGTATGGCGGACACTTTTTACAGGGAGATGGAAAAGTACAGGGACTGGATTTCCCCGGTGACCTCCTTTGCCCAGATGGAGGAAAATGAAAAACAGGGGCGGATGTCGGCCCTTCTCACCCTGGAGGAGGGGGAGGTGTGCCAGGGAGATCCGGCCCTTTTGCGGACCCTGTACCGGCTGGGAGCCAGGATGATGACCCTCACCTGGAACTACGAAAACAGCCTGGCGTTCCCGGGAAAGGGCGGCGGCGTTCCGGAGACGGAGCGCGGCTTAAAGGAGCGGGGTTTTGAGATGGTGGAGGAGATGGAGGCCCTGGGGATGATCGTGGACGTGGCCCACCTCTCCGACGCCGGCATCTGGGATGTGATGCGGACGGCGAAAAAGCCCTTTGTGGCCTCCCACTCCAACGCCAGGAGCCTGGCGGACCACTCCCGGAACCTGACGGACGGCATGATCCGGGCCATCGCGGAAAAGGGCGGAGTGATCGGCATGAATTACTGCTGCCATTTCCTGGAGAAGATCCCGGAGGGCGGCCGGCAGTTCAGCCGCACCAGAAGGATCGTGGAGCACATGAAACACATGAAGAATGTGGGCGGAATCGGCTGCATCGGCCTGGGATCGGATTTTGACGGCATTCCGGGGGAGGTGGAGCTTGGCACCGCCGCCGGGCTGCCTTTGCTGGCGGAGGCCATGGAGGACGCGGGCTTTACGGAGCCGGAGGCGGTATTTCATGGAAATGTGCTGCGGCTGTACAAGGAGATTTTGTAAAGGATGCGCGCTGGCAGATTTGCTTTTTAGTGTCACAGGAAACCGCGTTTCCTGTGACACAAACGCTCCGGCGAAAGGCGCAATCTGCGCAAAGGAAACGGGCTGCCGGTGCAGCCCCGCTCTGGCGCGAACGTGTGCTGCTGCGCATCCTTTTTTATTTAACAGGAAACTTCGTTTCCTGTTAAATAAGAATGCTCCGCAAGGAGGCACACTCCGCGCAAAGGAAAATGGCTGCTGGCGCAGCCGCGCTCCGGCGCGAATGTGCGTTTAGCGCACACTTTTTCAATGATAGTCCGTGATGAACGGACATTTTCCCCGTCCCGGTTTTCCGGGGCTGTTTGCGTTTAAGGCCTGGCCGCCCGGAAATCCCTGGCACCAAATGCTTTTAAAAGTAATTTACTTGAAATATCAGATGTGTTATGATTAGGGTACGGGGAGGCGTGAGCCTGGCCGGATCTTTTAGGAGTTCAGGAGGTTTTTCATATGGCAGTAAACGGCAGAGTGGTGATTACCATCGACCGCCAGTACGGCAGCGGTGGAAGGATTACCAGCAAGAGGCTGGCAGAGGAATTGGGGATCCCCTTTTATGATGAGGAGATCCTGAAAATGACATCAGAGGAGAGCGCCATTGGAGAGCAGTATTTCCGTCTGGCGGACGAGAAAGCGGGCAATAACCTGCTCTACCGCATCGTCGGCGGCGTGCGGGACAGCCTGGGGGCACCCACGTCGAAAAAGCTCACGTCCAAGGAAAATCTGTTCCGTTTCCAGTCGGAGGTCATCCGTAAGCTGGCCAGGGAACAGTCCTGCATCATCGTGGGCCGCTGCGCCGACTACGTATTGGAGGCCGAGCCGGAGGTGGATGTGGTCCGTCTGTTTGTGTACGCGGATATGCCCACCAGGATCCGCCGGGTGATGGAGGTGGACGGCGTCCTGGAGGAGGACGAGGCCATCAAAAAGATCAAGCGGATCGACCGGGAGCGCCGGGAGTATTACAAGTATTTCACCGGCAGGGAGTGGGGCGACATGGCCCTCTATGACCTGCCGATCAACGCGACGAACCTGACTCTGGATCAGCTTTCCGAGCTGGTGAAATTCTATATGCACCTCAGAGGTTTTCAGGTTTAAGGACAGTTTGGAGTGAAGACAAGATGTCAGATACGAATCAGCAGAAAGATTACAAATCGGCCCTCAAGCGGGCCAGAAGAAGGCGAAACAGGAACCAGTATCAGAAATACGTGATGATCGGCGGCGGCATCCTCGTTGTGGTGCTGCTGGTGATCGCCGTGGTTCTGGCGGCCACCCGCTCCGCCTCCAACGATACGCCGGACGGGCAGAATGTGGAGGACAGCCCGGGAGACGGGGAGAGCCTTTCTCCGGAGGAGCAGGCGGCGGCCGAGCTGGCCCAGGCGGTGGAGGAGGCGGTGAACGCCTATTCCAATCTGGGCATTGCCCAGGTATCCGGATATTTGAATATCCGGGAGACCCCTGACACCGGCGGCACCATCATCGGAAAGCTGATGGAGGGCAGCGGCTGCGAGATCCTGGACACCACCGAGGACGGCGGCTGGCACCACATTTCCTCCGGCGGCTTTGAAGGCTACGTGAGTAGCCAGTACATTCTCACCGGGGAGGAAGCGAAGGCGGCGGCCAGGGAGAATGTGAAGAAACGGGCCATCGTCACGGCGGACAAGCTAAACATCCGCACAGAGCCGGTGATCGACCCCTCCAACGTGAAGGGAGCGGCGGCTCAGAACGAGCGCTATGAGGTAATCGGCGAGGCCGACGGCTGGGTGCAGATCAGCGAGGGCTACGTTTCCGCCGACTACGTGGAAGTGAAATACTGCTTAAACGAGGCCAGGAAGCTGGATATGCGCACCATGGCGGTGAACCAGTACGACAACATCCTGGTCTCCAAGGTGGACAGCTATCTGAATGTGCGTTCCTCACCCACTCAGAGTGAGGATATGAGGAACGTCATCGGAAAGCTGCCCAGCCGGGCGGCGGGCGACATCATTGGGACATCCGAGGACGGGCAGTGGTATAAAATCAAATCAGGAAACATTGTGGGCTATGTGAGTGCGAATCCAGAACACATCGCCACCGGCCAGGAGGCGAAGGATCTGGCCATGCAGGAGGCGACCCTGATGGCTGTGGTCAAGGTGGATGGTCTGAGAGTCCGCACCGAGCCGTCCACGGAGAGTAAGATATGGACCCAGCTTTCTTCAGAGGAGAAATATCCGGTGCTCCAGCAGCTGGACGGCTGGGTGCAGATTGAGCTGGATACGGCGGAGGACGCGGACAATGCCTACCTTTCCACCCGTGACAACAACGTGGAGGTGCGCTACGCCCTTCCGGAGGCGATCAAGTTCTCCCCTCTGGAGGAAAAGGCCAACAAGGAGCTGTCCAGGCGGACTCAGATCGTCAATTATGCCCTGCAGTTTGTGGGAAATCCTTACGTTTGGGGCGGCACCAGCCTGACGAAGGGGGCGGACTGCTCCGGATTTACCATGAAGGTGCTGGAGCACTTCGGGATTTATCTGCCCCATTATTCCGGTTCCCAGGCCAAGATGGGCCGGTCTGTCTCCTCCAGCGAGATGCGGCCGGGAGACTTAATCTTTTATGCCAACAGCGGCGGCACCATCAACCACGTGGCCATGTACATCGGAAACGGCCAGATCGTCCACGCCGCCAGCAGAAGAAGCGGCATTAAGATTTCCACGTGGAATTACCGTCAGCCCAAGGCGATCCGCAATGTGATCGACTAAAGGCAGGCGGCGCATAAAACAGAAAAATTCGCGCATCCTAAGAGCAGCATGGCGGGCTGCGGGGGAAAAGTCCCCTGCGGCCCGCCCTTTCGTTTCCTGGGAAGTTTCATTCCCTGTGAAACAGGCATTTCCGGCAAAGGAGCGCCGCAGAGAGAGGACGGCTGTTTGCGCAGCCGCGGCGCCCGTTTTCCGGCGTAACTGCAATATAATAAGAAGGAGCTGTATTGGGATATGAGCGATAAAAAGAAGGAACGGGAAAAGGAAAAGAACGGCGGCCGGGATCTGGACCGGGAGAAGATGAAAAAGGAGGTGGAGGAAAAGGAGGATGCCAGGCTGGAGGAGTACGGCCAGATGACCTTAAACGCCAATCCTGGGAAGAAAACCATCTACCTGCTCTCCATCATCGGGGAGATCGAGGGCCACGAAAACCTCCCCGGCAGCAGCAAGGCCACGAAATACGACCACGTGCTGCCAAAGCTGGCCCAGCTGGAGGACGACGCCGGGATCGACGGGCTTCTGGTGCTTTTAAACACCTCCGGCGGGGACGTGGACGCGGGGCTGGCCATCGCGGAGATGATTGCCTCCATGTCCATGCCCACCGTTTCCCTGGTGCTCGGCGGGAGCCATTCCATCGGGGTGCCTCTGGCGGTGGCCGCGGACTACTCCTTTATCGTGCCCACAGGCACCATGATGGTCCATCCTGTGCGGATGACGGGCATGGTCATCGGGACGGAGCGGACCTACGAATATTTTGAGATGATCCAGGAGCGGATCCTGACCTTTGTCTCTGACCACGCGAGGATCGCCCACGATCAGCTTAAGAAACTGATGCACAGCACGGAAATGCTCACCAGGGATCTGGGAACGGTGCTGGTGGGGGAGGAGGCGGTGAAGGCCGGCCTGATTGACGAGGTGGGCGGCATCCGGGAGGCCTTAAAGAAACTGTACTCCATGGCGGAACGCAAAAAAAAGTGAGACGGTTGCAATTTCCCTCAAATTTTTGTATACTAAATGAAACGGGCAGAGGAAGCTCCGGCAGGCTATGGCCGCCGGGCTTCACTGATGTTAGGAGGCAAGTTTTAGTGGCGCAGGCGAAAAAGACAACAAAGACATCCACCGCGAAGGCAAAGACGAAACGGGGGCCGGGAAGGCCGTCGAAGAAAAAAGAGCCGGAAAGACCAGAGTTTTTAGGGTCTGAGATGGTGATTATCGGATCCTTTGCCCTGGCGGTGCTGTTATTTTTAAGCAACTTCCACCTCTGCGGAGTCGTGGGGGATTTTCTGCGGAGCGTGCAGCTGGGGCTGTTCGGGATGATCGGATTTATCGCTCCGCTGGTGATGTTTGTGGGAGCCTGCTTTTACCTCTCCAATGTGGGGAATCCCATCGCGTCCTTAAAATTGGGGGCGTCCATCGCGGCGGTGCTGGTGCTCTGCGGCTTGGGGGAGGCCCTGTTTGGGGAACCCTTTCAGGCGGGCGTAAAGCTGACGGAATTTTATAAGGCCTCCGCGGCCACCGGCCTGGGCGGAGGACTGGTAGGAGGGATCATCAGCCACGGGCTTTACAGCCTGGTGGGCAAGGTGGGTACATATCTGCTCCTTTTTGTGCTTTTGGCCGTTTCCCTGGTGGTGATCACGGAGAAATCTCTGGTGTCTCTGGTGAAACGCAGCGGGGTGAAGGCAGCTCAGTACGCGAAGGAGGACATGGACCGGCGCAAGGAGGCCTGGGCGGAGCACCAGGAGGAAAAACGCCGCCTGAGAGAGGAGCGGGTGGTCCGGGGCGTGGACTTAGACGCGACCAAGCTGGAGGACTCCCAGTGGGATGACGGGGAAGAACTGTCAGGCCTGGTGGAGTCCCTGGAGCAGGAGACGGACCGCGGCCGGAAACGGGGACGGAAGATCTCCAAAGAGGAGTGGGAAAGGGCGTCTGCGGAACCGGTGGCAGCGGCTGCCGCGGACGGCCGGGAGGCCTGGAACGGGGACGGGGATGCCTGGAGCGGGGAAACTGCGGCCAGCGGCCAGCCCGCCGCCGGGGGACGGGACAGCCGGGACGACGTGTTTACCGGCACCATCGCCTATCCCCATCCCGTTCCGGAGGATGAGCCCTCCTTTGGCGAGGACGATCTGGCCGCCGTGGAGCGTGCCGTTGGAGCCACGGACGGGGAAGATGGCGGCGATACCATTTATCTGAGAAAGGACACCAGGACGTTGGAGGAGATGAACCTGGTGGAGGAGGATTTCCACCGCAGCCCGGAGCCTGCAGAGGAGGATTCCATTCCCTGGGAGCCTCTGGCTCCGGAGGGAGAGGCGAAACGGGAGGACTCCGTATTCGAGCCGGGATTTTCCCCTGTTTTCCGGGAGGACGAACCGTCCTTTGACGATGATGAGCCGGAGTTTGGCAGGGAGCGCTTTGACGGCGGCGGGGAATATGGCCGGGACGGCGCTCCGGCACCCTGGAATATGGCCGGGACAGCCTTTGGCCCGGGAACGGCCGCGGAAGGGGAAACCGGCCAATCCGGCGGAACCGGGGAGGCGTTTTTCCAGGACGGAGAGACACAGCACGGGCGGGGGGCGGAGGGCGATCCCTTTGCCGCCGCCATGACCGATGGGGCCTTTACGTCCCCGGAGGGAGAGCGCCGGGTGGTGACTGCCTCCGGAAAGGTGATCGAGACGGACACGGAGCTCTTAAAGAAACGGGTGGAGAAAAAGCGGGCGGAGGCCGTGGAGGCGGGAGACAGCCCCTTAAGTGTCAGCGAGGAGATCGCCAAGAAAGAGGAGACGGTGAAGAAGGAATACGTATTCCCGCCCTTAAACCTGTTAAAACGAGGGGCGAGAAACTCCGCCTTTTCCGAAAACGAGTACAAGGAGACGGCAGTAAAGCTCCAGCAGACCCTGCGCAACTTCGGGGTAGGGGTTACCGTCACCAATATCAGCTGCGGCCCCTCTGTGACCCGCTATGAGCTCCATCCGGAGCAGGGGGTGAAGGTGAGCAAGATCGTGGGCCTGACCGACGACATCAAGCTGAGCCTGGCGGCGGCGGACATCCGCATCGAGGCCCCCATCCCGGGAAAATCGGCGGTGGGCATCGAGGTGCCGAATAAGGAGAATAACGTGGTCTACCTGCGGGAAATCCTGGAGGCGGACGGTTTCCAGAATCATAAATCCAATCTGGCCTTCGCCGTGGGCAAGGACATCGGCGGCCAGGTGGTGGTGACGGACATCGCCAAAATGCCTCACCTGCTCATCGCCGGAGCCACCGGCTCCGGAAAATCGGTGTGCATCAACACCCTGATCATGAGCATCATTTACAAATCCAAACCGGAGGATGTAAAGCTCATCATGGTGGACCCCAAGGTGGTGGAATTAAGCGTCTACAACGGCATCCCCCATCTGCTCATCCCCGTGGTCACCGACCCGAAAAAGGCGTCGGGGGCCTTAAACTGGGCGGTGGCGGAGATGATGGACCGCTATGAGAAATTCGCGAAATACAACGTCCGGGATTTAAAGGGCTACAATGACAAGGTGGCCAGGACCGAGGACATCCAGGATGAGAACAAACCGAAAAAGCTGCCTCAGATCGTCATCATCATCGACGAGCTTGCGGATCTGATGATGGTGGCTCCCGGCGAGGTGGAGGACGCCATCTGCCGTCTGGCCCAGCTGGCCAGAGCGGCGGGCATCCATCTGGTGATCGCCACCCAGAGGCCGTCGGTGAACGTCATCACCGGCCTGATCAAAGCCAACGTGCCGTCCCGGATTGCCTTCGCCGTTTCCTCCGGCGTGGACTCCCGGACGATCATTGATATGAACGGGGCGGAAAAGCTTTTGGGAAAGGGCGATATGCTCTTTTACCCCTCCGGCTTTCCAAAGCCCCAGCGGGTGCAGGGCGCCTTTGTGTCCGACGAGGAGGTACAGAAGGTGGTGGACTTCCTCACGGAGCAGGGAATGTCTGCGGACTACAGCCCGGAGGTGGTGAGCCGCATCACGGCGGCCCCGTCCGCCCAGGCGGCCGGCGGGGATTCCGGCCGGGACGAGTATTTTGTCCAGGCGGGCCGCTTTATCCTGGAGAAGGAGAAGGCGTCCATCGGAATGCTCCAGCGGATGTTTAAGATCGGCTTTAACCGGGCGGCCAGGATCATGGACCAGCTGGCGGACGCCGGCGTGGTAGGTGAGGAGGAAGGCACCAAACCGAGAAAGGTACTGATGACCATGGACGAATTTGAAGAAAAATTCGGAAACGGTCAATAGTCATAAATTCACAAGGAGGTAGAAGTAGGGATGAAAACGGATATTGAAATCGCCCAGGAGGCAACCATGCTGCCCATCAAAGAGGTGGCGGCGGCGTACGGCATCGGAGAGGACGAGCTGGAGCTGTACGGCAAGTACAAGGCAAAGCTCACGGACGAGCTGTGGGAGCAGGTGAAGGACAGAAAGGACGGAAAACTGGTGCTGGTGACGGCCATCAACCCCACTCCGGCGGGAGAGGGAAAGACCACCACCAGCGTGGGACTGGGAGACGCCCTCTCCAGGCTGGGAAAGAAAACGCTCATCGCGCTCAGAGAGCCGTCTTTGGGGCCGTGTTTCGGCATTAAAGGCGGGGCGGCCGGCGGCGGCTATGCCCAGGTGGTTCCCATGGAGGATTTAAACCTTCATTTTACCGGCGATTTCCATGCCATTACTTCTGCCAACAACCTGTTAGCCGCCCTTTTGGACAACCACATCCAGCAGGGCAACTCCCTGGGGATCGACACCAGGCAGGTGCTCTGGAAACGGTGCCTGGACATGAACGACCGTTCCCTGCGCAACATCGTAGTGGGCCTTGGGGCCAAGGCCGACGGCGTGGTGAGGGAGGACCATTTCGTGATCACCGTGGCGTCGGAGATCATGGCCATCCTCTGCCTGGCGGAGAACATGGAAGACTTAAAGAGACGTCTGGGAAAAATCATCGTGGCATATAATTACGCAGGAGAGCCGGTGACGGCGGCGGACCTCCACGCGGTGGGAGCCATGGCGGCCCTGTTAAAGGACGCCTTAAAGCCCAACCTGATCCAGACCCTGGAGCACACGGGAGCCGTGGTGCACGGCGGCCCCTTCGCCAACATCGCCCACGGCTGTAACAGCGTGAGAGCCACCAGGACGGCCTTAAAGCTGGCGGACATCGTGGTGACGGAGGCCGGGTTCGGCGCCGATCTGGGAGCGGAAAAGTTCCTGGACATCAAGTGCCGCATGGCAGGCTTAAAGCCGGACGCGGTGGTGCTGGTGGCCACGGTGCGGGCCTTAAAGTACAATGGCGGCGTGCCGAAGGCGGAGCTGCAGGCGGAGAACCTGGAGGCCCTGGAAAAAGGCATTGTAAACCTGGAAAAGCACATCGAGAACCTGCAGAAATACGGCGTCCCCGTAGTGGTGACCTTAAATTCCTTTATCACCGACACGGAGAGAGAGTATGAGTTCATCCGCCGGTTCTGCGAGGAGCGTGGCTGTGAATTTGCCCTCTCCGAGGTGTGGGCAAAGGGCGGCGAGGGCGGCCAGGCCCTGGCAGAGAAGGTGATCTCCACCCTGGAGACGAAGGAGAGCCATTTTGCTCCCATTTACCCCGACGACATGAGCTTAAAGGACAAGATCGCCACCATCGCCAAAGAGATCTACGGGGCGGACGGCGTCACCTACGCCCCGGCGGCGGAGCGGGCCTTAAAGCGGATCACGGAGATGGGCTTTGGCTCCGTGCCGGTCTGCATGGCAAAGACCCAGTATTCCCTGTCTGACGACCAGACGAAGTTAGGGCGGCCCACCGGCTTTACCATCAATGTGCGGGACGCCTACGTGTCCGCGGGAGCCGGATTTGTGGTGGCCCTCACCGGCGCCATCATGACCATGCCGGGCCTTCCCAAGGTTCCGGCGGCAGAGGGGATCGACGTGAATGAGGACGGCGTGATCACCGGCCTGTTCTGATTCGGCTCTGGCTCAGATTTCAATCCCTGTTTCAATGTCTGAAATCCAGGCGCGGGAGGCGGAAACCCCTTTCCCCTCCCGGCGTCTGGAAACCGGGGAAATGAAAGCGTGCAAGCTGCGGCGCACACCCGCGCCGGAGGCTTTTGGGTCATAGGGGACGCAGGTTTCTATGACACAGTATGACACAGGAAAACGGGACGTGTGCCCGTTCCCGAATGGTTCGCGAAGGAAGAAGGACGGGGAATGTTCGGGAATGGGGACACGGGTTCCCGCGGGGAGCCGTAAAATTGGAACATACGAGAATAGAAGAACGGAGGGACAACATGAAACTGAGAGATTGGTTGAAGGATTTGGATTACGAGCTGCTGCAGGGAGATTTGGATACAGAGGCGGAGGACGTGGTGTACGACTCCAGAAAGGCGCAACCGGGCACCATTTTTGTGTGCCTGAAGGGGACCAGGATTGATTCCCACGGCTTTATCGGCGACGTGGCCGCCCAGGGCGTAACCGCCTTTGTGGTGGAGCGGGATGTGGAGCTGCCGGAGGGGGCCACAGTGGTGCGGGTGGAGAGTTCCCGCCACGCCCTGGCTATGCTGTCCGGCGTGCGGTTTGGCAATCCCATCCGCCGGATGATCTCCGTGGGAGTGACCGGCACCAAGGGAAAGACCACCACCACCCATATGATCAAGGCCATTTTGGAGGCGGCGGGAAAGAAGGTGGGAATGATCGGCACCACGGGAGCGGTGATCGGGGATCAGGTGACCCCCACGGTGAACACCACCCCCGAGTCCTACACTCTGCAGGAATACCTGTATAAAATGGCGGAGGCCGGCTGCGAGTACGTCCTCATGGAGGTGTCCTCCCAGGGCATCAAGATGCACCGCACCGACGGCCTGTTTTTCGACTACGGAGTGTTCACCAACATTACCCCCGACCACATCGGGCCGGACGAACACGCCGATTTTGACGAGTACCTTTATTATAAATCCAGACTGTTTACCATGTGCCGGGTGGGCATCGCAAACCGGGACGACGAACATTTCCAGGGGATCATTAAGGACCGCACCTGCGAGACCCTGTGTACTTACGGGACGGAGCCGGACAGAGAGGGATTTCCGGGATTTTTAGGGGGCCAGGTGCGCTGCGTGGCGGAGCCGGGCTTTGTGGGCACGGAGTTTGACGTCACCGACGAGAGAGATGGGCGGCGGCTGGAGCTGCGCCTGGGTCTGCCGGGAGCCTTCAACGTGAGCAACGCCCTGGCGGCGGCCAGCGTCTGCCGGGCTATGGGAATCTCTGAGGAGGCGGTGAGCCACGGCCTGGAGCACGTGCGGGTCAACGGCCGCATGGAGCTGGCCTACAGCTCGGAAAAATGCACGGTGATCATCGACTACGCCCACAACGCCGTCAGCATGGAAAGCCTGTTAAAGACCCTGCGGGAGTACCATCCCAGGCGGCTGGTCTGCGTGTTCGGCAGCGGCGGAAACCGCTCCAAGGACCGGCGGTATTCCATGGGGGAGATCGGCGGAAAGATGGCGGATCTGTGTATTCTCACCGCGGACAATTCCCGGTATGAGAAGACGGAGGACATCATCGCCGACATCCGCAGCCGCTTAGAGCCCACCGGCGGGGCCTTTGTGGAGATCCCGGACCGGCGGGAGGCCATTTACTACAGCCTGTCCCACGCCCAGCCGGGGGATATGATCGCCATTATTGGAAAAGGCCACGAGGACTATCAGGAGATTGGTGGCGTCCGCACCCATTTCCTGGACCGGGAAGTGGTGGAGGAGGCCGTGAGGGATCTGGGCCTGTAAACGGAAAGAGGAGAGATATGACAGTTACGGTAAATGAGATTGTACAGGCGTCGGAAGGACGGCTGTTAGCCGGAGACGGCAGCAGGACGGTGACGGGGATTTCCCTGGATTCCAGAAAGGTGGGAGAGGGGGATCTGTTCGTACCCATCGTGGGGGAACGGGTGGACGCCCACCGCTTTTTAGAGCAGGTGGCTGCCATGGGGGCGGCGGCCGTGTTTACCAGCGAGCATGAGGCGGAGGACATCCCGGCGGAGAAGGCCGGGGAGGCGGCCTGGATCCGGGTGGACGACACCAGGGCAGCCCTGCAGCGGTTTGGCAGCTGGTGCCGGGGACGGCTCTCCATCCCGGTGGTGGGAATCACCGGCAGCGTGGGAAAAACCACCACCAGAGAGATGATCGCGGCGGCCCTGGGGGCAGGACTGCGGGTGTACAAGACGCCGGGCAACAGCAACAGCCAGGTGGGGGTTCCCATTACCATGTCCCAGATCGCCCCGGAGGATGAGATCGCCGTGATCGAGCTGGGGATGAGCGAGCCGGGAGAGCTGACCAGGATCGCCCAGGTGGCCCGGCCCACCATGGCGGTGATCACCAACATCGGCATCGCCCACATCGAGCAGCTGGGCTCCCAGGAGAACATCCTGCGGGAGAAACTGACCATCCAGGACGGATTGCAGCCCGGCGGCCTGCTGCTGCTAAACGGGGATGATCCCCTCTTAAAGGGCGCAAAGGCCAGGGAAGGATTCCGCACCCTCTATTACGGCACCGGGGAGAACTGCCACTACCGGGCGGAGGAGGTGCGGGTGGAAAACGGCCGCCCCGCCTTCACTGCCGTTTGCGGGGAGAAACGGGTTCCCGTCCGCTTAAATGTGCTGGGCCTTCACAACGTGTCAAACGCCATGGCGGCCCTGGCGGCGGCGGAGGAATCGGGAATTCCCATGGAGAACGCCGCGGCGGCCCTGGAGGAGTTCCGGGGATTCCAGCACCGGCAGCAGATCTTTGAGAAAGACGGGATCACCGTCCTGGACGACACCTACAACGCCAGCCCCGTGTCCATGAAGGCGGCCATCGAAGTGCTGGCCGGCCTGGACCGGAAGGGGCGGCACATCGCAGCGCTGGCGGATATGAAGGAGCTGGGGGAGGAGACGGAGCGGTTCCACTATGAGGTGGGAGCGTTTTTAAAGGATTTCCCGGTGGACGTGCTGGTGACCTGCGGGGAGCTGGCAGCACGGATCGGGGACGGCGCGGAGGAATGCGGCGGCGCCGGATCGGTGCTGCGGTTCCTGGACCGGGAGGAGATGGCGGACTTTTTAAAGGGCTGTCTTCAGCCGGGGGACTGTGTGCTCTTTAAAGGCTCTAATTCCATGGGGCTTTCGAAGGTGGCGGAGCTGTTCTATGCCTAGGACTGAGGGAACAAAAACAGTTCGGAAGCGGGAAACACGGTTTTGCCCTGAGGCAACTGCCCCTGGGATTCTATGATGCAACCCATACGGGGGCCTGCGGACATCTGGCAGGCTCCTGATTTACTGTGAAAGCTCCGGATGGCGCCGGTATAGATGGGCGTGGAGCCATCCGGCTTTCATGATTCGTGATGACCGCGTTCGCGGTCATATCCGTTTTCGTGTCCGCTCATGGCGGACAAAACAGGAGGAAGAATGGCGGAAGAATTTGCCAATGTGATCGTTGATATATCCCATGAGCGGGTGGACCGGCCCTTTCAGTACCGGGTGCCGGAGCGGCTGCGGGGGCAGGTGGGAGCCGGTTCTCCGGTGCTCGTCCCCTTTGGCGCCGGAAACCGGCTGCGGAAGGGCTATGTGGTGGAGCTGACGGACCGGGCGGAGTATGATCCTGCCCGGATCAAGGAGCTGGATTCCTTGGACGAGACCGGCTACAACGCCGCGTCCCAGCTCATCCGCCTGGCTTGGTGGATGAAGGAGCAGTACGGTTCCACCATGAACCAGGCGTTGAAAACGGTGCTGCCGGTGAAGGAAAAGATCCGCCCGGTGGAAAAAAAGACCATCCGCACGGAGCTTTCTAAGGAACAGCTAAAGGAGCTGCTCTCAGAGGCGGAGCGAAAGCATTACCGGGCCAGGGCCCGGCTGTTTTCCGCCCTCTTAGATATGGGGGAGGTGCCCTGGGAGCTGGCGGCGCGCCAGCTGCGGCTGACGGCGGCTGCCCTGAAACCCATGGAGGAAAAAGGATGGATTTTCCTGGACCGGGAGGCGGTGTACCGCAATCCCATCCGCCGGGAGCTGGAAAACGGCTCGGCCGTGGAGCTGAACGAGGAGCAGCAGGCGGCGGCCAGGGCCTTTATCCAGGACTACCGGGCGGGCCATCCCGGCACCTATCTGCTCTACGGGATCACCGGAAGCGGAAAGACGGAAGTGTATATGGAGATGATGGAGGCGGTGCTGCGGGACGGCAGGCAGGTGATCGTGCTGATCCCGGAAATCGCCCTCACCTACCAGACGGTGATGCGGTTTTACCGGAGATTCGGGCAGAGGGTGTCCGTCATCAATTCCAGGCTGTCCAAGGGGGAGCGCTACGACCAGTTTGAGCGGGCCAGAAAGGGAGAGATCCAGGTGATGATCGGGCCCCGTTCCGCTCTGTTTACCCCTTTTGAGAACCTGGGGCTGATTGTGATCGACGAGGAGCAGGAGGGGGCTTATAAAAGCGAGCTGGCGCCCAGGTATCACGCCAGGGAGGTGGCGGTCAGGCGGGCGGCCATGGCGGGAGCCGGCCTGGGGTTAGGTTCGGCTACCCCCTCTCTAGAGGCATTTTCCAGGGCGGAGCGGGGGGAGTACCGCCTGCTCACCCTGACGGGGCGGGCGAAGAAGGAGAGCCGCCTGGCCCAGGTGGAGGTAGTGGACCTGCGGGAGGAGCTGCGGGCGGGGAACCGTTCCATTTTCAGCCGCAGGCTGCAGGAACTGATGGAGGACCGTCTGGGGAAAGGAGAACAGATCATGCTGTTTCTCAACCGCAGAGGGTATTCCAGCTTTGTGTCCTGCCGCTCCTGCGGGGAGGCCCTTTCCTGCCCCCACTGCGACGTGAGCCTGACCCTTCACCGGAACGGCCGCCTCAAATGCCATTACTGCGGCTATGAGATCCCCATGCCGGAGCGTTGTCCGTCCTGCGGCTCCCCCTATATCGCCGGGTTCGGCACCGGCACTCAGCGGATCGAGGAGATGACGAGAAAGATGTTTCCGGAGGCCAGGGTGCTGCGGATGGACATGGACACCACCTCGAAAAAAGGGGGTCACGAGGAGATCCTCTCCGCCTTTGGGGACGGGGAGGCAGACATTCTCATCGGCACCCAGATGATCGTAAAAGGCCACGACTTCCCAAAAGTCACCTTGGTGGGAGTGCTGGCGGCGGATCTCTCCCTTCACGCCCCCGACTACGCCTGCGGGGAGCGGACGTTCCAGATTCTCACCCAGGCGGCGGGCCGCGCCGGGAGAGGGGCGGACGCGGGAAACGTGGTGATCCAGACGTATATGCCGGAGCATTACAGCATCCGAACGGCGGCCAGACAGGACTATGAGGGCTTTTACCGGGAGGAAATGGCCTACCGGCGGATGCTCCATTACCCGCCGGCCTTAGGCCTTCTCACCATCCAGGCGGCCTCCCAGAAGGAGGAGACGCTTTCCCAGGCGGCGGAGAAAATGCGCCGGGTGGCGGAGCAGGCGGGGGGCAAAGAGACGGGCCTTTTTGCCCAGGGGTTAGAGATCACCGGCCCGGTGGAGGCGCCGGTATACAAAGTTAATGATATTTACAGAAAAATTTTATATATTAAGCATGAGAATTATGGTATACTATTAAGAATCCGGAAAGAAATCGAGGCCCTGGAGCTCCCGGTGATGCTGAGCTTTGACCTGCAGTAGGCGGCTTTGCGGAATCAAGGGGGCCTGGAGGCCTGGCTGGAATAGAGGCGAATCACAGAGAAGTGGTTCCTGGTCGCGGACATAAAAAAGAATCAAAGAACAGAATCGGAGGAAAAAGAGAGCGTTATGGCAATCAGACAGGTAAGAGTAATGGGAGATGAGATCCTGGGAAAGAGCTGCAAGCCGGTGAAGGAGATGACGCCGAGGACGGCGGAGCTGATCCAGGATATGATGGACACCATGTACAAGGAGAACGGCGTGGGCCTGGCGGCCCCCCAGGTGGGCATCCTGCGCCAGATCGTCGTCATCGACGTGGACGATGGCAACCAGTACGTGTTGATCAACCCGGAGATTGTGGAGACCTCCGGGGAGCAGACCGGCTATGAAGGGTGCCTTAGCGTTCCGGGAAAGACCGGTGTGGTCACCCGCCCCAACTACGTGAAGGTGCGGGCTTTGAACGAGGACATGAAACCCTATGAGCTGGAGGGCGAGGGGCTTTTGGCAAGGGCCATCTGCCACGAGTGCGACCATTTGAAAGGCCAGCTCTATGTTTCCCTGGTGCAGGGAGAGCTGGAGGATGTGGATGCCTTAGACGGCGAGGATGAGGAAAGCGAGGAATAAGAATGCGCATTGTATTTATGGGAACGCCGGACTTTTCCGTTCCGGCCCTGGAGGCCCTGGCGGGGGTCGGCCATCAGGTGGTGGCCGCTGTCACCCAGCCGGATAAGCCGAAGGGCCGGGGAAAGGCGGTGCAGATGACGCCGGTGAAGGAGAAGGCCTTAGAGCTTGGAATCCCGGTCTATCAGCCGGTGAAGGTGAGGGAGCCGCAGTTTGTGGAGAAACTGCGGTCCATGGAGCCGGACGCCATCGTAGTGGTGGCCTTCGGGCAGATTCTTCCCAAGTCCATTCTGGAGCTGCCAAAGTACGGCTGCATCAATATACACGCCTCCCTTCTGCCGAAATACCGGGGGGCGGCCCCCATCCAGTGGGCCGTCATCGACGGGGAGAAGGAGAGCGGCATCACCACCATGTACATGGACGAGGGCCTGGACACAGGCGATATGCTGGAGAAGGTGGTGATTCCTCTGGAGGAAAAGGAGACAGGGGGCAGCCTTCATGACAAATTGTCCGCGGCAGGCGGACAGCTGATCCTCTCCACCTTAAAAGGTCTGGAGGAGGGAACCTTAAAGGGGACGCCTCAGGGGGACAGCGATACCTGCTACGCGAAGATGTTAAAAAAATCCCTGGGAGACATTGACTGGACCATGGAGGCGGCGGCCATTGAGCGGCTGATCCGCGGCTTAAATCCCTGGCCCAGCGCCTACACCTGCCTCCATGGAAAGACCTTAAAGATCTGGGAGGCGGACGTGGTGGACAAGGAGTACGGCGTGGCCCCCGGCACTGTGGCGGCAGCCGGAAAGGACGGCCTCACCGTCCAGACGGGAAAAGGCGCCCTGGCCCTTAGGTCCGTGCAGCTGGAGGGCAAGAAGCGGATGGATATTCCGTCCTTCCTGCGGGGATACTCTGTGGAGGAAGGTACGGTTCTGGAAAGGAGAGCGGCAGAATGACATTTTTTACGGCGATGGGATACTACGGGTACGGATACGGCTACCCCGGTTTCGGCTTTTACTGGGATCCGACGCTGATCTTCGTGATCGTCGGGGCGGTGATCTCCATGTGGGCCTCCGGCCGGGTGCAGTCCACCTTTGCGAAATACTCCCGCATGGGCAGTATGTCCAGGATGACCGGAGCGGAGACGGCCAGGAGAATCCTGGATTCCCAGGGGCTTTATCACGTGCAGGTGCGCTCCGTGAGCGGAAACCTCACAGACCACTATGACCCGCGGACAAAGACGGTGAACCTGTCCCAGTCGGTGTACGGCTCCACCTCTGTGGCCTCCATCGGCGTGGCGGCTCACGAGTGCGGCCATGCCGTTCAGGATGCCCAGGCTTACGCCCCCTTAAATATCCGCAGCGCCCTGGTGCCGGTGGCCAACATCGGCTGCAAGCTGTCCTGGCCCATCATCCTCATCGGCCTGCTTTTGGGAATGACTCCCTTTCTCCATCTGGGCATCATTCTCTTTTCCCTGAGCGTGCTGTTTCAGCTCATCACCCTGCCGGTGGAATATAACGCCTCCAGCCGGGCGGTGTCCCTGTTAGGCCAGCTGGGGATCCTGCAGGGAAATGAGGTGGGCGCCGCCAGGAAGGTGCTAAACGCTGCGGCCCTCACCTATGTGGCAGCCGCTGCGGCTACGATTTTACAGCTTTTGCGGCTGATCATCCTGTTTGGAGGAAGAAACCGTGACGATCGCTAAGAACGGAGGGCGGGAGATCGCGCTGGACGTGCTCACGGAGGTGCTGGAAAACGGCGCCTTCGTCCACGTGGCGCTCTCCCGCGCCCTTTTTAAATACCAATATCTGGAGAAACAGGAGCGGGCCTTTATCACCCGCCTGGTGGACGGCACCGTGGAGCGGCTTTTGCCGGTGGACGAGGCTCTGTCCCGCTGTTCCTCCACCCCTGTGAAAAAGATGAAACCCCTGATCCGCACCCTGCTGCGCATGAGCGCCTACCAGATCCTGTTTATGGACCGGGTGCCGGACTCCGCCGTCTGCAACGAGGCGGTGAAACTGGTGGCAAAGCGGAAGTTTGCCGGCCTGAAGGGCTTTGTAAACGGCGTCCTCCGCAGCCTTTCCAGAAGGAAGGCGGAGTTTGTCTTTGAGGAGCCGTATCTGAAATACTCCATGCCCCAGTGGCTGATCTCCCGGTGGGAGAAGGAGTACGGCAGCGAGCGGACAACGGCCATGTTAGAGGCCTTTCTCACGGAGCGGGGGACCACCGTCCGCTGCAGGCTGGAGCGGGCCTCCATGGAGGAGATCCTGGAGTCTTTAAAAGCCCAGGGGGCGGAGGCGGAGCCTTCTCCTTACGGGGAGGATCTGCTGATTTTAAAAAATTACGACTATCTGGAGGGGCTGGACGCCTTCGCCGCCGGCTGGCTCCAGGTGCAGGACGCCAGCTCCTACCTGGTGGGCCGGGTGGCGGATCCTAAGGCCGGCAGCCACGTGATCGACGTGTGCAGCGCCCCCGGGGGCAAGAGCCTTCATCTGGCGGATCTGATGAAGGGCACCGGCCTGGTGGAGGCCAGGGATCTCACCTGGCAGAAGGTGGCCCTGATCGAGGAAAATGTGGAGCGTTCCGGCTATGAAAACGTGCGGCCCCAGGTCTGGGACGCCCTGGAGCTCCATGAGGAATCGGTGGAGCAGGCGGACCTGGTGGTGGCGGACCTTCCCTGCTCCGGCCTTGGGATCATCGGAAAGAAACCGGACATCAAATACCGCGTCCAGGAGCAGGATCTCTCCGACCTGGCGGCTTTGCAGAGGGAGATTCTGTCTGTGGTCTGGAGATATGTGAAACCAGGCGGGCATCTCATTTACTCCACCTGCACCGTGGATCCCCTGGAAAACCAGGAGAACGCCGCCTGGTTTGCCGCCCATTTCCCCTTTGACCCGGTGGATCTTTCCGGAAGGCTGGGGGAGGCGGTGAGGGAGCCGTCCATGGCGGAGGGCTGGGTCCAGCTTTTGCCGGGGAAGGACCCCTGCGACGGATTTTTTATCTCCCTGTTCCGGAGAAGGGACGGGGAACGGGATGAACAGAAGGAGCGTTGAACCGGTATGGAAAAAAAGGACATAAAATCCATGACCCTGGAGGAGCTGACCGGGGAGCTTTCGGCCCTGGGGGAAAAGGCCTTCCGGGCAAAGCAGCTCTACCAGTGGATGCACCAGAAACTGGCGGCGGAGCTCTCGGAGATGACGAACCTCTCCAAGGGCCTGCGGGAGCGGCTGGAGAAGGAATACATATGGACGGCCTTAGAGCCGGTGGATGTGAAGGTTTCCTCGGCGGACGGCACCAGGAAATACCTGTTCCGCCTGGGAGACGGCAATGTGATTGAGAGCGTGCTCATGCGCTATAAGCACGGAAATTCCGTGTGCGTATCCTCCCAGGTGGGCTGCCGCATGGGATGCCGGTTCTGCGCTTCCACCTTAGACGGGCTGGAGCGGAACCTGCGCCCGTCAGAGATTCTGGAGCAGGTGTACCGGATCCAGAGGGATACGGGGGAGCGGGTGGCAAACGTGGTGGTGATGGGCTCGGGAGAGCCTTTGGACAACTACGAGAACGTGGTCCGTTTCATCCGTCTCTTAAGCGCCCCGGAGGGGTTAAACATCAGCCAGAGAAACATCACCCTCTCCACCTGCGGCCTGGTCCCGGAGATTAGGCGGCTGGCGGAGGAAGGGCTTTCCGTGACCCTGGCCCTCTCCCTTCATGCCCCCAATGACCAGGTGCGGAAAACCCTCATGCCCATCGCCAACCGCTACGGTCTGGCGGAGGTGCTGGACGCCTGCCGCTACTACTTTGAGCAGACGGGACGCCGCCTCACCTTCGAGTACAGCCTGGTAAAGGGCGTCAATGACAATCTGGAGGAGGCGGAGGCCCTGGCCCGCTTAATCGGCGGCCACCACGGCCACGTAAACCTGATCCCCGTCAACCCCATCAAGGAGCGGGATTACGTCCAGTCCAACCGGGAGGCGGTGGAGGCGTTTAAGCGCCATCTGGAAAAACGGGGCATCAATGTGACGGTCCGCCGGGAGATGGGCCGTGACATCGGCGGTGCCTGCGGACAGCTTCGGAAAAGCTATATGGACAGGAAGGAGGCGTGAGAGCCATGCAGTCGTTTGCGGTGACGGATATTGGGATGGTGCGGAGCATGAATCAGGACTTCGTGTTCGCGTCCCCGGAGCGGATTGGCCCGCTGGAGGATTTATTCCTGGTGGCCGACGGAATGGGCGGCCACAGGGCAGGGGATTACGCCTCCCGGTTCCTCATTGAATACATTGTAAAATCGGTGAAAACCTCCGACGGGAAGGCGCCGGTGGCGGTGCTGGAGCGGGCCATCCGCTTGGGAAACCGGGAATTGTACCGGGACGCGGTGGAGAAGGAGGAATTGAGCGGCATGGGCACGACCCTGGTGGCCGCTTCCACGGAAGGGACCACCCTTTACGTGGCCAACATCGGCGACAGCCGCCTCTACCTGGTGCGCCGGGGAAAGGCCTACCAGGTGACGAAGGACCACTCCTATGTGGAGGAGATGGTGGCCGCCGGGAAGATGGTGCGGGGCAGCAGGGAGTATCTGAGCCAGAAAAATATCATCACCCGGGCGGCGGGAATGACCGAGCGGGTGGAGGCTGACTTTTTTGAGGTGGAGCTGGAGGAGGGGGACACGATTCTCCTCTGTTCCGACGGCCTCACCAACATGGTGGACAACGACGCCATCGCAAAAATCGTGTCCGGCGGCGGCTCCTTAGAGGAAAAGGGGAGACGGCTGGTGGACACGGCCAATGAGAATGGAGGCCGGGACAACATTACAGTGATCCTGGCGGAATTAGATGAAAAGGAGGTGGGATGAGATGCTGCGGGCAGGAACAGTTTTGCAGGACCGCTATGAGATCCTGGAGAAAATCGGCTCCGGCGGAATGTCCGACGTATACCGGGCAAAATGCCATAAGCTGGACCGCATGGTAGCCATCAAGGTGCTGAAGGAAGAATTCTGCTCTGACGCCTCCTTTGTGGAGAAATTCAAAATGGAGGCCCAGGCTGCGGCCAGGCTCTCCCATCCCAGCATTGTAAACGTGTACGATGTGGTGGATGAGGGGGATTTTCACTACATTGTGATGGAGCTGGTGGAGGGAATTACCTTAAAAAGCTACATTCTGAAAAAGGGCGTCCTGGGGGTGAAGGAGGCCATCGGCATCGCCCTTCAGGTGGCCCAGGGCATTGAGGCCGCCCATGAAAACGGCATTGTGCACCGGGATATTAAGCCCCAGAACATCATTATTTCCATGGACGGGACGGTGAAGGTGGCGGATTTCGGCATTGCCAGAGCCGCATCCTCCCACACCATGAGCGCCACGGCCGTAGGCTCCGTCCACTACATTTCCCCGGAGCAGGCCAGAGGAGGCTACTGCGACGCCAGAAGCGATATTTACTCCTTCGGCGTGACCATGTATGAGATGGTGACGGGAAGGGTTCCCTTTGAGGGAGACAACACGGTGACGGTGGCCCTCGCCCATCTGGAGACCCCCATAGAGCCGCCTTCCGCGGTGAATCCGGCGGTGCCTGTGAGCCTGGAAAAGATCATTTTAAAGTGCACGGAGAAGAAACCGGAGTACCGCTACGCCTCTATGGGAGAAGTGATTTCCGACCTGCGGCGGGCGTTAATCGAGCCGGACGAGGATTTCGTGGAGGAGATTCCCAAAGAGGACAATACCGCCAAGACGAGGAAGATCAGCGAGGAGGAATTGAGCCAGATCCGCCAGGGCAGAACCAGAAAGGAGGCCCAGACGGCCGGAACGGAATCCTCCGAACAGCAGGAGGCCCTTTCCTCTGGGGACAGCCAGAAGGAGGAACCGGAGATCGGCCGTCAGGTGGTGCCGCCAAAAGAGGCGGAGGAGCCGGAGGAAAAGCAGCCGGGCCGGCCGAAGAAAAAAAACAGCGGTCCTCAGGTCCCGGAGGATGTCAATCCCCAGCTGGAAAAGCTGCTCACCGGCCTGGGCATCCTGGTGGCCGGCCTGTTTGTGGTGGGGGTGCTGGTGGTGCTGATCCGCATCAGCGGAATCTTTAACCTGGGAACAAGGGAGAATCCCACCCAGGCAGCGGAAACCTCCAGCGCGGCAGCGGTGGAGGACGACACCACCACCGTCATGCCCAGAGTGGTGGGATACACCATGGACGAGGCGGAGGAGATTTTAAAGGAGCACGACCTGACGCCCACCTGGGAGGAGGTCTATGACGACACCGCGGAAAAGGGCGTGGTCATCAGCCAGGAGAAGGCGGAAGGGGAGAACGTGGAGCGCTATTCCAAGGTGAAACTCACCGCCAGCTTGGGCTCCGATCAGTTTGACCTGGCGGCCTACGGCATTTTTGAGATGACGGAGGAGGAGGCCAAGGACTTCTTTGCCAAAAACCACATCACCGCAAGTTTCCAGCGCCAGTATGACGAGACGGTGGAGGCGGGAAGGATCATCAGCTGTACCCCCCAGACGGTGAAGGCTGGGGATACGGTGACGGTGGTGGTCAGCGACGGCCAGGAGCAGGCCATGACCGTGGTGCCGAACCTTCTGGACCAGACGGAGGAAAATGCCCTTCAGTTTCTGGCCGATGCCGGCCTGGAGCCGGGCAAGGTCACCTTTGACAACAGCTCTGACATCGAAAAGGGCAGCGTGATGGGCCAGGAGGTGCCCAGCGGGACGGCCATCCTCCGGGGCAGCCTGGTGGGTTACACCGTCAGCGCGGGCCCCTCCAGGGAATCCTCCCGCCGCTATGTGGGCGCCATTAACGACACCTTTGACCCCAGATACTTAATCGGCCCCGGCTCCGGAAGCGTGGAGCTGCGCATCCTCATCCGCTTAAAACAGGTGGTGGACGGGACGCCTCAGTACACGCCCCTCATGCCGGCGACGGTGATCAGTGGCTCCACCCTGGTGCCTGTGAGCTTTTCCAACATCGAGGGCGCGGAGGGCGTGAGCACCGGTGAAGTAGAGATTGTGAACGCGGACACCCAGGAGGTATTAAAATCCTACACGGTGCAGTTCTTTCCCCTGGGGTGACGGCTTATGAGAGGAAAAATTATAAAAGGAATCGCCGGTTTCTACTACGTCCATGACGGGAAGGAGCTGGTGGTGCAGTGCAGGGCGAAGGGCGTGTTCCGCAGCCGGGGGCTAAAGCCCCTGGTGGGGGACGACGTGGAGTTTGACCTGACGGATGAGAAAGATTTAGAAGGAAATATTACGGAGATTCTGCCCCGGAAAAATGCCCTGGTGCGCCCGGCGGCGGCTAACGTGGATCAGGCCCTGGTGGTGTTTTCCATCACCCACCCGGAGCCCAATTTAAACCTGCTGGACCGCTTTTTAGTGATGATGGAGGCGCAAGAGGTGCCGGTGGTGATCTGCTTTAACAAGACGGATCTCACCGGCGGGGCCGGGGAGGAGACGTACCGGGCCGCCTACGAGGCCGCGGGCTATGAGGTGCTCTTTATCAGCGCCAGAAAGGGCCTGGGGCTGGAGGCGGTCCGGAGCCGGATGGAGGGAAAAACCACGGTGCTTGCCGGGCCCTCCGGTGTGGGAAAATCCTCCCTCACCAACGCCCTCTTTCCCCAGGCGGCCATGGAGACCGGCAGCATCAGCAAAAAGATCCAGAGGGGAAAGCATACCACCCGCCACACGGAGCTGTTTTCCCTGGGAGAAAACACCTACATGATGGACACGCCGGGCTTTTCCTCCATGTACATCGAGGATATGGAGGCGGGAGAGTTAAAGGACTATTTCCCGGAGTTTTCCAGGTGGGAGGACGGCTGTAAATTTTTAGGCTGCGTCCACGTGGGAGAGAAGGTCTGCGGCGTGAAGGACGCGGTGGAGCGGGGCGACATCGGCCGGAGCCGCTATGAAAATTACAGGCTGATGTATCAGGAACTGAAAGACAAACGGAGATATTAGACAAGGAGAACAGACTATGCTGATATTGGCGCCATCCCTGCTGGCGGCGGATTTTAAGGATCTGGCCGGCCAGATCGGGGCAGTAGAGCGGGCGGGGGCCGGCTACCTCCACCTGGATGTGATGGACGGGGCCTTTGTGCCCAGCATTTCCTTTGGAATGCCGGTGTTATCCAGCATCCGGAGCTGTACAAACCTGGTGTTTGACGTGCACATGATGGTGGAGGAGCCGGGCCGGTATATTGACGACATCAAAAAGGCCGGGGCGGATCTGATCTGCGTCCATCAGGAGGCCTGCCTCCATCTGGACCGGACCGTAAACCAGATTCGGGAGGCGGGGTTAAAAGCGGCGGTGGCCTTAAATCCGGCCACCCCCATCTCCACCCTGGAGCACATCCTGCCCCAGCTGGACATGGTGCTCATCATGTCGGTGAACCCCGGCTTTGGAGGGCAGAAATTCATCCCCTACACCCTGGATAAGGTGCGGGCCCTGCGGGCGGAGGCCAACCGCCGCGGGCTGAACCTGGACATCCAGATGGACGGGGGCATCACCCCGGAGAACGTGGGAGAGCTGATCGAGGCCGGGGCCAACGTGTTCGTGGCCGGTTCCGCCGTGTTCAAGGGGGATGCCGCCGCCAATACCAGGAGGTTTCTGGAGGTGTTTGAGCGGTACGAGGCGGCGGGGACCGCAGGCGCTCAGGCGGGAGGCCGCCCATGAGGCGGGCCCTTCTGATCTCCGGCGGCAGCCTGGACCGGGAGTTTGCGAAACGGTATCTGGAGAGCCAGAGGTTTGACATGGTCATCGCCGTGGACTCCGGGCTGAAGGGAGCCCTGGAGCTGGGGCTTTCCGTGGACGCCGCCGTGGGGGATTTTGACTCCGCCGACCAGGAGGCCCTGGCGGAGGCTCACGGGAAACAGGGGATCGTCTGGGACGTGCACAAGCCGGAGAAAGACGAGACGGACACGGAGCTGGCGGTGACTACCGCCTTAAAAGCGGGCTGTGAGGAGCTGGTGATTTTAGGGGCCCTGGGCGGCCGCTTTGACCACGCGTTGGGAAACGTCCACCTGCTCTACTACGCCGCCTGCCAGGGCGTTTCCGCCTCTATCGTGGACAGTCAGAACCGGATCACCGTGCTCACGGAGGGCCGCGCCTTCCGCCGGGGAGAGACCTGGGGCACCTACGTCTCCTTCCTCCCCCTGACCATGGAGGTGAAGGGCATCACCCTGCGGGGCTTTAAATACCCTCTGACGAAAAAGGACATTTCCATCGGCCCCTGCCTCTGCGTCAGCAACGAGCTGGCGGAGGAGGAGGCCACCATTCAGTTTGACCAGGGTGTGCTGATCTGCGTGGAGTCCCGGGACGGGAAACTGGACTGATCAAAAATAGATAAACTGGATATTTAAAACGAGCCACTTCTGTCATAAGATAAGGCAAGACAAAATCAGACAGACGGGAGTGGAACGTATGAGAAAACAGGAACATGAGAAACTTTACAAGGTGGTGCTGACCGGCCTGATGGCGGCACTGTGCTATGTGTGTTTTACCTTTCTGAAGATCCCGATCCCCACCATCGGCGGGGACTTTGTGGCCCTTCACGTGGGGAACGCTTTCTGTGTGCTGGCGGCCCTGCTCTTAGGCGGCGGCTACGGCGGGCTGGCGGGAGCCCTGGGGATGACGGTGGCGGATCTGATGGATCCGGTCTACATCACCAGCGCCCCGAAGACCTTTATTTTAAAGTTCTGCATCGGCCTCATCGCCGGGTTTATCGCCCATAAGGTTGCCCACATCACAGAGTCCCACGACGGGAAATACTGTTTTAAGTGGAGCCTGATCGCGGCGGCAGTGTCTCTGGGATTTAACGTGATCGCCGACCCGGTGGTGGGCTATCTCTACAAAAACCTGATTTTAGGGATCCCGGAGCCGGCGGCAAAGATCATGACCACCTGGGCGGCGGGAGTGACCTTTATCAACGCCGTGGCCGGAACGGTGGTGGTCGTGGCGGTGTACGCGGCCCTGCGGCCGGTCCTGCAAAAAACGGGCATCTTTTTTCACATAAAATAGAAAAGGGCTTTAATTTGTCCCGGTTTTGTAGTATAATCAAGCGCAGATTCCCGTCGGGACCTGCGCTTTTGTGTTACGGAAATCTGCGCTTTTTGTAAAAAAGAGGGGGCGCAGCAGCTATTTCCGTCCGCAAAGAGCGCGCATCCGGCTGGCGGCCGTTTTGCGCAGAGGAAAGGGGCCGTCTGGCGGAAGGCCCGGACGGGCGGGACGTGTGCTCCGGCCACGATCGACAAGTACAGGAGGAGAATGGAAACCATGCTAGATTTAAAGTTTGTCCGCGAAAATCCGGACATCGTAAAGCAGAACATCAAAAACAAATTCCAGGACGCCAAGCTGCCGCTGGTAGACGAGGTGATCGACCTGGATGCCAAGAGCCGTGCCACTAAGGCGGAAGCGGACAATCTCCGCGCCAGCCGCAACAAGCTGTCCAAGCAGATCGGCGCCCTTATGGGACAGGGCAAGAAGGACGAGGCGGAGGCCGTAAAGGCCCAGGTGGCGGAGAGCGCCAAGCGCCTGGCGGAGCTGGAAGTTCTGGAGAAGGAGTACGAGGAGCGGATCTTAAAGATCATGATGACCATTCCCAACATCATCGACCCCTCTGTCCCCATCGGAAAGGACGACAGCGAGAACGTGGAGGTGCAGAAGTACGGCGAGCCGGTGGTTCCGGATTTTGAGATCCCCTACCACACGGAGATCATGGAGAAGTTCAACGGCATTGATTTAGACAGCGCCAGGAGAGTGGCCGGAAACGGCTTTTACTACCTCATGGGCGACATTGCCAGACTCCACTCCGCAGTGATCTCCTACGCCAGAGATTTCATGATCAACCGGGGATTTACCTACTGCGTGCCGCCGTTTATGATCCGCAGCAACGTGGTGACCGGTGTGATGAGTTTCGCGGAGATGGATGCCATGATGTACAAGATCGAGGGAGAGGACCTCTACCTCATCGGTACCAGCGAGCACTCCATGATCGGAAAGTTTATTGACCAGATTCTTCCGGAGGAGTCCCTGCCTCAGACTCTCACCAGCTATTCTCCCTGTTTCCGCAAGGAGAAGGGCGCTCACGGCATCGAGGAGAGAGGGGTGTACCGCATCCACCAGTTTGAGAAACAGGAGATGATCGTGGTCTGCAAGCCGGAGGATTCCAAGATGTGGTTTGACAAGCTGTGGCAGAACACTGTGGATCTGTTCCGCTCCCTGGATATTCCGGTACGCACCCTGGAGTGCTGTTCCGGCGACCTGGCGGATCTGAAGGTGAAATCCGTGGACGTGGAAGCCTGGTCCCCCAGACAGAAGAAGTATTTTGAGGTGGGCAGCTGCTCCAACCTGGGAGACGCTCAGGCCCGCCGCTTAAAGATCCGTGTCAACGGGGCGGACGGCAGCAAGTACTTTGCCCACACCCTGAACAACACCGTAGTGGCCCCGCCGAGAATGCTGATCGCCTTCCTGGAGAACAACCTGCAGGCGGACGGCAGCGTGAGGATTCCGGAAGTCCTTCGTCCCTACATGGGCGGGATGACGGAGATCCGCTAAGCGGCCGGGACATTGACGGGAAAAGGAAACAGTGAAAATGGAAAAACAGGAGAGACGTTTTCTCTGGATGGAATACCTCCTCGCGCTGGGGGTATTCCTCCTGTTTGCCTTTTGGGTAAACCACGGGCTTAAGACTACCGGATACTACGGGGATGACTTATACCTGTGGTATTGTTTTGATACGGAATCGGCGAAGGATTTCATCCTTCCCATGGGCGGCACAAAGTTCCGCCTGATCCACAATATTCTCTGCTACTTACAGCTCCTGCTCATGGGGCCGGACATCTGGCTGATGGTTCCCTTCAACATCGTGGTAAACGCCCTCATCGCCCTGACGGTGTTCCACTTTGTGCGGAAACTGGCGGGCTGTCCCTATCTGGCGGGGGCCTGCGGGCTGGCGTATCTGCTGTCCCATCTGTCCTATTACCAGATCACCCAGGGATACGGGCTGATGGAGTCCGCCGCCCTCTGGCTGGCGCTGGTGATCCTCTATGAGATGTACCGGTATTTAAACGGAGACGGAAAGGGGAGCCGCAGGGCTTACCTGGCAGGCGCGTGGCTGTATCTGGCGGTGTGCCTGATCCATGAGCGCTACATGGTGCTATTGGCGGTGCTGGTGCTGGCGGTGGTCCTTAAGCAGGTGATGACGGGAAAGAAGGAATACCGGCTCTTAGGCTGGGCGTTTCTGTCCTTTGCCATTATGATGGGGATCCGGTTCTGGGCCATGGGCACCATCATTCCCGCGGGCACCGGAGGTACGGAGGTGACGGACACCTTCTCCATCAAGGAGGCCTTCGGCTACGCCATCGACAACGTGCTCTACGTGTTCGGCATCAACGCCGGCCCCATTCACTTAGACGGGGTGGAGTGGCAGGACGTGCCAAGGATTCTGCGGCTGACGGTATACCTTACCGACGCCGTGCTGGCGGTCTTTGTGGCCCTGGCGGCGGCTGTAGGATGGAGGCAGAAGGGGAGGCGGAAAGAGTATCTCTGCAACGTGGTGCTGATGCTGGTTTTCATGGCTATGTGCATTGGCGCGGCCAGCGTCACCATCCGTCTGGAGATGCGCTGGGTGTACGTCACCTACAGCGCGGCCCTGCTTTTGATGGCCTATCTCTATTCCATCATCCGGGCCGGCGGCGGGAAACTGCCCCTGCGGGCGGCCTTCGCGGCCATGGCCTGCTATTTTGTGCTGATTCTGCCGGTGGAGTTGTTCTACCGGGATCACTATGACCACCTGTACTTCTGGAACGGACAGGCCCAGGCCAATTCCCTGGCGGACGTGACCTGGGGCGTGTACGGCGAGGAGATCTTCGGCTCGGAGATCTATGTGATCGGGGACGAGTGGAAGGACTGCGAGTACCAGGTGGACGCCTTCTGGCGGCCCTACCGCACAGACGAGAGCCAGGTGCTGCCGAAGGTGACCTTTATCGACAGCCTGGGAGAGGCCTGGCCCATCACGGACCGGGACAAAAAGATCGTGCTGAAGGCGGATCTGGAACACAACCGGTATGTGGACGTGACCTCCATGCTGAAGGTGAAGAAGTTCCAGAATGTGTACGGCTACTACGAACACGACGGTTGGATGGACCAGAAGGCAAAGATCCGGGTATTTACCGGAACCTCCGGCCAGCTGCGGATGAGCTTTTACGCCCCTCTGGAGCTTAAGGGGAACGAGACCATCACCGTGTCCTCCGGCGGAAGGCTGATCCAGGAGTTCCATCTGACGGACCACTGGGCGGATCTGCTGATCCCGGTGATGAAGAACCAGTATGTGGAGCTGGATGTGGAGTGCAATTTCTATTCCGTGGATCCGGAGCAGGAGCTGCGGGGGGAGACGCCCATGGCGGTGAATGTGGTGCTGTCGGCGGAGTAGAAACCCTTTGAAAAAGGAAAACAAAAAACGGCCGGAACCGGGGAATCAGGCTCAGGCGAGGAGACGGCCGGGGACGGAGAGTTCCCGGCCGTGCCTGGTTTTATGGGCCCGGTCCGGCCGGGAGAAAACAGGACGGAAAAAGAAAGATCAATGTGAGGAGGAAAGAGATATGGTAGCGTTCAACCATTTTAATTTTAATGTGCTGGATCTGGAAAAGAGCCTGGCTTTTTACAAGGAGGCCCTGGGGCTGGCCCCCGTGCGGGAGAAGGAGGCGGAGGACGGCTCTTTTAAGCTGGTGTATCTGGGGGACGGACAGAGCGAGTTCACCCTGGAGCTCACCTGGCTGAAGGACCGGACGGAGCCCTACAACCTGGGAGAGTGTGAGTTCCACCTGGCGTTCCGGGCGGAAAACTACGAGGAAATGTTCCGGAAACATCAGGAGATGGGCTGCGTGGTGTTTGTAAACGAGGCCATGGGCATTTACTTTATCACTGATCCGGACGGATACTGGATCGAGATCATTCCGTAATTTAGGCGGAGACGGGGAACGGGAGAGAGGGGCATGAGAGATGAGAGCACCGTTGGAACGGTATATTTCCTTCTGAAATGCGCCCTGTATGGAGTGGCAGGGGTGGTCTGGTACCGGAATCTTCTGTTTCGTGCCCTGCCGGGCCTTTCTTACGGGCAGTCGTGGATCGTGTTGTGGGGGCTGGTGGCCTGGTCTGTGATCACCGGGACGTTTTTTTGCTATCGCTGCCGGAAAACGGAGTGGACGGCGGACGTGTCCGTGCTGCTGCCCTTTGGCCTGTATACGGTGGTCGCCTACGCCCGGCTGGCTTGGAAACTGGCCGCGGCAGCCCTGGGCGTAGCGGCGGTGCTCTCCGCCGTCACCGTGGCCGCCACCATGATGGGAAAGGTAGGGGAGGGGAACCGGAAGGCGGTGCTGCGGCGCCGGGCCTACCGGTGTTTCTGCCGGTGCCAGTCCTATCTGGCGGTGAGTCTGACGGTGATTATGGTGCTGCTGGGGGTTCGGGGGATTTTCCGGAAACCGCTGGCGGAGCCGGCCTCTGTTTCCCCGGAGGCGGGAAGACAGGGCCCGGAACAGACCATAAGCGGCAACATGGAGACCCTGCTGTCCCTCCAGGAGGAACGCTGGGCGGAGCTGTCCGTGAGGGAGCGCCTGGACGTGCTGCAGACGGTGGCCAACATCGAGGCCTACTATCTGGGAATTCCCCACGAGCTGAAGGTGGGGGCCTCCCCGAAAGAGGAGTCCCTTCTGGGGGATTACCTCCATGCCGACCACACCATCTATATCAATCTGGACCATCTGGAACGGGATCCGGCACAGCAGGTGTTAAAGACCTGCTGCCATGAGGCGTACCACAGCTACCAGTACTGCCTGGTGGAGGCGTACCAGCAGATCGGAGCGGAGTACCGGGAGCTGCTGTTTTATCACGAGGTGCAGACGTATGAGCAGGAGTTTCTGGACTACAAGGACGGGGAGGATGGATTTCTGGACTACTACCATCAGCAGTGCGAGAGCGACGCGCGGGAGTACGCGGGAAACGCGGTGGCGGACTACTATGACCGGATCGAGAAGTATGTGAAGGAGACGGGCGTGTAGGAGGCAAGCGGAAACGGGCCGCTGTCCCTGGGAGGATGTGGGATCCTCCGGGGCAGCGGCCCGTTTTCTAATTTAACAGGAAACTTCGTTTCCTGTTAAATTAGAATGCTCCGCAAGGAGGCACGTTCCCCGCAGAGGATAATGGCTGCTGGCGCAACCGCGCTCCGGCGGGCGCGTGGGCTGCCGGAAATCTTTTTCTGGCGTCCCGGCATCAGGGCTTTGCCCGGTCAGCGCACCTCTGGGAGGTCGCAGGCCGGGGAGGCCATAAGGGAATAGTTGGTGTGATAGATCACAAAGCCGGGGGCGCCGCCTGCGGCTTTTTTCACGTGCTTGCGCTGGATGTAGTCGATTTCCACCTTGTCCCCGTCCCGCCCTTTGGAGTAGTAGGCGGCCAGGGCTCCGGCCTCCTCAAATACCCGGTCAGGCAGGTCCTTTCCCTCTGTCTTTACCACCACGTGGGAGCCGGGAACGCCTTTGGCGTGGAACCACCAGTCGTTTCCGTTTGCCAGCTTGAAGGTGACTTCCTCGTTCTGGTAGTTGTTTTTGCCCACGTAGATATGGAACCCGTCGCTGGAGAGGTAGTGGAGGGGACGGCTGGTGATCTTCGGCTTTTTGCCGCCGACGGGCCGTTTTTTAATGTAGCCGTACTCCATCATTTCTTCCTTGATCTCCACCAGGTCCTCCTCTTTTAAGGCAATGTCCAGGGCGGTGCTGATGGACTCTAAGTGGTCGATCTCCCGTTTCGTCTCCTGAATCTGGCCGGTGAGGGCTTCGTAGGTGCGTTTCAGCTTGT
>OLRK01000794.1_pt1 | contig 32221 bp, 28 predicted proteins | sample 1672911 | NCBI WGS metagenome assembly OLRK01 (sample SAMEA3136736, study PRJEB25190) | human gut metagenome | biome: human gut; feature: human-associated habitat; material: faeces | place: Austria | collected 2013 | reverse complement strand
AATTTTTCAATGTGCATTTACAATTTCAATGTTGCATTTAGGATTTCAATTAACCTAATTTTTTTACCCACCCAAAATCATGCCTTCCAAGCATTCCTGGAGATGATTAGCAGGTATTAGACATCGGAAAACAGTTGAATTACAATAAAGGTGTTCCCAAAAGGATTTTCTGGCGGGAGCGCCTGTTTCTATTATTTTTGTGATAAATTGCAGATCAGGATTTGAGGTGGTACGGTATGACGATGCAGGAGGCCAGCGAGCGGTACTGCATTCCCGTGGAGGTGCTGCGGGAGTATGAGAGATGGGGACTGTGCGGGGTGGTCAAGACGGTGATGGGAGCCTGGCAGTACGATGACGAAGATATTGAGCGGCTGAGTATGATCATGACCCTTCACGACATTGGATTTGACAACGGGCAGGTGGAAAGGTATATGCGGCTGATGCTGGAGGAGAGAAATTCGGAAGAAAAGCGGATGCGGATGCTGGAGCTGCTGCGGGACAGCACGTTGGATGAAATTCACGTTAAGCAGAAACAGTTGGACCGGATGGACTATCTGAGGTATAAGCTCCAGCAGGAGAAAGAGCGGCAGAGCAGAGAAAAATAAAAAAGGAGGAGACGGCAATGAGGAAAAGAATTGTGATCAGCTTTTTGGCAGGCTGTACGATGACGGTGTTGGCGGCTTGTTCCCCTGGGGAGCAGGCGGAGCCGGCTGCGACGGAAACTGCCCAGGAATCCGTGGAAACGGAGGACAGTGGGGAGACAGAGACAGAGGAAACAGCTGCGGAACCCGGGGAGACGGACGAAACTCCGGGGGCAGTTGGAGATGCGCTGGTGGTATATTTCTCCTGGTCTGGAAATACACGGTCTGTGGCGGAGGAGATTAAGGCGCAGACGGGAGCGGATGTATTTGAAATCGTTCCGGCGGAGCCTTACACCGACGACTATGATACATTGCTGGAGATCGCCCAGGAGGAGCAGGCGGCGGAGGCCAGGCCGGAAATCGCGGACAGCGTGGAGAATTGGGAGGATTATGAGGTTATTTATCTGGGATACCCCAACTGGTGGGGCGATATGCCGATGATTCTCTACAGCTTTTTGGACAGCTACGATTTATCCGGAAAGACGGTTGCTCCCTTTGTCACCAGCGGTGGAAGTGGATTTTCCGGAACCATTGGGACGATAGAGAGCCTGGAGCCGGGGGCGGAGGTGATGGAGGGCCTGTCTCTGGGCAGTTCTCAGGCGGCACAGCCGGAGGAGGCTGTAGCGCAGTGGCTGGAGGAGCTTGGCCTGAACTGACCAGGAGGCTGCAGTTGAAAAGAACTTGATATTTTTCAACGGTTGTATATTTGGAAACTGGTTCAAGAGAGTCTAATTTTAATTAAGAACAGAAAAGGAGAGTGCGATTATGAGCAAGGCAGAAAACAACACGAAGAAATTTCCGGCAGTTGCCCTTGGAACTTGGTCCTGGGGTGTGGGGGCCGTGGGAGGTGACCAGGTATTTGGGAACCATCTGGGAACGGCTGAGTTGAAGCCGGTGTTTGAACGGGCCATGGAGGAAGGACTGAATCTGTGGGACAGCGCTGTGGTGTACGGAATGGGAGCCTCGGAGGAGATCCTTGGAAACTTTACGAAGGATTATCCCAGGGAAAACGTGATCATTTCCACCAAGTTCACACCGCAGATCGCAGGGGACGGGGCCGATCCAGTGGCGGAGATGTGTGATTCGAGCTTACAGAGGTTTCACACGGATTATATCGACATTTACTGGATTCACAATCCGGCGGATGTGGAAATGTGGACGCCGTTTCTGGCTCCTCTTGTAAAGAGCGGCAAGGTAAAACAGGTGGGAGTTTCCAATCACAATCTGGCGCAGATCAAACGGGCGGAGGAAATTCTCGCGAAGGACGGCATTCGCCTGGCGGCGGTGCAGAATCATTACAGCCTGCTGTACCGTTCTTCCGAGCGGGCGGGGATTCTGGATTACTGTAAAGAAAAGGGAATTGCCTTTTTCGCGTATATGGTGCTGGAACAGGGGGCGCTGAGCGGAAAGTACGGCACGGCCCATCCCCTTCCGGCGGGGAGCCAGAGGGCGGAGACCTATAATCCGATCCTGCCTCAGCTGGAAAGGCTGACGGAGGAAATGAGGGCCATGGGAGCGGAGCACAACGCGTCTGTTTCCCAGATTGCCATGGCGTGGGCGGTGGCAAAGGGGGCCATTCCCTTGATCGGAGTGACGAAACCGTCCCATGTGACGGAGGCGGCGGCAGCGGCAAAAATCCGGCTGAGCGCGGCGGAAATAGAAAAGCTGGAGGCGCTGGCTGCGGCGGCCGGAGTGGATACGAGAGGTTCCTGGGAAAATCCCATGGAACAATAAGAATTCATTGGAAACTGTAAATCATGGCCTTTTTCAGAGGAAGACGCGGACAGGAGAACGATTGCCTATGAATGGAAAAGTGAAAATAAAAATACTGGTGGATCTGATGATGACGGTGGCACTGTTTCTCCTGATGGGATACCAGTTTTGGGGAGAAAGAGCTCACGAGTGGGCGGGGGCGGCCATGCTGGCGCTGTTTCTGTTTCACAATTTTCTGAATCGGAGCTGGTACAGGGCGGTGGGACAGGGAGCGTATTCGCCCTTTCGGGTGTTTCAGACCGCTGTCAACGCTTTGGTTTTTCTTGCCATGGGCCTGCAGATGTACAGCGGGATTGTGATGTCCCGGTATGTGTTTGATTTTCTGCCTGTAGAGGGCGGAATGGCGGCTGCCAGGAGGCTGCACATTCTGGGGGCTTACTGGGGGTTTCTGCTCATGAGCGTCCATCTGGGGATGCACTGGAATTACGTCCTGGGGATGGTGTCGAACCTGTGCGGAAAAGGAAACGGGCGGGATGGCCGCCGCTTCCCGGCACTGGTGCCGGCGGTAGCCGGTGCCCTGGTCGCGTGTCGCGGGGTTCTGGTATTTGTGGAACGGGATTTTCTGACATATATGTTTTTGCGGAGCGAGTTTGTATTTTTGGATTACGGAGAGCCGAAAATCCTGTTTTACGCGGATTATCTTTCTTTGATGGGAGTTTGTGTTTTCCTGTCCCACTATCTGTCCAAATGGCTGAAAAAGACGGGGAAACAGAGGAAAGGAGGCGTAGGATGAAAAAAGGAATTGCCCTGTTTCTGGCGGCCTGTGTGGGACTTTCGGCCTGCGGTGCCGCCGGGCGGTCAGAGACCGGGGAAACGGCGCGGATAGAACAGAGCCAGGAGGTGGAAACGCAGACTGGAGAAAACCGGGACGGAGAGAGAACGTCCGGGGAAACCGCGGAAAGAGCGCCTGGGCAGGAACAGGAGACGGAAAAAATTCTCATCGCTTACTTTACCTGGGCGGACAACACGCAGGTGGAAGACCCGTCCGCGGTGGATGTGGACGCCACCACCTCGGCCAGTGTGCTGCCGCCGGGTAATACGGCGAAACTGGCGGAATGGATCCAGGAGAGAGTGGGCGGAGATCTGTTTTCCATTGTGACGGAGGAGCCATATTCCAGCGATTATGACCAGTGTTTGGAGCGGGCGGCGGACGAGAAGGCGGAGGACATAAGGCCGGCGCTGACAGGCCGTGTGGAACATATGGAACAGTATGACACGGTTTTTCTGGGGTATCCCAACTGGTGGTACACCGTCCCCATGCCGGTTCTCACGTTTCTGGAGGAGTACGATTTTTCCGGAAAGACCGTCGTGCCGTTCTGCGCCCACGGAACGGGAGGGCTGGCAGGGAGTGTTGAGGCCGTTGAAGACGCTCTGCCGGAGAGCGCCAGGCTTTTGGAGCCGGTGGGCGTTTACCGCCCGGATGTGGATTTTGCCCAGCCGGTGATTGAGCAGTGGCTGGATGAGCTTGGTTATGGAGCTGAGAGTGCGGAAGGACAGGTTCCCTAAATAAACGGAGGAGGAAACCGGATGAAGAAAAGAATCACGAGCCTGTTGGCATTGGCGGCCTTTGCCGTTTTGTGCGCCGCTTGTTCCCGGACGGCGGGGGAGATGCCTGCGCCCCAGGGAGGGCAGATTCCGGCGGCGGAGTCGGAGGAAAAGCACGCGGGGCAGGTGGCTTCGTCGGGGCCTGGAGAGACGGAAAACGCGGGAGGCCAATCGTTATCCCAGGGAGAGGGAACTGATTTGGAGGCGGAAAATGTTCAGGAACCTTCCGCAGTATATATGACAGAGGACATCAGCTCCGAGGGACTAATGAAGGTTTATGAGGCCCTGGAGGCGAAGCCGGCCGGCCGGGTGGCGGTCAAGCTTTCCACCGGAGAGCCGGGCAGCAATTATCTGCGGACGGAGCTGATCGGCGATCTGGTTCAGTCTCTGGACGCGGCCATTGTGGAGTGCAACACGGCATACGGCGGTTCCCGCGCCAGCACGGCCATGCACTATCAGGTGGCGGAGGATCACGGCTATACAGCCATCGCGGATGTGGATATTATGGATGAGGAAGGCTCCATGACGCTGCCGGTGACAGGCGGCCGGAATCTGACGGAAAATTATGTGGGCGCCCATTTTGCGAATTACGACTACTATGTGATTTTATCCCATTTTAAAGGCCATGCCATGGCTGGCTACGGTGGCGCCATCAAAAACATATCCATTGGAATTGCCTCGGCGGAAGGGAAAAATCACATCCATACAGCGGGAAAGGGCGGCAGTATGTGGAGCGCGCCCCAGGATCCGTTTCTGGAGTCCATGGCTGAGGCCGGGAAGTCGGTGGCGGATGCTTTAGACGGGCGGATTCTTTACATCAATGTGATGAACCGCCTGAGTGTGGACTGCGACTGCGACGGCAGCCCGGCGGAGCCGGATATGCACGACATCGGGATTCTGGCATCCTATGATCCGGTGGCGGTGGATCAGGCCTGTGTGGATCTGGTATATGAGGCGGAGGACGGGGCGTCCCTGGTAAACCGGATTGAGTCCCGCAACGGCCTTCACACCCTGGAGCACGGGGCGGAAATCGGGCTGGGAAACAGGGAGTATGAGCTCATAAGCCTGGATGAATAGGAGAACGGTGAGAACATGGGCGATGTGATCCGCCGCGAGGCAGTCTATCTCTGGTATTATTTCAGCGTTCAGCTGGAGCAGATTTTTGTTTATTGGGTGCTGGGAATGGTGATCGGCTCTTTGGTATCCGTATTTTTTAAGGAACGGATTCACGGGCTGATGATGGCGTTAAACCGGGGGCGCTTGAGTGGAATTGCGGGGATCGCTGCCGCCAGCGCCCTGGGAATCGCGTCGCCCCTTTGTATGTACGGGACGGTTCCCATCGCCGCCTCCTTTTCCAGGGGAGGCATGAAGGATGAGTGGCTGGGAGCGTTTATGATGAGCTCCATTCTGCTCAATCCTCAGCTGGTGGTGTACAGCGCGAGCCTGGGAGCCGCCGCGGTGACGGTCCGCCTTATTTCCTGCTTTCTGTGCGGAATGGCGGCAGGGATCGGTATCCGGCTCTTTTTTGGAAATAAGGGCTTTTTTCGGTTTGACAGCTTTGATGGACCGAAAAACCGGGACACGGACCCCAATGGGTTTCGCCGTTTTGGGAAAAATCTGGGCCGGAATGTGAAGGCCACAGGGCCATGGTTCCTGCTTGGAGTTCTGCTCTCAGCCCTGTTTCAGCGGTATGTGCCGGCGGATCTGATGACGGCCCTGTTTGGAGGAAATGAGGCGTTTGGGGTGCTGATGGCGGCGACGGTGGGCGTTCCCCTCTATGTCTGCGGAGGCGGAACCATTCCCCTTTTGCAGGCCTGGCTGCAGGACGGTATGAGCATGGGCTCTGCGGCGTCGTTTATGATCACCGGCCCGGCCACGAAAATCACCAATCTGGGGGCACTGAAGATTGTGCTGGGAGTGAGGCGGTTTGTCCTTTATCTGGTGTTTGTCATGGTGTTTTCCCTGGTGTGCGGGCTGGCGGTGAATCTGGCGGTTTAGGGTACGGCGTCATGGAAAGGGCCGGGCCGGATCTGGGTAAGACAAATGAGATTTGAGAAAGTGAGGTCAGGAATGAAAAAACGAAATTATATACTGGCGGTGCTCGCTCTGGCGCTTAGCGTGCTGACGCCGTCGGCGGCTTTTGCCGGAGTGTGGAGAACGGGCGCGGAGCCAAATGAAAGCCGCTGGTGGTATGACAATGAGGATGGGACGTACGCGGCCAATGGCTGGCAGTGGATTGACGGAAACCAGGATGGAACGGCGGAATGCTATTATTTTGACAGTCAGGGCTGGATGGCGGCTGCGACAGAGACGCCGGACGGCTACGTGGTAGATGAAAACGGCGCCTGGACGGAAAACGGTGTGGTCCAAACGAGGACGGAGCGGCTCCAGGATCCTGAAACGGGAGACGGCTCCAGCCTGGTCGTGTATTTTTCCAGGACGGGAACCACCAGAAGGGCGGCGCAGGAAATCGGACGGCTGACGGGAGCGTCGTTAGTGGAGCTGAAGGCGGCGGAGCCGTATCCCGATTCCTACGAGGCCACTCTTTCCCGGGCCAGAAGGGAGTTGAACGCGGGGGCCAGGCCGGCTTTGGCTGGGGAGATTGAAAACTGGGAGAGCTATGATACCGTTTACGTGGGATACCCCATCTGGTGCGGGACTACCCCTATGCCTGTATTTACGTTCCTGGAGACCTATGATTTTTCCGGGAAGACGGTGATTCCTTTCTGTACCAGCGGCAGCAGCGGGATTGGAATGAGCCAGTCTGATATTGAGGCTGCCTGCCCGGAGGCGGCAGTTTTACAGGGGATCCGGGCCAACGATGTGCAGGTCATAGAGCCGTGGCTGGAACAGCTTGGGGTGTACGGCAGCGGAGCGTAAAGGGAAAACGCGGTTAAGGCTGAATCTGTGATAAGGGAAAAGACATCTTCGCGGGAAGGAAATGAGACATTTTCGGAGGTTTTCGCGGAGATGTTTTTTTCGTTTTGCTGGTTTTGAGAATTGTGGGGGAGTTTGAGGGAGGTGGAAGTTACGGGAATAAAAAAGCCTGCGAAACCGGAAGGGGGGCAGAATGGTGCCGGGCCGCCGTCCGGCACCGCGATTTACCGGCCCGGCGGCTAAAAAGCTGTTTTCAGGGAATAAATCGGTAGCCCACGCCTCGGACGGTCAAAATATGTTTCGGCTCGCCGGGAGTGTCCTCGATTTTTCCTCTCAGACGGTTTACATAAACCATAATCGTGTTGTCATCCACCGCGTCATTTCCCCACACGTGTTCATAAATCACCTCTTTGGTGAAAATCTGCTCCGGATGTTTCATAAACAGGAGCATGAGGCTGGCCTCCTTGGAGGAGAAAATCAGCTCGGTGTCGTTCTTATAAAAGCGCATGGTGGCGGAGTCATAGGAAAAAGGCCCGCATTCCAGCACGTTGCTGGTCTCCAGGATCTGGTTTTTGCTGCGGCGGATCATGGCCTTTACCTTGGCGCCCACCACAATGGCCCGGAAGGGCTTGGTGATATAGTCGTCAGCCCCCAGGGAGAGGCCGTAAACCGTGTCAAAATCCTCATTTCTGCCACTGATGATCATGACGGGGGTCTGGATGCCGCGGCTGCGGATCCGTTTGATTACCTCAAATCCCTCCATATCGCCTAACATGATGTCCATGAGAATGGCGTCGTAGGAATGGGTGAGCAGATTATTTAAGGCTGCCAGGCCGCTGTCTGCCGTGGAGGTTTCCAGGTCGTTGCTGTGCATGATTTTTTCAAGCAATTTCCGGATTGCCGGGTCGTCGTCTACGATTAAAACTTTATCTGCCATAGTATCCTCCAAATGTGCGGTCCGTACCTGATAAAACGGTTGTCCTTTCAATGGTTTCATTATAATATTAAGGGAGTGGGAAGTCAATTTTCATGTAGAATTTGAGGTAACAGTTCAGCCATGCAGAAACATACGGCGAAATACTGCGTGGGAGCTTGCTCACTAAGCAGTGTTTTGCCGTATGTTTCTATAGGGCGGACGCCCGACATGAATCATTTGACGGCTAATAACGTTTTATGTTAGCCGATTTTGTAAAATCCGTCAAATTATGAATGGCATGGCTGAATTGTTACAATTTGAAAGGTTTTATCATATGGAAACACAGTGGAGCAAAGGGAAAATCATGAGGGCCGCGGCCGTGGTGCTGGTAGCGGTGATGTTTGGATTCGGACTGCTGGCAAATGGAATCTGGCGGAATTACCGGGACGCGGTCCTTGACCGGCAGAAGGAGCAGATGCTTTTGACGGCGGAGTCGGTGAGCCGGACGCTGGAGGTGTCGGTACAGCGCAGCGCGGCGGATCTGGACCGGTTCTGCACGCTGACGGAGGCGGCCTACGAGGATCCGGAGATGGAGCCGGTAAGCGAGGAGCTGATCCGCTCCTATATTGACGAGTACGACAATTTTGTCACAGGAGTGATCGTCCAGGCTCCGGGCGGAACGGTGAAAATGAATACCCAGGGCGTGGAGGTTGCCAGGGTTCTGGATGAGGATATGGTAAATGATTCGGTGGAGCTGGCGCAGACTCTGGGAACGGACGGCCGGATCTATCTGCTTTTGCGGGAACAGACGAACCGGGGAGATACCATCAGCCTGGTCATTGACGCGGACAGCTACTATCAGTCCCTCATTTCCGATATTCAGCTGGGGGAAAACGGCTATATCATGGTAAAGAATTCTCAGGGAGCCGTGCTCATGCACCCAGTAAAGGAGCAGCTGGGCTATAACGCGGTGGGAGACCGCAAGGAAATGTATCATGTGGAGGATTTGTCCAGCCTTGAGAATATGCTTCAGGCCCAGTATGAAGGGAAAACAGGGGTGCAGGTGTACGATTCCTACTGGTGGCAGGACCCCAACCTGCCGAAGGTGACGAAAATTTCCGCCTACACTCCGGCGAATATCGGCGGGGATTTCCTCATCATCAGCGCGGTGATGGACTATGACGACGTGTATATGCCGGTACTTCAGGGATTTCAGAGCATTATTGGGGTGATGGTGTTGATGTTTGCCGCCATCGCGGTGGTGATCGGCGTCTGTGCCAGACTGGTGCTTCAGCGGCAGGAGGCGTCGGAGGAAATCGCCTATCTGCGGGATTTAAACGATATTCTGCAAAAGATGAAACGGAGCGAGGAAACCATCGCTCACCAGCAGCGCCTTCAGATCATGGGAACCATGACGGGAGGAATTGCCCACGAGTTCAACAACCTTCTGACCCCCATCATGGGCTACGCGGATATTCTGATGATGGAGCTGCCGGAGGGTTCCGAGGAGTATGACAACGTATCGGAAATCTACGACGCCGCGGAAAAGGCCAAGGAAATCATCCAGCAGCTTTCCACCTTAAGCCGCCGGAATATGGAAACGGCTTTTAAAGAGCTTTCGGTGCGGACCGTTCTTACACGGGCTGTAAAAATGGTGCGTTCCGTATGCCCTGTAAACGTGCAGGTGGAGGAACAGTTCGGCGAGGAATTAAACATCCTGGGAAACCGGACCCAGATCAACCAGGTGATTTTAAATATCTGTGTAAACGCCATTCACGCCATTGGGGACCGGGAAGGGACGATTTGCATCCGCGAGGGCTCCGTTTCCAGCGGAGAGCTGGCCGCGCGGCATCAGCTGGCGGAAACGCCCAGGGCCTGGAAACGGTTCGCGCAGGTGGACATCGAGGACAACGGCTGCGGCATGACTAAGGAGGTGCTGGATCAGATCTTTGACCCGTTTTTCACCACGAAAAAGAACGGGAAAGGGACGGGACTGGGGCTGTCTTTGGTGGAACAGATCGTAAATTCCCATAAAGGCTATATATTCGCGGAAAGCCAGGTGGGAAAGGGCAGCGCGTTTCATTTGTATTTCCCGGTGCTGGAGGAAAACGGGGCGGAGAGCGGCAGAAATGCGGGAGATGAGGCAGGTGGGGACGAGTATTTGCCAAAAGACGGCCAGATACGGGAAGAACGGCCATCCCACACCATCCTCATTGTCCACCGCAACGCGAAGGTGCTGCGGCTTTTGGAAAAGAACTTTGCGAAGGTACGGTTTACGGTTACCAGCTGTATGGATTTTAACGAGGCGTCTAAGGCCCTGGCGTCCGGGACGTTTGATATTATGGCAGCGGAGGAATATGTGGACGGCGCCGGCGCGGTGGAATTTTTTATGTCCGTAAAGGGGCTTTATAAAGATATGGTGCGAGTGGTGATCGTGGACCGGGTGAGCAGAGAGGTGCTGGAGGCGAAACAGCGGGAGATCATAGACGGCTACACAGAGTCGCCGGTGTCCGTGCCGGGGATTTTGGGGGCGGCCAGGAGGTAAAGGCGCGGGGGCTATAAGAAACTGCGTTCCCTGCGACATTCTGGCCTTATGACATAACAGTTTCCGGTGGGGTGTTCGCTGCTGGATACACTTTTGATTGCGGGATAGTCGCGGAACAGGAAGAAAGCCCAGGAGTTCGCACCTCCTGGGCCTTCGCTGTTCCGTATGGAACACTCTATTGTTTTGCCTACCGGCATTATCGCATATGCAAATCCGATTTACAAGATACTAGGAAAATTTTCCGGCCGAATCCGCCTGCTGAGGGGGCTTTTTTGACAGTTGACCTGGGAATTATTAATAAATATTAAGAAACCACCGCCTCAATATTAAGGTTCCCCCCTTAAACTTAAAGTCAGTAAATCAAATCTATCTGACCAAGGGGGTACAAACTATGAGTGAGCTTATGCTTGCGTTGCTGGGGTTTGCGACAATCCTGGCGATCATTTTCCTGCTTTTGAAGAACTGGACGGTTCCGGCACTGGCGTTTGCCGGCGTGACGACGGTGACGGTTCTGGTGCTGATCCTGACGGGTACATTCTCCGTGAAGGAGATGGGAGATTACATAGGGGCCGGTGTGAAGGGAGTGCATTCCACGGCGGCGCTGTTTATCTTCTCCGTACTGTTCTTCGGCATTATGACAGATGCGGGAATGTTTGACCGGATTATCAATGTACTGATGAAACGTGTGGGCAGCAGCGTTGTGGGCGTCTGCGTGATGACCTGCGCTATCGCTATGATCGGCCATCTGGACGGCGGCGGCGCGTCTACGTTCCTGATCACCATTCCGGCTATGCTGCCGGTATTTAAGAAACTGAAGATGAGACCGACGACGCTCCTTCTCATCTGCATCACTGCCATGGGCGTTATGAACCTGCTCCCGTGGGGCGGCCCGACCATGAGAACGGCCTCCGTGCTGGGAATTGAGGCAAACGAGCTGTGGATGGAGCTGATCCCCATGCAGATCGTAGGTATCATCCTTTCCTTCGCGACGGCGGTGATCTGGGGCTATATTGAGAAAAAGAGAGGCGCGGGCCTGGGCAGCACTCTGGAAGTGAACTATGGGGAAGGCGACGAGCACATTCCCACAGAGGAGGAGAAAAACGAGCTGGCCAGACCGAAAATGTTCGGATTCAACCTGCTCCTTACCCTGGTAGTCATAATTGCTCTGGTATTTGTAAAGGTTCCGGCTTACTATACCTTTATGGTTGGCTGTGTGCTGGCGCTGTTTATCAACTATCCCGGCGCGAAACAGCAGAAGAAGATCATCAACTCCCATGCGGCTCCCGCTCTAATGATGGCATCCACCATCCTGGCTGCCGGAGTGTTCCTGGGAGTGCTGGAGGAGAGCGGCATTATGGATCAGATGGCTACGGTTCTGGCATCCTTCATCCCGGTATCTATGGGCAGATTCCTTCCCATTATTATCGGTATCCTTTCCGCTCCGCTGGGCCTGGTGTTCTGCACCGACTCCTTCTTCTATGGACTGCTGCCGATCCTCATTCAGGTAGGCGCGCAGTTTGGCGTGGATCCGATGCACATCGGTATCTCCATGGTGGTATGCAAAAACTTCGCCACCTTTATCAGCCCGGTTGTACCGGCTACCTTCTTAGGTGTCGGCCTGGCAGGCGTGGAGATCAAGGACCACATCAAGACCACGTTCTTCTGGATTTGGATTTTGAGCATTATCTGCCTGTTCGCGGGACTGATTATGGGAATTATCTAACATTCAGAAAACGGGAATTTCGTGTGAAAACGGTAAAAGCTGCTTCTAAGAATAAATCATAAGAATAAATCAAAGGAAAATACCGCCTTCCGGCCAACGGGCATAACTGCCGCCTGTCTGGCCGGGGCGGTATTTTTCTGTCATCGGAAACTGCGGCGCCGGGGGCTTTCCACCCCCCCGGCGCCAGGCGCGTTCCGCGCGCAGGAAAATGGCTGCTGGCGCAGGTGCATTCCGCGCGGAGTGCGTCTGCTGCGCCCACCTTTTACTCTGCCCCCAGCAGTTTCGCCCCGTTTAAAATCATCTGCTCCGTCAGCTTGGCCAGCTCCAGAGGCGTTTCCTTCATGCCGTTGTTCAGCCAGTACTGCACCAGGCCCATACAGCCGGAGGTGATGAACACGTAGTAAGCCTCAAAGGTGTCGTCCCGGTCCGTGCGGAAATGCTCCATCCAGTCCCGAAGGCATTTTTCCCGGAGAATGTGATTTAAGCGGTTGACGAAATTTAACTCCCCGTGCTCGCCGATGAGAATCCCCACCAGCTCGCTGTTTTTCTGAACCAGCTCATATAAGTTGTCAAAAATCTGGACCATGTTGGAGAGAATGTCTCCCGGCTGGTACTGCTCCAGCAGGGTCTCAAGCTCGGTCAAAAGCTCGTCCTCAATCTGATTTAACAGGTCGAATACATCCCGGTAGTGAAGGTAAAAGGTGCCCCGGTTGATGTCCGCCATATCGGCCAGCTCTTTCACGGTAATGTCCTGAATCGGTTTCACTTTTAAAAGGGCAGTCAGGCTTTGGCGGAGCTGCTGCCTAGTCTTTCGGATGCGCCGGTCAACGGTTGTTTCTTTCATAGCTATATCCCTTTCTGTAAAATTTTTATAAACCTCACAATTTAATTAACACATATAAAAATATCTGTTTATAAACAGACGTTCGTTAATGAAAATGATTATTGAAATTCTGTCATGAAATCATTATAATTCATTATAGTTTAAAAATAGACAGATGTCAATTAATGTGGACAATGTTCATTATTAGGACGTCGGAGAGGATCGTGTTTGGAGTGATGAAATTCCGTTTTCCCCATAGAAAGCAAAAACAGGGCGGGAAACCTGCCGGAAAAAAATTTGACTTGCCCAGCTTTATCATCGAGAAAAACAGGGCCATTGAGAAACTCTTTCTCCTGGCGGTGGTGATTTCCGCCCTGATGGCCCCCTTTGTGGAGATTAATTATGACCTGACCGAATATCTGCCGGATACCGTGCAGTCCAGACAGGGGCTGAATCTGATGGAGGAAACCTTCGGCTATCCCGGCACAGCCAGGGTGATGGTGAAGGATGTGACCCTCTTTGAGGCCAAGGCTTATAAGGACCGTTTGGAGGCGGTGGACGGAGTGGATCAGATCCTGTGGCTGGACACGGGCACAAACGTGTTTTCCGGAGAAGGTTTCATCGACTATACCTCCATTGACGAGTATTACAAAGACGGCTGCGCCGTGTTTGACGTGACCTTTGACGAGGGGGACACCAGCAAAAGGACGTCGAAGGCCATTGACGAGATGAGAGAGATCACCGGTGACAAAGGCTATTATGTGGGAATGGCGGTGCAGGACAAATCGGTGGCGGAAAACGTGGCGGAGGAGATGCGGCTGATTCTCTCCATCGGCGTCTTCATGATTTTTGTGATCCTGTGCATCACCACCAATTCCTGGCTGGAGCCGGTGCTCTACCTCACCATCATGGGCGTGGCGGTGGTGATCAATAAAGGCACCAATATCTTTCTGGGCCAGATTTCCTTCCTCACGGACAGCGTGTCGGCGGTGCTGCAGCTGGCGGTTTCCATGGACTACTCCATTTTCCTGATTCACGCCTTTACCAGACAAAAAAAGGCGGGGCTGGATCAGACGGAGGCCCTTAGAAACGCCATCGAGGAGGCGTTAAACTCCATTTTCGCCAGCAGCCTGACCACGATTGTGGGCTTTTTGGTGCTGGCGTTCATGAAGTTCAGCATCGGCTTTGATATGGGCATTGTGCTGGCCAAGGGAATCGTCATCAGCCTGATTACAGTAGTGCTGTTTATGCCGGCCATGATTCTGCGGATGGCAGGGTGGATGGAAAAAACGGCCCACCGGCCGTTTCTGCCGGACTTTCACCGCCTGAGCCGGGGGATTTTCCGCGTTCGGTACGCGGTGCTGATCCTGGTGGCCGTCATTGCCATTCCGGCGTACACCGCCCAGGGGATGAACTCCTTCTTATATGGAAATGACGCCGTAGGCTCCGGGGAAGGCACGGATGTCTACGCGGACGAACAGGAGATCAACGCCGTATTTGGCAGGAGCAATATGATGATGGCCCTGATCCCGTCGGGGGACAATGTGAAGGAGCGGCAGTTCGCGGAGGAATTGAGCGATCTTCCCTATACAAAATCGGTGCTGTCCCTTTCTCAGACGCTGCCCCAGGGAGTGCCGGAGAGCTTTCTGCCGGAGAGCGTGACGGGGCTGCTCCACGACGGCAGCGGCTGGTCCCGGATTCTCATTTACGTCCGTTCCAAGGGGGAGAGCGCCCTGGCCTATGAGTATTCCGACGAGATTCAGGCTATTATGAAACGGTATTATCCCTTAAATTCCTACCTGGTGGGGGCCACGCCGTCCACCCAGGATATTGAGGCGACCATCACCGTAGATTATGACCGGGTAAATACTCTGTCTCTGATCGGCGTGTTTGTGGTGGTGATGTTCAGCTTTAAGTCTCTGCTGATCCCGGTGATTGCCATGATCCCCATTGAGGTGGCGATCTTTATCAACATGGCGGTTCCCTACATCCGGGGAGAGACTATGATTTTCATGGGCTACATCATTGTGAGCTGCGTCCAGCTGGGGGCAACCGTGGACTACGCCATCCTCACCACAAACAACTACATCGCCTGCCGCAAGCAGCTGGGCCTGGAAAAGAACGAGGCGGCTGTGGAGACGCTGAAACGGAGCATACCGGCGATCCTGACCTCCGGCTCCATTCTGACCATTGTGGGATATATTCTGTACCACGTTTCCTCCATCGCCGCCATCGGCGACCTGGGGCATCTGATCGGCAGGGGAGCGATTTTAAGTATGATTCTGGTTTCCACCTTTATGCCGGCCCTGCTGGTGCTGGGGGACCGGGTGCTTATGGACAACGAGCTGGAGCTGTTCCGGCAGTATTTGAAACGCCGCGCTGAGCGGCGCAGGCAGCAGGCGGCCGGTCTGCTGCGGAAAGCAGGGAGAAAGAAGACGGCAGCGGACAGCGGGGAGGTAGAAAAATGATGGGTATAAAAAGAAACCGGAAACGGTACATAAGAGCGGCAGCCGGCTGTATGGCAGCGGTGACCTTTGTTTTGAGCGCGGCGGGAGCCTGCGGGGCAGCGGAGCCGTCTGTATCCGTGGATGAGACCATGTACGTCAACCTGGACTACTACGGGGCGAAAACAAATGTGAGCGTGGTCAAAGGCTGTACCACCAACGGCGTGAGCGCCTACACAGACTACGGAACCTACGAAAAGGTGGTAAATATGACAGACGAGCGCCAGCCCATCACGGACGGAAACGCCGTCACCTGGGAATTTGGGGAGAACAACCAGCGTTTCTATTATGAAGGAGTGATGGCGCCCGATCAGGTGGAACTGCCGTGGACCTTTGACCTTTCCTACAAGCTCAACGGAGTGCCCAGCAGGGCGGAGGAGCTGGCGGGGGCCTCCGGCCTTATAGAGATCAACGTGAAGGCCCAGCCGAATGAGCGGGCGGCGGAATACTACCAGAACAATATGGTGCTGTCCGTCATTTTCCCGGTGGATATGGAATCCTGCTACAGCGTGGATGCTCCGGGAGCCCAGCTTCAGAGCATCGGAACGGAGACGGTGGCCGTGTTTGCCGCTCTGCCGGGAGAGGAAGGGGATTTTACCGTCCGCGTCGGCACGGAGGACTATGAGAGCATCGGCGTTTTGATGATGATGGTGCCGGGACGGCTGGACGCCCTGGAAAATGTGAAAGAGCTGAAGGAGGCCAAGGACACCTGGCGGGAGGACGGAGACAGGATGTACGACAGCATCGACCAGCTTTTGGGGACGCTGGAGTCTATGAGAGGCGATGTGGGGCAGGTAAAGGACGGACTGACCGCATTGGACCGGGCCAGAGCCATCGCCAGCCAGAACAGGAGCGCCATGGAGGAGAGCGCCTCCGCGGCGTTAAACGACTTAGATCAGCTGACGGTTTGGACGGCGGCTCTCGTCCCCTACCTCCAGACGGCCCGCCAGGCGGTGACGGACATCAATAAAGACACGGACCAGATGTCCAATACCATGTATGAGCTGGAGGGAGAGCTGGATGATCTCTACGCCCGCATGGGCGGCCTCCGGGACAATTTAAAACGGATCGCGGACGCCGTCCCGTCCATCAGCCAGGAGGAAAAGGCGGCCATTCTGGGTCAGATCCGGTCAGATGCGGACGAGGCGAAGGCCCTTGTGGACCGGATCCGCGCCCTGCTGGGCCAGATGGAAGGCTATCAGGGCCAGGCCGAGGAAAACTGGGCGGCGCTGCGGGAAAGCCTTTCCTACGCGTCGGAAGGACGGCCGGGAAACGGCGGCAGCCTGGCAACGCCCTCGGAGACAGAGGAATCTTACTGGATTCCGGAGGAGACCGGCGATGGATATGTGATCCTGGAGGAAGATCTGGAACTGCTCGGGGATAACCCGTATCTGGATGAGGTGCGGGGGATGTTAGACCAGCTGAGCGGCATTCTGGGGAGCGCCCAGGCGGTGGAAGGCACAGCGTCGGCAGTGATCGACGAAATCAATGGGGCGCTGGCAGTGACGGAGGATACGGTCCGGGATACGGCCAATATGCTGTCTTCCCTGCGGGGAGCGGATGAGCAGCTGGTATATCTGTTAGAGGATATGAGAGGCCTCATTTCCACAGTGGACGGCTATGTGCCGGCGATGATGGAGTCCCTCCGGGCCACAGAGGATCTGATGACGGGCCTCAGCAGGACCATTGACAGCACTCACGGCTTTCTGGCGGTGGTGGACAGCACTCTGAAAGCGGCGGGAGACTCCATCGACGCGGGTGCCAGGGAGAGCCTGCAGGGTGCCATGGAGCTTTTGGATAAAAGCTTGGCGATGCTAGACGACACGGCGGATGTGCGGGCGGCTGGCGCGGATATGAAGGAAACTCTGGATGAGCAGCTGGATAAGTTTGAGGACGAGAACCGTTTTCTGAACATGGATCCGGAGGCGGAGATGCTCTCATTCACATCCGATCAGAACGGAGAACCCAACAGCCTGCAGATCATCGTCCGCACGGAGGAGATCAGCGAGGATCACCTCCCCACGGATATTTCTGACGAGGAGAGCGGATCAGCCCCGGAAGAAGGGCCGTTCCAGCGGATGTGGAATGTATTGGTGAAAATGGTGCAGGCGATTGTGGATATTTTCAAAAACCGGTAGGCGGGATGTGGAAAACGGCACGCTGCGGCGCAGGGATTTCCGCGTGGATAGGAGTTAGTTAAAAAGGGTTTAGAAAAGATTTAGAAGAAGTTATTAAGAACAGGGCTGGAACCGGTGTGTTGATTCATCGGTTCCAGCCCTGTTTTTGCCGGTTTTCTTTTTCTTCAGTCAATGATTACTGCAATGATTACTGCAGCCCGTTTTCCGGCACATTCACATCCGTAGGATCGTACGTCTGGGTGTCTGGAATCATCTGCTGGATCGCCGGGCGGTCAAAGGGGCCGGGGATCGCGGACTCATACACCGTGATGGCGGTGCCGAGGGCGCAGTTGTCAAAAATCCACTTGGCGTCCCTGGTGGTGAAACGGATGCAGCCGTGGGACTTGGTGGCTCCCAGCCAGTTGTAGGTGCTGGGCTTTAAGGTGTAGGGATCTGCCGTCTCGTAAATCACGGAGTGAAGCAGAATCTGGAGTCCCTCGCCAAGGCGGGTGCAGTACTGGCAGTACTCATCGGTGTTCATCAGTCTCCAGCGGTACTTCACCGGGGTGGTGAAGGTGCCCAGAGGCGTGTCGTCTCCTGTGGAGCAGAGGAACGTCTTGTAAGGGATGATGTAGCCGTTTTCCCCGTCCTGAATGTAGATGGTGGTGCAGTTCATCTGCTTATTGATACGGATCTGGAACGGGCCCTTGGACTGAAGGTAAGGCTCCAGGTCCTGCACCAGCTTTCCGTCGGTTTCAAAGAAGTATTTGTAGCCGTCGATGTACTGCCAGCCGGTAACCGGCGTATTGTCCACCACGTAGTAGCGGTCTCTGTTGTTCCACACCCATCCGGTAAAGAGGTCTCCGGTGCCGTTGCTGAACTGGGGCATTCCGTCCACGATGGTGATTCCGTCGGGAGCGGCGGAAACGAGAGGATTGTCCATCACGTAGCTGGCGGTGGGATCATTGGCGCCCCACAGGGAGTAGCGGAAACCGGTGATGTACTTGCCCATGGCCATGGTGCCGTTGGTGCCGCCGTTCTTCGACCAGTCGCACTGGGTGCCGTCGTTTAAGGTGGCGGTGTAGTACACGTCAAAGGTATTGCCGAATACGCCGTTTAAACGGATCTGTACGGCCTCTACCGGGTCGGTGGTCCAGTCGGTGTGTCCGCCGTTCATGGCCCAGTTGCTCCAGCCGCGGGGGGCGGCGTAGGTGCGGTAGAGCACGTCGCCGGGAAGGTTGATGGCGTAGACGGACATGGAGATGAAACCGGCATCACCCGGCAGCATGGTCACATCCGTGCGCACCGGATCCGTCCAGGTCATGTCCGGCCGTAAAAACTGGAACTGAAGGACGGGAGTGCTCTCCGTGATCTCCCTGGTGGGAGTGGTCTGGATGTTGCCGTCGCCGGCCTGCTGAGCGTCGCCAGCCTGAGTGCCGTCGCCGGCCTGCTGAGTGTCGCCAGCCTGAGTACCGTCGCTAGTCTGCTGAGCATCGCCAGTCTGAGTGCCGTCGCCGGCCTGCTGGGTATCGCCAGCTTGTGTGCCGTCCCCTGTCTGAGTTTCTGTCTGTGTATCGCCTGCCTGAGCAGCCGTATCGTTTGTATCTGTGTTCGTGGTATCGGGCTGCGGATTGTCAATCAGCATTCCGGGACCGTAATTATTGTCGGCAAACGCCGTCGCGGTCTGTCCTGTCAGGAACACGGCTGTCAGGGCAATGAGCGCGATGTGCCGCAAGGTCTTTCGCATATTTGCAAACCTCCTATGTATTTTTTCACACGTTCTTAATTTATCATATTTGTGGGAAAAATGCCATATATGATTTACTTTTTTGGCCGGTTACTGTAAAATCGTAAATAAAATGACCTTAGAATGTAAGAAACAGGTGCCATAATGGATTGGAAAAAGGAAACAGTCAATATCATATACGCCTCCAACGACGGCTATGCCCGCCACCTGGCGGCCTCCCTGTTGTCCCTGCTGGAAAACGGGCGGCGGATCCCCTCCATGGCGGTCTACGTGCTGAGCGTGGGAATGTGCCGGGAATACCAGAAAAAGCTGAAAGCCATGGCGAAGTCCCACGGCCGGGAGCTTTTCGTGGTGGAGCTTGGAAATTTAAAAGAGCGGTTCCCCTACGACGTGGACACCAGGGGCTTTGACATCAGCGCCATGGGGCGGCTGTTCGCGCCGGAGGTGCTGCCGGAGGAGGTCAAACGGGCTCTCTACCTGGACTGCGACACCATCGTGCGGGGGGACATCCGCGGGCTTTACGGCACGGATTTAGAAGGCGCCCTGGCGGGCATGGTGATGGAGCCCACGGTGTACCGGGAGATGAAGGAGACCATCGGCATGGGAAAGGACGACGCCTATTTTAACTCCGGCGTCATTTTGATGGACTTGGACGGTTGGCGGCGGGAAAATGTGCTGCGGCAGATGCTGGATTTCTACGGCGCCCACGCCGGGAGCCTGTTCGCCTGCGACCAGGACACCATCAACGGCACGCTCCGGGGCCGGATCCGCTCCCTGCCGCCGAAATACAACTTTTTTACCAATTACCGCTACTTTCGCTATCCTACTCTGCGAAACCTCTGCCGCGCCTATGAGGCGGTGGGGCCAGAGCAGTTTAAGGAGGCGAAACGGCGGCCGGTGGTGATCCACTACCTGGGGGACGAGCGCCCCTGGATCGCCGGAAACCACAACCACTACCGCCGCCTGTACGAGCACTATTTAAAGAAAACGCCCTGGCGGGGCGAGCCGCTCCAGAAGGGCAAGGTGCTGTATATGCAGCTTTGGTGGTGCTTTAATCAAATGACCAGAATCTGCCCGCCCCTCCGGCTGTGGATCAGCCGCAGGCTGGGGATGAAGGTCATCGACGGCCGGAAGAAAAAGAGGGAAACGGGAAATGGATAATACCGTATGTATTATTTTAAACTATAACGACGCGGACACCGTCCTGGATCTTGTGGAGGAATTAAAAGGCAGTCGGGAGATCGCCCACATCCTGGTGGTGGACAACCGTTCCACCGACGGCTCCTGGGAGCGTCTGCAGCGGGCATACGGCCCTGGAGCGGCAGCCGACGTCCGGCCCGGAGAAACTTCCGGCGGGCCTTCGTTTCCCGGCACCGTCCCGGATGTCCGTCTCCTGCGTACAGAGCGAAACGGCGGCTACGGCTACGGCAACCAGGCCGGCATCAGCCATGCTGTTCGCCTTTGGAATCCGGACTATATCATCATCGCGAACCCGGACATCCATGTGACAGACCGCTGCATCCGCAAGGTAAAAACGGCGCTTAAGCAGACGCCTGGAGGCGCTGTGGGCTCGGCCATGGTGGCGGCCCCGGACGGCCGGAGGCTGTTTTCCTACTGGGATCTGCTGCCCCTGGGGCGGGATCTGCTGGACACGGGGCCGGTGACGAGACGGCTGTTGAAACCGTGGCTCATCACCCCTCCGGGACGCCTGCCTGCGGGAGGCACGGAAAAAAGCCGGATCGTGGGAGCGGTGCCCGGCTCCTTTTTTGTGATGGACATGAAGGAATTTCCGGGCAAAGAGGCGGACCAGGTGTTTGACGAGGCCGTATTTTTGTACTGTGAGGAGAAAATTCTGGGACAGAAACTGCGGGAGCGGGGGCTTAAATGTGTGCTGGTGACGGACACCCAGTACGTCCACGCCCACTCCGTCACCATTGACCGAAACGTGGCGGGGATCGCGGCAAAACAGAAGATTCTCCATGAGAGCAAGCTCTACTATTACCGGCGTTATCTGAAGGCCGGGCCGCTTGCCATGGCAGCGGCCAGAATATTTCTGGGGGCGGTCTACACGGAGGTGTGGGTGCTTACCAGAGTGTTCCGGATGAAATGGTAGGGCGAAAGACAGAGGAAGAAACATGAACCAAGTAATTTTAGTGATACCTGCGTTTAACGAGGAAAAAAATATCCAGGCGGTGGTGGAAAACCTGATCCGGAATTATCCGGAACTGGACTATGTGGTGATAAATGACGGATCCACGGACAGCACGGAGGAAATTTTGAGGAAAAACGGGTACAACCACATCTGCCTTCCAGTGAATCTGGGACTGGCGGGCTGTTTCCAGACGGGGATGAAATACGCCTACGAAAAGGGATATTCCTGTGCCGTGCAGTTTGACGGGGACGGCCAGCACCGGCCGGAGTTCGTGGCCGGGATGAAGGCGAAGCTGGACGAGGGCTACAGCATTGTGATCGGCTCCCGGTTTGTGGAGGGGAAGAAGGACTTTTCCCCGCGGATGCTGGGCAGCCGCCTGATTGGCCTGGCGGTCTGGCTGACCACCGGCGTCCGGGTGGCGGATCCCACCTCCGGCATGAGAATGTTTGACCGGGAGATGATGCAGAAATTTGCCTACCACTTAAACTATGGCCCGGAACCGGATACGGTTTCCTTCCTCATTAAGCAGGGCGCCAGAGTGGCGGAGGTGCCGGTGGTGATCGACGAGCGCCAGGGCGGGGAGAGCTATTTAAAGCCCATGGTGGCGGCAAAGTATATGCTGCGGATGCTCACCTCCATCCTGGTGATCCAGAATTTCCGGACAAGGCGGTGAGGGCATGGAAAAATTTGTGGATCGTTTCCTGATATATAAAGGAAGTCACAGGGAACGGCAGAATGTGGCCTGGAACATCCTGGGCAGCGCCGTCTACGCCCTGGCGTCCATGGTGCTGTCTTTTATTGTCATGCGCATGGCCGGGGAGGACGAGGGCGGCATTTTCGGCTTTGGATTCTCTACCTACGGGCAGCAGATGTTTATTGTGGCGTATTTCGGCATCCGTCCCTTTCACATCACCGACGGACGGCAGGAATACTCCTTCGGCGACTATCTGTGGCTGCGGACGGCCACCTGCGGGGCGGCCCTGGTCCTGGCGGCCTGCCATCTGTCCTTTCTCATGCTCACCGGGGAGTACAGTACCCACAAGGCCCTGGTGATCTTTCTGCTGGCGGGCTACAAGATCATTGACGGTTTCGCGGACGCTTACGAGTCGGAGTTTCAGCGCCAGGGCAGCCTGTACCTGACGGGAAAGTCCAACACCTTCCGGACCATCCTGTCTGTGGCGGTGTTTTTGGGTATCCTGGGGATTTCCGGAAACCTGCTTACGGCCTCGGCGGCGGCGGTGGCGGCCCAGGTTGCGGGCGTGCTGCTGTTTAACGTGAGCGTTATGGGGGCTGGGGCGCTGCCGGGTGTGAGGTTTCAGGGGGACGCAGCCGCTTGCCTGCGGCTTTTAAAGAATACGGCCCTGCTGTTTGTGTCGGTGTTTCTTGATTTTTATATCTTTTCGGCGGCAAAGTACGCCATAGACGGACATCTCACGGACGCCATGAGCGGGTATTTCAACATTTTATTTATGCCCACCTCCGTGATCTACCTGGCGGCCAATTTTGTGATCCGCCCCTTTCTCACGAAACTGACGGCCTGCTGGGACGGCGGGGACTGGGACGGGTTTTCCAGGGTGCGGAGGCGGATCGGGCTGGTGATCGGCGGCCTTACGGTGCTGGCGGTGGCAGGAGCATTGATCCTGGGACGCCCGGTGCTGGGAATTATGGAGCTTTTGCTGGGAACGGGATACGAGGGGCGTCTGACGGAGCATTGGATCGCCTTTGTGGTGATTATCCTGGGAGGCGGGCTTTACGCCCTGGCCAACCTTTATTACTATCTGCTGGTGATCATGAGGCGCCAGGGGATGATTTTTCTGGTATATCTGTGCGCGGCCATAGCGGCCTGGTTTCTCTCCCCCATTCTGGTGGTGCGGTTTGAGATCATGGGGGCGGCGGTGTGCTATGTGGTTCTCATGGCGGCGCTGACGCTGGGCTTTTGCGGGCTGCAGGGGGCGCTGTTTCGGAAAGCGAAGGAGAGTGAGACATGACGGTTGATGTGCTGATACCGGCTTACCGGCCGGGGAAAAAATTTGCCAGGCTTTTGGCAATGCTGGAAAAACAGAGTCATCCGGTGAGGAAGATCATCGTGGTGAACACGGAGCGGGCTTACTGGAATGAGGCCGGGTACGGGGGCGTGAAGGGCCTGGAGGTCCATCACATCACAAAGGAGGAATTTGACCACGGCGGCACCAGAAACCTGCTCATGTCCCTGTCGGACGCGGAGGTGTGTGTGTGCATGACGGACGACGCGGTGCCGGCGGACGAGCATTTGATTGAAAACTTGCTGAAGGGCTTTGAGCGGGCCGGTGCTGGCGGGGAGACGGTGATTTCCGTCTACGCCAGGCAGCTGGCGGACCGGGACTGCGGCGCGGCGGAGCGTTTCACCAGGACGTTCAATTATCCGGAGGAGAGTCGGGTAAAGACGAAGGCGGACATCGCCACGTTGGGAATCAAGGCCTATTTTTCCTCCAATGTGTGCGGTGCCTACCGGCGGGAGTTGTTTCTCAGGCAGGGTGGATTTATTTCCAGAACCATTTTCAATGAGGACATGATTTTCGCGGCGGGGGCGCTGGCGGCGGGGTACGGGATCTGCTACGAGGCGGACGCCAGGGTGGTGCACTCCCACAATTACACCTGTATGCAGCAGCTGCGGCGGAATTTTGACCTGGGTGTGTCCCAGGCGGACCATCCGGAGGTGTTCGCGGGGGTTCCGTCGGAGGGCGAAGGGATCCGGCTGGTGAAACAGACGGCGGCCCACCTGTTAAAGACGGGGCGGATTTTGCAGATACCGGGGCTGGTGGTCAAAAGCGGTTTTAAGTACGCGGGCTACCGGCTGGGAAAGGCCTACCGGCGTCTTCCCAAAGGGATGGTGCTGCGGCTGACCATGAATAAGAATTACTGGAGGAATGGGAAATGACGTTGATGCTGAGAATCGTGCTGATCGCGGCGTCCCTGCTGACCACGGCCATGATTATACGGAAAATCCGCCAGTCCAAGGCCCAGATCGAGGATTCGGTGTTCTGGGTGTTTGTGTCGGGCATTCTGATCGTGTTCAGCGTGTTCCCCAGGACGGCAGATCTGCTGTCCCGGCTGGCGGGAACGTATACCACGTCGAATTTTATCTTCCTGTTTATCATTTTCCTGCTGATGGTGAAGGTGTTTTCCCTGACCATGCGCATCTCCCAGCTGGAGACGAAACAGAAGGAGCTGGTGCAGCGGATCGCCCTGGATCAGAAGGAGCGGGAGGAGAAGGAGGAACGGACGGATGAAAAAGGGGAAGAATAAGCCCGGAGAAGGGAAACCGGTGGAAGTGTCCGCGCCAGGGAGACATTTCCCTCTGTGGACGGCCGGGTTGCTCATCCTCCTTCTCTTTGCCGCCTGGCATTTTCTGGACGTGAGAGCGGGGGCTATCCAGTCGGGGGATCGGTTTCTTTTAAGCTGGTACGGAGTGCTGGCGGTGGTAATGCTGGCGTTTCTGGGGGGCGCAGGTTATCTGTTTTTTGAGAAAAAGCTGGCGCTGGAGACGGTGTTTGCCGTCTGCGTCCTGGGGCTTGGGGCTTTGTACCTGACGGTGCTGCCGCCCCTTTCCGCCCCCGACGAGGTAAGCCATTTTATAAGCGCCTACCGCCTTTCCAACACCCTTATGGGACAGCCTGGAACGGACGAAAGGGGCCGGGTTTACATCCGAAAACAGGACGCCTTTATCCTGGATACGGACCTGCGGCCTGGCGAGAGCCTGGACGGACTGGAGGAGACGGTGGACACAGAGGTGCTGGGACAGACGCTTACGGAGTGTACTTACCGGAAGATCCACGGCACCGGCCTTCTGGGGACGGGGGATCAGGAGATGGAGACCACGGTGAAACCGCCGGTGGAGACCACGCCCATCGCCTATCTGCCCCAGGCCCTGGGGATTGTCCTGGGGCGGCTGGCGGGACTTGGGGGGCTGGGGCTTTTGTACCTGGGCCGCCTGGGAAACCTCCTGTGCTACACTGGGGCGGCCTGGTATGCCATGAAACGGCTGCCCTTTGGAAAGGAAGTGCTGTTCGGCGTGGGCCTTCTGCCCATGACCCTCCATCTGGCGGCGTCCTTTTCCTATGACACCATGGTGCTTGCCATGTCCTTCCTGCTGACGGCGGTGACCTTGAGCCTGGCCTTCGGCGCGGCGGATGTGAGAAAACGGGACGTGGCCCTGCTGGCGGTGATCATGGGCATCCTTGGGCCCTGCAAGATGGTGTACGGCGTCCTCATGGGGCTGTGCCTTCTGATCCCGGTGCGGAAGTTCGGCGGCTGGAGGAAGTGGGCGTTGTCTGCCTTTTTCGTGGCGGCCGTGTACGGGGCGGCCATGATTCTGGTGAACAGCCGCACCATTGCCATGTACGCGGGGGAGACGGAGAGCTACGTGGGCTGGGCGGACGAGGCCGGATACACTTTAGGCTGGCTGATTCACAACCCGGTGAAGACCCTGCGGCTGTTTTATAATACGGTGCTTATCAAAGGGGAATACTACCATCTGACCATGATGGGAAACTGGCTGGGCAATCTGGATCCGGTGCTGGACGTGCCCTATGTGCTCATCTGGGCCATGACCATTGTGCTGCTTTTGCTGGCTATGAAAAAGCCGGGCGGGGAGACTGTTTATTTTTCCGGAAAACAGAAACTGTGGACGGCGGTTGTCTGCCTTGGGTGCGCCGGGGCCACTATGCTGTCTATGCTCATCGCCTGGACGCCCGCCAGCTCCGGGCACATCATGGGGGTGCAGGGAAGGTATTTTCTTCCCTTCCTGCCGGTGTTTCTGCTGATCTTAAAAAACAACTGGATCGCTCTCACGAAAAACAGGGACAGAGGCCTTTTGTACTTCATGGCCTGCGCCAACGGATATGCGCTGCTGCGGCTGTTTTCTATTGTCAGCATCCGGATATAGTGGTATAGTATGGATTGATACGGCCCGGCGGACGGGCCGGTGTTTCAGAGAATGGTAAGAATTTTTGAACATAAGGAGCGTATTGCGATGGGAAAAATTAAGGTGACGACCTGCGATATTAAGGGACTTTGCGTGATTGAGCCGACGGTGTTTAAGGACGAGAGAGGCTACTTTATGGAAACCTACAACCAGAATGATTTTAAGGAGGCTGGCCTGGATATGGTGTTCGTGCAGGACAACCAGTCTATGTCCGTGCGGGGCGTACTCCGCGGCCTTCACTATCAGAAACAGTTCCCCCAGGGAAAGCTGGTGCGGGCTGTCCGCGGCGAAGTCTTTGACGTGGCCGTAGACCTGCGGGCGGATTCGGAAACCTACGGAAAGTGGTTCGGCGTGGTGTTGTCCGCGGAGAACAAAAAGCAGTTTTACATCCCGGAGGGCTTTGCCCATGGGTTCCTGGTGTTGTCCGACGAGGCGGAGTTTGCCTACAAGTGCACGGATTTCTACCACCCCGGCGACGAGGGCGGCATGGCCTGGAACGATCCGGACATCGGCATCCAGTGGCCGCTTCAGGAGGGCGTGGAGTTAATCATCTCCGAGAAGGATCAAAAATGGGGCGGATTTAAGGAAACCTTTAAATTCTGACCTGGCGGGAAAGGAAATATGGGATGAGAGATTTGATTTCCCTGATAAAGGAGATTGCCGGGAGGAAACGGCTGATTCTGGATCTGGCGAAGGCCGATTTCAGGAAACGGTTTGTGGGCTCCTATTTCGGCGTGGTGTGGATGTTTGTGCAGCCGGTGGTGACGGTGCTCATTTACTTCTGCATCTTCCAGCTGGGCTTTAAGAGCGTGCCGCCGGTGCCGGGAGTGCCCTATGTGCTCTGGCTGGTGCCCGGCATCGTGCCCTGGTTTTTCTTCAGTGAGGCCCTAAACACTGTGACCAACTGTCTTCAGGAATACAGCTACCTGGTGAAAAAGGTGGTATTCCAGGTGGAGGTGCTGCCGGTGATCAAGCTGATGTCCAGCCTGATGGTCCACTGCTTTTTCGTGGTGATTATGATCGTCATGGCTCTGTGCTACGGGCGGGTGCCCATGGTTACCTGGATCCAGGTGATCTACTACACTTTCGCGGCGTCCATGCTGGCTCTGGGGATCGGGTATTTCACCTGCGCGGTGAACGTATTTTTTAAGGATATGGCCCAGATCGTGGGAATCTGCCTTCAGTTTGGAATGTGGATGGTTCCCATTATGTATCAGGAGAGTATGTTCGCGGATGTGCCTCTGGTGCTGACCCTGTTAAAATTCAATCCCTTCTATTACATTGTGGCGGGATACCGGGACAGCATTCTGACGGGCAACTGGTTTTTTGAGCGGCCCACCATGACCCTGTATTTCTGGGGCGTGACCCTGGTGCTGTTCTTTGCGGGCATGAAGGTGTTTAAACGGCTGCGGCCTCATTTTTCAGATGTGCTGTAGGCGGTTGGAGAGCGTATGATAAAGGAAATGCTGTTGAGAGTGCCTTTGGAGGAAGGCGCTCTTTCCATATCTGTGGAAGTGATCTATTCGTCCAGGCGGACCATGGGCCTGGAGGTGACGGCAGACGGCCGGGTAAAGGCCAGAGTGCCGAATCGGACAGCGGATGCCGTCGTGGAGAAATTTGTGAAGGAGCGGGCGGGCTGGATCGCGGAAAAGTATCTGCTCCAGAAGGCCAGACAGGAGAAACAAAAGCTGGCCCGCGGCACAAGAGATTATGAGCAGAACCCGGCGCTGGAGGCCAGGTACCGGGAGCTGGCGCGGGCGGTGATCGGCCAGCGGGTGTCTTATTTTGCAGCGAAAATGGGAGTGACCTACGGGCGGATTTCCATCCGGGATCAGAAAACCAGGTGGGGGAGCTGCAGCGGCCGGGGAAATTTGAATTTCAACTGGAAACTGGTGCTTATGCCGCCGGAGGTGCTGGATTACGTGGTGGTGCACGAGCTGGCCCACCGGAAACAGATGAACCATTCGCCCCTGTTCTGGGCGGAGGTGGGCCGGGTGCTGCCGGACTATGAGAGCAGGCGGCGGTGGCTGAAGGAGCATGGGAAGGAAGTTTAACGATTGAAAAAAGAAGGAGGTTTCATATGTTTTTGGATTTGACTTTAAAGGTTACCCCGAAAATGGTGGCGGATGCCCAGGGGAACGAGACGAAGGCCTTAGTGGGCCATGTGGGGACGCATTTTGACGTGATGGACAAGGAATTCCCCTTGGAATACGTGGAGCGGCCGGGGCTTTTGTTTGACGTGCGGGCTGTGGAAGGCCGGGACATTGAGCCGGAGGACGTGGAGCTTAAGCTGGTGGAGCCGGGGATGTTTGTGGCGTTTTGCAGCGGCTACAGCGAGCGGGTGGAGTACGGCAGCAGAGAGTATTTCACTTCTCATCCTCAGCTGTCGGACCGGCTGATCGAGGAGCTGACGGCTCGGAACATCTCTATGATCGCCGTGGATTTCGGCGGAATCCGCAGGGGAAAGGAGCACACCCCGAAGGACCAGTTCTGCGCGGACCGGGGAGTGTTTGTGGTGGAAAATCTGTACGGGCTGACGGCGCTGCTGGAGCACGGGAGACGGTTTGTGGCCCATACGTATCCCATGAATTACAGCGGGGTGACGGGACTGCCTTGCAGGGTGGTGGCGGAAGTGTAGGAGTTGGGAAAACGCGGGAGAAGGGAACAGGAGATGTGATACAGAAAAAGCTTGCCATATTATCTGAAATGTGATAATATCTGTATATAGATATCTCCCTGTTTCCCTTCGGCGGGGGCAGACGGCGGGAACGCTGTAGGTGTGGAGCCATCTGGCTTTCATGATTCTTGATGACTGCGTTAGCGGTCATGTCCGTTTCTTCTAGTATCAAATCTTATATGGGATCCATGATTTATTCCAAATTCATTTACAGATTTTTAGAGGCGCATTATAATAGTTTTACCGTTAAAGCGATGATTCTATAATATATGAGGATATGCAGGAGGAAGAATATGTATACGGCTATGGAGATCGCTGTCCACGTGATCAATTACGTGAAGGGACAGAATGGTCATATTTCAAATCTGAAACTCCAGAAGATTTTGTACTATATACAGGCGGCATTCCTGTGTGAGCGGGGAGAGGTCTGCTTTGATGAAAAGATCCTGTGCTGGAGACACGGACCGGTTGTTCAGAGCGTTTATAATAAATTCAGTATTTATGGCGGAGAGGAAATCCCGGAGCAGCGCACGGAAAAGAAAATCGTGTTTAAAAACGGGAGATTCGTGCTGGAAGAACGGCCAGTGGATGGAGGCACCATCCGTGACGGCGACAGAGAGCTGATAGACCGGGTGGTGGACGGGCTGAAGGATTATGATCCCTGGTATTTGGTGGACAGAACCCATGAGGAGGCGCCGTGGAAGAATCTGGGTACGTATAATACGGAAATTACGCCTCAGGCCATAGAGCAGTATTTTGTGAATCACAGGGAGAGAGTGTATGGGCATTTCGATCGGTGAGCTGTTAGATGAGCTGCAGGATATTTCTTCAGACGATGAGAAATCCCTGGAGGGCTGGTGCGAGGAATTGGGGGAGTTCTATGAGGAAAATCCCAGGCATTCGTATTCAGAACTGACAAAGTATATTGTGTCCCTGGATGGCGGCGTGGAATATATGGACCGGATTCTGCCTGTCCTGAAAAAGGTAAAGGCCCGGCTGGAGGGCAAACGCCCGGATATGGCGAAAAGCGTGGAGAAACTGATGGATCACATTCAGTTAGAGACCATACGGATCCGCTATACGAGGCATCTGGTGGAGGAGATCGCCCAGCAGAAGTGTCTGGAGTCGCTGAATACGCCGGTGGAAGGGATTGAGGAGCTGCGGGACAGTTATGGAAAACTGGCGAAAGAGCTTGAAGACCGGAAAGCAGAGCTGCAAAAGGAGATCGAAAGCCATAATAAGACGAAAGCGGAGATTCAGACACTTTCAGAATCCCTGAAAAGCACAAGCGAGACGGCTGAGAGGGCAGTGAAGAAGATCCAGATGGCGGAGAGCCACTCGATTACGATTCTGGGTATTTTCGCGTCCGTGGTTCTGGCGTTTGTGGGAGGGCTGGCATTTTCCTCCTCTGTGCTGCAAAATATTGGAAATGCCAGTATTTACAAAATTGTCCTGGTTTCCTGCGGGATCGCGGCGGTGTTGATCAACCTGATTTACCTGCTGCTGCGGTTTATCCGAGAGATTAATCAAATATCTGGGGAGACGGAGCGGTATCCCCAGTATCTTCGGAGGCTGATGTTTGGGATTGGCGTCATCGTCCTTTTAGATGTGGCGGCCTGGTTTTTGGGGTTGCATCAGCTGGCGGCGGCCGTTCATCGCATTTTATATGGGTGACGGCGGAGACCAGCGGCCTCGCAGAACGGCGGCGAAGATAGGCGCAGAAGAAAAGAAGAAACGGCGAATGGCCAATGAGCGCCGGAAACGGGAGGACGTCTTTTGTTTCTCCTTGGTTTCCGGCGCTTTTGGCTTTTTTTGTGTCACAGGAAACTGCGTTCCCTATGACACAAAAGCCTCCGGCGGGAGGCGCACTTCGCGCAGAGGAATATGGCTGCTGACGCAGCCGCGCTCCGGCGCGAGTGTGCGCTGTTGCGCACACTTTTTTTTGCGGGAGTTTTGGGTAACCGCGGTGTTGTGAACGGAAGGCGCGCGGTTTCACTGATGGGTGGAACCGTGCGGGAGGCTGTGGTTGTTTGCGCGGCTGTGTTTTAACATTGGCACGCCTACGGCGGCTGTTATTTTGTGCCGTGGGAAACAGCGTTTTCCGTGGCGTGAAAGCTGCTGGAGAAGGAGCGTTTCACGGGGAGGAAAGCGGTTCTTTGCGCAGCTGTATTTTAGCGAAAGTGAGAGCTACAGAGCGGAATCGTTTATATATTTGCTGTAAGCCCGATTCATCCGCTCCAGGGCAGCGTCGATGTATTGGGTGGGGCAGGCCAGATTCCAGCGCTCAAATCCTTCTCCCTGGGCGCCGAAGAAGTAGCCCTCATCGAAAAAGAGCTCTGCCTCCTGGCGGTTGATTCGCTCCAGCTCCTTGTAGGGCAGTCCCAGCCCGTTCCAGTCCATCCACAGCAGATAGGTGGCCTGCAGCTCGCAGACCTGGATCTGCGGGAAATGCCTGGAGAAATAGGAGGTGATCCGCTCCTTGTTCTCATGGATCACAGAAATGCACTGATCCAGCCAGGAGCCGCAGTGATCGTAAGCGATCCGGCAGGCCTCATAGCCTAAGATGTTGCACTTGGGATTCGCGCTGCTGCGTTTCATAAAGGTCAGAAACTGTTCCCGGAGCTTTTCGTTGGGTACGAAAATGTTGGAGGTCTGCAGTCCCGCCAGGTTGAAGGTCTTGGAGGGGGCGGTCAGGACGAGGCAGTTCTGCTCCGCCTCCCTGGACAGGGCGGCATAGACAAAGTGTTCGTATCCGGGCATGATCAGGTCGTGATGGATCTCGTCGTCAATGACCAGGACATTGTAGCGGCAGCAGATGTCAGCCATTTTCTGCAGTTCTTCCTTTGTCCACACCCGGCCGCAAGGATTGTGAGGGCTGCAGAGCAGGAAAAGCTTGGTGTTTGGGTCGCTGGCCTTTTTCTCAAAATCGTCAAAGTCGATGTCATAGGTGCTGCCGTTTCTCACCAGGGGACAGTCCACCAGTTTTCGGTTATTGGAGGAAATGGCCATGTACATGGGGTAATATACAGGGGTCAAAAGCATTACCCCGTCCCCCTCTTTGGAAAAGCAGCGGATAGCGGCGTAGAAGGCGTCCACCACTCCGTGGGAGGGAAGAATCCACTCCGGCTGGGCATTCCAGCCATGGCGGTCCCGCATCCAGCGGCATACGCTTTCTTTGAAGGCGGGAGTAGCGTTGGCATACCCCAGAACGCTTTTGT
>OLRK01000791.1_pt1 | contig 32361 bp, 32 predicted proteins | sample 1672911 | NCBI WGS metagenome assembly OLRK01 (sample SAMEA3136736, study PRJEB25190) | human gut metagenome | biome: human gut; feature: human-associated habitat; material: faeces | place: Austria | collected 2013 | reverse complement strand
ACAATGAGAAAACCCAGTAAAATCAATGGGTTGTGGCATTTAACAAATGCCTAAAATAAGAATAAAAAGGAGAATAAACATGATTATCACCATCCACGATTCCAAAACAACCGCATCTATCGACACACTTGGAGCCCAGCTGATTTCTATGAAAGATGCTGACGGCAAGGAATATATCTGGCAGAGAGATCCTGCTGTCTGGTCCCGCTGCTCTCCCCTTCTGTTTCCTGCAGTAGGAAACTGCCGCAATGGAAAGACCCTCTTCGATGGAGTATGGTATGAAATGCCGAAACATGGTTTTTGCGCAACTTCTGAATTTTCTGTTTCTGAACAGTCCGAAACTCATGCCGTATTCCAGCTTACCGCCAACGAAAACACACTCCGTTTCTATCCATATTACTTCATCCTTACCCTTACCTATCGCCTGAACGACGGAGTACTTTCTATGGATTATTCCGTAAAAAATATTGGTGATACCCGCATGGTATATTGTATCGGCGCTCATCCGGGCTTTGTATGCCCGCTTGAGGAAGGAGAATCTTTTGAAGATTACCGGTTAGAGTTTGAACAGACAGAAAACACCGCTTCTATGCCTTACAATCCAGAACGAATGGAATTTAATGCAGAAAGCACCCGCTTTCATCTGGAAAACACCCGTTTTCTGCCCCTAGACTATGAGTTATTCCGCAATGACGCTATTTATTTTGATGAAATCCGTTCCAGAAAGGTTTCCGTAGTAAATCCATCTACGGGAAAAGGAATCGAAGTTGATTATGCCGGCTTTGAAACTGTGGCATTCTGGACGCCTTACGAGCCTCAGGCTCCTTTCGTCTGCGTAGAGCCCTGGAACGGTTCTGCCATCCGTTCTGACGAGGACGATGAGTTTGCACACCGCCACCACGTTCAGTCTCTGAATCCACAGGAAGAAAAAAGCTACCATCTGGGCATCCGGATCTTGTAATTCTAAAAAGAGGAAATGCAGCCCCAACCGCATTTCCTCTCTTTCAATTTAGTTCATGGCTGCGTAGACAGCAGCTATTGTGCCATCAGCCACTGCCGTAGATACCTGGCGCACACCCTTTACTCGAATATCACCGGCTGCATACACCCCGGGAATCCCTGTTTCCATTCGTTCATTTACCGAAATAAATCCATTTTCCAGCTTCAGCTGTCCATATTTTTCCAGGAATTGCAGAAATAAAAAAGGATATTCTCTCTGATCCTGAATCAGAGGAATCACTTAACACAAACAAAGCCCGGAACAGTGTCCACAGCTTTCCGGGCTTTGTTTCTTTCCATACCTGCTTATTCATTGGCAGAGAGCTTTTTCATATCTCGAACCTTTTCCAAATCCTTTAAAATCTCTTCAAAGCTCATTCCTCCGGCTGCATTCACGGCTGCCACAACAGCGCCCTCTACCAGAGGGCAGTCTGCCATTGCCAGCTTCTGTCCATCCAGAGCCTCCAGTACCATCTCCGTGGTCATCACCGCGCTGCCCAGATCCATCAGCACAATGACTCCGTCCTCTGAGTATATCTCATTAACAGCCTCCAGAATTCGCTCAAAGCTGGTACCAAAGCTTCCGTCCTCCAGGCCGCCTGCGGCGACCTGAGGGACATCCGGAGCCATCATTTTTGCCAATTCCACAACACCCTCAGCCAGCTTTCTGCTGTGAGAAACGATTACAAATCCAACCATCCTGTTCTCCCCTTTCCTAGCTCAGAGTGTTTTTTACCGTTTCCAACATAAAGGAAAAGGACGTGGCTCCCGGATCCTGGTGTCCCAGTCCCCGCTCTCCTACATAGCTGGCGCGGCCCTTGGTTGCCACCAGATCCTTGGTATGCTCTGCCCCGGCCCAGGATGCTTTGCAGCCAGCCTCCAGAACGCCATTTCTGTCCATTCCGTCTGCTGCTGCCTGTTTCATGGCATCTAAAGCCGGAACCATAGCATCCAGCATGGTAGCTTCCTCCACGGTTGCCTTTCCTCTCTGCTTCACTGCTTCGACAGCAGCCTCCACAGCTCCAAGAAAATCATTCATATCCATATCCATTTTTCCATTTAAAGCCATGCCCATTTTCATAAATGCCGATCCATAAAGAGGCCCGGAAGCACCTCCTACTTTTGATACTAGAGCCATTCCTGCTGTTTTCAGAATCGTTCCAATATCCTTATCTTCCATCGATGGCAGTTTATTCTCTACTTCCTGAAATCCTCTGGCCAGATTGATCCCATGATCACTGTCTCCGATAGGCTGATCCAGCTCTGTAAGATATTCCTTTTCTGCTTCGATTTTTTCTCCAATTCTCTTTAAAACCAAAAGCACCATTTTGTTATCTGCCATTGTTTTCTCCTCCTGATTCCTATTCTTTCCAAGCCGGTGTATCTGCCTCTGCATCCAGAAGCTGCTTCATCTCCTCATCCAGCTTCAGCAGGGAAATAGAAAAGCCCTGCATCTCAATAGAGGTCATATATTCTCCCACTAAAGTCCGATATATGCGGATTCCCTTTTCTGCAAGAACGTCTGCCACATGATTGTTGATAATAAACAGCTCCATTAAAGGAGTTGCTCCGGAACCATTGATCATCACAGCCACCTCGCTGCCGGAATAATCCAGATCTGCAAGAATCTTTTCCAAAAGCAGATCCACAATCTCATCTGCCGGTCTCATTTCCTCCTTATGGGTACCCGGTTCGCCGTGAATACCGATTCCAACCTCCATCTCATTTTCAGACAGCTCAAATCCTGGTTTTCCTGCTGCCGGAACCGTACACGGAGCAATAGCCGCTCCCATCGTCCGCACATTGTCAATTACCCTCTGAGCGACTGTCTGAACCTCATCCAAATCAGCTCCTGTCTCTGCCAGGGCCCCTGCAATCTTGTGAACAAATACAGTTCCTGCCACTCCTCTTCTGCCAATGGTATATAAGCTTCCGTCAACAGCAACATCATCGTTAGTTACCACATGTTTTACAGAAATGCCCTCCATCTCCGCCATTTCCGCTGCCATTTCAAAATTCATGACATCACCGGTATAGTTTTTTACTACCATCAGAACACCCTTGTCAGTAGCAATGGCCTTAATGCCTTCCAGAATCTGATCCGGAGTCGGAGAAGTAAATACTGCGCCTGCAACCGCCGCATCCAGCATACCGCGTCCCACAAATCCTCCGTGTGCCGGTTCATGACCGCTTCCGCCTCCGCTGATCAGGGCAACCTTTCCTTCCTTTTTCTCAGCACGAACGACTACATTTCCGCACTCCAGCTTTCTAAGATGCTTTGGATAAGCCTTTACCATACCCTGAATCATCTGATCCTCTACCTGGTCAACGCCGTTGATAAATTTCTTCATTCTGAAATCTCCTTTCGTTCCGCTTATTTTCTCCTGTACATTCTGCCTGCTTCCCTCTTCTATAAAGGTCTTTCGTTCCCCGCAGATTTTCTTTTTTCGTCTACTTGTCTTCTCCCAGACAATTCATGTCATTAAGTCCGCAGGTGCTGTCATCCTCTCCGCTTAAGCAGTTCATATCATTTAATCCGCAGCTGGTGTCTTTTTCATCCTCCAGACAGTTCATATCATTAAGTCCGCACGTCTTGTCGTCATCACTGATTCCATTTAAATTACTCCATCCTGAAGCTTTTTTCTGTTCTTCCATTTTCCTTCCTCTCTTTCTATATCTTTTTTACAGTTTTACTTTTCCTGTATCTTTCTTTCAGAAACAGACTTCGTCAATAACTGGCAGTATCCCGCCATGGTCCTTTTGCCATGCCGGGATGTTCTGCTCATTCTGTCTTATTTTGCTTCTACATTGCTGGTGGCAATGATGTCCACGCCGGTATCTGCCGTATTTGCCAGAATCACATCTCCAATATGAACCGGAGCCTGAACCGTCACGCCCTTTAAGGATTTCACACAATCAAAGATCTTTTCCTTTGGAATATCTGTCTTTGTTTTCACAGAAACGGTCACATCCTTACCGCCCTCCACCATAACAGTACTGGTCACAATTCTGGTAGGGTTGGTCACTTCTTTTCTGGCGTAATCGTCGCCCCGTTTACAGGTATTTCCTTCCACCTTAATTACTTCGCCGGCTTCCATGGTTACCGTTACCGGGCAGCCCAGAGGACAGCCTATGCAGATCAGTTCTCTTTTTTCCATTGCCTATGCCTCCTCAATTTTTACGGTTATGGTCTTTAAATCCGGATATGCCAGAAGCTTTTCCTTCTCCAGCTTAATCTCTTCCATTTCTCCCGGTGCTACTACAGGACGTTTCCGATGAATCACCCGTTCGTCATCAAAATATACACTGATATAACAGTTTTTATAAACTCCGCCCACACGGAAACGAACCGTCAGCTTGTCGTCCATCCGATCCGGATGAATCACAGAAGGTACGGTATAACGGACACCCTCCACCGGATTCAGCAAAATAGCTTTTCCTGCTTCAGACTGTCGTCTGCCCTGTACATACAGAGCCGCATTTCTTCCTGCTGCTGCTGCCTCCTCGGAAACAAAATCCACCAGATCATGAACGTGAAGCACATTACCGCAGGCAAACACGCCTTCGATATTGGTTTCCAGACTTTCATTTACAATCGGTCCAGAGGTTACAGGACTCATATCCACACCGGCTCCTCTGGAAAGCTCATTTTCAGGAATCAGTCCAACCGAAAGAAGAAGGGTATCACAGTCATAATCCTCCTCTGTTCCCGGAATCGGTTTTCCTTTCTCATCTACTTTTGCAATGGTCACGCCGGTCAGGCGCTCTTTTCCGCGAATTTCTACAACGGTATGGCTCAGCTTTAAAGGGATTCCGTAGTCATCCAGACACTGAACAATATTTCTCTTTAAGCCGCCGGAATATGGCATCAGCTCTGCCACAACCTTGACCTTGGCGCCTTCAAAGGTCATACGTCTTGCCATAATCAGTCCGATATCTCCGGATCCCAGTATTACTACCTCACGACCCGGCAGAAATCCCTCTCTGTTTACCAGTCGCTGCGCTGTTCCGGCAGAATAAATTCCGGCCGGACGATATCCGGGAATATTCAGCGCTCCTCTGGAACGCTCTCTGCATCCCATTGCCAGAATCACGGCTCCTGCCTGAATCTGGAACATACCCTCTTCCCGGTTCATAGCAGTCACTACCTTATCTGGACTGATGTCCATAACCATGGTATGCAGTTTGTATTCAATTTCCAGTTCCTTTACCTGATCAATAAACCGGGCAGCATATTCTGGTCCCGTCAGCTCTTCCTTAAATGTATGAAGTCCGAAACCATTGTGAATACACTGGTTTAAAATTCCGCCCAGTTCCTTGTCTCGTTCCAGAATCAGGATTTTCTCCACTCCGCTTTTTCTTGCTGCTGCGGCAGCTGCAAGCCCTGCAGGGCCGCCGCCAATGATTACGATATCATATGCTTTCATGTTTCGACGCCCCTCCTTCTATATCCGATCCTTGTTTGTTCCGACAACGATTTTTGAATCACCACCGCACTTTGTAATCTCTTCCATATCCATAGAAAGCTCTCTGGAAAGAATTTCCATAGTCCTCGGCGAACAAAAGCCTGCCTGACAGCGTCCCATTCCGGCTCTGGTTCTGCGCTTTACGCCGTCCAGAGAACGGGCTCCCAAGGGACGGTGAATGGCATCCAGGATTTCTCCCTCTGTCACCATTTCACAGCGGCATATAATATTTCCGTAAGCCGGCTGCTTTTTAATCAGCTCATTGCGCTCCTCCATGGAGAGCTTCTCCGGATTCAGCACACCTTTTCTTGTTCCTACAAAGTCCGGATTTTCTTCCAGATCCAGGATTCCCTTTACAATATCTGCCACCATGCAGCCAATCGCCGGACTGCTGGTCAGCCCCGGAGATTCGATGCCTGCACAGTCAACAAAACCAGGAGCCTCTTTGAGCTCTTCAATAATAAACTCATGTCCGTCTTCGTGGGCTCGAAGTCCTGCAAAAGAGGTAATCACCTGACGAAGGGGAACATTTTTCACTGTTTTCGCACACTTGGTAATTACTTCGTCAAGTCCTGCTCTGGTTGTATTGGTTCCTTCCTTATCCTCAATGTCAATCGCTGTCGGACCCACAATCAGATTTCCGTGTACAGTCGGAGATACCAGAACGCCTTTTCCATATTTTCCAGGCAAGGCAAAAATGGTATGATTTACATGCTTTCCTGCCGTCTTATCCAGCAGACAGTAGTCTCCCCGTCTTGGTGTAATCGTAAGCTTCCTGTCACTGACCATATTGTGAATCTGATCTGCATAAACGCCTGCTGCATTCACCACACATCTTGCTTCAAAATCGCCCTTATTGGTATGAATCAGGAATCCGCCCTCTTTCTTTTCGATTCCTTCCACCTGAGTGTTAAACTTAAATTCCACACCATTGGTACAGGCATTTTCTGCCATAGCGATATTCAGATTAAAGGGACATACAATACCGCCGGTGGGTGCATAAAGAGCTGCTACTGCCTCATCAGAAATATTAGGCTCCATTTTTACCAGCTCATCCCGCTCAATAATCCGGAGACCTTCTACTCCGTTTTTGATGCCCCGCTCCAGAAGCGTCTGCAGCCCCGGACGGTTTTCTTCCTCTGTGCAGACAACCAGAGAACCCGTCTGAATAAACTCAAAATCCAGATCCTCTGCCAGCTTGGCCATCATTTTGTTTCCCTGAACATTCAGCTTAGCCATCAGAGAACCGCTTGCAGCATCGTATCCTGCATGGACAATGGCGCTGTTTGCCTTTGAGGTTCCGCAGCACACATCCTCTTCCTTCTCCAAAACGCAGGCCTTTACCTGGTAACGTGACAGCTCTCTTGCAGAGGCCGCTCCGGAAACACCTGCGCCGATAATAATTACATCATACATGTTTCTTATTCCTCCTTAAAAACAGAACCCGGCATCTTCGTATCTTTCGATATCCATTTGCCAGGCTCCGCTCTCAAAATTCACTATTTAATTTGAGTCAGGTACTCTGGCTGTTTTGTCTCTACAGAAACCTGCTAATTCCTTTTTGCACCTGTGTCCAGCGCTTCCTACCACGGAATTGCTCCATACAGAAGTACAGCTGCTATTGCGCCAAGCAGCGGACCTACCAGCACAACCGGTGCATAACCCCAGTTGGAATCGCCCTTTCCTTTAATCGGAAGGATTGCATGTGCCAGACGGGGACCCAGGTCGCGGGCCGGGTTGATTGCATATCCAGTCAGTCCGCCCAGGGACATACCAATGGAAACAATAATGCCAAATACCATAAATTTCTCAACGCCTGCAGCTGCAGTTGCAGGGATTCCCTTAATTGCAAATACCAGAACGAAGGTTCCGATTGCTTCACTTAAAATATTCAGAGGCATGTTGGGAACGGACGGGCCAGTAGAGAAAACGCCCAGCTTTGTTCCGGGATTGTCTGTTGCATCAAACTGATCCTTAAACAGGATATAAACAAGACATCCGCCCAGGAACGCACCTGCAAACTGAGCAACAATATATCCGGGAACCATGGACCATGCAAAGCTGCCATCCACTGCAAGAGCGATGGTCAGAGCCGGGTTAAAATGTGCGCCGGATGCAGCGCCGAAAATAAATGCCGGAACCATAACAGCAAGACCCCAGGCAAAAGTAATCTGAATGGATCCTGCGCCCTTCATTCCGGATTTGTTCAGGGTTACGTTTGCTACTACACCATCACCTAAAAGAATCAGAAGCATCGTCCCAATAAATTCTGCGATATATGGCAACATAATTAATTTCCCCTTTCATACAGTATGAATTTTGCTGTTACCCTTTTTCCTGTTTTCTTAATTTTCTTTTGCCCAGCCATAAGAATACTTCACTGCCTTATTCCAGCCGGCAACCTTCTTTGCCCGATCCTCTTCAGAGATCTCCGGCATAAATACCTTATCAATTGCCCAGTTATTGATAACATCTTCCTTACTGGACCAATAGCCAACTGCAAGACCTGCCAGATAAGCCGCACCCATAGCGGTTGTCTCTACGCATCTGGGACGCTCAACCGGAGCATTGATAATATCCGCCTGGGTCTGCATCAGGAAATTATTTGCACTGGCGCCGCCGTCTACCTTGAGAGCTGCCAGCTCAATTCCAGAATCTGCCTTCATTGCCTGAAGAACATCGTTTGTCTGGTAAGCCAGAGATTCCAAGGTCGCACGGATAATATGATACTTGTTTACGCCTCGGGTGATTCCTACAATGGTTCCTCTTGCATACTGATCCCAATGAGGAGCTCCCAGTCCGGTAAATGCAGGAACAACGTAGCAGCCATTCGTATCCTTTACCTTACTTGCCATATATTCAGAATCCGGTGAAGAATCAATCAGGCGCATCTCATCACGAAGCCACTGAACTGCTGCACCAGCTACGAAGATGGAACCCTCAAGAGCATATTTTACTTTTCCGTCCAGGCCCCATGCAATTGTGGTAACCAGACCGTTTTTAGAGAATACCGGCTTGTCACCTGTGTTCATCAGCATAAAGCATCCTGTTCCGTATGTATTCTTTGCCTCACCAGGACGGAAGCAGGTCTGTCCAAACAGAGCTGCCTGCTGATCTCCGGCTGCTCCTCCAATGGGGATAGGACCGCCTAAGAAGGAAGGATCTGCCTCGCCGTATACGCAGCTGGAGGGCTTTGCTTCCGGAAGCATACATTTCGGAATATTCAGCTCTGCCAGAATCTCATCATCCCACTCCAGGGTATTGATGTTGAACATCAGGGTTCTGGAAGCATTACTGTAATCTGTTACATGAACCTTGCCCTTTGTCAGACGCCAGATCAGCCATGTTTCTACGGTACCAAAAAGAAGCTCTCCGTTCTCTGCCCGTTCCCGCACGCCTTCTACGTTGTCCAGAATCCATTTTAATTTGGTTCCGGAGAAATATGCATCAATAACCAGTCCTGTTTTCTGACGGAAGGTTTCTGTCAGCCCCTTTTCCTTCAGAGTATCGCAATACTCGGATGTCCGGCGGCACTGCCATACAATTGCATGATAAACTGGCTCACCGGTGTTCTTATCCCATACAATGGTGGTTTCACGCTGGTTGGTAATACCGATTGCCGCAATATCCTCTGCGGTCGCCCCAATCTTGGACATGGCCTCAACTGCAACACCAAGCTGCGTTGACCAGATCTCGTTGGCATCGTGCTCCACCCAGCCGGGATGCGGGAAATACTGAGTAAACTCTTTTTGTGCCACGCTGCACATCTCGCCCTTCTCATTAAAAAGGATACACCGGTTGCTGGTGGTACCTGCATCAAGAGCCATTACATACTTTGCCATAAAATACCTCCTATAAAAATAATAATAAAAGTGAAACTATACGCACTGCCGAACCCCCTTCGGCAGAAAGTATCTACATAAGCCACACCTTCTGATTGGTGGAAGAGACAGCAATAGCACCTGCATCCAGCGCTGCCATCACATCCTCTTTGTCAGAAATCAGACCGCCTGCAATGAGATGAGTTCTGACTCTTTTGCAGACTTTCCGGATAATCTTAGGCATCACGCCGGGAAGCACTTCAATAAAATCCGGCTTTACAGAAACCAGCTGCTTTTCAATATTTTCAAAGGACAGAGAGTCCAATACAAAGAAACGCATAACAGTGTAAAGCCCCAGCTCCTTTGCCCGCCGTATCATAGAAGGCTTTGTGGAAATAATTCCATCTGCCCTGGAATGCTGCCGGATAAAATCAACGGCAACCTCCTTGCAGCTGAGTCCCGCAATCAAATCCACATGGACGATCGCAATTTTTCCTGCCTCTTTTATCTTTCTAACGATATCTGCAATATTACAGATATCTCCATACAGAATAAATACTACTTTTATGTCCGACACCCGACAGCACTGCTCCAGACCATCCATGTCCTTAATTGCCGCAATCACTGGATTTGCCTCAACCATGTCATAAAATCTCTGTTCCATTTCTGTATGAATCCTCTACTTTCTGCTGCTCTCTCTTCGTAGCATTTTTCTACTGCTTCCTGCATAAAGCTGTAAAATTTCCTGCAAGAAACTACAAAAAGAGCATAGCTTCAAACAACATTTCTGTTGTAACGCTATGCTCTCACTCTCTCAGCATGTTATTTGTTTTCCTGTCTCTAATATAGCATACTGTACATATTATTTTCAATAGTAATTTATTTTTTCAGCATTATTAAAAAATTCTATTGAATTCTTTTTGTTTAAATTGTGCATATTTCATAAATATTTCGTTATTTTTTTATCAAAATGTACACAAGCTGCTTTTTTGTTGAATTTCTTTTTCTTTTACCTGGCATCCAGCAAAAGCTGGGTCAGATCCTCAATACTCCGGGGTCCTGTATAAACCTGACTGTCGTTAATAATAACCAGAGGAACCCGCTCAATCTGATAAGCCTCCACCAAATCCGGATACAAATTGGCATCGTACATCTGAGCCTGAACCAGGGGATTTAACATGGCAATCCGCTGACTGGCAATCACCACGCCAGGGCAGTGCTGGCAGGCCAGAGAGACACAAATCTTCACATCTGCCGGCCGCTTCAGCTTTCCAATCTTTTTTATGGCAGTCCTGGAAATCTCCTGCCCAGGCCCTGCCGCATTGTAGATTCCAATAACAAAGGAGTTGATTTCCTTTCCTCCCGACACTCCATGAAATGCTGCCCTCTGATAGAGCCCGTCCACAAAAATACCGGTTACAGGCAAATGGGAAACATCTATCTCTGTCCCCTGTTCTCTGGTCTGAGCCGAAAGAATACCGGCTTCCTCCGGACTGTAAAGCTCCAGGGAAAGCTTTGGAGAAAGTCCTGCAATTCCCTTCAGAAATGATGCCATCTGAGCAGATTTTTCCTCCTTAAGATCCACCACCGCTTTCAGAACCACAGCTTTTTCCAGCTTCTGAAAAACTCCTCTCATAGTTTCCGCAGTTTTTTCATCCAGAAGGGGAGTTTCTGCAGAAATCAGAGAAATGTCTATCATCCCATCACCTCCCTATAAAAGTCCTACCAGATCCAGACTTGGCATCAGGGTTTCCTCTCCCGGCTTCCATTTGGCCGGACACACCTGATCTCCGTGCTCCTCTACATATTTTGCCGCCTGTACCTTTCTTAAAAGCTCCTGGGCATTTCGGCCGATTCCCATATCATGAATCTCATAAGCCCGGATCTTTCCCTCTGGATTCAGAATAAAGGTTGCCCTAAGAGCTTGCCCTGCTTCCTCCTCCAGGACGCCAAACTGTCTTGCCAGAACACCTGCCGGATCCCCCAGCATAGGATACTGAATTTTACGAATAGTCTCAGAAACATCTGCCCATGCCTTATGTACAAAATGGGTATCTTCTGAAACAGAATAAATCTCACATCCCTCTTCCTGGAAATCCTCATAATAATCCTGAAGATCTCCCAGCTCTGTGGGACACACAAAGGTGAAATCAGCCGGATAAAAAAACAGCACAGACCAGTGCCCCAGAAGGCTTTCCTTCGTCACTTCTTCAAATTTTCCTCTGCAGAAGGCCTGAACCTTAAACGCCTCTGCTTCCTTTCCAATCAAATGATGCATTTGTACTCCTTTCCCCGAAAATCCTGCCCTGCCAGCCGGATCTATTACGGATAAAATACACTCGTTTCCGTTTCTATGCTCTGCAACAGCCATCCCTCCACAGGGATTCTATTTTCATTATACGGAAATAAAGAGGACACTGTCAATGAATTTTTCTCTGGTAAAAAAGGACGAAAAAAAAGACGCAGCAACCGTCCCCCGACGTTTGCTGCGTCCCTCTATTTAAAACACTACCCCCTATGCAGATACCTGTTAGTCAAGTACCATGCGAGCTGCCCCGTATATACCTGCATCGTTCCCCAACGATGCCAGGACAATGCCTGCTTTTTTCTTGGAGACAGGCGTAAACTCCTCGTAATGCTTCATAGTCAGATCCGTTAAAATCTTTCCTGCCCGGCTTACCCCACCGCCGATTACAAAAACCTCCGGATCTACAATATGAGTAACATAGGCCATAGCCAGCCCCAGATACCGGCAGGCTGTGTCCAGTGTTTCCATTGCCATGGAATCTCCGTCCTTTGCGCAGTCACAGACATTTTTTGCTGTTACTTTATTGCCAAATTTCCGAAGAGCCGACGGCTGTGTGCTTGCGGCCATATTCCGTCTGGCTTCTCTTGCAATTCCCGTTGCGCTTGCAACCTGCTCAAGACAGCCTCTGCCGCCGCAATTACAAAATTCCTTCTCCTCATCACGCACATGAATATGCCCCAATTCGCCTCCGAGACCGTGTACGCCTGCAATCACGTGGCCATTGATTACCACGCCGCCGCCTACACCGGTGCCCAGAGTCACTGCTACTACGTTTGAACAGCCTTTTCCGCCGCCCTGCCACATCTCTCCCAGTGCGGCAACGTTGGCATCATTTGCTGCTTCACAGCGAATCTCTGCTCCCATCAGCTTCTGCATTTCTCTGGCAGGCCAGCAGTCATGCCATCCCAGATTGACACAGACCTCTACACGCCCATCAGGCATAACCGGTCCCGGAACCCCCATTCCGATACCCTTAAGCTCGTCTGCAGTCAACCCGTGATCTGCCAGTTTTTCCTTTAATTTTTTTGCTACATCCGGTAAAATATGCTGTCCGCTGTCTTCCTTTCTGGTGGGAACCTCCCATTTATCGAGAAGCTCCCCCTCCAGAGTAAACAGTCCGCATTTTACCGTTGTTCCACCAATATCAATTCCCACACAGCACTGTTTCATTTTTAACATCTGCTCCTTTTATTTGGATGCCTCTTCTACGATGCGCTTCATCTCATCCCACTTTTTCTCCATATCTGCAACCAGTGCAAACTGTGTCCGCGCACGATCCAGATTGTGGTTCGGTCTGTGAATCCGGAAGTAATGATCTCCATCCAGATAATCGGTCAGGAAACGGGTACCGCATTCCAGAGTCATCAGCTTCGCACCCCATGGAAGCATCTCCAGCTCAGTTTCTGTCAGACTTCCTGCACATCCCTCCAGAAAACCTCTGGTATAGGCTGCAAACAACGGAAGAGACAGAGAAACCTTACTTAAATCAGTCTCATCCTCTTCTGCTGTATTCGCACCGAAACGGATAGAATCGCCGTAGTCAAATACAGAAGCACCCGGCATAATCGTATCCAGATCGATCACACACAGAGCCTGTCTTGTCTTGTTGTCAATCATGATGTTGTTGAGCTTTGTATCATTGTGGGTAACACGGTACGGCATTTCCCCGCTTTTCAGCTTATCCATAACAACAGACATATCTGCTGCATGAGCCATTACAAAATCAATCTCAGCCTGAACATCCTTTGCCCGTCCGCATACATCTGCCTCCAGAACCTTTTTAAAGGTCTCGAAACGCTTTGGAGTATTGTGGAAGTCCGGAATTGTCTCTGTCAGATTCTCAACCGGGTACTTCTCCAGAAGACGCTGGAAATGGCCGAAAGCCTTTGCGCTCTGATAAAAATCTTCTTCAGTCTCAACGACGTCATAGGTGGTTGCATCATCAATAAACAGATACATTCTCCACCAGGAACCAATGCTGTCCTCGTAGGCGTCCTGTCCGTCCAGAGTCTTTACCAGAGTCAGAGTCTCTCTGTCTGGATCTCCGCCATTGGCAATAATCTGCTCTCTTAAAAATCCGGTTACTCCGGAAACGTTCTGAATCAGACCCTTGGGATCCTTAAATACATTTGTATTCATACGCTGCCAGATATAACGGTACTCCTCTTCTCCATCCTTTGTAACCAGAAGGAAGGTATCATTAATATGTCCGTTTCCATACCGTCTGCACTCAACCGGAGTTCCTTTAAAAGCGAATTTTGCCACTGCCTCTTCTATTTTTGCGCAGGCACCTTCTGCAACTTTCTGATAGTCCATTATTTCTCCTCCCACAAACGCTCCGGATACAGACCGGCTTCCTTAAATCCACGGATTGCGCTCATTACTTTTTCTTTATCTTCTTTGTAGGTTACGCCATACCAGCTGTCAGCAGAGCTCAAAACCTTAACGTCAGCCATTCCCTCTTTTAACATCTCGTCTACGACGAAGGGAAGGAAGTACTCACACTTCAGCGGGTTTACCGGCAGATTCTTATCCAGGAATGCGGAGAAGCGACCCTTTAATTCACGGAAAATGCTGGGTGTAAAGCCCCACAGGTTCATGGAAACCTCTGTTCCCTGTGGAAGCGGATTCCAGGTTGCTCCGTCATCCTCTGTAAATTCAGCCTGCTCTCCATGCTTTTCAATCTTTGTTCTTTCTACAATATCAGTCAGCATTCTGTTCTCATCAACAGAGCATACGCCTCTGGCAACATGGCCATTGTCGGTCAGAGTCTTGTACAGATCGTAGCTTACCATGGTGTAATGGCAGATGTCATCATCCTCCATGCTGCAAAGCTGATCGTAAATGGTCTTGAATGCAGATTTTCCGTAGTAATCATCTGCGTTAATCACTGCAAATGGTGCATCTCCGATTTCCTCTGCACAGCAGAGAATTGCATGGCCAGTTCCCCACGGTTTTACACGCTCTTCCGGACAGGTATAGCCTTCCGGCAGCTTATCCAGCTCCTGATATACATAAGCAACCTCTGCGTGCTGCTCCATGCGTTTTCCAATGTGCTCCTTAAAGTCCTCTTCGATTGCCTTCTTGATGATAAATACAATCTTCTCAAATCCAGCTGCCACTGCATCATAAATGGAAAAATCAATAATCAGATTTCCGTACTCATCTACAGGGTCAATCTGCTTGAGTCCGCCATAACGGCTTCCCATTCCTGCTGCCATAATTACCAGAACCGGTTTCTTTTTCATGATAACAACCTTCCTTTATTTTTAATTAAACTGCTTTTTGCAGTTTTTTCCAATCGCCTGGCGCAATCGTCGCCTATCGCTCCCAATCCCATAAAAATGGATCGTTTAATTTCGCAAGATATTCCTTCAGCAGACTGCGGAATTTTAAAATTCTCGGATCGCTGCTGTCCCGGTCAATCACTTCCGGATTCAGCTGGAAGGGATCCTTCTTATCATCGTACAGATATTCCTTCTGCTTTTCATCCGGCATATAGCCATTATAAATCACGTATGTATATTCCGGCGTTTTGATTCCGCGCCATCCATGGGCCTTGTGAGTCAGCCCCAACGCCGCATAGGCAGATACGCTTTCCGGCATTCCTGGATAAGAACATAAAAACATATAATCCGGCGCGTCTGCGCTTTCTTCTCCCAGAACTGCATCCTTGTGGCTCATTCCCTCACAGGTATCCGGAACAGAAAGATCCAGCAGCTCCAAAAGCGTAGGCATATGATCCGGGCTGGCAAACATTCTGTCACAGCTGCCAGGATGGATCCGTCCCTTCTGACGGAACAGAAGCGGGATATGGATAGATTCCTCATACCACACATTTTTGCTCATTCTTCCGTGAGAACCAAGCATCTCGCCATGATCGGCTGAAAGCACCACCAGAGTGTTTTCCTCCATTCCATGCTCCTTCAGATACTGGGTGATTCGTCCAAACTGCTCATCAATTCCGTATACTGCTGCAAAATACTGACGGGCAATAACCTCCATCTCCGGAGTTCTCTTTTCCTCAGGTACATTGGGTCTCCAGTTCACAGGCATATCCTTAAACTTCTCATAATAACGGTCAGGAACCAGCTCATAGGGAAGATGCGGTGGATTGTAGGATACGAACAGCGCAAAAGGCTCGTCCTTGTCCTTATAACTGTCCATATATTCCAGTGCCTTATCTGTCTCATATTCTGCCGACCACTTACCCGGACGAATCTGCTCCGGCGTATCCTGCCAGTAATGAGGGTTCAGGTGATCATCACAGGCACCGTAAGACAGCCAGTAATCAAAGCCCTGTCTGCGCTCTCCCGGCGGTGTATAGGCATCCCAGTGCTCTGCGCCGGATTCCGGATGTTCGCAGAAATTCTGCTCCGAAGCATCCAGATGCCACTTTCCTATATAAGCAGTCTGATATCCGCTGTCTTTTAATACATTTCCAATGCAGGTTTCCTGAGGCTTTAACATCAGCTTTTCTTCCAGACCGATTTTGCAGTTGGTCCACAAACCAATAGAAAGCGGATATTTTCCCGTCATCAGACAGCCACGATGAGGCGTACAGAGGGGGAAGGTGCTGTAGGCATGGTCAAACTGCAGGCTTTCCTGTGCAAACTGATCCATGTTGGGCGTCTGCACCTGATCCTGATTTACACAGCCCATGGCATGATACCGCCACTGATCTGCAAACACATAAATTAAATTTGTTTTCATAAGCAACCCTTTCTGTTTTCCAGAGTCAAAATAAGAAAGAACAAAAGGTACCCTGACACGGAAGGACTCCATCTCAGGGTACCACAGTTTTCTGGCGTTCGCCGCTTTGCTAAAATTACCAGTAAAGCTTCCAGTCAGTAATCATCCTGGTCAGTGCTTCCATATAGAAATAATCTCCCCATGTGTTACACTCATCTACGCCCCTGTTTGTGCAGGTGTTTTCTTTTGAATCTCTTGCATAGGTTCCGTGAAGCAGAAGGCCGTTTGACTTGGTAATATCCTTATTGCCGCACTTCTCATCCAGAGCATACATCATGCGATATGCTGCATCCAGATATTTCTTTGCTTTTTCCGGCTCAAGATATTTCGCCATCTCGAAGATACCGCAGCAGGCAATTGCAGCTGCTGAAGAATCTCTCGGTTCATCACTTCCTGTATCGAAATCAAAATCCCAGTAAGGAATCAAATCTTCCGGCAGATGCTCTACAAAGAAATCAGTTACTTTGCAGAACAAATCAATATAGGAAGGATCCTTCAGATAACGGTAGCTCAGCGCAATTCCATAAACTCCCCAAGCCTGTCCGCGCGCCCATGCAGAACCATTTCGATTACCCTGGTGGGTTACACCATAAGTCGGCTCTCCGGTTTCCATATCAATAAAGTGTGTATGATAGGTAGAGTTATCCGGACGGAGAATACATTTCATAGCCGTCTTAATATGGTTTTCAGCCATTTGCGCATAATGTCCATCACCGGTTACCTCACTTGCCCAGTACAGAATCGGAAGATTCAGCAGGCAGTCAATGATCATACGGTATTCCTTAGCCTCGCCTACATTGCCCCAGGCCTGTAAGAACTGGCCTTTTTCTCTGTAACGGGATGCCAGGTGGTCTGCTGCCATCAGAGCAGCTTCCTTTGCCCGCTCATTTCCTGTAAGCTTGTAAGCTGCTACGCAGGAAAGGCTGAACAGAAAGCCCATATCATGATGGTTTACATCAATCTTATTGAGAATTCTGTCATGGAAGCTTTCTACCTGTACTTCTGCTGCCTTACGGAATGCCTCGTCTCCGGTAAATTCATAAGCCAGCCAGATAACGCCTGTCCAGAAGCCTGTTGTCCATTCTACGTTCTCCGTTGCTTCGTAAAAACCATCAAAGCTGTTGGAGGACTGGAAATGATCGGTATATTTCGGCAGATTTGCCTTTACAATCTTTACCGCTTCCTCCAGTGCCTTTTTTGCACCCTCTGCATCCATAACAGGATAGTTCATGATTGACTCAAATGTCTGTGCCATAATAATTCCTTCTCCTTAATATTAGCCTAAAACAATTAGCTGTAAAATCTTAGCCCTTGATACCGCTGGCAGCAACACCCTCAACGAAGAAGCGCTGGCAGCTTAAGAATACAATTACAACCGGAATCAGGGAACATACAGATGCTGCCATGATCCATGCATAGTCGGCGCCGTACTGAGAAATAAACATACGGATACCAAGCTGAACGGTCTTTAATTCCTGGGTCTTTAAGTAAATCAACGGTCCCATGAAGTCGTTCCAAACATTGGTAAATGTGAAGATGGTCAGGGTAGCCATACCCGGCTTACCTAACGGGAAGATGATTTTGGAGAAAATACCAAACTCATTCAATCCGTCAATTCTTGCAGCCTCACACAGCTCGTCCGGAATACTGATGTAGAACTGTCTCATCAGGAATACGCCGAATGCGGAGAAAGCCTGCATCAGCATCAGTCCGATATGAGTATCGTTCAGTCCCATTTTAGAAACCAGAATGAACTGAGGAACCATGTATACCTGCCACGGAACGGCAATGGTAGTAACATACATCAGGAAAAGAGTATCTCTTCCTTTGAAGTGACATTTTGTAAAACCATATGCTGCGAAACAGCTGGTGCACAGCTGGATTGCTGTTGTACACAGGGTCAGCTTTGCAGTGTTCTTAAAGAAAGTAAGCAACGGAAGCTTTTTCCAGATTGTGGAATAGTTTTCCGGATGCATTGTCTCCGGCCACCATCTCATGGGGATAGAGAAAACGTCTTTATTCAGCTTTAATGAAGAAATTACCATCCAATAGAACGGAACCAGCATGAACAGGGCCAGACAGATCAGAAGGATGTAAAGTATTGTCTTTGTTATTTTTTTCTTGGCTTCCATACCTTTCCCCCCTTATAAATCCTTAGACCACTTCTTCTCACCGCTGAACTGAATCAGAGTGATAAGCAGTACAATTGCAAACAGTACAATTGCGCCTGCACTAGCCGGACCAAACTCCCAGCTTGTAAATGCTTTTTCATAAATGAAGTTAACCAGTGTCTTGGTTGCGTTACCAGGACCACCGCCGGTCATAACGTATACCAGGTCGAATACCTTGAAGCACTGAATGGTCAGCATAATTAATACGAAGAAGGTTGTCGGTGTCAGCATGGGAACAGTAATGTACAAAAGCTTCTGGAAGCCGTTTGCACCGTCGATGCTTGCAGCCTCATACAGAGAACTGGAAATACCCTGCAGAGCAGCCAGATACACGATCATGTAGTAACCCATATACTTCCATACGCTTACGATGGAAACCGCTACCATAGCCCAATCCTTATCAACTACCCACCTAGGCGGCTCACTGATGCCGATAAATTTCAGGAATTCGTTAACCGGTCCAAAATCAGGCTGGAACAGCATGTTCCATACAGCACCTACCGCAACGATAGAAGCAATGTACGGGAAGTAGAATGCGGTTCTGAAAAATGCCACGCCTTTGATTTTGTTGTTCAGCAGAACTGCCAGCAAAAGTGCCAGAACCAGCGTGGGAAGAACTGTCATCAGCGCATAGGATAAGGTATGTACCAGTGCGCCGCGGAAAACTCTGTCGCCAAAAACTTCTGTAAAGTTCTGCAGTCCTACAAACTGCATCGGTCTCTGTGAACCATCCCAACTCATTACACTCAGAACAAAAGAGAAAATAACCGGAATAAATACGAAAATGGAATATCCGATCAGGTTTGGCAAGATAAAGGCATAACCTGTCATATTGGTCCGCAACGCTCTCTTCTGTTTGGATGTCAGCTTACTCATATCCATCCTCCTCAGATTTTATCTGTTTAAAAGGCGGGGCTGGTATTGCACCAGCCCACTCATTTGGTTTATCACCAGCCCTTGATTTCTGCTACTCTCTCCTGAAGCTCTGCAAGACCATCGTCTACAGAGTAGGATTCAATCATAATCAGTTCATGTACTTCATTCAGCACGGTACGGATTTCCTCAATCTTCGGATCCAGCGGACGGTCAAAGGAATAATGTGTATATTCCAGAGCCTCTACGTTGCTTTCACCCTCCGGGAAATTCTCAGCTGCAGCGATAGTCTTCAGAGCCTCGTCAGACGGAATACCGGTAAATACGCCCTGTGCTGCCAGAATGGTTGCAGCTTCCTCAGAAGATGCAAACTTTACAAAATCCCAAGCCAGATCCTTCTGGTCGGTAAATGCGCTGATTGCAATAGGAGTCAGAGCGCCAACGGTGTAGCCTGCCTCTGTGTTCTCCGGATGCGGAATGGTTGCGATTCCCCAGTTAAAGCTGGTCTCGCCTGCTGCATGGGACTGCATCATGGTTGCGATGAACCAGGTACCCATCGGCATCATAGCACACTGCTGATTCTTAAATACAGATGTATAGTGGATGTTTGCAGTCTTTAAGGTTGCATAGTCCTGGATATAGCCGTTCTTCTGAAGAGCTACGGCATCTTCATACCAGGGCTTCATAAAGCTGTAGTCCTTCTCAACTACGGTATGCTCGCCATCCTGTACTGCCCAGTTGGTAACCAGAGCCTGCCAGGTGTGGTTGTGAGAACCATATACCTTGCTGCTGCCCTCGCCGCTGGTCAGCTTTGCTGCCAAGTCGTAATACTCCTGCCAGGTCATATCGTTAGACGGATACTCAACGCCTGCTGCGTCAAACAGATCCTTGTTGTAGTACAGAACGTACCAGTCATTTCTGTAAGGCAGAGCATAGGAAACGCCGTTGTACTGCAGCTGCTCAGCAGCTCCCTTATAAACAGACAGATCCAGATTGTCCTTCTTGATGAACTCATCAATCGGGAGCAGCTGCTCTTTGTCTGCCATCTGAAGCATGGAGCCCATATCCTTTACCCAGATAACGTCGGGATCCGGCTGTGCTGCGGAAAGGCTGATACCCAGAGAGTTGTTGTACTCATCTGCAGAGGTATCAATAATCTTAATCTCAACATCCGGATTCTTTTCCTCATAAGCATCAATTACTGCCTGGAACTGAGGAGTAGACTCGTTGTCCCATGTGGTTACAGAAAGAACCTGCTTTCCTTCTGCTGTCTTGCTTTCTCCGGAAGCCTCGCTTCCAGCTGGTGCATTGCTGCCAGCGTCAGTCTTGTTGCCGCCGCAGCCTGTCATAGCGCCGCAGGCCATGACTGCTGCCATTGTCATTACAACTACCTGTTTCTTTTTCATGATAACCCTCCATTTTTTCAGCGGATGCGCTCCGCCGTTGTTAAGATAAGTGTAGCAGGAACAGATTCTTTTCTGAATCAACAATTTTCGGATTTTGATTTCTTTTTTTTAGACATGTTTTTTCTTTCTTTTCGAAAAACATATACAATTTTCCTATTATATTACTATTTTTATATTTTATGTACATTTTGCATTGAAAGGATGATTTTTTTTGTGTATAATAACATAGGAATTGTAAAAGAAAGGATGATTATGAACAAAAAAATACCTCGAACTTTTCAAAAAAAATTGATTTTTTTTAATTTTCTGACCATTATCTGTATTGCCTCTGCCATCAGTTTTTATACTTTTTTTTCTTATAAAAATGATGTCATTGCCAACGAAACAGAAAACTCTGTCAACAGACTTCACTCGCTTTCTGCCCGACTGGATATTGCATACACAGAGATGATCAACATTGTCCAGAACTGTGCCAGCAGAAAAACACTGTTTCTCAATTCGACCCGCAGCACTTACGCACATTCCGATGAGATACAGCTGTACTCTGCAAATGTTTTAAAGGATCTCTGCGCAGTTTCCGGCTACAATCAGTATATTAATCAGATCATTGTATATGAAAAGGATTCTGTGTGCCTCCAGGCCGGAACCTCCTATGGAAGTCTCCAGGCTCCAGAGGCGCTGATGAAGACGCCCTGGTTTGATGCCCTCCTTACAAGAGAGCTGCAGGCCTACGAGCTGACGATTCAGGACAATATTTTCTTTCCCTATACAAGACGGGATCCTAAAGTGCTTCCCCTGCTGCGCCCCTGGGAGCATGTTTCCGCCGAGTCCCCCAGAGATGCCTGGGTTTATCTGGCCATTTCTCCCATGCTGTTTGAGCAGTCCCTGTCCTTCATGCCACAGGATAAAAACATTACGATTCTGACAGCGGACTATACCACCATCAGCTCTATTAATATAGAAAAACCCCAGCTTGACTCTGTCAGGCTGATTTTAGCAGAGCATCCGGAAATTTCCGGACATATTATCGAGCATGTCAATGGTAATGACTGTGTCATTGCCTGGGAACGGCAGCCTGTCAGCGGGCTGGTTTTCTGTGAGATTCTTCCGATTAAGGAAATGCCTCTGGACAAGCAGGTTCTTTATACTACGATTTTCCTGATTTTTATGTCCGCCATGGTTATTGGACTTGCCCTTTCCCTGCTGTTTTCCAGAAACCTGATTCGTCCTATCGATCGGCTGACCAGGCACATTAAGGTTATTTCAACTGGAGAGTTCACCAAAAACCCAGATATTGAAACAAAAGATGAATTTGGTCTCATCGGAAAGCAGATCAATGAAATGTCATCCCGGATTTCCGAACTCATGGACAGTCGAATCCAGGATGAAAAAGAAAAAATGAATATGGAAATCAAGATCCTTCAGGCCCAGATCAATCCACACTTCCTGTACAACACGCTGGACTCCATCAAATGGATTGCCACCATGCAGCACAGCACAGGAATTGTAAAGGTTGTTTCTGCCCTCTCCTCCCTGCTGAAAAATATGGCAAAGGGCTTTAATGAAAAAGTAACAATCCGTCAGGAGCTTGATTTTTTGGAAAATTATATTACAATTGAAAAGATCCGTTATATTGAATTATTTGATGTGGAGATTACCGTGGATGATCCGGAGCTTTACAACGCCCGCATTGTCAAGCTGACCCTGCAGCCCATTGTAGAAAACAGTATCTTCTCCGGAATCGAACCCAGCGGAAAGCCAGGGCTGATTCAAATTCACATTTATGCAGAGGACCAGGTGCTTTACATCAGCATCCGCGACAACGGAATTGGTATTTCTGAAGAAAATATCCGCCGTCTTCTGACAGACACAGGAAGAGTCACTAAAAATTATATGAGCGGCATCGGACTTCCCAATGTTGACCGGCGGATCAAACTGGTTTACGGTGAGGAATATGGTCTGAAAATGGAAAGCGAAATCGGAAGCTACACCTGTGTTACCGTTTCTTTACCGCTGGAATTCAGCGATGAAATGCAGGAAATATAATAAAATGATCATCTAATTAACAGGAGTTACTTATGTATAGAATTGTATTGATTGATGATGAACCTTTAGTTTTAGCAGGAATTGCTTCTTTGATCCCATGGGAGGAGTATGACTGTACGATTGTGGGAAAGGCCACCAATGGCAACAGCGCCATGGAGCTGATTCTGGAGCTAAATCCGGATATTGTAATAACAGACATCCGAATGCCTGTTATGAATGGTCTGGAGCTGATCGAAGCCTGTCAGAAGCAGGGCTGCGAATTTGCCTTCCTTCTTCTGACTAACCTGGAGGATTTCCAGCTGGCTCAGCAGGCAGTCCGCCTTGGCGCCACAGATTACCTGGTCAAGCTGGATCTCCAGCCCCAGGCTCTGATTGACGCTCTGGAGCGGGCGAAGGACTGCTGCAATCTCATGAAAAGCCACCACAAGAAGGAGCTGTACTCCTTCCTGTTAAAAGACAGCCAGGCCCAGGTGGAGCGCTCCTATTTTACACAGCTTTTGAATCCTCAAAAAGACGAGTTTCCGGTCAACAGCGAACTTGAAAAAAATTACCCCTTTGTCTATATGATTCTGTTCCAGATGATGCCGGAACAGATCCAATTCGGACAGACTGACGCTTATGATTTTCAATTCATCCGCAGTCAGCTGCTGGACATTATTTCCGGAATTTCATCCCGTTATTTTGCCCGCTGCACCACACTGCCTCAGGAAAAGGACACCCTTGCTCTTGCCGTATGTCCCAAGTTGGAAAATGACAACGAAAAGGCTCTTTCTGATTTTTGCAATAAAATCAAAGTGGCTCTCAGCACCTATTTTGCCCTTACAGCACAGTTTGGTATAAGTAAAAGAAAGGAACAGCTCTCTGAACTGCCAGAGGCCTTTCTGGAGGCGAAAAAAGCCCTTGACGACTGTTATTATGAGTCTAATCGTTCCATCTCCTTCTATCGGCCGCAGACCGGAGAACGCCACCGTTCCAGCAACCGGGAATTCAATATTAACTTCCTGAAGAAGGCCATGTACGATGCTGTACTCCACAACGAAAGCAGTGAGCTGCACCAGATTTTTGACGAGCTTTCTTCTTTGTTCCGTCAGTATAAGCCAGGAAAAACGCAGGCAGTCAGCGCCTGCATTAATATCTACAGCTTCTTCCACGATCTGTTTCAGGAAGAAAGTGCTGATACAGAGGATTTCCCTTATATCAGCGACATTACAGAGCAACTGGCACAGCTGGGCAGTCTGGACGACATTCTTTTGTGGCTGGACAGCTTCTGTGAGAAAATGTGCGGCCTTCTGACCGAGCGAAAAGAAAACCGCTCCGACAAGCTGGTCTATCTGGCAAAACGGTATATCAACGAGCATTATACTGAAAAGCTGACCCTGTCTGACATTGCCGATCATCTTCGGATCAGCTCCGGCCACCTGAGCACCACCTTCAGCCGGTATATGAATCTGACTATCTCCGATTATATTGCTCAGGTTAAAATTGAGCACGCAAAGGAGCTGATTGATTCCGGACAGTATCTGATTTATGAAATCGCAGGACAGCTAGGGTTTGACAATGCGTATTACTTCAGTAAGGTCTTTAAAAAAGTAACAGGCATGTCTCCCAGAGACTATGACAGTCTCCACAAATAATGTATCGTATAAAAAATGCAGGATTTCCGGCGTGAAAACCGGTTTCCTGCATTTTTCTTTTCTGTGTTTTTTATTTCTATCCTGCTTCTGTCTGTGTATTTCTTTTTGTGTCTTTCACAGAGTATTTTACAAACCTGTGTATATAGAGTACCCGTTGCGTCCGTTCTTTTTTACATCGTAAAGGGCCTTATCCGCCCGCTCATACAGTTCTCGGAAGGTCACCCCCGCCTCTGCCACAGCAATACCAATGGATGCGCTTACCTTAACCCTTTTGCTGTCCTTCTCATAAGGTCTCTGCAAAATCCGATTCATCTTCTCCGCGCACTTCTTAATCGCATTGGTGTCTGCCGCATCCTGAATGAACACCATAAACTCATCTCCGCCTACTCTGCCGGACAGATCGCTGCTGCGGATTGCTGACTTTAAATTCTGCGCCATTTCCTGAAGCACCCGATCTCCTGTCATATGTCCGAGAATATCATTTACGTCTTTAAAATGATCCAGATCCAGCAAAAACAGGGCTGACATCATAGCCTGGGGCTTTTTCAGTGCTTCCTCTACCGATGTAATAAAGGTTTCCCGATTGTAAAGTCCGGTCAAAACATCGTATTTTGTTTTCTGGCTGACAGCCTCCAGCTCCTGACTCTTTCTCATCTGCTCTGCATAATCCTCCAGATAACCAATGACGCTGTCAGAATTGACTGTAACCAGATGAATCCTCATCCAGGTCATTCCCTTTCCCATATCCATTTCAAGAATAACAGGCTCAGAATCTCTTCCTTCAATGGCTGTATCGTAAATTCTCTGATATACCGCCAGATCGCTGCTGCGAATTTTTCCGTTTTTCAGCATAAATTCCGGCGAAAAATCATCCATCATCTCATAATCTGACTTCCCATCCTCTCCATGATACAGCTTCAGCCATTTTTTGCTGGTATTGATCTCGAAAGGAATATTCTTCGTTTTTCCCATTACCATTCGAAACAGCTCAGTCTTTACCTCCAGCTGGCTATTCTGCCGCTCCATTGTTTTCTTATTTCGATAAACGAGAAGCAAAATCAAGAAGAACCACAATCCCAGAAAACAGGTCAGAGAAGAAAGCATATGTATGGTAAATTCCTGAATCTTCCCAATGTATCTGTCTGGAGAGCTGCCCGCCAGAACAGAAAAGATATACCAGTTATTGATTCCCAGGGGCCGGAAGGTTGCATAGCGGCTGCTGCCATCCTTAACCCGAAAATAGACAATCCCCGACTCATGATTTTCCACGCGGCTGCGGATCGATTCCACGGTATCTCCCTGAGGGAAGCTGCACTTGCCAAGCTCATCCCAGATTGACGCCGAGCCATTCCAGGCAGGAAGATCGGATGAACGGCTGATATATGCCCCTTTGTCATCGATAATATAAAAATTCCGTTCCCGATCTCCAGTTTCTTCCACCTTTTTCGCTATTACATCAATGGGATATCTGCCCCAGATAGCTCCCACTGCTCTGCCATTCTCATGAATCGGCACTGCAATCAGAATTTTCCCCAGCTTCTTTTCCCCGCTTATGAGCAGATCCGATACGTAAATCTCGTTCTTCAGAATTGCCTGCAGAACTGCCCGATCTCTTAATTGCCTCTGGATTCCGCTGTCATTCATACTCCATCCATCCGGACGAATCACTCCCACCACAGTAAAATCCGTATACTGCTTTATGTTCTGCAGAAATGCCACCGTATCCTCAAGCGTGTTTTCCGCATCTGACAAATAGTACGCGCTCGCATTTTCCCGAAGCACATCGACACAGTCCTCCATTTCCGTGTGGAAAATTTTTGTTATATAATTGGAGGTCAATTCGATCTGTTCAATTTCCTGCTTTACCACAGTTGCCCGGATATTTTCCGAATAATAAAGGAAGCGGAAATACATTGTTGCAGTAGAAATCAATAATACCGAAACAATAATAAAAACCGTCCAGCTGGAATTTTTCTTCCCCACCATCCCTTTCATATCATCCCCCCAGATCATTCTTTGTCTCTGAAATAGTATATCATACCGTCCCCTTTATTCACAAGTGCCAATCCTGTCCATCCTAAAACACATTGTATCAGTTCAATCATGCAACAATTTAGACAGGAAAATACACTGTTATAATCCATTTCATAGGACGAACGTTCCTATGGAATATCATACTGGGCATTAACTCGGAAGGAAGTCCTGACGATTACAATTGGTGACAACGAAAGTGCGAAATACTGGCTTTCTGTCTTGAATGAACTGAAAAATGGACTACTACCATCCGGCACTGGGCACAGGTCTATGGAGAACTGAGTCTCATGTATGAAGGACTGCTTCCGGAATAAGGAAAAATAAATGGAAGTACCTGTTATATATATAACAAGGGTGAAAAGCCTGATTTAAAAGCTTCTCACCCTTCATTATCATAGAAGAATCTTATTTACAGAAATTTTCATACTTTCGGTTTCCCTTCGTTTATTGTAATTTCAAATTCCTGCTGACCGTCTGCCCCAGGTGCAATTTCGTATGGTTCAAATACAATAACCGGATTTCCAGATTCATTCATATAAAATTTTGTGTCATCTGACAGTTCCGGTAATTCTCCCTCAAAATATTTTATTCCCTGAGTTGTTTCCCGTTCCTTCATCTGACTTCGTATCTGCTCTTCGATCATCTGCCCATAATCATTTCCCATGACATCTCTTAAAGTAAGCAGCCCTCCTTTTTCCAAATCAAAATTGTAATATTTGCTTTTGTCTCCTGCATTGTTCCAGTTTTCTGCCCCATTTATCACCAGAGATAAATATTTATCTGTCTGGGTTTTTACCTCATACCAAACTTTTATCTCAATATTATGGGCTTCCCATTCCTCCAGTGTACCGCCGGTATCCAAAAATGCCGTCCGATACTCCTCGACTCGCTTTTCCGCCTCGTTCGCATACTGTCTGCAAAGTTCATAGATTTCTGAATTGACCGAATCCTCAACATCACTGAATTCTTCTGAAATCATATCAATACTTGGAATGTCTACAGTCATGTTTAAATCATCCGTTTTGGTTTGATAAGACCGAAACGTAAGGACTTTTGCCACCGCACCTATAACCGGAATGTTTTCTGCAGCGTTGGCAAATGCAACGCTGGTATTTAATCCTACTGTAAAAAGTATGGTCAAAGAGGCTGCCGCTGTCATACCATATCTGCAGATCCGTTTTATCATCTGTTTTTTCCTCCTTTTGTCTGCTTTCTTTACTTCCATCATAATTCTCTCTGAAAGTTCTTGCGGAATCGGAATGTCTTCATAATCCTTTTTTGCATCTTCTAAAACTTTCATCGTCCTCCTCCTTCATTGATAATTTTAAACTTTGCAGTCCCCTGTAAAGCTTTGATTTTGTTGTGCTCAGATTCATATCCATAATCTCTGCAATGTCTTTTAAAGCCATATCTTCATAAAATCTCAGCTTTATCACCGTCTGTACATCTTCATCCAAACGGTTGATGTGCTCATATAAACTGTCATAGTTCTCAAATCCTTTTTCTTCATATATCGCCTCTTTGTCCCCGTCTTCCAGAAAACTGCTCTTCTTTCTTTCCCTTATTACATGTAGGCTTTCATTTACAATAATTCGATACATCCAGGTTTTAACTGCATGTTCATTTCTCAAATCTCCGTAATATTCTAACGCCTTACATACAGAGTTCTGCACCACATCTAATGCATCTTCCTGGTTTCTCACATAACTGTATGCCAGCCGATAGAATTTATTTTGATTTTCGAGAATATAAGCAACTATTTTTTGATACAAATCCGCTTTCATCACACATTCCTTTCCGTAACGTTCTGCGTCTCTATACTAGAGAGAATTTACACATATAAAAAGTTTCAAAAAAAGAGAAAAAAATATGCCGAATACCTTTTTGTATCCGGCATATTGTCATTTTCTATCCTAACCCGATAAATCACAACAGCAAGGTCTCTTTATACTGCTGCTTTATATCGTTGCAGGCCTGGCGTTTTTCCATTTTTCTCCAACTTAAATATACATATAAATCATTAACAAAGAAAGCACTGAAGCATACAACTACAGAAAGGTATTTTATATTTTCAGCACTTGCTAATATCCATAAAATTATTAATACGATATCGTTCGCTGCATATGCAACAGCAAATCCCGAACTCCTTCTAAAAGTTAAGTAGACAGCAACAAAACTGGTAGTAACTGATATTGTGCTTGGCACAATGTTTGCAGTATGAAACCAGGATAGAATAAAATAGAATATCAATGTAACAAAAAGTGTTAAGCCCCACATAACTATCATTTCTTTTTTGAAAATTTTGTTTACTTTAACCTCTGCTTTATTCCCATTATATGGATTTTTTAACCATGACATCAATGCGAAAACAGCCATAGGCATTGTCATGCCCAAATAAGTTATCATTTCTCCATAATACTGAAATGTGAAAGAAATAATACCGTATAATAAGCTGAAAATAATCATCAAAAATTGTCCTATAGGATTTCCTTTTGCATTAAAAATGAGCGATGTTACACCCAATAAAGAAGCTAAAAGGGTTAAATAGCTTTCTCTGTCAAATAAAAGAAATGAAAATATAATTAGCCCGATTGAGCTGCACCAAAGTAGAATTTCCGTATTTGAAAAATAATTAGTTATTTTTTTAATTAAAAACATAATATCTCCACTAAATTAAATAATACAATATTTTTATATTTCTTCGAAGAAGAACAGTCCAATCTCTTACGAGAAAGGACTGTTCTTTAAGATCTATTCCAGTGTACGATAAGAAACCTCCTTTTCAATTTTTTACCATATTTTCCGATGCAATCCGTTTCATTGCTTTGATTGAACATACGCAAACGAGAATCGTCAATATATCGGCTGCCGGTTGGGAAAAATAGATACCTTTCACGCCCAAAAACCTTGGCAATGTCAGGATGAATGGAATATAAAACAATCCTTGACGGATAAATGAAAGGAATAATCCATATCGGGAATCGCCAATCGTCTGATATGTAATCGTCATCATATAACACAATCCAAAAGCCGGGTAAAGCGCAACCTGTGAAATCAAAAGCCATTTACCATAATCAATAATGACAGGATTTTGATTGAACAAGGAAATCAACGGTGTAGAAAGCAGAATATAAACCAGTTCTACGATAAGCGTTAAGAGGAAAGAGCCTTTTAACGCAAAGCGAACGGACTGATGAAAGCGTTCTTCGTTTTTTGCTCCAAACGCAAAGGAAGCTACCGGTTGATACCCTTGCATAAATCCCATGACAACATAGCAGCCAATCAAAATCAGCCTTTGAACAACACCGTAAGCAGCAATGATTTCATCGGACTGAGGAAGTCCGGCGGCAGCAATGTTCGTTAAAGAAGCTGCAACAGACAGACAAATCTGAATTACCGCTGTAGGTATTCCAATTACAGCTACTGTTTTAATCAAATCCCAGCTTGGGCGGAAAGATTTTTTCTTAATTTTAATAATAGAACGACCACTGGCATAAAACCATGTCATGATAAAAAATGTTACAAACTGAGAAACGGTTGTTGCTAAAGAAGCTCCTTCCACTCCCAGGTTTAATCCCCAATCAAACATAAAGATCGGGTCTAAAACTACATTCAGCAGGGCACCGGTAATTACGGCAATAGAAGAAATCTTAACGGAAGATTCTGCTCTTGCTGCACAGTTCATGCTTTGAGCAGGGAGATTTGCCAGTGCCGCTATAAACATCCAGAAAGCATAATCCTTTGCAAGTGGCAGGGATGCCTCGGAAGCACCGAAGGCTTTCATAAGCGGTTCAATGAATAGGATACCTCCCACACAAAGAACTGCTCCGATCATAACCGAGATTCCGATGATGGTTGTAACAGTACGGCTGGCACCTTCCTTGTCGTTTGCACCTAACTGGCGGCCTGCTAAAACAGCGGCGCCGGCGGCAAAAATATTCTCTATGGATACCATAATCAACAGCAGAGGAACTGTAACACCTACAGCTGTTAAAGCAATATCAGAATGTAACATTCCGATATAAGCCGTGTCTACAAGATTATAAATTGCCTTTGCCAATAAGGCAAGCGTAGCGGGGATTGCCAGTTTGACAACCGCTTTGGAAGGAGAAAGCTCTCCCAGTACAGATTGTGATTGTGTTGTTTCATTTTTCATTTTGACATCCATCCTTTCTTTGAATCACACCATAAAGCAATACATTCAATGCTCTCATACAATTTTCTTCTCGAACCTCAAATGTGTGAGGATTCAAATCGGTCATTTGGTATCGAACATTGATAAAGTCCTGAAATTGGCGAAATATTTCAATGATCTGCTCAACCGAAATATCTGAACGTAAAGAGACAGGGGGTAACAGCTGTCTTAAAATTTGGGTATTTAATAAATCAAAGTCCTGTTTTCGTCTTTGAATTTCAGCTTTCAAGTGCGCAGGAGGCGCAATGACCGCTTCACAAAAAATTTGTTGATAAACCGGATGTTCCTGAAAAAAATGTGTGCGTAGAGAAAAATAATTTCTCAAGTGTTTTTCAATCGAGCAATCTTCTTTCAAAAAATTACTGCGAATATAATCTGTTAATTGTTGAAAACATTCTTCTACACACGCCAGATATAAATCGTCTTTTGTTTCAAAATAGTGATACACGATCCCTTTTGAAATATTTTCAGCTGCACAGATTGTATTGATAGAGCTGACACCATATCCTTGATCGGAAAACTCAGCTAATGCACTATCCATAATTTTTCGTCGCATTTTCTGGTTTTTTTCTTCTCGCTTCATAAGATTCACCTCACAAAATTGACCACTAAGTCTACTTTTGTGAGTATATCACAAATAGACTTAGTGGTCAACTTTATTTTCTTTTTTCACAAATAATTCAAAAATCATTTGCACAGAAGCTTTATCCTGCTTTACGGTTATCGATAATTAAAATAAGACCCTTGGAGCAACTCCAAGGGTCTTATTTCGCTTGTTATATTGATTGAGCAAAATTACTCTGTATTAGTCTTCAACCTTAACGATTTCTCTCTTGTTGTAAGAACCGCAAGATTTGCAGACTCTGTGAGGCATCATCAGGGCGCCGCACTTGCTGCACTTTACTAAATTCATTGCGCTCATTTTCCAGTTAGCTCTACGTTTGTCACGTCTTGCTTTGGAAGATTTATTCTTAGGACAGATAGACATGGTTTACACCTCCTTAAACTTTTGAAATAAATCCTGGATTGCTGACATTCTTGGGTCAGGCGAACTTCTATCACAGGAACAAGTCGAGTAATTGAGATTCGCACCACATCTATTGCATATCCCTTTGCAGTCTTCCCTGCACAATACCTTCATAGGCAGATTCAGCAATAGCTCGTTACTGAGCAACCGGTCTACATCCAGAGTATAACCGCTTACGTAGGGCTGTTCGTCCAAATCCTCCGCACGCTCCTCCTCAGTCCGCTCCAAATCCAGCTCCTCCTCCAAATCAAGGGAGAACGGACACTCTACCGGCTCAAGGCATCTGCTGCAGGGAATCTGCAGAGTTATCTCTGCGCTTCCTGTCAGGAGAAGCTTTCTGTTGCCAAGATTCCGAATCTGTAGGGATACAGGTCCTTTTGACACAATCGGGAACGCCTCCTTCATTGTAGTAAGCGTGTCCATGTCAATACTGCATGTGTAGGTTTTTTCTTTTCCTTCCCTGGAAAACAGCTCTGTCAGGTTAATCAGCATATTAATCTCCTAATACGCACCTATGATATTATACACAGGCGCTTTTCTTTTGTCAACCGGTTTTTTCAGAAATTACCAGAGACAATTCTTTTCTGCAAGAAAGAAGCTCGCTCACGAGCTTCTCCGCCTGCGGCGGG
>OLRK01000783.1_pt1 | contig 32539 bp, 33 predicted proteins | sample 1672911 | NCBI WGS metagenome assembly OLRK01 (sample SAMEA3136736, study PRJEB25190) | human gut metagenome | biome: human gut; feature: human-associated habitat; material: faeces | place: Austria | collected 2013 | reverse complement strand
CCTGTACGATGGTTGCAGACACGATTTTGTGCCCGGACTGCGTAGATATGTACACGACAGTGTGTGATTGCTGCGGAGAGCGGTTATTCCTGTCGGACGACCACGGAGATGAGAACATCACTCTGTGTGAGCGTTGCTACGAGCGACACTATACACATTGCGAACGCTGCGGGCGTGTCATTTCCTACAGCGATGCTTACTACGAGGATGACGACGAAGATGAACCGCTGTGTTACGATTGCCTGCAAGCCCGTTTGCAGCAGGCGACCATTCATGACTACAGCTACACACCGCGATTGATTTTCCATGGTGAGCGTAGCAACGAGCGCTTCTTCGGTGTAGAATTGGAGATTGATGGCAACGGCAAGAGCCGCAAGAATGCCGGTGAAATCCTGAACGTTGCCAACGAGGACGCGCAGAATTTGTACATTAAAAGCGATGGGTCGCTGGATTGCGGTATGGAACTGGTCACCCATCCGATGACCTTGCAATACCACCTAGAACAGATGCCATGGAAAAACGTCCTGCGTAAGGCAGTTGAACTTGGATATCTCAGTCACCGCACGACAACCTGCGGACTGCACGTTCACATCTCCCGTGCTGCTTTCGGTGAGACCGAGCAGGAGCAGGAACTGTCGATTGCGCGGCTGCTATACTTCGTCGAGAAATTCTGGACTGAGCTGCTGCGATTCTCCCGACGCACCGAGCGCCAGATCAACCGCTGGGCAGCACGATACGGCATGAAGTTATCGCCGAAAGCTGTGATGGAGTCGGCGAAGGACTCCCGTGCGGGACGCTATACCGCCGTGAATCTCACAAATGAGGACACTGTTGAGATCCGGATTTTCCGCGGCACGCTCAAATACAACACCCTAATCGCCACGCTGCAGTTGGTAAACGCCATCTGCGATGTGGCTGTTTTATTGTGCGATGAAGAATTGCAGGAGCTGTCTTGGCACGGCTTTCTTGACCGGATTCACGAGCCGGAGCTCATTCAGTACTTAAAAGAACGGAATCTCTACAAAAATGACCCTGTTATGTACGAGGAGGACGAATGATGTGCAGCCTATTTGGACTGATTGACTATCAAAACACTTTAACCACGCGGCAAAAGAATCGCATTTTGCAAGTGCTCAGCAAAGAATGCGAGGTGCGCGGCACTGACGCGACGGGTATCGCGTATAACTTTGGCGGCAGCATCAAGGTCTATAAGCGCCCGCTCGCCGCGCATAAGCTCAAATTCCATGTACCCAACGGGGTTCATGTCGTCATGGGGCATACTCGGCTTGCCGCTCAAGGCAGACCGGCAGACAACTACAATAACCATCCTTGGTCAACCGGCTCTTTTGCCTTGGCGCACAATGGCGTATTGTGGAACGACAAGGAGCTTCGCCAGAGCGAAAATCTGCCGGACACCCACATTCAGACCGATAGCTATGTCGCTGTGCAGCTGCTCGAACAACAGAAAACTCTGGATTTCACGACCATCAGCGCAATGGCGGAGAGAATCCAGGGTTCTTTTGTGTTTACAGTGCTCGACCGAGACGATAATTTGTACTTCGTGCGCGGCGACAACCCGCTCGCAATCTTTGACTTCGGCGGCTTTTACTTGTATGCATCCACTGAAGAAATTCTGCGGCGAGCGATGCGCAAGCTGCGCATGCACCACCGGGAGACAGTCCACACGGAGGAGGGTGGAATTTTGAAGATTGATCGGGCAGGCCAGTGCAGTTTTGGGCACTTCAATCCGAATCACAGCTTTCAACACTTCTGGCGTAATCCTCGGTTCCGCATGCTGTCGTGGTTCGACGAAGTGGACGATCCGGAGGCGATAGATGGCCAGACCGATCTTTTGATCCAGACTGCGAAATCTATGGGAGTATCCGAAGATGAGGTGTTGGCGCTTCTCGATTTGGGATACGACCCATGTGAGATTGAAGAGCTGCTGTACACTCCGGCGCTGCTGCACGAAGCGGCAGCTGAGTTGCTTTGCGCTTACTATTAATAAGGAGAGGAGATGAGCCTATGGGTCTGGGGACCATTCTGGTCGTGATCGGTGAGATCATTGACCTGCTGGAAGACGAGGACGAATAGGTCATTGGCTGCACATAATGAAAGGAGCCAAGATTCTTGGCTCCTTTTAGTGTGATTTTGTTGGAAATTACTTTTTAAGTTCGGACTCACAACTTGAAATACCAACTGCCGACAGAATGATTTGCATGAGGCTTTGTTTGGCTTCTTCCAGTATTAGGCTTTGCAGTGCTGCCTCCAGAAGATTATCTTCTAATTGTTTTACCTCCCAATTTGCGGGGATACCTAGTGTTGGAGATTGCTTACAAATATTAAGTAAATCGTTCTCAGAAGATGCGAAATACGTGTTTACCGCCGATATTGCGTGGAGTTCTTTCAGGATACTCTCCAGATCCTGGAAAGAAGCGGGGGCAGATTCCCAATATGCTTGATATTTTTTGCGCATATGGGTATTGCGGGAAAGCACTTCTGCGAGTTTCACACGATAGGGAGTGAGTTCATCTTCGTGTGTCTTATATACTTTTGATTTTAAGGCAAATGTGATCTGATAGGGATCTAAAAAGAGGCAGCCATTAATAGAGGATTGAATCTTTTTGCGGAAGGCAGAAGATTTTTTGTTGAAACACTCTATGAGGAAAGCATATGTATCAGATTGGGCCTTTTTTGAAGGTATGGTTGGGTAAAGATTTGAAAAATATTTCCATGTGCTTATGGGAGCACCAAATGTCATGCAGAGATCGAGAAATAAAATACAGTCTCGTTCGTTGAGTGCCTTCGGCGCTTCACAGGATACAGGTACTGCTCTTCGACCTGAGATATAAGAATCGTTTGTAATGAGGAAACACCAGAGCACAATCAACTTGAACGATGAAGCGGTCGGATACAACTGGTCGGCGGCATGTAGTAAGAGTTGGAGACGGCTTACCAGAGTTGACTTTTCATTCAGAGTGCGCACAGAGTATTTTTATATGTTGCAAAGACACTGACAAAATTTTGTACAGAAACAGCAAAAGCACCTGTGGAAGAAGTTTGTTCGATTTTCGCTATCAGATCATCAAGTGCAGCATCCAGCATAGCTCTATTTAGTGACTTCGGAGCAGGACTATAAAATGTGGTGTCGTGCCGGTTCGCAAACAAAGAAAAAATTTTTCTCAGCTCAGACTGGCGAGTTTGATAGTCCGTTAGCAGTTTGGGATCATAAATGAGGGAAGGCGGTTCAATTTCGTTTGCAATGGCCAACAGATCTTGATCACGTGCAGAGAGTGTGGTTGGAGACCCTGTAGTGATACAGCTTTTGAGAGCTTTTCGGGTATTAATCTGGAATTGATGATTTTGGATATAGGTCTTATATTCTAGATAATTTGGACCGATGGGAAAAATCAATCCCGTGTCAGCCAGAATGCTGATGATAAGCTCGAGTGACTTCTCGTGCTGGCCGCTGTCGTCCAAATGCTTGATGAGGGATGGCAAACGGGAAATAAAATTTGTTTTAGAAAATCTGGTCACTTCTTTGGTGGGAACAAGAGATTCAAAGTGTGTGATCTCTTGATTGACTGCGTTGATTTCCATCTCACTTGTTTCAATGAGCAGTTCGTTGGACTCATCCTGATGAGGGACACCTGTTAAATGAAAGAATCCATCTGCCTTTTTGTCGGGCATGAAAACACCTCATTTCGTAGATTAGTGTGGTCTCAAACTATATCGAGGATCGCATGGTTATCTTTATTATAGCATGCTGGTGAGAAATAGAGGATGCGGCTGGAAATTTTAGAAGTATTGAAAATAACGGGAGGGGGGATGAGGCGTTGGGAGAAAAGAGAAACGGTGACTTGTATTAGGGGTTTTACGATTTAAAGTTAAAAAACTTTTGTTCAAATTTGTTCAAAAAACTTTGATATAGGATGAAAAATTCTGTTTAAATAGATTAAATATGGTATATAGAAATAGCGCAGAGAAAAAATAAGAGCAATTCGTAAAGATAACAGACCGGGCAGGTTATAATGGAAGCAAGGAACACGAACCCGGGTGCGCGATTCCTCCTGAACCTTGAAATGTGAATACAGCTGCGAAAGCGACTATGTCGGGGTGGGGCAAGGTTATTACCTTATTTTAAGGCTGGTTTGGATCAGCGGCGGATAGCTGATTTTGTATGCTGAGTGCCACTCTGCAATGCCTGTTATTTCAAAATGCCCAAAAAACTGGGGGCCCCTCAGTTTTTTGAGAAGAAGGAGATGTGGAAGATGCATTCGAATAAGTACATGGCACCCGTTAAGGTGCCGAAAAAAAGAAAAAAACAACCCAAAGGTGCTGTGCCTGTAAAAGAAATCATGCCTTTTGTGTGGCATATTTATGAGCAAAATCAGGAGCTGGCACGTGAGAACGAGCGGCTGCGCTGTGAGCTGGACAAGCACTCGTACATTCCCGGTACGGCAGAGATTGTTGAGGAGACAGACGGAATTGATTCTTGTCAGGAGGATGGAGACAATGACTAACTTACGTGTAGAAGACGGTGCGATTTTCGAAGATGATCGCCAAGTATGCAATGCTGAAATTGCAATCGAAAATGTGTATTTTTCGACAAACATGAGACCGGCTGCGGCACGCGTGGTGGTACGCATGTCGGGTATGGATGATGGCGCATTTGTTCTCGATTTGGAGCACATGACGTTTTCTGCGCTACGTCAGAGAATGCCGTTGCTGCGCTGCGGAGGTCCGAAGGATCGGCAGTTATTGGACGCATTTTTAGTCGAAGAGCTGCAGAAGAAGATCACCTATGATGCGAAAAATGGCAGAAAACCCGTAATTTTGTTGGAGCCTTCTGGCATCCAACAGGTCGGCGAACATTACATGGCGGTTGTAGGGGGACAGGTCATCGCGGACGAACTCGATTACGAGGTTGTCGTTAAGCAGGACCGCTGGAAAGTACCCGAACCCCAGCCGAACATGCTGCTCGAATTTATGGAGTTTATGAAAAACGCACCTGCACCGGTATTGCTGACAGCAGCCTTCGTCGCAACAAGCATGGTGCGATCGATTATCCTCGAAAGCGGGATCGATTTTCAGGGACTGCTGTATGTTTCAGGACCGCAGGGCGTCGGAAAAACCACCTTGGCCAAGAAATTGGCGGGATTTGTGAAAAATCCAGAGACAAATCGTGAAGCACTGTTTTTTGACAGCAGCAGTACGGTTGCGGCAATTCGTGACGCGATGGCATCTGCGCGAGATTTGCCCATTATCATTGACGATTTGTGCCTGTCTGCGGGAAAAAAATGTCCAGAAAAAGCGCATTGAGCTCGGTGCACAAATTGTGCGAGAGGCATCCAATGCAGCGTGTTTCACGAAAAAGTCACGGGACGGCAGCGCAATCGAGTTGTCATGCAATGCGGGTGTAATCGTGACTGCTGAGTTCGTGCTGCACAACCAGTCCGATATTACGCGCTGCATTGCGGTGAAAGTTTCCGATCCGCTGCAGCTGCCCGATGGACTCAATGCACAGTTAGCTGCGGGCGCGATGTGCAATTTCCTGTACGCGTTTGTAACCCATGTGCCGGAGGCTGTAAAACGCTTGCGTGAGATGGTAGCGGAGGGAAATGCGGTTTCAGCGCTTGCGGAGTGTGAGGAACAGCGCGTGCGCACTAATTTGCTGGTGCTGCGCTGGGCGTTTCATGAGCTGATTGAGGCGCTGGCGGTACTGCACTATACGCGACGGTTTGCGGATGAACTCAAGCAGCGATTTGATGAAGCTTTGGCGGAATCGGTGGAGGAGACGCAGTGTGCACTGAAAGTCGTGCGAAGCAATATACCGGAAGGCAATCTTGCCTACATCATTCTCCGAGGATACCGAAATAACGATTTCCACGTCCTCAGGAATGAGGAGAAGATTGACAAGCTCAAGCTGCGAGTCGGAATTATCTGGCAGGGGGATTTATGTTTGAGACCTTCGGCGCTGATTCCGTACATCCAGCGGCAGAACGGCTACCATGACTGGTCGCGCAATAAGATTGTGAGCGAGCTGCGGAAGTTGGGCGTACTCTGCATTCAAGGCGAAGATGCGGCAACCGTTCGCTTGAATAAAGACAAAGACGTTCCGCGCGTGTATCGTTTCAACATGGAAATGCTCGAGGAAATGGCGGAGTACTATTGATGGAGCTCAAATATACATAAAAATAGAAAATTCAGACCGAGGTGTGGCGTTTCGCCGCACCTCGAAATTCAAGGAGGACACAATGAAGAAGTATAACACTGGAACGGCAAAACAAATCGTCGAGCGCCTGAAGGAAGAAGGATACTATCTGACCGAAAGCTCGCTGCGCACTTGGGTGCGCATGGGTATTATTCCGTCGGCGCGATGCGGTCGAAAGGTATACATTTATTACCCGAACGTGGTGCGGGTGCTGCAGGAGGGAATCCCGGAAATCGAAACGCCGGAACCGGTCACGAACGGGATTCGCCAGTTGTACTGAATTCGGACGCAGCAGCCTGTCAGATAATGGCAGGCTGCTTTTTTATGGAGGAAAACATGGCAAATATTAAGAAAATCGAAGGGAAAACCGGAGTTTCATATAAGATTACGGTCACAATGGGAAGAACCAAGACCGGGAAACAGATCCGCCATTACCAAACATTTACACCGCCGCCGGGCATGAGTGAGCGCAAAGCACAGAAAGAAGCCGAAAAGCTGGCGATCAAGTTCGAGGAAGAGCTGCGCATGGGCTTCCAGCCGGATAATAAGATTACGTTTGCCGAATACGCGGCGTACTTTTTGGGGATTCGGCGCAAAAACGGGCTCAAACGATCGACTTGTGCGCGGTATGAGGGACTGCTGGTGCGAATCAATGCTGCGATCGGCGGCATGAAGCTGGTAGATCTTCGGCCGCAGCATCTCAATCTGTTCTATCAAAACCTACAGGAAAAAGGTGTCATCCGAAGACCGGAGACCGGACGAGCGAAACCGCGATTTCAGCAGATTCTGCAGCGGGACAAGATCAGCCAGGAAAAGCTGTCACGGCTGTCGGGCGTAGCTTCATCGACCATACGCAGAGCAAGAAACGGAGAGACAATTCGCTGGGAAAAGATACAGCTTTTGGCAAGTGCACTGCAATGTCCAGCGGACGAATTGTTTGAGGCGCAGGATTGCAGCGAGAGTAGACTTTCGCCGAAAACTGTGCTCGAGCATCATCGTCTGATCCGTACCATTCTGGCATGGGCCGAACGGGAGATGTTGGTTCCGTGCAATGCAGCTAGCAAGGCAACCCCGCCCAAAGCCACCCGTACGATCGTAAATACCTTTCAGCCCGAAGAAATCACTGCGATCCTGCAGGCACTGGAGGATGAACCGATCAAGTGGAGAACGCTGGTGCATCTGATGATTGTCACCGGGTGCCGACGAGGCGAGATTATGGGACTCAAATGGGAACATGTCGATTTGGAGCAGGGCATCCTGTGTATCTGTGAAACGCTGTTGGCATCCGATGTAGGCGTGTATGCCGATACGCCAAAGACAACGGACAGCCGGCGCTACATCAATATTCCGCGTGAGACCATCCAGCTACTGCGGGAGTACCATGCGGAGCAGGAGAGCTGGCGCGAAGCGGTGGGGGATCGATGGGCGAATACCGGTTATGTGTTCACACGAGATACAGGCGAGCCCATGCATCCGGACAGCATCAACGGCTGGCTGATTGCGTTCAGCGAACGGCATGGCTTGAGACATATCAACCCGCACGCATTCCGACACGCAATGGCAAGCATCCTTATTTACAGCGGTACGGATATTTTATCGATCTCCAAGCGTTTGGGACACACGACCACCAACACGACGCTGAACTTTTATGGCCACCTGCTGCAGAAAGCAGATGCACAGTCAGCGGAATGTATTGCCAATGTGCTGCTCCGACCGGATGGAAAATAATCAGATAATGAAAAATGAATGTGATATAATAGATCCAAAGGAGGGAGATGTTGCATGCTGCTATATCATGGAGACGATCGAGCAGTTCCGCAGCCGGTAATCCGTGTGCACAAGTATTATAAAGATTTCGGCTGGGGATTCTATTGCACGAAAATTCAATCACAGGCAGCAAGATGGGCAACACGTCGTGGTCGCCCGGGTGTTGAGAATCAATATCGGTATCAGCAGAGCGAAGACTTGCGCGTGCTGGAATTTGATGAGATGAACGAAGACTGACTGGATTTTATTGCAGCGTGCCGGTCTGGGTAGCCGCATGATTACGATGTGGTAGAAGGACCAATGGCAGATGATACGGTGTTTAACTATGTCCAGAGCTTTTTGGACGGCGAGATTTCCCGCGCGGCTTTTTGGGAATTGGTGCGTTTTAAGCATCCGACGCATCAGATCTGTTTTCATACCGAGCGGGCACTCGGATGTCTGCTTTTTGAGAGGAGTGACAAGGCAGATGTGCAAAAGAAACGACAGTGATCTGTTCTTTACTTGCAGCTTGATTGAGTGCATCGGTCGAACCATCAAGCAGCGCAGAAGTGTCGTGGTTGCGGGATTGGGACGACAAAAGCTAGAGTTTATCTATGACTATGCGGATGTACTGCACTGTGAGCCGATTCAGAAGGTGGCGGAGGATGTGATTGCAGATTGCGGCTTGCATGGCGGTAATTTTGACAATGTCAGCGATTGCCTGTATGAGGTACCGAGTGTTTTCACTATCGGAAAAGTTTATGCCAGGTTGATTGAAGATCTTTCTGCAGAGGACGATGTGATAGATACTTTAATTGCAGTCTATCGTTCTTGGATGAATGATGTCCTGAGCGATTACAACGAAGTCGCATATTTCCAGCCAAGAGAGTATCTTGCGGAGAGCTATCGCGCAGGAGATTTGCTGGAAGCATAAAAAAAGAGAGCGTTTGCTCTCTTTTTTTGTTTGTGCGCCAAACGTGCGCCAAAGCACTGTGCTATAATTTTTTAAACCTGCCAAAAGTAAAAGAAAAAGCACCGATTCAAACGAATCAGTGCTTTTTAATGGGTGCAGGGACAGGACTTGAACCTGCGACCTCCGGGTTATGAGCCCGACGAGCTACCAGCTGCTCTACCCTGCGATATCTGGTCTGTATCACACGCTCTCGTGTGGTGCTCCATTATAATATCACAGTCCCGGGCTGGTGTCAACACTTTTTTTAGATTTCTTTAAAAATTTGATTTGCTTAGAAAACCATACTCCATAACTTGCTTAGGATTGGGCATAGCAGGAAAGCGGGGAGCAGGTTTAAAACCGGTGTTTGCTTGATGCGCAGTAGGTTAAATCCAGTCATCATGGTGAGGATTCCGCCGAGAGCGGAAAAGTCGGCTGTTATATCGGCGGACATGAGGGGATAGATGACGCGAGCCAATAAGAAGAGCGTGAGCATGACGACAAACTGGGGTACTGCGATCACCGAGAGAAAGCGTCCCATGGTCGAGGCGAAGATGATGACGATAAAGAAGTCCAGAATGGTCTTTGTGAGCAGAATACTACTATTGCCGGTCATGCCCTCGGTCAGTGCACCGAATACGCCGGTACCGCTGGCACAGAACAGGAGCAGCAGGGTGGTAAAGCGTTCCATGTAATCGGCGTCGCCAAGTTCAAAGTGCAGTTTTTTCTGCACGGTACGGATACCGTTTTCGATCCGTGTACTTAAAAACAGCAGTTCACCGATGAGCAGTCCCAAGATCATGGACAGGATGACTGGAGCAAGGTTGACCACCTTGGCGGCGAGAGAAATACCGATCAGACAGGACGAAAAGCCAAAGACGGTCGGCAGAGAGGTACGAATACGCTCGGGCAGGCTGGGGCCGATGGTCGCACCGACCACACCGCCCACTGCGACGGCAACAGAGTTTGCAATCACACCAACAGGTAACAAGAAAATCCATCCAAATGTTATATCCTGTACCAGTATAGCACAACCTGTCATGCGGAGTAAGTGTGAAAATTTACAGATTCTGTGATATAATGAAGCATCCTTTGAAGATTTTTAGAAGATGGAGAGATTTTATGAGACCGATTGTATGTACAGGGGCAATGGATGCCGAGACATTGTGGTTAATGGATGCATTGGAGAACGCTGAGCCGGTGACGCTCGGCTGTTGGAAGTGTGTGCAGGGAGAGCTGGACGGGTATCCGGTGGTGATTGTGCGCACCAATCAGGGCATGGCCAATGCGGCGGCCTCGACTGCGCTGGCAATCGAGCGCTTTGCGCCGTGTGCGGTGATCAATCAGGGTACGTCGGGCGGACACGCACCCGACCTGCACACGGGTGACATTGTCATCGGTGCGCAGGTCATCAACATGAGTGCGGTACGCACGCCCGAGCGGGCGCGTGGTGCGGGCATTGACCCGGTCTGCGGTGAGCCGCTCGGTTTGGAGATTGCCAACACGCAGCCGGGTGACGGAGAGAAAAAGACGGTCTTTGCAGCCGATGCGGACTTGGTACGCGTAGCGGCAGCGGTTTGCTGGACGGAAGGCACGGTTGTGCAGGGCACGATCGGTTCGGGCGACGTGTGGAACAACGAGCTCGACCGCATTGCGTGGCTGCATGAAAACTGGGGCACCATGACCGAGGAGATGGAAGCGGCAGCTTCGGCGCAGATCTGTGCGGCTTACGGCGTACCCTTTCTGACCGTGCGCATTCTTTCCAATACCGCGGTGCACGAGGAACCGTTCGACGAGCGCACAGGCGAAGCGTGTCAGAAGTTTGCGCGTGCGGTCATGCGAAATTACCGTGAACTGACAGACTAAGTATTGTTACATCAATATAATAGCAGTGATGGTGGTTGCAGCCAGACCGCAGACAACCGGGATGAGGTTCTTTTTGGCCAGATCGGCGGCCTTGATGCCGCAGATGGCAGCGACTGGGACACAGCCCCAGGGGATGATGGTACCGCCGCCGACCCAGACGGTGGAAATCTGACCGAGTGCGGCGAGGGTTGCGACATCGACCGAGCCGGTCGCGGCGAAGGTCTGTGCGAGTGCGCCGCACAGCGGCAGGCCGGAGAAGCCCGAGCCGTCCAGACCGGTGATTGCACCGACGGCGGTTTCCAGAACGGCGATGGAAGCGCGGGAGAGCGGGATGTGTTCGGCCAGCCACAGACCGATATCACTGAGCAGACCGCGCGCATCCGGTCCCAGAACGGTCTGGGCAAAGCTCTCGCTGCCAAGGAAGAAGAAGCCTGCGATGACGATGACCGGTGCGAAAATCTTGATGGCAAAGATGAAGCCGTCGCGCAGGTGATCGGTGGCGATTTCGAGTGCATTTCTGACGCCGTGATCGGCGATGGTGGTGACCGACATGAGAATAAGTGCCGTACCTGCGACCAGTGCGGTTGCGTCGCCGCCTGTGATGCCAAAGCGCACCATCAGACCGACATCAAACAGCAGAGCTGCCGGAATGAGGACGGCAATGGCGATTGCCAGACGCGGGCGCTCAATGGTACGGCTGAAGTCGTGCAGTTCAACCGTGGCAAGGCTGGGATTTTGCTTGAGGTCGCGGTGCATGAGGAAGAATGCAACGGCAAAAGTGGTAACGCACATAACCGCCCAAAGGGGCAGGCTGGCACGCATGACTGTCACCGTGTCCACGCCGGCGGCGGTGGCGGTGATATCGGGTGCGCCTTGGATGAAGAAGTCGGACGACAGACCGGCACCGTGGCCGAATAGGTTCATGGCAACCGCCGCCCAGATGGCAGGCAGGCCGACACGGGAGGCGACGGGCAGCAGCAAAGCGCCGATGAGCGCGACTGCGGGGCTGGGCCAGATGAGCCAGGATACGATGAGCATGGCAAGACCGATGGCCCAGAAGGCGGTGTTGCGTGTGCGGATGATGCGTCCGACCGGGCGCATGAGCATCTGATCGGCACCGACAGCGATCATGGCGTGGCTCATGGCGACGACCAGGGCGATGACCACGATGATGCTGAGCAGTTCGATACAAGAGTGGATAATGGCATTATTGAGCGTCTGAACGGCGCCGATGAGACTGCCTTTGTAGAGATAGCCGATGATGAGGATGCCCAGCGCACAGGGCAGGACGATCTCTTTTTTGAGCAGGAGTGCGGCGAGCACGGCGACCGTGATGACGATATAGGCGATGTGCAGGGAAGTGAGCGTGACCAAGGGGGAGCCTCCTAACCGGACGCGCCCGAACACAGGCTGTCAGGGGGAAAATTTACAAACAGGACTGCTTTTTGACGCGCCCTATGATATAATGAAACAAATGCTAGGCGTTCCAGCCGGAAACGGAGAATCCTTATGTTTGCGATTACGACCGATAATAACAGTGATCTGCCGATGACCTATTTGAAGGAACATGACATAGGTCTGATGAGTTTGAGTTATACCGTAGACGGACAGACATACGATGCCCACCATCCCATGCCTGACGCGGACTTTTATGCACGGATGCGCGCGGGTGCGATGCCGACGACCGCACAGGTCAATCCCGAGGAGGCACGCCGGGTGCTCGAGCAGGCGCTCGAGACGCACGACTGTGTGCTGCACATTGCCTTTTCCTCCGGTCTGAGCGGCAGTTATCAGAGCGCACGCATTGCGGCGATGGAATTGCAGGAACAGCACCCGGACAAGCAGATTGTGGTTGTGGACTCGCTCGCGGCATCGCTTGGACAGGGCTTACTCGTGCACATTGCCGTGCAGATGCGTGATGCCGGACAGAGCTTCCAGCAGACCGTCGACTGGTGCATGGAAAACCGCCTGCACGTCGTCCATCTGTTCACGGTCGACGACCTGTTCCACCTGTACCGCGGCGGACGTGTGTCCAAGGCGACCGCGATTGTCGGTTCCATGCTCAACATGAAGCCGGTGCTGCACGTGGATGACGAGGGCAAGCTGGTTGCAGTTGGCAAGATGCGCGGCAGAAAGCATGCACTCGACGATCTGGTCAAGCGCATGGGCGAGCAGATCGGTGACTACGAGAACAAGACCTTTTTCATCTCGCACGGCGACTGTCTGTCCGATGCCGAGTACGTGCGCGATCAGGTAAAGGAGAAGTTTGGCATCTCCGACTGCCTCATCAACTTTGTCGGTCCGTCCATCGGTGCGCACTCGGGCCCGGGTACCATTGCCTTGTTTTTCCTGGGCAAGCAGCGGTGAGTCTGCTTTACCTTTGTCCACGCGTCTGATATAATAGGAACACATGAAGCACCAAAGGAGGCTGAAAATTCATGTTCAAGAGATTACTTGCGGCGCTGTGCGCCGTTGCACTGTGCACGGCCATGGTTGGCTGCGGCAAGACCGAAACCCCCAATGACCAGACCACCCAGGAGGAGCAGCAGGGCGAGACCAAGACGGTTACGCTGTACCTGCCCGATGATCAGGCTGAGTCGGTTGTACCGACCGAGACCGAGATCAAGGTCAATGGTGAGGACGAGGCAGCTGACCTCATGGCTGCACTGGTCGAGCAGGGCGTACTGCCCGCAGAGGTTGCGGTCAACTCGCTAACCAAGGACGATAACAACAATCTGACGCTTGACGTCAACGCGGCATTTGCCGAGGCTCTGTCGAGCAGCGGTACGGCGGGAGAGACCATGATGATTGCATCGGTCGCAGATACCTTCCTCGCGTACTACGGCGCGGCAAGCCTGCTCATTACGGTGGACAGCGGTACGCTGGAAACCGGTCATGCGCTCTACGATGAGCCGTTTACCCAGATCTTCGACGCGGCGCCTGCGGCGTGATCGGAGCAAACAAGACAAACATAAGCGCTGGACGCATACGTCCGGCGCTTTTTTTCTCCCGTTTCCGGCAGGAGAGGGGGAAACTTCCTGACTTTGTGTCATGCTATGCACGCGGGGCACGGTTGGTGTCAGCGCAAAAAAAGCACCGCGGTTTTAAACCGCGGTGCCCATGAAGAAGTGATCAGTTTATGATGTTTTCGGTGTGTGCGCTTATGCGTTTGCCTTCCACAGACCGTGCAGGTTGCAGTAAGCGTAAGCTGCGATGACCTTGTCGCCGTCGGCCAGAGCAAAGACAGCCTCGGGAGCATCGCCCGGGTTGAGGTTCTTGCGCTGAACGCCGTTCTCGGTGTGCAGAGCGATGAAGCCGATGAAGTGCTTTTCCTCCATGGGATGTGCAACAGAACCAACCGATACCTTAACCTGGTTACCCTCGATGGACAGAACGGGCAGGTGCTTCTCGCCAGCGCCCTCGCTCATTGCGGGGTCGAGCAGCTGCATCTTCTCGCCGCAGCAGATAACCGGTACCTTATGATCGACAACCTTCTCTACAACATTACCACAGTGCTTGCACAGATAGAAATTCAGTTCCATGATGATTACTCCTTTACTCAAAAGAATCGTTTGTTATACATGAGATCCCGCCGTGCGGGAGGTGTTTGTTTATTGTTTACGAGAATAGTATACATTCGTATGACGTAAAAGTCAACCCCTAGTTTGGTTAAATAAAAAGGAATTTTTTTGTGCACATTGACAGACGAGGATACAAATGAACCGAAAAGGGGAGGTTGTGCCGTATATCGTGCTAGTGCGTCAAAGTGTGAACGGGGAAAACTAATCACTCACAAAAAGACAAAAAATACACAAAACGGTCACATTTTGGCGCGTAAAGTAATTGTGAAAATCCTGGAAACTTGTGGTAAATGCCTTGACAATGGACCGGACAGAGCGTAAGATAAAACCATATTAGGAAACCAGAATGGTTTCGGGCAAAGACAAGTACATAGCAAGCAATATGGGCACTTCCCGCCCGCCGGACTATTGAAAGTGAGGGGAAAACGTATGACTCCGACCACGACTTCGTCCAATGAACGCTACATCAGAGAACAGATTGACATTATGACCGGCTTGCTTGCGCAAATGACCGATCACTATGCGATCGCACGTATCCGCATCCAGTTATGGCACCTGGAAACCGAACTGCACAGCCATCCCGCCCATCCGTTCAGCTAAATTCATCTTGTAACCAAAAGAGCACGTTTATACGTGCTTTTTTTATTGCAAAAAATACAGGATGGTTGACATTTTTTTGAGATTCTATGGACTTTTTTTGATCTTTCATGGATATATCTGGTATGACCATTGATTTTTTTCCTCTTTTTGTGCTATATTATAGATGCCGTCCGGTCTGGCCTGAGGTGAAGGGGGCGTTGGCCGACGGTGCGTAAAACTTTACTCGTGCGCATTTCACTGAGCACAAATCAATTTCTTGTAAAGGGGATATCCAGATGCCTAAGAAAAAGATGCTGGAAGCCGTTGAGTTGTATCTGAAGAGCGAGTTTCAGACGACTCCGGCCGAGGCTACGCCTGACCAGCTCCACACCGCAGTCTCCCGCTCCCTGATGGCGGGCATCGCCGACCGTTGGCATGCAAGTGCGGAGAAGCATCAGAACACCCGCCACGCATACTACTTCTCGGCGGAGTTCCTGATGGGACGTATGATTTATAATAATCTGCTCTGCCTGGGCATGACCGAGGAGATCGGTCAGCTGCTCGAAAAGAATGGCGCGTCGCTCGACGCCTTTGAAGAGGTCGAGGACTGTGCACTGGGCAACGGTGGCCTTGGTCGCCTGGCTGCCTGCTTCCTGGACTCTGCCGCAACCTTAAACCTTCCGCTCGATGGTTACGGCATCCGCTATAAGTACGGTCTGTTCAAGCAGAAGATCGAAGGCGGCTTCCAGAAGGAAGAAGCTGACGATTGGACCCGCTACGGCGACCCGTGGAGCCTGCGCCGTGAGGACGAGGCTGTCCGCGTAGAGTTCGCTGACCAGACCATCGTCGCAGTACCCTATGATATGCCGATCATCGGCTATAACACTTCCAATATCGGTACCCTGCGCCTGTGGCAGGCAGAGCCGGTACAGGCGTTTGACTTCAACCTGTTCAACGCCCAGCAGTACGACGCAGCAGTTGCAGAGCGCAACCGCGCAGAGGACATTTCCCGCGTCCTGTACCCCAACGACTCCACCGATGACGGTAAGATCCTGCGCCTCAAGCAGCAGTACTTCTTCTGCTCCGCATCCCTGCAGGACATCATCCGCAAGTATAAGAAGACCTACGGCAATGACTTCTCGCACTTCGCAGAGATGAATGCCATCCAGCTCAACGATACCCACCCGGTTATCTCGATTCCTGAGCTGATTCGCCTGCTGACCGACGGCGAGGGCCTGTCCTTCGACTACGCACTCGATATCTGCAAGCAGGTATTCTCCTACACCAACCACACCATTCTCGCAGAGGCACTCGAGAAGTGGAGCCAGCACCTGATGGAGCGCACCATTCCGCGTGTCTTCCACATCATCGTTATGCTCGATCAGTACCTGGGCGGCGAGCTGCACCAGAAGGGCATCACCGGTGACAAGGAATACTCCATGCACATCCTGCAGCACGGTACCGTGCACATGGCTTACATGGCGATTTACTGCTCGCGCTACATCAATGGCGTTGCGCAGCTGCACACCGAGATTCTGAAGAACGACGTTCTGCGTGACTGGTATCAGATTTACCCCGAGAAGTTCCAGAACAAGACCAACGGCATCACCCAGCGCCGCTGGCTGGCTCTGTGCAACCCCGAGCTGTCCGACCTGCTCACTCGCCTGCTGGGCAACGAGAGCTGGAAGATCGACCTGTCTCAGCTCAAGCAGCTGGAGAAGTACGTCGAGGACGAGAAGGTCATGCAGGAGCTGTGCGAGATCAAGCTGCATAGCCATCAGAAGCTGGCCGAGTTCGTACAGAAGAAGGACGGCATCACCATCGACCCGAACACCTGCTTCGATGTACAGATCAAGCGTCTGCACGAGTACAAGCGCCAGTTCCTCAACATTCTGGCCATCCTCGAGCTGTACTACGAGATCGCTGAGGGCAGCCTGACCGACTTTACCCCGACTACCTTCATCTTCGGTGCAAAGTCCGCTCCGGGTTACGCACGTGCAAAGGGCATCATCAAGCTCATCAACGAGGTTGCAGCGCTCATCGACCGCGACGATCGCGTACGCGGCAAGATCAAGGTTGCATTCCTGTCCAACTACAATGTCTCCTACGCTGAGAAGATCATCGCAGCTGCCGACGTCTCTGAGCAGATTTCGACCGCTGGTAAGGAGGCATCCGGTACCGGTAACATGAAGCTCATGGCAAACGGTGCGGTTACGCTGGGTACCCTGGACGGTGCAAACATCGAGATCGTCGAGGAAGCCGGCAGCATCAACGAGTATATCTTCGGTGCAACCGTCGACGAGATTCGTTCGGTACAGGAGCACTACAATCCCAACGGCATGTACCACAACGACTACAAGATCAAGCGCGTTCTGGACGCTCTGGTCAACGGCACCCTCAACGACGGCGGTTCGGGTATCTTCCGCGAGCTGCATGACTCGATCGTATACGGCGCAAGCTGGCATCGTCCCGACCAGTACTTCCTCCTGCTCGACTTCGAGCGTTACCTCGAGGCCAAGAAGCAGGTCGCAAGAGATTATAAGGACCAGCTGGTATTCGCTAAGAAGCGTTGGATGAATATTTGCAACAGCGGCAAGTTCTCGTCCGACCGTACCATCCGCGAGTATGCTAAGGATATCTGGCATATCGAGGAAGTATAAAAGATACGCAAGCAATGAAAAATCCCGACTGTCTATTAGACAGTCGGGATTTTTTTTTCGGGATTCTCAAGGGACGCGTCCCTTGAGCCAGTCCAGGTGGAACCTGGTCGAGCCCGCAGGCTCGAAAAGCCCCGTTGATTCCCGGTATTCGACCCGGGAATCAATTCAAACATCGTTCTTTTTATTGTTTTGCCTTCTTCGCCTGAATGAACCCTTCCAGCATCTCTACTGTCGCATCCACACCCAGCGCAAAACTGTTGACCGTCAGATCGTACTTTTCGGCCTCGCCCCACACTTCTCCGGTGTAGAACTCGTGGAAGTGCCGCCGCGCCTCGTCGGTCTTGTGGATATACCGCCGCGCTTCGCGCTCACTCATGTCCTGCGTGCGCATGATGCGCTGTACACGCTGTTCCAGTTCGCCGTGAATAAACAGCGTGGTCAGATCGTCGCGGTCACGCAGCGCGTAGTTGCCGCAATGTCCCAGCAGAACAAAATCTTCTCGCTCGGCAATCTGATGCATGAGCGTAAAGGGAACCCGTCCCATACCGCGCGTACTGTTCTCAACCGCAATGGAAAACAGCAGGCTGTTGACCGGCTTCTCGGCCAGAAATGCCCGCATTTCCTCGGCACAGCCTGCACGGGTGGCTTCTTCGAGCAGTGCGTCTGCATCATAGCAGCGCACCCCCAGACGATCTGCCAGTTTCTGCGCAATCTCCAAACCACCGCTGCCGCAGCTGCGTCCAATCGTGATGACCATAAAATCAACCTCCCATATCCGTCAGATCAGGTTTGCGAAAATCGACGAGGCCGCAACCGTAATCAGTCCGGCAACCGCGATGGCAAGACTGCTCATCGCACCCTCGACTTCGCCCATCTCCAGCGCACGCGCCGTGCCGATGGCATGCGAGGCTGAACCAATCGCGATGCCCTTGGCCACAGGGTCGGCGATGCGGAACAGTTTGCACACGGTCTCAGCAATGATGTTGCCAATAACACCGGTAATAATGATAACCGACACGCTAATGGTCACAATGCCGCCGAGCTCTTCCGACACACCCATACCGATGGCGGTGGTGATGGACTTGGGTAGCAGAGTGACGTAATATTCATGTCCCAGTCCGAACAGCAGACACAGGCCAAAAACCGAACCGACGCTGGCCAGCACACCGGCGATGATGCCGATTAAGATGGCCTTGACGTTGCGCACGAGCAGGGAAAGCTGCTCGTAGAGCGGGATGGCCAGACAGACGGTTGCAGGTGTGAGCAGATAGCTCAGGTACTGCGCTCCGGCGTTATAGCTCTTGTAATCGATGTGCAGCAGGAGCAGAACGCCGATGGTCACAATAATGGAAATCAGAAGGGGGTTACAGATGGGGGACTGGGTCTTTTTCTTGATAAACAGTCCCAGTTCATAGCTTAAAATACTGACCATGACCCCGAAAAAGGTCGCATTTGATAGGATATCGTGCATTATTTAGGCTTCCTTTCGCGGCGGATGACAGCCTGGGTCACCAGACCGGAGACTGCCATAACAAAGATGGTCGTGACGACCGTAATGACCGAAACCGGCAGCAGAACGGCCTGCAAGGACGGCCAGCTGTCGAGCAGACCGACCGCAGCCGGGACGAACAGCACCGGCATGATCTCAATGAGGAACTTTCCTGCGTCCTGTACGGCTTCCAGCGGCAGAATGCCGGTGATGAGCAGCACGAGCATGAGCAAAAGTCCGTAAATACTGACCGGGATGGGAAGGGGCAGCAGTCCCTTGAGCACCTCGCCGGCAAAGGTGATGGCAAGAATGATGCCGAATTGTCGGATCAGTTTCATATCGTTCTCCTTTCCGCCTGCCAGCGCGCGATTTCGGTGTCAATAATATCGTAATGCCGTGTGATCGCTGCACAGCCCGCGTCCACGCGCCGCTGTTCCAGATATTCAATCATGCGGCGATGGGTGTCGAGCGTCTGGTGCAGAAGATCCTGCGCACCGCGCGTCAGAAATTGCGTAATCAGGTGACCAATGACATCGGACAGGGCATCGGACACAATGCGCATGAGCGGGTCACCGCCAAGGTCGATGATCGCGTCGTGGAAGGCTTCGTCCTTTTCCGCGCTGCGCGTGCGCTCCAGCTCTTCCTGAATGCGCCACAGACCCTGTACCTGTTCGGGGGTGCTGGTCTGGATGGCAATACGGTAGGATTGCAGCTCGATGGCGCGGCGCATGCGATTGATGGACTGGTAATCAATTTCCCCCAAAAGCAGCATAAAATGCAGCGATTGCGCTAAATATTGTCCCATGTGGTTGGACAGATAGTTGCCCGAACCCTGTCTGCTCTCCAGCACACCCATGCTCTCAAGCAGACGCAGACCGTCGCGTACCGTGCCCCGGCTGACGCCGAGATCCTGAGACAGTGCGCGCTCGGTGGGCAGGCGATCGCCCGGACGCAGCTGTCCCTGTTCGATCAGCCATCGGACGTAGGTACATACGTCCTGATAGCGGTCTTCCTCCATGCAGTGTTCCTCCTTTGTCTGTGATGTGCGCGGCGGTTGTATCGATTAGATTGGTTTAACCAATTTCTGTTCTGTTTCATTATACCCCTGTTTTCGAACGCGTCAAGAAAAAATGTCGCGGAAACAGGTGAAAACAGAAGATTTTGTGAAAATTGTAAGAGGGTTTTATAAAAAAACACGCCCGGAGAACGATCCGGACGTGTTTTTTTTGTGTGCGAAATACGGAAAATTGATTAAACAGCGTGTACAGGCAGGCGCAGACGGCCCACAATGGCACCTGCGACCGGCAGGAAAAATTGCAGGTCAGGGCCGTACAGAGTCAGGGCGATGACCGTGCCGATGCCCAGTGTGCCGCCCAGTGCAAAGCCGACGACGATACACAGACCGTCGCACCGCATACGCGCCCAGCGCAGCTGCAAGCCATGTACTTTTTGGTGCAGGATGACCGGGATGAGGTCGTTTGCACACGCGCCGGCATCCGAGCGCACCGAGATACCGACCCCCGATCGAGACGATCAGACAGCCCAGGATAATGAGCAGAACGGTGAGTGCGAGCGGGCGATGAACGGGCAGAATCCGACCGAAAAGGAAGGCGTAAAAGTCCACGATCGGCCCCAGACAAAACATATAGAAGATGGTACCAATGTGGATGTGTTCGCGGGCACAGAGGAAGATTGCAGCCAGACAGATGAGCATAATGAGTGTGCTCAATTGACCGTAACTCAGGCCGGACTGCCGGGAAATACCCTGCACCAGAATCATGAACGGGTCGGCACCGACACCCAGCGCGACGAACAGCTGACTGCCGCACTCGGTGACACATACGCCCAGAAGCAGCATGAGAAGACGGCGAACCACAAGCGGAAGGCGTGACATAGCGAGACTCTTTTTTCAATCAATCAATAAAAATGGGATACAGCCAAGAACAGTATAGCAAAAAGAATGCGCGGGGTAAAAGGGGAAAAATTCGCACAAATGATGCAAAAACAACGGCGAATGCTGTTTTATGGAACCTTAAGGATTTGAGCACAATATTATCGGAAACAAGACGATATTTTGCGAAATTTGTGCAATATACAAACTTTGTATCGGAAAACGACCCTGTGCAGGATGCCATCTATCTGCAAACATTTTGAGATTTTGGATAAAAGCCGAAAAACAGTGCACAAAGCGGACTCGAAAGTTTGAGATACAGATTGGGCACAATTCCGAGGACAAAAATATACAATTTTTTGCGACATTGACAAGAATTTTCTGTGCGATATACTGAGAATCAACATCATGCCAGAACCAGCAGACGGCCGATTCCGGGGGACAACGCAGGACGGAAGACCGAATGCAGAGAAGGAGGAGACGGCACAAAAGCCATCGCAATTTGAAGGAGGAGATTGTATGAGCATCAAGCATAAGAGAGTCCTTGTGGGCGCGGTCGCCGCAGTGATGACCCTGTCTGCCGTTCCCATGGCCGGCGCTGCGCGTCTGAATGAATTGCAGTACGCACCGGACAAGGGCATTACCGACACCATCAATTATGTCGATCAGCTGGACAGCTTAAAGCGCGTCCTGTTTATCGGCGCACATCCGGACGATGAGACCAACTCGCTGTTGGTTTACCTCAACCGTCAGGAAGGTGCGGACACCATCTATACGACCATCAACTGGGGCGAGGGCGGCGACAACTCGATCGGCAACGAGCTGTATGGCGCACTCGGCGTTCTGCGTTCGCAGGAACTGAACTCGGCGCGTATGTTCGATCTGGCTGAGCAGATGTACGGCGGCGCAGTCGATTTCGGCTACTCGGTTTCGCTCAAGGAGTCGCTGCTGGGTGACCCGGAAACCGGCGCAGACGGTATTTACAGCATCGATGTGCTGGGCTACAACCTGGCTAAGATCATCCGTACCACCCGTCCCCAGGTCATTTTCTCCAACCACAAGGCACCCAACACCGACCACGGTCAGCACCGTGCAGTGGGCTGGCTGATTGAGTATGCAATGGATCTGGCAGCCGACGAGAGCTACACGATCTATGACGAGGACGGCAAGCCGCTGTCTGCATGGCAGGTGCAGAAGTTCTTCTCGACCACGCCGGGCGACAGTGTTGTCGACAGTTATGAGGGAGAATTCACCGCTGTCGGCGCAAAGTCCAGCAAGAACCCGACCGTCTCCGACCTTGTCCTCGATCTCGGTACATACGACTCGGTTCTGGGCATGAGCTATGACGAGTGGGGCATCCTCGGACGCAATATGCACAAGTGCCAGAAGATGATCGGTACCCCGGTTAAGGGGGAATCCGAGCGTGAGTACATCCTCAAAAAGGCTGCACCCGGTGTGGACGTCACCAAGAACGATTTCAGCACCACGGTCTTTGGCGGACTGGATGTTGTCGATCTGCGCGACTGGAACCCGATCGGCACCGGTTCGATGAACAACCGTGAGGACATGGCAAAGGCTGCGGAGAGCGGCAAGAGCTATGCAAAGCCGGTGACCGGCGATGCACTGGAAACTCTGGTCACCAATCTGGAGCAGTTCCAGGACGGCTTCAGCCAGAAGGACGTGACCGAGAATGCCAAGTTGCTGACCGATGCGCTCAAGGCACTCGATCAGATCGAGGCCAAGATTCTCGCCGATGATGCGGACAATCTGGAATATGCTCGCCGCATCCGCGACCATATCACCAAGGTTTTGCAGGAAATCTATGCGATTGATGTAGATATCAGCGTAGACGATACCGACGTACATCCGGGTCAGACCGTGACCGTCACCGCAACCGCATGGGCACGCAATGATGCAGACGGCGAGGTTACCCTGCCAAGCTCGGCTTCGGAATTCCTGGTGCTGCCCTCTGGCTGGCAGATCGTGAGCAGCCAGCCGGCTAAGAACGTTCAGTCCAACGGACGGAACGCTGGCAAGCAGTTTGTATGTCAGGTCAAGGTTCCCGAGAGCTATAAGACTTACACCGGCCCGTACAATGCACCGTACAACGAGCCGTACACCAACGACGCGTATCCGAACGGCGGCGTTAAGGAGGGTGCAACCCCGAATACGCCCAAGGCAGCTGGTGTAGAAGGCCATCAGGACCCGGCACAGATGACCGCTGCAATGGTAGAGAATCAGAACGCGTATGAAGATCTGGTCTTTGGTGTCACCACCAACCCGACCGATCCCTATTCGCATGCACCCATTCAGGCTGAGATGGACGTCAAGACCGGCGGCGTGACCTACACCATCGAGAACGAACCCGAAATGCGCGTCGTACCCAAGCTGTCGCTGCTGGTTGGCAACGAGTCGTCCATGATCAAGTATGTGGGCGAGGACATCCACAGTACGATTGAGGTCACCATCCGCAACAACCTCAAGGGCGCAACCGGTGACATTCAGGTAACCGCAGTTCCCGAAGATACCACCTCGGGCATTCAGGTTTCCACCAAGACGGTATCCATCGCAGCCGAGGATCAGACCATCACGGTAACTCTGGATGTGACCATCCCCAAGACCTATAAGGACAAGAGCACTGCACTGGTTGTCACCGCGACGCTGCCGAACGGCGAGTCCTTCTCTGAGGGCTATGAAGTCATCGATTACGACCATATCAATACGCAGAACTACTATAAGAAGGCTGTACAGAACGTGACGGTAGCTGAGTATCAGCTGCCCACCGACGATATCAAGATCGGTTTCCTCAAGGGCGGCAGCGACGACTTCGTCTATGACTATATCAAGGGTATGTACTCCTCTGCGGACAAGGCAGCAGCTAACCTCAAGGAGCTGAGCACCTCGGATATCGCAAAATCGGGTGCAGAACTTGCAAAGCAGTTCGATACCATCATCATCGGCAAGACCGCACTGGCCGACCAGAGCCCGATCAGCAGCGCACTGCGCAGCTCGATGCAGAATCTGATCGATTACGCAAACGCGGGCGGTAACTTGGTACTGCATTATCAGAACTGGAAGCAGTCGGACGGCACCATGCCGCTGGCACCCGTACCCTTCACCCTAGGTAATTCCAACATCAACAAGGAAGACTGCGACGTTTATGTAAGCGACGCCGCGGCAGCAACCCCGTTCTACACCGGTATCAACAAGATCGACCTGCAGCGCGAGGGTGAACTGTCCAAGGCATCCATCTGGGATGGCTGGACCCAGCAGCGCTGTGAGTGGACGCCGGGCACCGCAGCAGCCGGTCAGGTTGAGGCGATGGAAGCACTGGGCTACACCGTACTGTTTGAAGGTCAGGACCCCGAAGGTCAGATGAGACCGGCCATCCTGTACAAGGAAATGGAGAACGGCGGACACTATACCTATAGTGCAGTTGTTTGGGATCGTCAGCTGCAGGCGCTCAATCCGGGCGCGTACAAGCTGTACGCAAACCTCATCTCCATGGGCACTGAGGGCACAGGCAACGTAACCATCAAATAAAAATCCCTCGAAAAGACGACAAGGTCATGCCAAACGGCATGACCTTGTTGCGTTTATGCAATGTTATCAGGGTTCTTCCAGACCCCAGTAGGCGATTGCCTGATCGTAACAGGCCTTCATCTGTTCGTCGATGTATCGCTGGGTATCCAGTGCGCGTTCTGCGATATCTGCCGGGAATCTGGTGCGAACTTCCGGGGCGTACAGGCTGCCGTCATCCGGTTCCCAGTATTCGGTCAGTGTGCAGCTGCCATCCGGCTGAACGTGGAAGGTAAGAGCGGTCGGGATGTGACTGCCGCTTTGCTCGTGGAACCAATCGCCGTCGCGTGCTAGTTCCAGATACAGCACCATGAGATATTTCGTGACCACGGCTGACCCGTCAGAATTTTCCTGATATACCGTTGCAAGTGGGGCGTGATTTTCGGTACACAGCAGATCTTCGGTCGAGTGGGCGTTGTAGTGGGTTAGGATTGCGTCAGATATGACTTCATCCGATGGCAGTGGTACAGTCGATTTGGGCTGGGCGGGATCGGTCAGAAAACAGACAGCCAGAATTGCGATAATGGAGATGGTCACGACTGCAAGGGAGTGCGGGAGCTTTTTGCCTTGCAGCAGGGCACGGATGCGGGATTTGACCCCGATTTCCCCGAACGCCAGCGGACAGAACAACCGTCCGGCGTGGGGCAGGCTGCATGCCAGCAGCGCTTCGGCGTAGGCTTTGCGCTCGGTAGGGGAGAAGTCGCGGGTTGCGCGTGCGTCGCAGGCAAGTTCCATGTCCCGACAGAACAGGATGTAGGCCACCCAGACGAGCGGGTGGAACCAGTAGAGCGCGAGCAGGACAAAACCGATGGCTTTCCAGATGGGGTCGCGGCGCACTAGGTGAGCATGCTCATGCGCGATGACCGACGCTGCGGTCTGGGAATCGAGCGAGGACGGGAGATAGATGCGCGGATGCGCAAGACCGAGCAGGAAAGGCGAGGCGATGTGATCGCAGACCCATACGTTATCCCCCACCGGAACAGCCTCGGCCAGACGGTGACGCAGGCACAGCAAGCTGATGAGGGCATAGAGCGCAAAGAGTGCAATGCCGATCACCCAGATGAGAGCGGCGAGTGCGAGCAGGATTTGCAGCGGATTTGCGCTTGCGGCTGGGTCAGGGGAGAACGAGGCCGAGAGCATCGGATTGACCGCTTGGTTGAGCGTGCTCAGACCGGTATCAATGGCGGGTGAAGACGCATACATGATATCGGTGGGGATGGTCTGGGCGGACGGAACCAGACTGAACGGCGTGGGCAGGGAGAACGGCAGGGCAAGGCGTAGTCCGACCAGTCCCCACAGGATGCAGATGAGGTCTTTGGAGCGGAAATTGCGCAGGCACCAGCGCAGACAGAGGACGGGAAGAATCAGCCATCCGGCGGTGATGCTGCGGTTGACGAAGGACAAAAACAACTCGGTCATGTCACTCACTCCTTTTCACAGGCATCGATCATGCGGCGAATCTCGGAGATTTCCTCCGGGGACAGGCGCTTGCGGGTGGTGAATGCGGCAAGAAATGCGGGAAGCGAGCCGTCGAAGCTCTGCTCGACGAACTGTTCGCTTTGCCGTGCGTAAAATTCTGTGCGCGAGAGCAGCGGCGTGACCACGCTGTCCTGTGTCTGGAACAGTCCGCGCTCGCACAGACGCTTGAGCACGGTGTAGGTCGTGGTGCGCTTCCAGCTCAGTTCCTGCGCACACAGTTTGACCAGTTCGCTCGTCGTGATGGGCGCGTGCAGCCAGATGAGGTCGGCAAAGCGCGACTCGACAGCACCGAGTTTAAAGTCCTGCATACGGTCACCTTCCTTTCTGTCTATATCTTGTAGACAATTATAGTCTACACGCAGTAGACAGAAATGTCAACGGCAGACAAGTACAAAAAAGAGAGGCACAGCGGACAAGAGCCACTGTGCCTCCCGGGTTAGGAAAGACGGTTTGGTCTCAAAATGGGCTTAATAGTTCTCTTCGTGTACTTCGAAGAAGCTCTGCGGATGGTCACAGGTCGGGCAGACCTCAGGAGCCGCCGTACCGACTACGATGTGACCGCAGTTGCGGCACTCCCATACCTTGACTTCGCTCTTCTTAAAGACCTGAGCGGTCTCTACATTGCGCAGCAGGGCACGGTAACGCTCTTCGTGATGTTTCTCAATGGCTGCAACCAGACGGAACTTGCGAGCCAGATCGTGGAAGCCTTCCTCCTCGGCGGTCTTTGCGAAGCCGTCGTACATGTCGGTCCACTCGTAGTTCTCGCCCTCGGCAGCGTGCAGCAGGTTTTCTGCGGTGTCACCCAGGCCGTACAGCTCCTTGTACCACAGCTTTGCGTGCTCCTTCTCGTTCTCGGCGGTCTTGAGGAAGAGGGCAGCGATCTGCTCATAGCCTTCCTTCTTGGCAATCGAAGCGAAGTAGGTGTACTTGTTGCGTGCACCGGACTCGCCGGCGAATGCAGCTTCCAGATTCTTCTCGGTCTGGGTGCCAGCGTACTTGGATGCGCTGGGCGCTTCCTCGATCGGCTCAAATGCCGAAGCCGGCTGCTTGCAGATCGGGCAGGTGAAATCAGCGGGCAGAGACTCGCCCTCGTAGATGTAACCGCAAACTTTGCACTTCCACTTTTTCATAATATGTTCTCCTCTCACATGTAACGTGTTGCTTCTGTCGGTGTAGGTTGTGTGCAGCATCTTTTCGGCCATTTCGCTGAGCGGTTGACCGTAGAACTGCTCGTATACCAGTTTGATATCGGGGTTTTCGTGACTCTTGCGCACGGTCAGCGAAGCGTCGCGTGCGTACAGGCCGGAGATACGGCTCTGACGAATCTGGTCGGCATCCTTCAGCAGGTCTTTGGGCTGACCGCCGCCGCCAATGCAGCCGCCGGGGCAGGCCATGACTTCGATGAAGTGGTACTGCTTGCCGCCGTTTTTCATGCGCTCGATCAGTGTGCGGGCATTGGCCGTACCGTAGACTACTGCGACGTTGAGTTCATATTCACCAACGTGCAGGGTAGCCTCACGGATGCCGTTGTAGCCGCGCACGGGCTGTAAATCATAGAGCGCCTCGGGTGCGGGGGTGCCGGTGAGGTACTCATAGGCGGTACGCAGCGCAGCTTCCATGACACCGCCGGTGTTGCCGAAGATAACGCCTGCGCCGGACGCACGTCCCATGATATCATCATAGGATGCATCGGGCAGACTGTGAAAATCAATGCCGGCTTCCTTGGCCCAGCGCGCCAGCTCGCGGGTGGTGATGACCAAATCCATGTCCCGCATACCGGGAATGCCATGGTAATCGGCCGATGCACACATTTCCTCGCGCTCGATCTCGAACTTCTTGGCTGTGCACGGTGTCAGCGCGACGTTCACGATCTTGCGGGGATCGAGGTTTTTCTGTTTTGCGAAATAGGTCTTGATGGTCGGGCCCTGCATGCCGATGGGGCTTTTTGCAGTGGACAGGTTGGGCAGCAGTTCAGGATAATAGAGCTCTGCAAACTTGATCCAGCCCGGGCAGCAGCTGGTGAACTGGGGCAGGGGAGCGTTGCCGGACGTAACGCGCTCGATCAGCTCGCTGGCCTCCTCGACGATGGTCAGATCGGCAGCGAAGTTGGTGTCGAGTACATAGTCGGCGCCCAGTGCCCGCAGCAGCGCGACCATTTTTCCTTCTACGAAGGTACCCGGTTCCAGACCGAAGGCCTCGCCCAGTGCCACACGCACCGAAGGCGAAGTGCTTACGATCACGATTTTGTCCGGGTCTGCGATAGCCTCCTGTACGGCGTAGTGCGCATCGCGTTCCATGATGCTGTCGGGCGGACAGACATTGGCACACTGGCCGCAGTGAATACAGATGGCCTGATCACCGGTTTCGGTCAGCGTGTAGGTGCCGTGGACGCCCATGCGCTCGGTGCACACTTGCTTGCACATGCCGCATCGGATGCATTTCTCCTCCACACGGAGAATGCTGGGGTTGTCCGGTTCGATGGGAACGCGGACGGATAAGGGCAGGTGTTTGGACATATTTTCCTCTCTTCTCGGCTTATTTGCGGAGGGTACGATACTGGCAAAATCGGTACACGGAAAGAGATTTTGCCGGACGGAACGATCGTACAGACCGCACACACAACGGAAAGTCAAGTGATGTTAGGAATGATTTCTGATGTCATTATACAAGCGAAGGAAACGAAAGTCAAGAATAAATATCATTTACAAAAGAGAAAAAATCCGGCGGGAAATTTGGGCAATTTTACCATGCGGATTTTGGGCACAAAAAAACCGCTCTTTCCGAAGAAAGAGCGGTCAAACTTTGGAGCTAGTAGTCGGACTCGAACCGACGACCTGCGCATTACGAATGCGCTGCTCTACCAACTGAGCCATACTAGCAGCTGTTTTGTGAAGTTGCACAAGGACGGTGGACTATCCGGCACAACAATGATATTTTAGCACAAGGGAAAAGGTTCGTCAAGCAATATTGCGTAAAAAACCAAAAAATTTCGAAGAATCGCTTGACAATTTAAGAAAGTCAGATATAATAAGGAAGTATCCTTGCTCACGACATGTATGATCGTGGGCCAAAGTCCAAAAGGAGGTGCAAAAACATGGCAAAGGTAACTGGCAAGTACGAGACTCTTTTCATTGTCAACCCCACCCTCGGTGAGGAGGAGATTTCTGCTCTGGTGCAGAAGTTCCAGTCTCTCGTAGAGGCGAACGGTACCGTAGACAAGGTTGAAGATTGGGGCAAGCGCCGTATGGCTTACGCAATCGACGACCTGCATGAGGGCTACTACACCCTGATTCAGTTTACGTCCGCTCCGTCTTTCCCGGCTGAGCTCGACCGTATCTACAAGATTACGGACGGCGTGATGCGTTCCATCATCGTAGCCCTGGACTAAGGCGGGTGAGAAATCGTGCTGAATAAAGCGATCCTCATGGGCCGCTTAGTGCGAGATCCTGAACTGCGCCATACTGCTTCCAACACCGCTGTTGCGTCTTTTACCCTCGCGATTGATCGCGACCGTAAGGGTCCGAACGGTGAGCGCCAGACCGATTTCATCGACTGTGTCGCATGGGGTCGTCAGGCTGAGTTTGTTAAGCAGTGGTTCACCAAGGGTATGCTCGCGATTGTAGTCGGCCGCATCCAGTCGCGGAACTGGGAAGACAGGAACGGAAATAAGCGTGTTTCCATCGAGATCAATGCTGATGAAATTTCGTTTGGTGAGACCAAGAAGTCTCGCGATACGAACGGCGGTTACGCCGGCGGCTATGACTCTGGCTCGCAGATCCGTCCCGAGGGATTCGATATGGGCTCTCAGATGGCTCCCGCGCCGAGCTTCGACCTTTCGGTCGGTGATTCGGACTTTGCGGAGCTGGATGATGATTCCGATGTTCCCTTTTGATTTTTGAAAAAAGGAGGTACCTGACAATGGAAGAGACCAAGAAGGAATTTACTCCCCGTCCGGAGCGCGCACAGCGCGGTGGACGTCGCCGCAGAAAGGTTTGCTCCTTCTGCGTAGATAAGGTAGAGGCCATCGACTATAAGGACGTAGCTAAGCTGCGCCGTTACATGTCTGAGCGCGGCAAGATCCTGCCCCGCCGTATGACCGGCACCTGTGCAAAGCATCAGCGTCAGCTGACCGAGGCTATCAAGCGTGCACGTCACGTAGCCCTGCTGCCCTACACTGCGGAGTAATTTTTACAAAGCAAGCTATAAAGCCTGTCCGAATGGACAGGCTTTTTTGCGTTGTGAGGGATTTGTTTAATTTAAGAAAAAGAAAACCGTTCCTTTATAAAAGGAACGGTTTTTTGTGGGTTTTATTTGGTTGATTCCCAGGTCGGACACTGGGAATCAAGAGGGGATTCCGCGTCCTGCGGGACGCGGCTCAGGGCTCTGCCCTGAGAACCCGCAAACCTTTGAAAAGGTTTGATCCAAACTTCAGCAGGGGTGTGGCGACCTTACGAAGCGAAATCGATGCGCAGGGCAGCGCCGTGATCTGCGACAGCGTGGCGGACGAGGTCTACGAGAGTTTCCTCTTCCATCTGTTCGGGTGCGAGGGTGATGCCGAGAGCCGGACGACCAGCCAGATAGGTGCAGTCGAGCACGATATCAGCGGGGCATTCGTTCTCGATCAGGCCGGAGAAGATGAGCTCGCCGGGAACCGAGCCGTCGAAACCGGCGAAACGCAGACGGAATGCACCGGTACGGGGCAGTGCGCACAGCATTTCAGCAGAGGGAACGTCGCCCGGTTCTGCGAACAGAGCGGTCTCGTTGCCGCGCTTGAGGATGCGGGTCTCGGGGGAGAGTGCACGCAGAGTGCCCAGGCTGTTAGCGGTATGGCTCTGTGCGAGCATGGCAATGTGCTTGCCGGCGAGCAGCTGGGTCATAATTTCAATCAAAACAAGACGCATATCCTGATGCTGCGTCTCAGGTGCAACCAGGAAGTATTGGTCGCGCTCGGCATGCTTGAGCATATTCCAGCCCTCGCCGAGCATGGCGGGAGAAAAATTATGGTTCATGGAATGTTCAGTCCTTTCACGAAGTAGGCCGATTCCCGAAAAATCGGGAGAGCCGGCGACCGGTTTTTTTATTTTGTTATGCTATTTTACGCTGATTCAGCAGAATAGGCAACATTTAACACGCAATTTTGTTAAATATGCGCATGGAATTTCTCTTGGTTGAGATTTTTACACAAATATTTATAAGCAAATTGTTTAAAATGTTTATACGAATTATTCTGATTTTGTGCATTTTAGTATTTTGTTTTGTATATAGTGCTAAAAGTCGGGAATAAAAGTAGTGGAGATTCTCTATATTTAGGTAAAAAAATCCGCCCTCCATGCAGGAAGGCGGAGCGGGAAAATTCATTTTGCAAGGTTTTCCTCGAGGAATGCACTGTGTGCAAGCGGGTTGCCGCTGAGGATGGAGCAGGGACGGTCGAGCGTAATGGGCGAGCCGTCGAGCTGGGTAATCCGTCCGCCGGCCTCGGTCAGAATGATTGCACCGCCGGCGAAGTCCCAGGGCTGTAAAATGCACTCGAAACCGAGTTCGACGCGTCCGCAGGCGATGTCGGTCAGGTCGAGTGCGGCCGAGCCGAAGCGCCGCAGATCCTGCATGCGCTCCATGAGTCGACCGGCGATGGTCATAGTGCGTTCGCGCAGGGAACGGTGATACGGCGAGGTGCCGATACAGAACACGCCTTCAGACAGGGTGCGCTTGGAAACGTGGATGGGGGTTCCGTTGAGGAATGCGCCCTTGCCCAGTTCAGCGTAGAACATTTCATCGCGATAGGGGTTGTACACAGCACCGAGAATGAGCACGCCGTCGCGCGCCAGTGCGACCGAGACAGCCGAGTGTTTCATGCCGCGTACAAAGTTTGCCGTGCAGTCGATGGGATCGACGATAAAGGCCAGACCGTGCAGTGCATCATCGTGCACCTTGTCCTCTTCGCCGACGAAGTGGGCGTCGGGGACGATGGACAGCAGCTTTTCACGTAAGAAGGACTGGACTTTGACGTCGTAAGTGGTGACAAAGTTGCCGATGCCCTCTTTGGAGGATACCTGTACGTCGTGGGCGCTGAGAATGATCTGTCCGGCCTCACGGACGGCATCCAGAATGGGATGTAACATGGTATGCGCGTCCTTTCTTACTGGAAGCGATTGTTTTTGCGGTTATAGGTATAACCGAGGGGAGCCAGACGGCCGCACAGGTCGCCGGCTTCAATGCCGAGCGAGCTGCACAGATCGTCGAGATCGGCGTAGTCATCGCGCAGTTTGGTGTTAATGTAGCTGAGCAGAATAATGGGGTCATTGGGTAACATGCGTAGATGATTCTTCCTTTCCAAGATCGGCTTCGGGTTCCTTTTGCTCGTCGAGATGCAGAGCACGGCGCATAAAGTGAGGCAGCAGACTGCCGTGGGTGTCGTGCTTGTTTTGGTCGAGCTGGGGGACGTAGAGGAATTTGCGGATCGCAAAAAGCAGGGAAACCGAAACGATTGTGATGAGATTTTCGAC
>OLRK01000774.1_pt1 | contig 32785 bp, 31 predicted proteins | sample 1672911 | NCBI WGS metagenome assembly OLRK01 (sample SAMEA3136736, study PRJEB25190) | human gut metagenome | biome: human gut; feature: human-associated habitat; material: faeces | place: Austria | collected 2013 | reverse complement strand
CCCGCCGCAGGCGGAGAAGCTCGCGAGCGAGCTTCTTTTTTACTTTCAGGAGGATCTATGGATTGGTACGTTATCGATAAAAAATACATCAATTACCTGACGCAGTTTGATTCCCGTGTCGGATATGTAGAATATGGGGAACGTTTGAAACTCCATGTGGGAATTCTTCTTACTATCGGAGATTTCCACTACTATGTCCCTATTTCCTCCGCAAAACCAAAACACCAGAAGATGTCCAACAGTCTGGACTTCCACAAGCTCCAAGACGAATCCACAGGATATCTTTATGCTGTATTAAATATCAACAACATGATCCCTGTTCCTAATAACTGTCTTACACAGTTAAAATATAATCAAGTAGAAAGTTTCCGTTCCTTCCGTAGTGAAAAAGAAAAAACGGACTATATCTACCTGCTTCAGAAAGAAAAATCCATGATTGATAATGCACAGGACACTCTCCACAATAAAGCCATGAAATTATATCAAAAATGCATTGCCAAACCGGATTCTTCCCTTGCTGCCAGATGCTGTGATTTCAAAACGCTGGAAGAAAAATGCAGTTCTTATTCCAATACATAACTACAGCTACACTGATTCAAGCCTATAATCCCCTGTTCAACTGTTTGGATAGCTACAATGCTCCATGATTTTCCACCATACAATTTCTGTTACTCTATCAACTTTTCATAGATTTTCTTGGCATCGTAGTCTGGATTAAACGTTTTTGCCACAAGAAAGAAAAATCACAGCCAATCAGGGCTTTCTAACTGATCATGGTCTTTTTTCAAATTTCAAATTACCAGCATTACTTTTTATAGTTCTTCTCAATTTCCAACAAAATATTTGATTTTCCATAATCATTTACATATACCATAATCGTATCGCCAGACCTCAAATTCGGCTTTTCCCATATAAAACCGCTTTTATGATGATATTTTTTTCCATTGTAACTATATGTATACTGAATACGATAGGGCGATTGGGTTCCATAATGAGTATATCCTTGTAAATACACGTTTTCCACAACACCTTTCACCTTCGTGCCGCTTATAAGTAATTCAGAAGATAACTTACTTTTTCTGGCACTTATTACTCCTAAGATAATACCTGTTATAATCACAAGCAAGCCTATTATCAAAAAAGAAATTCCCAACAAAACTGGATCCTGGATAAGTGAAGTTGCCTTAGGCTGCTCTACACCAATCAAGCACAAAATACCTGTGCATACAAACGCAGCTCCAAGCAGCAAACATATTATTTTCAACAATTCTTCCATATATTTTGGTCTTTTCATACTTATAATAATTTCCCTTTCCATGCTGCAATCTGCAAAAACAGATTTTCCATAAGCTGTTTTATCCACAGGCTGATTCAAATATATCAAACTTCATTTTCATTTTTTTCGTTTTTTCTTACTGCTGCTTTTCCAGGTATTCCGTCGGCACATGCTTGGTCAGCCACACGCCGTTTTCTGACCTCCAGAACTTAACCCCGTCTCCGGCCATTGCTCCGGCTGCCACACGGTACACGACCGGCTCCCCATGGCGCTTTCCTACTTTAATGGCTGTTTCCTGATCACCTGAAAAATGGACATACAGCCGATTCTTTGGAATCAGCCCTGTCTGTTCAATGGACTCCACATATTTGCGCCCAGTACCATGAAACAGGTACTCTGGCGGCTTTACCTCTTCCAACTCCACATCCACCTGAATCGAATGTCCCTGATTTGCCCTGATACGGGTATGATCCTCGTTAAATGTGTATCGCTGCTTCTCATCCGTGCGGACAATTTCCTCCACAATTCCCATATCGATCGGCCTGGTTCGTCCGATGCCGGCAAGCAGCTCATCTACATTGGCCCAGCCGTGTTCGTCCAGGCTGATTCCGATGGTTTCCGGCTTGTGCCGCAAAATCAGGCTAATGAATTTACTTAAATCTCTATACCTTTCCAATATATACCAACTCCTTCTGTATTAAAAAGCCCCCCGCGAGCTTCTCCGCCTGCTGCGGGTCGCTTCTGCGACAAAATTTTCTTCCAACCCATGGCGATCCTCGCGGAGCGTTTTTGTTTCATAGGACGTAATTACCACTACTCCACCGCAAATGTTACCGGAGTGATCGCATATTTTTCTTTTTCTCCGCCAACGCCACAGGCAAGCGCCTCAATGCTTCCAATATTTTCCTTCTCTATCCGGTAGATAAGCTGCAGGTTGTCTCCATCGGATTTTGCACTGGCAGGCCCTGAATAAGTGCCTGGATCGTCCCATCCTTTTCTTTTTAAAAGAACAACGTTATTCTTATAAAATGGCATTCTCTCTTCGTCATTACCTTCTAAGCATAAGAGCAGGGCGTTGGAATAGATCTTTGCCTCAGTAAGGGCAGCCCGTTCCCCGTTCATTCCCGTCAATTCCAGATTCATTGGGATTTCTATCGGTTTTTCTGATTCTTTCACCTGATAGCGTAGATCATAGCCAAAACCATTGCACTGCGCATGAATCAGAATTTCCGATACCTGTCCCCCAACATTCCAGTATTCAAATTGGATCTCCGGCTCTCCCTCTCTTCCTCCCCATCCGATTCCATAGGGTCGGACATCTAACAAAGTTCCAGTTTTATCCAAAAATTCTGCTTCTATCATCAACTGATTCTTTTCCTCATCGGGCATATAAGTTGGAAGCTGTACCGTTCCGGTACCTCCTTCCCGCATAACAAAATGCAGTCTTATGTATTCTCCCAGGTATTCTTCTCCTGTTACATCCAGATAATTATCTAAAGGAATCCGTTCTGGCTGATCGGAAGATTCTGGTTCTGTCTCTTCCTTTTTTTCTGGGAAAGCACTTTCTGTCACCGTTTCTGAGATACCGGTTTCTGTCAAAGCGTTTGGATATTCTTCTGTTGTTTTATTTCCTGTGAAGGTACAGGCAGCAAGCAAAACAACACATCCTGCCAAAATTACGGCTGCGACTGCCGAATATTTTTTTCTGGACGCCAGAGTTTGAATTCTCTCTTTCATAGTCTTCTCTCCTCTCTCAATGGTTGCTCCAAGGTAAAGTAAACGACTTGATAACAGATTTGGCAGATACTTCAAATTGAACAATTTGTGGATTCTTTAATATCCATAGGTCATCAGTTTCCATTGTCCGCATTCAGAACGAGCTAACCACCATTGCCAATCGGTATATTCTTCATCTGGGTTGAATCCGCTGCCACCATTCAGCGGAGAATGGAAGTTACTCTTAAACATAATACATTGTGTAAAAGTTTACTCTGCTTCAAAAAGTGCAAAGCCATTGTCATATTTTACATACAATTTTTGCGGTTCTGACGGCTCCCAGTAAATCTCCTGTCCGATGTTTAAATGAGTGCCGGCGAAATCCTCGGAAGGCCATTCCAGATTGTTGACAGAGACTACCTGCCCTAAAAGCTCCCAGCTGTCCTCTTTTGGAAGGTCGAAACCAGTGGCATTGTACAGGGAACCATCATAAAAAACGGAAATTCGCTGTACCTCTTCAGAAGCGTAGCCGGTGGGGGTAAGGGTGCTGGATTCCAATGCTGTTTTGGCAGAGTTCTGACATCCGGACAGAATGAAACAGGAAAGTCCAAACATTACAAAAATCTTTTTTATCACAATCATACCGCCTTTCATTTTGTGTTGGATGCCTTTACCAAAGGGAAAACTGGACAAAAATTTACTACACTTTATCTATTCGTATTGTATCATAACCATTCTCCAGATACTTTTATTTTTTCTTACAAAACAATAAAATCAAACAAATTTACAGTTTTTTCTTTCTTGCCATAGATTTTCTCAACATCATAATCCGGAGCAAACCATTCTGCCATAAGAAAGAAAAAAACCACAGCCAGTCAGGGGTTACCGACTGTCCATGGTCTTTTCCGGTTTGTTATGACATATGTGTTTTCGCTCTTTGTTTCCGATTGAAATGGGAATTAACAAATTGCCTTTCCCATCTTACGCCTCGTCAATCGCCTTTCCAATATCGTGACGCATATATTTATTATCAAACTGCACCCACTCCGTTGCCTGGTACGCATTGGCGCGGGCTTCTTTTAAGGTTGCGCCGGTTGCCGTAACCCCCAGCACTCTTCCGCCGTTGGTAACAACGCGGCCTTCGCTGTCAAATTTGCTTCCGGCGTGGAATACATAGTATCCGTCCGAAGACTGAAAACGCTCCAGTCCGGTAATCGGAAAGCCCTTCTCGTAATGCTCTGGATAGCCATCTGATGCCAGAACCACGCAGACCGCAGCATTATCCTCAAATTCCAGATCAATCTGATCCAGAGTGCCGTCAATGCAGGCGTCAAACAAATCCACCAGATCATTTTTCATTCTTGGCAGAACCACCTGTGTTTCCGGATCTCCAAAACGGGCATTATACTCCAGCACCTTGGGACCATCTTCTGTCAGCATCAGGCCAAAGAAAATAATCCCCTTAAATTCCCTTCCCTCTGCCCGCATGGCATCCACAGTGGGCTGATAGATCTTTTCTTTACAGAAAGCATCTACCTCAGCCGTATAGAAGGGGCTGGGAGAAAAGGTTCCCATTCCGCCGGTATTCAGACCCTGATCTCCGTCCTTGGCCCGCTTGTGATCCTGGGCAGAGGTCATGATTTTAATGGTTTTTCCGTCTACAAAGGACAGAACAGATACCTCGCGGCCTGTCATGAATTCTTCAATAACAATCTCATCTCCTGCAGAACCAAACTGCTTATCCAGCATCAAGGTTTTCACGCCTTCCTTCGCTTCCTCCAGGTTCCTGCAAATCAGAACGCCTTTTCCCAGGGCAAGGCCGTCTGCCTTCAGTACAATCGGCATTTTTGCTGTTTCCAGATAAGCGATAGCCTCCTCCGGATCGGAAAAGGTCTCGTAAGCAGCTGTGGGGATGTTGTATTTTTTCATTAAATCCTTGGAAAATGCCTTGGAGCCCTCCAGAATCGCCGCATTGGCTCTGGGGCCAAAGGCACGCAGTCCTGCTGCCTCAAAAGCATCCACAGCTCCTGCTGCCAGGGGATCATCAGGCGCCACAACGGTCATGTCAATCTCATGCTCCTTCGCAAATTCCACCAGCTTATCAAACTCCATAACACCAATATTGACACACTCAGCCACCTCTGCAATTCCTGCATTTCCCGGTGCACAATACAGCTTCTCTACCTTTGGGCTCTGCGCCAGCTTCCATGCAATGGCGTGTTCTCTTCCGCCGCCTCCAACAATCAGAATCTTCATAAAAGCCTGTCCTCCTTTATTTTAAGCATCAATCTTAAAACACCAAAGACAGACCGGTATTTCTCCGGCCTGCCCTGTTTTTCTTTATACCATGCCATTGGCAATCATATCTATGGCCTTTGGCAGAATCACCCACTCTGCCTGCTCCATCACTCTGCGCTGCAGAAGCTCTGGTGTATCGTTTTCCTGCACCTCCACTGCTTTCTGCAGAATAATGGGGCCGGTATCCATTCCGCCGTCCACATAGTGAACCGTTGCCCCTGTCACCTTGACACCACGGGCCAGAGCTGCCTCATGTACCTTCAGCCCATAATAACCCACTCCGCAGAAGGAAGGAATCAGAGATGGATGAATATTGATAATCCGATGCTCATATTTTTCAACCATTGCCTCTGGGATCTTTACCAGAAAGCCAGCCAGCACAATCAGATCCAGATGGTATTCATCTACCTTTTCCAGAAATGCCCGGTTGAAATCATCTCTTGTTTCATAGTCCTTCGGTGACATGCATACAGCCTCAATCCCACGGTTTCTCGCCCGCTCCAGTGCATAGGCGCCGGGATTGTTGCTGATCACAACTTCAATCTCCGCATTGGTAATTCTGCCTTCCTCAACAGCATCCAGAATCGCCTGCAGATTGGTGCCTCCTCCAGAAACCATGACACCGACTCTTAGCATAAGGTCACCCCTTTTTCTCCTGCTTCAATAGAACCAACCACATAGGGAACATCTCCTGTTTTCCGGATTGCCTCCATAGCTGCATCCACCTGGGACGGATCGACTGCTACAATCATGCCAAGTCCCATATTAAAGGTGTTGTACATCATTTCTTCAGCAATCTCTCCTTTTTCTGCCAGCAGCTTAAAGATCGGCGGTACCTGGTAGCTGTCCTTTTTGATCACTGCATGGGTTCCTTCTTTCAGCATACGGGGAACGTTCTCATAAAATCCGCCGCCGGTAATATGGCTGCAGGCCTTTACCTGAACGCCTGCTTCTTTCAGACTCTTCAGTGCTTTTACATAGATTCTGGTAGGTGCCAGAAGTGCCTCGCCCAGAGTTTTGCCCAGAACATCATAGTAGGTATCCAATCCTTCTTTTGTCAGTTCCTTTTCAAATACCTTGCGCACCAGAGAAAAGCCGTTGGAATGAACACCTGTAGATGCCATACCGATCAGCACGTCGCCTGCCTGCAGATGTTCTCCGGTAATCATATCTTTTTTGTCGCAGACACCAACTGCAAATCCTGCCAGATCATAATCCTCCTCCGGCATCAGTCCCGGATGCTCTGCTGTCTCTCCGCCAATCAAAGCAGCCTCAGACTGAAGACAGCCCTCTGCCACACCTTTTACAATCGAAGCAATTTTTTCGGGATAATTCTTTCCGCAGGCAATATAATCCAGGAAAAACAGCGGCTCGCCGCCTGCACATGCAATATCGTTGACGCACATCGCTACAGCGTCAATACCAATGGTGTCATGCTGATCCATAATAATAGCCAGCTTCACCTTGGTTCCGCAGCCGTCTGTTCCGGAGAGCAGCACCGGCTCCTCCATCTCTTTGATCTTTGCCAGGGAAAATGCTCCGGAAAAGCCGCCCAGGCCTCCCAGCACCTCCTCACGCATGGTCTTTTTTACATGCTCCTTCATCAGCTCCACTGACTTGTAACCAGCTTCAATATCCACTCCGGCTTTCTTGTAATCCATGATTCATCCTCCGATCTTATTCTGCTGTTTCTATGTATTTTATTTCCGGTTCTTATCAACCGCTTCTACATCTGTGCCAGATACTCCTTGTATCCCACACTCTCCAGCTTTTCTGCCTTTTTTACTACATCATTTTTCAGAGCTTCGGAATAATCCTTTACTTTCTGCAGCAGTTCTTCATCAGAAACAGCCAGAATCTTTGCTGCCAGAATTCCTGCATTGGCGCCTCCATTGATTGCTACCGTTGCTACCGGAATACCAGACGGCATCTGTACAATGGAATACAGGGAATCTACACCGCCCAGATCAGAGGTCTTCATGGGAATTCCAATGACCGGCATAGAGAACAGAGCTGCACACATACCTGGAAGGTGAGCTGCCTTTCCTGCTCCTGCAATGATCACACGAATTCCTCTTTCTTCTGCAGATTTTGCCCACTGGAAGAAAATATCCGGCTCTCTGTGAGCGGAGATAATCGTCATTTCATAATCAATTCCAAGCTTATCAAGGATCTCAGCAGCCTTTGCCATAACCGGCATATCTGAGTCGCTTCCCATTACAATTCCTACTTTCGCCATTGTTAGTTCTCCTTTTATCTTTATTAGAAACTCTTATAAATAGCATCTTTATATAAACCTGTTCTTATCAGTATGATACTAGATTTTCTTACTAACGTCAATAGAAATCTGTACAGGATCCAAAAGACAGCCCGACTTCTGTCTCCCCTGTGGATTCAGAAACCCGGCTGCCCTGAAAAGTCCGGCTTTTTCTTTATGATTTTTTGTCTTTTTATCCGTTAAAGTAATCATTATTTTCTAATGTAAAGAGTTCCTTCCATAATTCTTCTCGCTGTTCTCTGAACGCCTACACTGGGCAGAGTAAGAACTCCGTCCTCCTCTTTTACCTCCGGCACCATAGTCATAATACCGCTCGGATGGCCAATCCGAACATGGTTCCCCGGTTCCATGGAATGCATCATCTGCTGTACCACAGAACCCTTCAGCGCAGCCGCCACGCTGATAGCGCTGGCCGATGTCAGCGGACATGCCTTGTGACACTGGAAAACAGAAATCACCCGGGCGCAGATATCCATATCTTTCGCCTCCACTGTATTTCCCGCAATATCCACATAGTTTTTTGGCTCTGCCACAAAACCTACCTTCGGCACTGCCGGGCTGTTGTCTGCTGCGTCCTGCAAATCTTTTGCAAATCCCATTTTACAGCAGGCAGTTGCGCGAATCTTCTCCAGAAGCTCACAAAGCTCCTTATTTTGATTGATTTCCCCAGGAAGCTCTGTTCCGGTCATGCCAATATCCCTGGCGCGTACAAGAACCATAGGATTGGATACGTCAAGAATTGTTGCCTCCAGCTTTCCAAAGCCGGGAATATCAAGAACATCCAGACACCTTCCTGTGGGAAGAAGACAGCCTGTCTTTGCGCCTGCAGGATTTAAAAATTTCACATTCAGCTCCGCAGCCGTTCCGTCCACACCGGCAATGGCGCAGCTTCCCTCCTGAGCAAAGGTTTTTGTTTCCGGATCAATAGGAACTGTCACATCAATATAATTTCCTCATAGCCTCTCTCTTCTCCTTTCTTGCCGGATGCTTTTGTTCTGAGCTTATATTTCCAGCTCTTCTCTTTCCACATCCTTCTTTTCCGGTTTGTTCCTTTTGCCTTCCTGTTTCAGCCCCTCGATAGTTTCCAGCAGATAGTCTGTAAATTCCTCTGCCGTTGCCCCGTCTGTATCCGTAGTAATCACATATTTACGCTCTGTAATCGTACAGATATCAAGAGCCCTGTCCAGAAGCTCCTTCCGCTCCCCATATCCAATATGAGCCATCAGCATTCCTGCCGCCCGAATCAGAGAACAGGGATCTGCATAATTTTCCCGTCCATGATTGATTAAAAACGGCGCTGTTCCATGAATTGCCTCAAACATGGCGTAGTGATTTCCAATATTGGAGGAGGATGCTGTTCCCAATCCTCCCTGGTGCTCTGCCGCTACATCTGTTACAATATCTCCATAAAGATTAGGCAGGACAATCACTTCGATTCCCCTGTTGAATTCCGGATCCAGCATTTTTGCGCACATAGCATCTACCAGCCGCTCCTGAATCTCGATCTCCGGATATTCTTCTCCCACTCTCCGTACAGCTTCAATAAAGTTTCCATCCGCCAGCTTTACAATATTGGCCTTGGTTACAATCGTCACATTCTTTTTCCCATTTTTTCTCGCGTACTCAAAAGCAGCCCGGGCAATCCGCTCGCTTCCCTGTCTGGTCTGTACCTTAAAGTCAACGGCCAGATCCTCGTTTACCTGGATTCCCTTATTTCCCCAGATATATTCTCCTTCAATGTTCTCTCTGAAAAATGTCCAGTCAATATTCTTATCCGGAATCCGAATGGGACGGACTGCAGCAAACAGCTCCAGCCCCCGGCGCAGCAGACTGTTGGCTGAAACCAGATTTGGCCAGGGCTCTCCTGCCCGTGGAGTGACCATTGGCCCCTTAATCAAAACATTGCATTTCTTAATTTCCTCAAACACCTTGTCCGGAAGACTTTGCAGCTTTGCTGCCCGGTTTTCAATGGTCATTCCTTCAATTTCACGAATCTCCACACGGCCCTGTTTCAGCTCCGGCGCCAAAAGCTCTCTCAGAACCCGCAGTGCCTGCTTCATAATAATCGGACCAATCCCATCACCGGGAAGAACTCCAATCACGATCGTTTCCAGCCTGGAAAAATCAACAGCTTCTCTGTCCTTCTTCATTTTCTCAATCCGCTGAAATTCTGATTCAATCAGCTTTCCAAACTGTTCCTGCGCCGCCTTAATTTCCTCCATGATTCTTCTCCTTTCGCAAACAGATTCCTTCTGATTTTTATTATACTTCTCGAAAGGTTATAAGTAAAATATATGATTATGTATAGTTTCTATATAGTTTATTTTATAGTTTGACTGCACATAAAAAACACCCGCATATTGCCAAATCACTCCTCAGCAATATACGGGTGTCTTCAAAATAGCTTTGAGCCTTAAGAATACCCTTCACTCACGCTCTGCGCCACTTTTTCCGTTTTCGTTTTTCTTCATACATATTTTGGTCTGCCAGATGCATCAGCACATGATAATCCCTGTCATCGTCTGGATAAAACGCATATCCCATGGAAAACTCAAGGGTAACAGGAACGTTTTCTGATTCTCCAAGAAAGCGTTCTCCCCGGCGCTCCCTCAGCTTCTCAATATCCTGTTCCAAATCAATTTTCGACGGATATCCATACAAAAACAGAATAAATTCATCTCCGCCCAGACGCGCACTGAGCTTCCTTCCCCTTGTTCTTTCATCTAAGGCTGAAGCAATCCGTTTCAGGTAATCATCGCCAATATGGTGTCCGTAAATATCATTAACCAGCTTCAGTCCATCCGCATCCAGCATAATCATAGCGGCATGTTTCAGCTGCTCCGGGCAGGTAAAGAGAGACTCCAGACCATCGTGAAAGCCCTTCCTGTTCAAAAGACCAGTCAGGCTGTCTCTGACATTTTCCTCCTTCAGCTGGTTCATCTCCTTCCACCAGGCTGTCGCGTCTGTCACGTAATACGTAACGCTTTGATCATCCTCTGTGATCTCCATGCGCAGATACATCGTTTCCCCGCTTCTGTCATACCGGAAAATAGCATTTTCAGCATCTGCCTCATGTCTGCTGATCTCCTTTAGAATACTTCTTACCCTGTCTTCCAGCTCCTCCTGTCTCGTATCCTCACTGGAAATCCCAAGAATTTCAATCAACCGCTCGCTGAAAAAAACTCTTTTATAAAAATAATTTTCCTCATAAATTCCAATGGGGAACCGCCCCTTATCAATCACCGCAGAAAATTTATCCCAGCTCAGACGCAGGCTCTTCATCAGCTGATTGATCCGGGCAATCAACTCATCAAATTCCTGAATATCCGTCTGGATTGTCAGATTCTCCAGATTGCCCTCCTCAATCTTTTCCAGCTCCTGAACAACGCTGTCTATATTGTCTGACAGTCTTTTATTCACATACCAGATAATTGCTGCGATCATGGAACTTCCCACTGTAAGCACATAGATCAGCACCAACACAGAAGATACCACAAAGTTCTTCATCATATATCTGGAACGAAAGGTTCTTGCCAGAATATAATCCTCGTAGGCTCTTACATACACACAGTACTTTTTTCCGCCAAACCTGTAGTGATACACAGACAGATTTTTCCCTGATTTTATTTTATCCAAAGTCTCACTTACATCTCTTCCAATCAGCTCGTCTGCCGTAGCTGCCACAATCGTTTCACTCTGAGCGTCAATGATAAGAAAATCTCCGTAATTAACAGAAGGCATATTGGCAATCATTCCGCTGAGACTCTTTTTTTCCATTTCCTCAAAAACCCGCCTTGGTTCCATTCCAATCTGGATAATACCGCTTCCGTCCGCCATCCAGACTGCCGCATACTGCATCTGCTTTCCCTCTGCCGTATTTGGCGTAATGTCCTGACACAGCTTCAGTGAAGGATCCTGGAGCATTGGCAGGAAAAATGACATCTGCTCACCGGAATCAAAGGAAAGTCCGTAATACTCCGGATGGGTTCCACCACAGATTTTCCCTTCTCTGGAAAAGTAATGAAGCTCGTCCACATCCAGCTTTTTTGCCAGTTCTCTGGTCCGCTCCAGACTATCCTTTACTTCAGGATTGTACTGCACAAAATAAGCCGCCATATCTGCTGCCCGGATACACCTCTCAGAAAAGTCATTCTTGACTTCCTCCATATCCTTTTCATTGGTCTCAATCAACAGACCTACCTGACGAAACATTTCATTGGCAGATGCCTTCTGATTCTCGTGATGGATATACATCTGAAATCCAATATTGGCAGGGAGAATCAGAAGAATCATGCATAGAATCATGTACTTTGCCAGTCTTGGCAATGTTTCTCTGATACTGTTATTTTTCATATTGCTCTCTCCATGCCTCAAATTCATCTGCTGATATGGGTCTGGAATATACATACCCCTGTATAAAATCACAATCCATCCTTCTCAGGGCATCCACCTGCTCCATCGTTTCGATTCCCTCTGCTACTACGTTCATGTGAAGACTGTGAGCAAGCCCGATAACATTGCGGACAATGCTTCTGGAACGCTCGCTTTCGTTCAGGAAAAAGGTTCTGTCCAGCTTCAGCGTATCCACCTCCAGATCCTTCAGCAGCGACAAAGAGGAATAGGCAAAACCAAAATCATCCAGGGCAACAGACATGCCAATCCTGCGGAATCCGTCCAGCACCTGCTTTACAAATTCAAACTGATGGGATTCCAAAAGGGCTGTCTCAGTCAGTTCAATTTCCAGAATTCCATCGGGAATCTGATACCTTTCTTTAATCTCCTGATACTTTTTCCAGATATCGCTGCCTACATTTCTGATGTGGAACCGGGAAAGATTCACGGAAATGCGGGTAACAGGTTTTCCCTGGCTGATCCAGGACTGTATCAGCCTGCAGATCTCTTCAAAAATATAAAGATCCAAACTGCAGATTTTTCCATTTCTCTCCAGAACGGGAATAAAATCAGAAGGATAAATCATGCCTTCCCTGGGATGAATCCACCGAACCAGCGCCTCTGCCTCACAGCATTTCTCCTTACCGGCAGATACCTTGGGCTGGAGATATGCATAGAAGTCATGATTTCTCAGAGATTCGTCAAACAGAGCGTTCAAATGGTTTTCTCTGCTGATCTGTTCCGCAATCGCTCCCTGATAAAAGCTGCAGATATGCTTTTCTTCCCCCAGTCTGCTGGCATGCATTGCCTTATTCATGGCCTGACTGATCTCGTTATCATCCTCCATCCTGTAGGCTCCTACAGAAAATTCCAGGCTGTATTTTCCAAAGCGGTTTCGTATTCTGTTATTGATGACCGCTTCCACTCTGCGAATCCGCTCCTCAATTTCACAATCCGTCGCTTCATCCAGCAGCAAAAAGAAATGATCCATGCTGCTTCGCGCTGCCAGTTCCTGAGGCTTCACCATTTTCTGGAGTTCCTTATAAATAAAAATCAGCGTTTTATTTCCGTCCTCCTCGCCCCAGCTTTCGTTAATATACCGGAAATTCTTCACATTCAGATAAACCACAGAATAAGCGCTCTCTTTTTCCTTTTCCAGAAGCTCCCCTGCTGCTCTTAAAAAGCCTTCCCGGTTAAAACCGTCTGTCAGAGAATCCGTATGCAGCATCCGCTCGCTGATTCTGTTGGCCCGGATCTGGCTGTAAATAACAATTCCAAATACCACTGACAGAATCAATGCAAACAGAAAATATAATTTCACCTCTGTCTGCACCTGCTTCATCAGAAAATCCGACGGAATCATGGCAACCTGTGTCCATCCTGATTCCCCCAGACGGCATACAGCTACGTGAATACGAATTCCCGAAGGCAGCTTTTCTTCATAAACCGCCTGACTGCATGTCCCCCTGTTTTTCAGCTGTTCCAGCACATAGGAGATCTCCCCGTTTTCAGAAGAAACACCGGAGCCTGCATTAAGAGTAATGACCTCCTGTTTTTTTTCATTCATCAGGATGCTGACTGCATACTCCTGATAATCTGCCAGATTAGAAAGTGTCTTCAGTTCCTCATAGTACTGGCTCCCCACAACAACACGCCTGCTCCCTGACTCTCCCGGAATTGGTGCAGAAAACAAAATCCGATCATTTTTTATATAAGAAATCTCAGGATTTTTCCAGATCTGCGGATTTTCCTCCATCCACTGCTCAAAAGCAGCCGTCTCTCCTGATTCCGGAAAGGTAGTTCCATCCTCATAAAGAATCACCACATCTGCCAGCTGAAAGGCATTCTGCTTTCTATCCAGCAGCTCCTCTGTCAGCAAAAATTCCGGCATCCGGCTGAGAGAATCCGCAAATTCCGTTACGAACTCCCTTCCAAATCTCAGACGCTCCAGAATATGCGCGGACAACTGTTCATTGCTTTCCCTGATATATTCTTTTCCGATGCGGCTGACCTTTCTTTCAAACAACACGGTATTTCCTATAAATCCAAAAAGAAGCAGCACTGCACAAACCGCCATCCACAGAACAAATACAACCCTTATCTTTTTTTCCTTCTGTACTCTACTCATCATTTCCCCTGTTAAAAGCAGACTCAAACAGCTTCGGCCCACTTACTCGCCTAATTCCTTATTTAATGCTTCCGTTCCCTCAACTGCAAATTTTCCATTCCGAATTACTGCCAGCGTCTTCCCGTCTCTGCAGACAGCAGTGATATCTCCCAGCTCAGAATAGGGAATCGTAATATCCGTATGGCATCCATAATATGCCTTGGAGGGATCCTCTTTTCGCATCAGAGATACCTCATTATCCCGCGCAATGATTTCCTTTCCGTCTGGATTGTACACAGCCGAATCCTCGCTCCAGCTGTAACAGGTATCTCCCACTGCAAAGTGGGGGCCCATTTTCTCTGCAATCAGAATCGGAAGCTTTTCCACAATTCCGAATCGTCTGGCCATAGCATAAGCTGCCGTATTCGTTCCAATGGCAAATTCGCCCATTGCCAGAGTGTCATGATTCTTCATAATCTGCTGGCGAATCAGATCCTTTCCTTCCTGGGGATTTTCAAAATTGTCACAGGAATATTCGGTAATTTTTCCTTCTTCAAAGCGCATTCTGAGATTCTTAAACTGGAATTCTCCAATATATACATTTTCCACATGAAGAAGTCCCTCTGTTCCTGCCAGAACCGGAGAAGTAAATACTTCCCCTACCGGAATATTCACATCAGCCACACAGTTTTCAAAATTCGTCTGTCTCTGAGGATCCGTCAGAAGATGAAGAGAAATTTTCAGGTTTGTTTCATTTTCTCCCCTTCCGGTAACTGTCACATACTCCGCCTGATCCAAAACATCGATCAGCTTCTGCTGTACATCCTTATACCATTCATAATCCAGAGTATTGATTCGGATCGTTTCAGAAAAGATCTCCTGGAAATCCTCTCCAATCGCCGGAACAGGAAAGGCAATAATCGTAAAACTGGTCTCATCTCCGGGAATATACTGATTTACAATGGGCATGGACTCATTGGAATAGGCAATGGTCAGCTCCTGCTGCTTTTCACTTAAAACATAGGCAGCCTCCTTATTCACCGGCTGAAAGCCCTCCTCTCCGAAGGTTTCCACCACAGCTGGGCCTGCATACCAGGATGCCTCTTTTTTATATGTCTCGTAGGCAGTCCTCAGCACAGCCAGCTTTCTCTCCTTAAATGCCTTATCAAAAAAGATAGCCTGATCATATCGGTGATCGTAATCAAACTGGCTGTTGGGAGAGGTACCGTGATAACCGATTCTCCGTCCCGGGGTCTTTGTCACCAGCCATACAGGTGCTCTGTAAATCACCGGCTTTAATCCCATAGCCTCAAACTGCAGGATCGCAGCCCGAATCATCCGTTCAAAGCCCAGCTCATAGCGAATTCCCACCGTCTTTTTGGAAGAAAGCTCCCTTCCGGTCACCTCAAAGCCCTTCCGGTATCCTTCTGTATAAGCATAAGCCATCTGATCAATAGTCTCCTGAGGAAGACTGTTTAAAAATTCTGCTACCTGAAGCTCAGTTTCTGAAATGTATTCTCCAAAGCTGTACAGATACCGCAGATCCGACAGATCGCTGTCCATAATCCGATCCCTTGCAAAGGTCAGCTCCGGATCCAGCTGCTCCCGGATACGGTAGGTCAGGGTTACGTCTGTGTAATCACTGAAGAACCAGTACAGAACATCCTTCACATTCCGGATATCCGGAAGCCCTGAAGGATTATGCCCTGCTGCATCGGCAAATTCCCCGTAAAGCTCCAGCAGAGTTTCAAACAAAATGGTAATATCTGTCAGTCTGCACTCATAGGCAAACACAATCGCACCTCTAAACTGCGCATAAAATGCAGATAAAAGGGGCCCCCAGTCTTCTCCCAGCTTTTCTGCCGCATACTCCGGATTGCCATAGCTTTCCCCGTAATGCTCCGGAAGAATATCCCGGTACAGACTGTCGTTCAGCTCCTTTAATTCCTCCAGAGACAGACTCTCCAGCTCATCCCTCAGCTGCCTTCTTGCCAGTTCCTCAATCTGCCCTGCAAAACGGCTCATCTCTGTAAAATAACTGCGAAACGGCTCCGGAATTCTGTTTTCTCCGGGAATCTCCTGAATCCGGTCAGATGCCAAATCATACCGCTCCGTAATCTGCGTATTTTCCTCATTCCATAATTCCTGATAATTCATTCTGTCTTCCTTTCCTGGGAGCACCAGGGCTCCTCATCCCTGCATTCCCACTTCTTTCTGCCTGTCAAAGCTTTTTAACGCTCTATGATTCTTCCGTCATCAGCCTGCAATTCCTGCAATCACCAGCACAATCCAGACAATCAGCAAAACTCCGCTGACCCCCAGACCAATTTTAGCAAAAAGATAATTTTTTTCTCTCTCCATAAAGGAGGTCAGCCCATAAAAGCCTCCTATAAGGGAAAAAATCAGACTGCTCAGCCCCCAGGCCGCCACATTTAATCCACCATTTCCCTGGTGAGACACGCTGAGTCCCAGGCTGAAGCCGCAGCAGATAAGAGCTGCCGCTGCAAAGCCCACACTGATAAAGCTTTTTCTGGAAAAGGGCTTTTTTATATAGGAAATCTTTTTCTTAACCTTTGGCAACTTTTTTCCTCCTTATGCGCACCTTCTGAATCATGCGGTTTACAAGATATCCCAGGCCGCCTCCCAGAGTGTTCAGCAGCAGATCATCTACATCAAAGCTGCCCACTCTCAGAACCAGCTGAAGGGTTTCCACACTAAGACTCAGAAGAAAGCCTAACAGCACGGTATTATACCATTTGCGGGATCTCCGGCTGACAATCGGAAGAAAAAAACCGCAGGGCATAAATGCAATCACATTTCCAAACACATTCAGCAGAAAGGCCTCCATTCCCAACTGCTTTCTGTAAACGTAAAATCTTCGAATCTCTTTAAACAGCTCCAGATTATAGGCATAATCCCTCTGAGAGGCATCACGGCCCAAAGACTCTGAAAATATTAAAAAGTAAACCAGAAGCGCCAGATAGGCAATAAACAGCACCCATCCCAGCTTCTGATTCCTGGTTGTATTCCTTATCATAAAAATCCTCAGCAATCTATCTCTACCCGCCTGAGCGGAATTATTTTCTCATTCAAATTTCTATTATTTATTCCCTTTTTGGAAAAACAGCAGTTTCTGTCCTTTGCAAAACAGAAACTGCTTTTTCTTAAAACGTAATATCGCCTTTGCGTTTCAGTAAAAGTCCGCCGCAGATAATCGAACCGATTCCTACTGTCAGACCGGTAATCAGCACCACGATTCCAATAACAATGCTGAATGCGCCTGTGCGCTGCATGGTTTTATAAACCTTTTCCATCCTGATTCTCCTCACTTAGCCTGCCAAAAAGCGATTTAATTCTCAGCGCCATACTGCTCGTAGTAAGCGTCGATTGCCTCCTTCAGCTTATCATCAATAATAACTCTTCCCTTATAAGGACGGTTATAGAGATGCTCTACCACCTCACCCATGGTTACAATGGCAGTTGTCTTAAATCCGTATTTTTCTTCGATTTCCTTTAATGCAGATTTGCTTCCCTTGCCCCGCTCCATACGGTCAACAGAAACAACCAGTCCCATTACGTCAACATCGCCCTGGGCTTTGATAATCGGCAGAGTCTCCTCAATGGAGGTTCCTGCTGTAGTTACATCCTCAATAATTACGACTTTATCTTTATCCTGAATGGGACTGCCCAGAAGGATTCCCTTATCGCCGTGATCCTTTACCTCTTTCCGGTTGGAGCAGTACTTAATATCAGCATCGTAAAATTCACTGATTGCCATAGTGGTTGCTACTGTCAGGGGAATTCCCTTGTAGGCCGGTCCAAACAGAACGTCAAAATCCATACCGAAGGTATTCTGGATAGCCTTTGCGTAATATTCGCCAAGACGGCGCAGCTGGGTTCCTGTGCGGTAAAATCCGGTATTTACGAAAAACGGTGTCTTTCTTCCGCTTTTGGTTACAAAATCACCAAATTTCAGAACCTCACAATCAATCATAAATTCAATAAATTCTTTCTTATATGCTTCCATAATTTCCTCCTTTTATTTTACGCAGCCAATCAGCTGATTCACATCATCGATCTGATATTTCTTCATGTAATTTTCAATGCCCTCTGCAATCTCTACTGTCGCATAGGGATTGTAGAAATTGGCAGTTCCCACAGAAACAGCCGTAGCGCCTGCCATAAGAAATTCCAGAGCGTCTTCTGCTGTCGCGATTCCGCCCATTCCGATAATCGGAAGCTTCACTGCATTGGCTACCTGGTATACCATACGCACTGCCACCGGCTTCACGGCAGGACCGGACATACCTCCGGTCTTATTGGCTATAGCAAAGGTTCTCCGGTTAATATCAATCTTCATGCCTGTCAGAGTATTGATCAGAGAGAGCACATCTGCGCCGCCGGCCTCAGCCGCCTTTGCCATCACCGTAATATCTGTCACATTGGGACTCAGCTTCATAATCACCGGCTGCTTTGCATGACGCTTTACCTCTCTGGTAATGGCCTCTACAGCCTTCGGATCCTGACCAAAGGCAATGCCACCCTCTTTTACATTGGGACAGGAGATATTGATTTCCAGCATATCCACTGGCTCATCTCCCAGGCGCTCCACAACCTCAATATAGTCCTCTGTGGTTTTTCCGCAGACATTGACAATGATCTTGGTATCATACTGCTTCAAAAAAGGAATATCCCGTTTTACAAATACATCAATTCCCGGATTCTGAAGCCCGATAGCATTCAGCATTCCGCCATGTACCTCTGCAATTCTGGGTGTTGGATTCCCCGGCCAGGGCACATTGGCTACCCCCTTGGTTACCACTGCGCCAAGGCGGTTTAAATCTACAAACTCGCTGTACTCTGCGCCGCTTCCAAAGGTTCCGGAAGCTGTCATAACCGGATTTTTCAGTTCCACACCGGCAAGAGTTACCTTTGTGTTCATTACAGTTCCACCTCCTGTGCCAGGAATACGGGACCATCCTTACAGATCCGTTTGTTGTGTACATGGGAATGTTCATCTACCTCTTTGGACTGACATACACAGGCCAGACATGCGCCGATTCCGCAGGCCATCTTCTCTTCCAGAGAAAGCCAGCATTCAATCTCATGCTCTTCTGCATAAGCCTTCAGTGCACGCAGCATGGGGGTCGGTCCGCAGGCAAAGATTACATCTGCCTTCAGGCCATTTTCCCGAATGGCATCCAGCACATTTCCCTTTGTTCCGGCGCTGCCGTCCTCTGTTGCCACATAGACATCGCTGAATTTTTCAAATTCGTCATTTAAAAACAGAACATCGCGATAGCCTAAAACTGCCTGCTTCTCGCAGTCCAGCTGCCTTGCCAGCTCCAGCATGGGAGGAATTCCGATACCTCCGCCAATGAGAAATACTTTCTTGCCGGCAGCCCGCTCCAGCGGGAAGCCATTGCCCAGAGGGCCCATAATTTCAATATCATCCCCAGCCTGATATCCGGAAAACTGGCTGGTTCCTGCACCAACTACCCGGTATACGATCCGGAGCTGGCCTTTTTCTTTATCAACCTGACAAAGGCTGATAGGACGGGGAAGCAGCTTTCCCGCATCCTTTGTATAGACAGAAATAAACTGTCCCGGAACAGCTGCTCCGGCAATCTCATCTGCCTGAATCCACATACTGAAGATATCGTCTGTCAGAGCCTGCTGACTGACTACCTTCGCTGTCATTTTTACTTTTCCCATGAATCTGCCTCTCTCCCTTACAGAACGCTGTTAATATCTGCAACCATATCCAGCACAGCCTGTCTGGAAGCCTCTGCAAAGTGCTCAGCTCCAAAGCGGGCGTACTTCTCCTGCTTGTATGCTGCAATAATGCCGCGGGAAGAGTTTACAATTGCACCCAGTCCATCCTCATTGAAGCAGGGCTTCAGATCCTTTGCAGTACCGCCCTGAGCGCCGTATCCCGGAACCAGGAAATAGGTATTCGGCATCAGCTTTCTTAAAATAGCGCTCATCTCCGGATAAGTTGCTCCCACTACAGCGCCTACATTGCTGTATGCGCCGTCCATGCAGTCAGCGCCCCACTCTACCACCTTATCAGCTACCAGCTCATAAACCGGGCGGCCGTCAACCAGCTTATCCTGGAACTCTCCGCTGGAAGGATTGGAAGTCTTTACCAGTACAAACAGACCCTTATCCTCTGCCTTGCACACATCTACAAAGGGCTTTACGCCATCGGTTCCCAGATAGGGATTTACCGTCAGGAATTCTGTATTAAAGGCTGTGCACACGCTGTTTCCAACCTTTACCTTGCCCAGGTGAGCTGTTGCATAGGCTGCAGAGGTAGAGCCGATATCGCCTCTCTTTGCATCACCGATAACAAGAAGTCCCTTATCCTGGCAATAGCGAACGGTTTTCTCATATACCTTCAATCCTTCAATACCGAACTGCTCATACATGGCAATCTGTGGCTTTACAGAAGGAATCAGATCAAAAGTGTGATCCACAATCTCCTTATTGAAATTCCAGATCGCATCTGCCGCTCCCTCCAGAGTCTCACCGAAGTCTCCGAAAGACTTTTTCAGAATATGCTCCGGAATATAATTTAACATCGGATCCAGTCCCACGCAAATCGGTGCCTTGGTTTTCTGAATTTTCTCAATCAACTGCTGAATCATCATATCCTCCTCATGTGTTCACATATATTCGCTTACTGCGCCCTGTCCCTGAATTATATATTGTAAGAAACCCTCCAGGGGCAATTCTGACACTGCCGCCAAAGCAGACACTGCAGAGCCTTTCTTCAGACCGCAGATATGCATCTTACCTGTCATTTTATCATATCCGCGAACGGCTTTCAAGCTGTTCACACCGGAATTTCAAAGGCTTCGTCAAATCAGATTCCTGTTTACTTACAAGCCAGTAAACAGGAACTAAATCAGCCCCACTGCCAGAGGAACAGCAATCACTGTCAAAATTCCGGCTACTGCGATGGAAAGGCTGCTCATGGCGCCTTCCACTTCTCCCAGTTCCAGCGCCTTTGCTGTTCCAATCGCATGAGCCGAGGTTCCCAGAGCCAGTCCCTTTGCCATAGGCTCCTTAATTCTGAAAAGGCGAAACACCGTTTCTCCAATGATATTTCCAAAAATTCCCGTAGCAATAATGCACACAACAGTGACGGTTACCATACCGCCTACCTCTTCACTGATTCCCATGCCGATTGCCGTAGTAATCGATTTGGGAAGGAGGCTGGCATAGGTTCCGTGATCCAGGCGAAACAGCAGGCTCATGGCAAAAATGCTGGCAGCACTGGTAAATACACCGGAAATAATTGCTGTCAGAATTGCCGCAAAATGCTTTTTCAGAAGCTCCAGCTGCTTATACAGAGGAATTGCCAGACAGACCGTGGCCGGAGTCAGGAGATAGCTGATGACACTGGCGCTGCTGTTGTAGGTTTTATAATCAATTCCAAAAACGGTCAGAAATCCAATCACAAGGACCACAGAAACAAGAAGCGGATTTAAAATTGCCCACCCCAGCTTTTTCTTCAGCCACACGCCGCAGAGATAAGCCAGTATGCTGATTACGAATCCAAGATATAAAGACTGCTGCAAAAATGTCATTTCTTTTCTCCTCCTTTTTCTTCCTCCGTTTTTTTACCTGACAGAATCCGCTCTGCCACTATTCCGGTCACTGCCATAACGATCACCGTAGATGCCAGACTGATTACAAACAGAGGAATCAGATTTTCCTTCATATCTGCATAGCTTTCCATCAGTCCCACACAGGCGGGAATAAACATAATTGGCATGGTATCCAGAAGGAAATTTCCCGTAGCCTCCACATCCTCCAGCTTCAAAATACCTCTGCAGAGCAGAAACAGAAGCAGAAAAAGACCGTACACGCCTGCCGGAACAGGAAGCGGCAAAATACCATTCAGCACTTCTCCCGCCAGGGTTATTCCAAAAATAATCAGGCATTCTTTTACGTATTTCATTGACGTTGCTCCTCCTTATTCAGAACTCTTCTTTTGTATGACGTAACTATTCAGAACCGCTTTGCCGGACAAAAGATGCCCCGTCCTGAATAGTTCCTGTATGACAAAGATACAGTCACGTATTTTAGCACTGCAATGTGAAAATAACAATCCTGTTTCTTGTATTCTTTGTGTTTTTTCTGTATACTGGAATCACTTTGACTGACCAGAAAGGAGCCATTTCCCTATGACATATGTTTCCCGATTTTCCCCTGATTTTTCCACTTTGCAAAAAAAGCTTCCGCTTACAGACATCCAGAGAAAAGAAACAAAAAATCTGGCCCTGGACTGCTGCCTCCATGACTCTATCCGCCTTTCCTATCCGGCAGAGCCTCAGGAGAATGCCTGCCACTACCTTCTGTATTCCAGCGAAGGTGCCCTCTGTGCAGCTCTGGCTATGGTCCCCTGCGGTGAGACAGTTGTGGAATGCACAGCCTTTACCCTGCCCGCCTTTCGCCGGAAAGGATGCTTTGATGCTTTGCTCAGCCGTGCTCTTGAGGATTTTGAGGAGTATGATATTCTCTTTCCCGTATCCGAAGCCTGTCCGGATACCCTGAATACACTGGAGGCTCTGGGCGCTCAGCTGGATACCACAGAATACCAGATGGAATGGACTCCTCAGACAACAGACAGCACGCAAAAACAGATGCAGCTTCCATATTCTCAGGAAAAAGCCAACCGGTCAGATGCCTTTCTTACCAGTTCCCCTTCCCCTGATGACAGCGAAACCTTATGCTGGAGTTTTCATACCGGTATTTCTGAAAGCCCTTCCTCTGACTGCCCTGTGGGAACCTTTCTTACTACCTGGACCGGGAACGACTGCGTCTGTCTTCACCAGGTAGAGATACTTCCGGCCTTTCGCGGCCAGGGCCTGGGCACTGCCATGATCCGGCTTTTCCTGGATATAGCTGCACAAAAAAATATTTCCCGGGTAATCCTTCAGGTTTCCGCTGACAACCATGCCGCCCTGGCCCTGTACAAAAAAACAGGGTTCCGCATTACGGAAGCCCTGTCCTTTTACTTTTACTGATTTATGCAGTTTTGCACCTTCCATGGGAAGCCCATGATTTCTGACCAGACCTACAGCTCCAGAACCTTCTTTGCTGCCTCGTCCATCCAGCTTTCCTCCAGGTACTCTACCAGACCCTCGTCCACATGCTTTGCAATCACAGGGTCAATGGGAAGCTTGGCCAGAACCGGAAGCTCGTGCTCCTTCGCAATCTCGTCAATATGGCTCTCTCCAAATACAGAAATCTTCTTTCCGCAGTCCGGGCACTCCAGATAGCTCATATTTTCTACCAGTCCCAGAATCGGAATGTTCATTTTCTTTGCCATGTTTACAGCCTTTGCAACGATCATGGAAACCAGCTCCTGCGGAGAGGTTACAATCAGAATGCCGTCAACCGGAAGAGACTGGAATACCGTTAAGGGAACGTCACCGGTTCCCGGCGGCATATCTACAAACATATAATCCACATTCTCCCAGAGCGCCTCCTGCCAGAACTGCTTTACTGCGCCTGCAATAACCGGACCTCTCCAGATAACCGGATCTGTATCGTGATCCAGAAGCAGGTTGGCTGACATGATCTCAATGCCTGTCGCTGTGGTTGCCGGAACCATCAGACCATCCGGATTTACGGAAACTCCGTCAACACCCAGGCCAAACGCCTTAGGAATAGACGGTCCTGTAATATCAGCATCCAGAATCGCTGTATGCTTTCCCATGCTGTTCATTTTTACTGCCATCAGCGCAGTTACCAGAGATTTTCCTACTCCGCCTTTTCCGCTGACAACTCCAATTACTTTTTTGACACTGCTGGCCGGATTTAACGGCTCTAAAAAGCTGGTCTGCTCTGCAGTGCGGCTGCTGCAGTTCTCCCCGCAGGAGCTGCAGTTATGGGTACAATTTTCGCTCATGTAAATACCTCCTAGGTTCTGCCGTCCGCAGTTTGCCCCGGACAGCCCTAAAGGATAGAATACCACAGATTCACAAAAAGGGAAAGCCTAAAACTGCCCTGCCCGCTCAGATTTCCCGTTTTACGGGAAAACCAGAAAAATCCACAGCAAATCTGCTCTTTTCATGCAGCGTAAAAAGGCGTTAAAAATTCTCTAAAATTTAATGATTTGTTCCTTGTCTGAACACAGATATCTGCTATAATGAAGATAGAAAAGCCAAAGAATTTTATTTCTGTGCAAAAATTTTGTGAGGTATTACTGATGAATTTCAATATGAATCCCAACAGCGAGCTGGTTCAATCTGCTGTCAATGTCCCCAACCTTGTTCCTGTTCCCGACGCCCTGATCAGTCAGGCCAGAGAATTTCAAATGGCTATGATGATGTACACCTGCGCTATCCGGGAGGTAAAAACCAAGCTGGAGGTTCTCAACGACGAGCTTTCCGTCCGCAACCAGCGCAACCCCATTGAAGTAATCAAATCCAGAGTGAAAAAGCCTTTAAGTATTGTAGAAAAGCTTCAGCGCCGCAATCTCCCTGTGTCTCTGGAATCCATGATGCAGAATCTCGACGACATTGCGGGAATCCGCGTAGTCTGCTCCTTTGTTGATGATATTTATGCCGTTGCCAATATGCTGGTCAGCCAGGATGACATTACGGTTATTACCATCAAGGATTACATCAAGCATCCCAAGCCCAATGGCTATCGCAGCTATCACCTGATTATTGAGATCCCTGTTTTCTTTTCAGAAGAAAAAAAGAATCTGCGGGTGGAGGTTCAGATCCGCACCATTGCCATGGATTTCTGGGCCAGCCTGGATCACCAGCTGAAGTACAAAAAAGATATTGGTGATGTGTCCGATCAGATCAGTGAGGAACTTCGTCAATGTGCGGAAACTATCGCCGCCACAGATCAGCGGATGTTAAACATTCGCCGCAGCATTGAATCCCAGGGCGCATCCTCTGACAAGTACAGAAAAGCCCCGTCCCCCCATCCTGGAGACCTGACACATCTTCACAGACTCTGCCAGGAACGCCTCGAATAGAACTCTATCATATGAAAAATCAGGAGGGAGACTCTTTTAAGGAGTCCCTCTCCTGATTTTTCTTCCTCCGGACATTTTCAGAGTCCGGAATACGCCGGCCGCCTCCAGCGTTTTTCCGATGGTGTAAAACAGCATGGAATTCACCGGCCACATTACCAGATTTTTAAATACCCGCATAGGCAAAAGCGCCAGAAATCCCTTGCCGTAAAGCATACTGAGCCATAAGGTTCCCAGAAGAACATTGCATACCAGGCTGACGGTAAACTCCGCCGCCAGAACTCTGGGCAGAGTAATGGTTTTTTTGTAAAAGAAACAGCCGTAAAGCACACCGCCCACCATAGCGCCTATGGTAAATCCCGGGAAAAATGCCCCGGTCGGCTTAATCAGAAACTTCAGCACATCCAGAGCTCCACCAAAAAGCCCTCCCACAACCGGACCAAACAGGTAATACACAAACTGATTGCATATGGTAGAAAACCCGATTTTAATGTAGTCACCAATCGCAATGGTAAAATACCCCAGTACCACAGAAATCGCCCCGAACATGGCGGCGGTAGTAATGGTTCTGACCTGATGAAATTCATTCCAGGAATCGGTGAACAAAGTTGCTAATTTCTTCATAAAAAATTACCTCCTTTGCAGACCTCTCAAACTACAAAGGAGATAACGTTCTATCCTCTTCGCAGCGGGATGCGGCTTATGTACCGCAAGAAGAAATCTCCTCTTTTCGTCCTGCCGGCAACTCCCTGTCCGGCTGGCACTTAACGCACACAGGCCTACTCTGCTTTTCTTATTATATTTTTGCTGCATTTCCTGCAACGCCCTCATCATATACCGACAGACGCGCCTTGTCAAGTTTTTATTTTCTTCATCACATGAATGTAATAGGGCACCAGCGGAATCAGTGCCGCCAGCCAGGCAGCCGGATCTGAGGCACAGGTAGCCATATAGCCCAGTCCCAGACGAACCGTTATCATAACCACCAAAGCTCTGGCCGCCAGTTCAAATACTCCCCCCATCATAGGCACAAGGCCATATCCCAGTCCCTGCAGGGCATTCCGGTACAGGAAAATGCTTCCCAGGAAAGGATAACACCATGCCACAGCTGTGAAATAATCCTTTGCGGCCTGAACTACCTCAGTCTGAGCCGGATCCACAAAAATATGTATCATAGGTCCGCCTGCTATCTGAATAAAAGCAAACATGACCACGCTCCAGATCAGAATCATAATCTGGGTACTGCGAACTCCCTGGCGAATTCGCTCCATATTTCCAGCGCCCCTATTCTGCCCCACATAGGTAGCAATGGTGGCTCCAAAGGATACAAACACAGAAGCAACCAGATTCTGAATTTTTCCGGCTGCAGAAAAGCCTGCGATGTACACAGCACCGAAAATATTGACAGCCCCCTGAACAATGATGCTTCCGATTGCCGTAATGGAAAACTGCAAACCCATAGGAATTCCGATAGCCAGAAGTCTTCCCATAACCGGAAAATCCTTCCGAAAATCCTCTTTTGATAATTTTAAAAGCTCAAATCTCCGAATCATGTAAATCAGACAGAGGAGAGCAGAAATTCCCTGCGAAATCACGGTTGCCCATGCACAGCCGTCCACACCCATGTGCAGGCGGACAATAAAGAAAATATCCAGCACCACATTAATGAATGCAGAAACAATCAGAAAATACAGAGGAGAACGGCTGTCACCCAATGCCCTCAGAACTGCAGCAAAAGCATTGTAAGCTCCTGTCACAAACAGACCTGCATAAATGATCCGCATATAAGCCGCCGTATCTCCAATAATATCTGCCGGTGTATTGATCAGTCTCAGAATGGGAACATTCAGCACCAGCAGTCCCCCTGTCATTACTACCACAAAGCCAAGGCACAGTAAAATAGACATGGCAATATAATGGCGCATCTGCCGGTAATCCTTTGCCCCAAAGCTCTGAGCCACCATAATAGCAAAGCCGCTGGTAATGCCGTTAAGCCAGCCGATGACCAGAAAAATCAGAGAGGCGGTGCTTCCAATAGCCGCCAGGGCATTGACGCCGATATAACGGCCAGCCACTATCGAATCAACCAGATTGTAAAACTGCTGAAAAATATTGCCCAGATAGGTAGGAATCATAAACGACAATATCAGCCGCACCGGACTCCCCTTTGTCATATCATTTGTCATATCAGTCTCTTTCCTCCATGAAATCATTTTCTTCCTTCTACTGCGAAGCATTTCTATAACGCGAAAAAAACTTCAAAAAGTTTATCACAGAAAAAAAGAGGAGGCAACTGTCATTTTTCCGGTTTTCTCCCTACATTTCCATTAGAAAACTGCCGTTTTTCTTAAGCCAGTCCCGATATTTTCTGTAATCCGGCATCTCCGCCTCCACAATTCTCCAGAATGCAGCAGAATGATTCATTTCTCTCCGGTGAGCCAGCTCGTGAATTACCACATAATCCAGAACCTCCCTGGGGGCCAGCACCAGCCTCCAGTTAAAATTCAGATTTCCTGCAGCGCTGCAGCTGCCCCACCTTGTTTTCTGATCACGTATTGTAATTCTTTTGTAGGAAACCTGCATCCGCTCTGCATACAGGGCTGTCCGTTCCCCTAACAAAATTCCGGCTTTCTTCCGAAGGCTTTCACGCTCCTTTTCGGTCAGTTTTTTTCCAGAAAATGTCTTCCGATTAACGGCAATCTCTTCCTGCTTTGTCCGAATCCAGTGTTCTTTTTCTCGTACAAAGTTATCAATTTTTTTGAAACTGCATCGCTTTGGCGCCCGGACAGTCACGGTTCCATCTGTTTCCACCTGAATTACAACCGTTTTTCTTTCCGACCGCAGAATCTGATAGTCCATATTTACTCCTTTTTCTTCCTTTTTTTTATAGAATTCTTCTAAAATTTCTATATTTTTTTAATTTTCCTGTTTTTTAGTTTATTTAGTATAATTGTAGCATAAATCTCCAGTCTTTTTATTGCAAAATTTTTTTTAGTTTTTCTGAAAATTGTTCTTGTTGCGCTTTTTTTGTTTTCCTATATAATATTATATCAGAAAAAAAGGAGGATACCACTTATGCCACAGAGAACGGATATTCATAAGGTACTTATTATTGGGTCCGGCCCTATTATCATTGGTCAGGCCTGTGAGTTTGACTATTCCGGAACTCAGGCCTGCAAGGCCCTGAGAAATCTCGGTTATGAAATTGTGCTGGTTAATTCCAACCCGGCTACCATCATGACCGATCCGGAGACAGCAGATGTTACTTATATTGAGCCCCTGAACGTAGAGCGTCTGGAACAGATTATTGCAAAAGAGCGTCCTGATGCGCTGCTTCCCAATCTTGGCGGCCAGTCTGGTCTGAATCTGTGTTCAGAATTAAACAAGGCAGGCATTCTGGACAAATACAACGTAAAGGTAATCGGCGTTCAGGTAGACGCCATTGAGCGGGGAGAAGACCGTGTAGAATTTAAAAAAGCCATGAATGAACTGGGCATTGAAATGGCCCGCAGTGAGGTGGCTTACACCGTTGAAGAGGCCCTGGACATTGCAGACAAGCTGGGATACCCGGTTGTACTTCGTCCTGCCTATACCATGGGCGGTGCAGGCGGCGGCCTGGTTTACAACAAAGAGGAGCTGAAAACCGTATGTGCCAGAGGTCTTCAGGCCAGCCTGGTAGGCCAGGTACTGGTAGAGGAGTCTATTCTGGGCTGGGAAGAGCTGGAGCTGGAAATTGTCCGCGACTGCGAAGGCAATATGATCACCGTCTGCTTCATTGAAAATATCGATCCCCTGGGTGTACATACCGGCGACTCCTTCTGCTCTGCTCCTATGCTGACCATTTCTGAGGAATGTCAGAAGCGTCTGCAGGAACAGGCTTATAAAATTGTTGACTCCGTACAGGTTATCGGCGGAACCAACGTACAGTTTGCTCATGATCCGGTTTCCGATCGGATTATTGTAATCGAAATTAACCCCCGTACCTCCCGCTCCTCCGCTCTGGCTTCCAAGGCTACCGGCTTCCCCATTGCCCTGGTATCCGCCATGCTGGCTACGGGACTGACCTTAAAGGATATTCCCTGCGGAAAGTACGGAACTCTGGACAAATACGTTCCCGGCGGCGATTATGTTGTAATTAAATTTGCGCGCTGGGCCTTTGAAAAATTCAAAGGCGTTGAAGATCACCTGGGCACTCAGATGCGCGCTGTCGGCGAGGTTATGAGTATCGGTAAAAATTACAAAGAAGCTTTCCAGAAGGCTATCCGAAGCCTGGAGACTGGACGCTATGGCCTGGGTCATGCAAAAGACTTTGATACCAGAACAAAGGACGAGCTGCTTCAGATGCTGATTACTCCTTCCAGTGAACGTCATTTCATTATGTATGAGGCCCTGCGTAAGGGCGCCACTGTCAGCGAGATCCATGAAATTACCAAGGTAAAAGCATGGTTTATTGAGCAGATGAAGGAACTGGTAGAGGAGGAAGAGGCTCTTCTTGCCTGCAAGGGAAGCCTGCCCTCAGATGAGATGCTGACTGCTGCCAAAAAAGACGGTTTCTCTGACAAATATTTAAGCCAGCTGCTTGCAGTTCCGGAGGATTCTATCCGCAATCGCCGGATCGAGCTGGGTGTAGAGGAAGCCTGGGAGGGAATTCATGTAAGCGGAACTGAGGACAGCGCCTACTATTATTCCACCTACAATGCACCGGATAAGAATCCTATTCGCACCGAGAAACCCAAGGTTATGATTCTGGGCGGAGGTCCCAACCGAATCGGACAGGGTATCGAGTTTGACTACTGCTGCGTTCACGCTTCCCTGGCCCTGAAAAAGCTTGGCTTTGAGACCATTATCGTAAACTGCAATCCGGAAACAGTTTCTACTGATTACGATACCTCTGACAAGCTGTATTTCGAGCCTCTGACTCTGGAAGACGTTTTAAGTATCTACAAAAAAGAGCAGCCGGTAGGCGTTATCGCTCAGTTTGGTGGTCAGACTCCTCTGAATCTGGCTGCAGATCTGGAGAAAAACGGCGTCCGTATTCTGGGAACCGCTCCCTCTGTCATCGATCTGGCAGAAGACCGTGATCTGTTCCGTGCCATGATGGATAAACTGGAAATCCCCATGCCGGAATCCGGTATGGCTACCACAGTAGAAGAGGCCCTGGAAATCGCTTCCAAGATCGGCTATCCGGTTATGGTTCGTCCTTCCTACGTTCTTGGCGGACGCGGTATGGAAGTCGTATACGATGATGCCAGCATGGTAAACTACATGAAAGCTGCTGTAGGCGTAACCCCAGATCGTCCGATTCTGATTGACCGGTTCTTAAACCATGCAACTGAGTGCGAGGCAGATGCCATCAGTGACGGTACCCATGCTTTTGTACCGGCTGTTATGGAACATATTGAGCTGGCTGGCGTTCACTCCGGTGACTCCGCCTGCATCATTCCTTCCGTTCAGATTTCCAGAGAAAATCTGGAAACCATCAAGGAATATACAAGAAAAATTGCAGAAGAGATGCATGTAAAGGGTCTGATGAACATGCAGTACGCCATCGAAAACGGAAAGGTTTATGTACTGGAAGCAAATCCCCGTGCATCCCGTACTGTTCCGCTGGTATCTAAGGTCTGCAATATCCGTATGGTGCCGCTGGCTACCGATATCATTACCTCTGAGCTGACTGGACGTCCCTCACCTGTCTCCACCTTAAAAGAGCAGGATATTCCTTACTACGGAGTAAAAGAGGCCGTATTCCCATTCAATATGTTCCAGGAGGTTGACCCGATTCTGGGGCCGGAAATGCGTTCCACCGGTGAGGTTTTAGGCCTGTCTCCATCTTACGGCGAAGCCTTCTTCAAGGCTCAGGAAGCTACTCAGTCCAGACTTCCGCTGGAAGGAACAGTTTTAATCTCCGTAAACCGCAAGGATAAGGCAGAGGTTGTGGATGTGGCAAGAAGCTTCTATGAGGACGGATTTAACATTGTAGCAACACAGAACACCTATGATCTGATTGCCGCTGCAGGAATCCCGGCCACAAAGATAAAGAAGCTTCACGAAGGACGCCCCAATGTTCTGGATATGATTACCAATGGCGACATTCAGCTGATTATCAACTCTCCGATTGGCAAGGACAGCGTCCATGATGACAGCTATCTGAGAAAAGCTGCTATTAAGGCAAAGATTCCTTACATGACCACGATAGCTGCTGCCAAGGCTACTGCAAGCGGTATCAGCTATGTTAAGGCTCACGGACAGGGCGAGGTAAATTCCATTCAGAATCTCCACAGCCAGATTCGTGATAAATAAAAATGAAGCTCGCGAGCTTCTCCGCCTGCGGCAGGTCGCTTCTGCCGCATGGCGATCCTCGCGGAACGTTATTGTTATTATGTCATAAGACGCAATTTCCTATGACATGAGTATGAATAATAGTTCAGCCATGTATCTCTTGTCTGCTGTAAGCGGGCAAGAGATACATGGCTGAACCTATTATGTAAATAGGAAAAGCTGCTGGATTGCAAAGATGAATTGCATCTATACTCCAACAGGGGAAGATTGTTAACTATTATTTTTCATTTTTGGTTGACATTCTTCCCCTGCTGTGTTATACCTTTAACCAATGGACCAGTATCTTCCTGCAGCAGCTGCCGGCGCTGCACATTCTGCAGGCAGATTGATATTCATACCGAAAGAAAGGACATAACCGATTATGAATCAGACCTTATCCAGAAAACCTGTATCTTCACAGGCCTCTCATCTTCGCTTTACTACAAGAGAGCTTGTTTTAGGAGGAATGTTTGCAGCACTTATGGCAGTCATCTCCCAGCTTTCCATCCCCATGCCCAACGGCGTTCCCATTACTATCCAGGTTTTTGGCATTGCCCTCATCGGAGTTACATTAGGCTGGCGCCTTGGCTGCCTTTCCGCAGTGATTTATCTACTGATCGGCGCTGTGGGACTCCCTGTATTTGCTAATTTTGGCGGCGGCATTTCCCGTCTGGTCAGCCTGACGGGCGGTTATCTCTGGTCTTATCCTCTGATGGCTGCTCTCTGCGGAATCCATCCAAACACTGGAAACCAGAAAAAAGATACCGCTCTGATTCTCCTTTCCTCTCTGGCAGGACTGCTTCTCGTTGAGACCATCGGCGGACTTCAGTGGGCAGCACTTTCCGGCGGCTCTATGTCTGTTTCCGCAGTCTTTGCCTATGCAGCTGTAGCGTTTATTCCCAAGGATATGATTCTGACTGTCCTGGCTGTTTTTACCGGTCTTTCCATGAGAAAGGTTCTGAATCGAATCACGGGACGTTAGAGTTTAATACATGCTGCGGCACTGATTTTGCATGTTCAACTGATTTTGGAGTTTTTTGCAAAATTCAAGACTCATATTTTGCATATTCAAGCAATTTGGGAGTTTTTTGCAAAATCCCAAATCAACCCCTGCATATCTGAAGCAGCAGAAAATTATGGTTTTGATTGTGTGACATCCAGTAACAAATACGGGGTTAGTTGCATCAGCAAATAGAATCTATCTTCTTTTTAATTACCCACCATAAGAAACCGGGGAGGTTAGCCAATAGCGTTGCTGCTGGCTAACCTCCCCGGTTTCTTATAGCCCCTTGATAAATTAAACGTTCTATATTAACAACTTTTCATAAACATGATACCACGTGAACTACCCATTGTCTAAAGCCAATGGGCTTCCTGCTTCCCAGACCTCGTAAC
>OLRK01000763.1_pt1 | contig 33050 bp, 29 predicted proteins | sample 1672911 | NCBI WGS metagenome assembly OLRK01 (sample SAMEA3136736, study PRJEB25190) | human gut metagenome | biome: human gut; feature: human-associated habitat; material: faeces | place: Austria | collected 2013 | reverse complement strand
CGGCGGGCGCAAGTTACTTACGGAAATATGGAGCCGTCAGTTCCTTATGCCTTGGAAGTAGAGCTCTTCTTGGTAGCATGGAGGAACAGAGCCAGCATTGCGATGGCAAAGACGATGCCAATGGGGTAAGCAACGGCGGTGTTGTAAGCCACCAGCTTGCCGTCCGCATAGGTGTTGATCATCTTGCCCAGGCACTCGGGAGCCAGCACGAAGTAGGTGCAGGACACAGCGCTCATGAAGGTTGCAGGCACGGCGGTGATCCAGAAGTTCTTCTTCTCCTTGAACAGGTACATGGAAGCAGCCCACAGGACGATCATAGCCAGCGTCTGGTTGGTCCAGCTGAAGTAACGCCAGATGACGGTGTAGTTGATGAAGCCCAGTGCGTTGCCGATGCCAAGGAAAGCACCAACGCCCAGCACGGGGACACACAGCTTCAGGCGGTTTGCGTAGCTGTCCTGATCGATCTTGAGCCAGTCGGCCAGAGTCAGACGAGCGGAACGGAATGCAGTATCACCAGAGGTGATGGGGCAGATAACGACACCGATCATAGCCAGTGCCACGCCGACATTACCCATGGTCTTGAGGCAGACGTCGTAGATAGCGGCAGACTGACCGGCAGCCAGAGCCTCGGCCAGACCGACCATCTTGCCATCGGTGATGGTGTACAGTGCGCAGCCGGCAGCAGCCCAGATCAGAGCGATGATGCCCTCGCTGACCATTGCACCGTAGAATACGAAGTGACCCTGCTTCTCACTCTTCATGCAGCGAGCCATCAAAGGCGACTGGGTGGAGTGGAAACCGGAGATAGCACCACAGGCAACGGTGATGAACATGAAGCTCCAGATAGGAGTGTTGGAGGGGTGCATATTGCTGAAGTTTGCCCAGATCTCGGGGATGGTGTAGGCGGGGTTGGTGAAGATACCAAAGATAACGCCCACAGCCATGATGATCAGGCAGATGCCGAACACAGGGTAGATCTTACCGATGATGGCATCAATGGAGATAAAGGTTGCGATGAAGTAGTACACCAGAATGATGATCAGCCAGAACAGGGTGGTGGTCAGCAGACCGGACATACCGCCGTTCTTGCACAGGGTAACGATCAGGCCTGCGGGGCCGACTGCGAACACGGTACCGACCATGATCAGCAGCACCACAGAGAACACACGCATGATGTTCTGCATCACGGGGCCCAGATAGCGGCCGGTGACCTCGGCGATGGAAGCGCCCTCATTGCGCTCGCTCATCATGCCGGAGAAGTAGTCATGTACGCCGCCGGCAAAGATGGTGCCGAAGGTGATCCACAGGAACACCACGGGACCCCACAGAGCACCCTGCAGTGCACCAAAGATGGGGCCCAGACCTGCAATGTTCAGCAGCTGGACGAGGAACAGCTTCCACTGGGGCATCACAACGTAGTCAACGCCATCGTTGATGCGCACAGCAGGAGTTTCGCGGTCGTCCGGTCCGAACGTGTTGTCCACGATCTTACCATAGACAAAGTAGCCTACGATCAGAAGTGCCAGACACAGTAAGAAACTAATCATACCAGAAACCTCCTTTTGAATTTCAGCCGCCGACAGCTTATGCCATACTGCGGCTATGACCGATCTCTGGCTTCATGTTAACACCTTTTTCATAATTGTGTTAATATTTTTTAGGTATGGTTCCTATATCAAAAAGTATATGGCCGCTTATTTTATTTGTTTGCGCAAACTTTTATTTTGTGGCGATAACACGTTTTAATTCGTCGTTTTGTTTCTTAAAAATTTTCTCCCGGGAACGGTCAAGCCCGCCCCCGCCAAACTTTGCGCCGCCTTTTTGTGCATTTTGCTTAATCGTTTGCGATTTTCTCTCCAAAACGTGGAATTTGAGACGAAAAGAAGGGAAATCCGCCCTCTCAGGTGGGGCACCCGTGAAAATGGGCTAGCGGAGCGTCCGCAGACGCTCCGCTAGCCCGAAAATAAAAACAATTCTTCCGCTGATAATGCGCAAAGCAACGACGACGACCGCCGCCTGCGGCGGAAACAGGGAGGAGTTGTTGGGGCAGCGGCCAGCAAGACGCGCGTGCCACCCAAGGCACGATGCGGATGCTGGGTGCCGCAACCCGGAAGACGCGGCGCGCATTTCAAATCTTCTTCCACCCGCTGTCCTTGATGGTGGCATCCGCCTGCTTGTGCAGCAACTGCACAAACAGCTGCTCCTCCGGCTGCAAAGGCTCCCGCTCCGGGTATACCAGCACGTCCCGCATCTGCTGCTTCTGCGCCGGGCAATTATGCAGCGCCAGATGGTACTGCTCCAGCGCGCGCTGCGGCATGGGGGACGACCACATATAGGCCGTGGGCAGATTCTGCAAAATAGAGAACTGGCTGCACCGCTCATACACATGGATGCGGCGGTTGGGGTTCACCTCCCAGCGGGAAACAGTGCTCTCCTCCCCGGGCAGATGGGTGTCGCCGTGCAGCACCTCGATGTAATCGTTCAGTTCGTCCAGCTCGCGCACCTGCCGCCGCGCCAGCGGGCTGTCCTGACTGGTGAGCAGCAGGTAGGAAAACTCCATGATAGGCTCCTGCCGCAGACCGTGGCGCTGGCAGTAGCGCAGGTAGTAGTCCTCGTCCTCGGCAGCATAGCGCAGCAGCGCTATGTGGTAGCCCTGCCGCAGCACAAAATCCAAAGCTTCAATGGCACCGCTCTCCCGGATATGCACCCGCAGCTGCTCGCTGCGGGCTGCCTGCTGCAAAAAATCCACCGCCGCATAGGAGGCGTAGGTGGCATGGGTCAGCACCACCCGCAGCTCGGCGCAGCTGCGCTGCTGGTGCGCCTCCTGCTTCAGCTCGTCCACCTGCTGCAGTACCCGCTGCGCCTGCCGGATGAACCGTTTGCCCTGCTCGGTGGGGATCATACCCGTGGAGGAGCGCTCGAAGATGCGCAACCCGTATTCCTCTTCCAGGTTCTTCAGTGCCTTGCTGACGTTGGGCTGCGCCGCGTACAGCTGCTTTGCCGCCGCCGACACCGACCCCCATTTCATGATGGCTACCAGATACCGCAGTTCCGTAATATTCATGAACCCCTCCACGTTGTTTGCAGTCGTAACTGTATTGTAACAATTTCTCCGCGTCGCTGTCAAGCGGGGGAGAATAAACCCTCTCAGTCCGCTCCCCCTTGCACCAAAGCCCCCGGGTGCTATATAATAAGGAAAAACACAAAGGAGGGGCTGTACCATGCCGGAATACCGCGTGCTGCGCATTGACGAGCAGCTGTACGGCTGCGAGGAGCTGCCCGCCGGGCAGCCGGTGCTGTGCGATGTGACCCTGACCGATGCCGCCGGGGCTGCCCGCATCCTGCCTTACCCGGACAGGGAGCTGACATGTCTTGGCATCGACGAGGGAGACACCGTCTGTCTGCTGCCGGACGGCACCCTGCACAAGCTGTAAGGAGTAATTTTATGCATAATATCTATTTCACCCGCCACGGCGAGACGGTATGGAACGTGGAAAATAAGATCTGCGGCATGACCGACAGCCCGCTGACCGCCCGCGGGCAGCAGCAGGCGCGGCAGCTGGGCGAGCTTGTCCGGGACAGCGGCCTGCACATCGACGAGATCTTGTACTCTCCCCTCTCCCGCGCCGCCGACACCGCAAAGGCCATTGCCGCCGCTACCGGTCTGCCCGCCCGCTGCGAGCCCCGCCTGCGGGAGCAGTGCTTTGGCAAATACGAGGGCACGCCCCGGGACGGTGCGGAGTTCCGCATCTCCAAGACCCACTTTGCCGACCGCTATGACGGCGGCGAAAGCATGATGCAGCTGGCGCAGCGCATCTACAATCTGCTGGACGAGTTGAAGGCGGACACCGACAAGACCTATCTGCTGGTGGCGCACAACGGCATTGCCCGGGTGGTGCACTCCTATTTTTACGACATGACCAACGAGGAGTACGCCGCTGCGGGCATCAAAAACTGCCAGCTGGTGGAGTATACCTTTGAATAACCAAAAAAGCCGCCGGGGCCCCGGCGGCTTTTCTGTTATTACTCGTCAACCATGACGGTAATGGAATTTCTGGTCTTTTGTCACAAACATATACACGCTTACCGCCAGCGCGGCAAGCTCAGCGGCGGTGACAGCCAGCCACACGCCATCAATGCCCCACAGGGCGGGCAGCAGGAGCAGCGCGGCAAGCTGGAACAGCAGGGTGCGCAGAAAAGAGATGAGAGCACTCGTCACGCCATCGCCCAGCGCCGTGAAGAAGGAGGACGCATACACGTTGAAGCCCATGATGAGAAAGCTCAGCGCATACAGCCGGAAGGCGCGGTTTGTCAGCGCCAGCAGCTGGGCATCGTAGCCTACAAAGATACGCGCCACATAGGGAATGATGACCATGGACGCCGCCGTCATGCTCACAGCCACCACGGCGATGAGGCGCAGGCTCTTCTGATAAAGGTTATGCACCTCGGCGTGGTTGCGCGCGCCGTAATGGAAGCTGACGATGGGCGCGCTGCCCACCGCATAGCCCACGAACACCGCCACGAACAGGAAGGCAGCATACATGATGACGCCGTAAGCCGCCACACCGTTTTCTCCGGCCAGCCGCAGCAGCTGGAAGTTATACAGGATATTGACCAGCGACATGGAAAGGCTGGTCATCAGCTCGGAAGAGCCGTTGATGCAGGCATCCCACAGCACGCGGCCGTAAAACTGCGTTCTGCACAGGTGCAGGCGGCTGGTATTGTGGTGGTCGATAAAATAGAACACCGGCAGCACGCCGCCCACCAATTGGCTGATGAGGGTTGCAACGGCAGCGCCCTCCACGCCCCAGTGCAGCATACCCACCATCACCACGTCCAGCACCATGTTGGTGCAGCCTGCACCTACGGTGAACCAGAAGCCCAGAAGCGGCTTTTCGGCGGTGACGAAAAAGCTTTGGAACATATTTTGCAGCGCAAAGGGCGGCAGCGCCAGCATCAGGATGCGCCCGTAGCGCACGGCGTAGTCCAGCAGCTCTCCCTTTGCGCCCAGCAGCTCGGCGACCGGGCGCAGGAGCAGGATACCCAGCACGGACAACACACTGACCGAGATGAGCGCTGCCAGCAGAAACATGGTAAAATAGCGGTCGGCTTTTTTCTGGTCACCCTCGCCCAGCGTGATACCAACGATGGCGCTGCCGCCGGTGCCCAGCATAAAGCCGACAGTGCCCAGCAGCTGCGGCAGCGGCATGATGAGGTTGACCGCCGCAAAGGCCGTTTTGCCCACAAAGTTGGAGACGCACAGGCCGTCCACGATGCCGTAGACGGAGGTGAACAGCATGGTGCCGATGCAGGGCAGCACGAACCGCAGCAGCCGGGAATAGGTAAAATGATCGGACAATTGGATGGTTTCCTTTGGCATAGCTCCTCCTTTTTTAAACTCTGCACATACAAAAAGGCCGGATAAGAACCACCGCTCCGGTGCATTCCCTCTTCTGCTGCGGCACTACGGCGCCCACAGCCTCCGGGAAACACGAACGATGACATCTTATCCGGCCCTTCAATTACGTTGAAACAGCCCTCCGATGAGCAAAAAGCAGTATAGCAAAGTTTATTTTTGATGTCAAGCTCCGTTTTGCATCATTCTGCCGCAAGGCGGACAAAGGGCGCGATGGCGTTGGCGTCGCCGTGGCGGACGATGGAGTAGGTAATGTCGCAGTAGGGCTGGATGGCGGTGCTCTTTTCCACGGTGGAGATGAGCAGCACCTGCAATTGCAGGCGGCGGAACAGCTCCATCATGGGGCGGATGCGGTCGCTGGTCATCTTGCTGAAGGCCTCGTCCAGCAGCACCAGACGGATGCTGTTTTCGCTCTTCTGGTAGATCTGCAGAAGGCTTGCGCAGATGGCCACATAGAAGGGTGCCTGATTCTCGCCGCCGGAGGAATCGCGGCTGACGCGGGACAGATACGCCTGCTGCCCGGTGACCTGATTGGTCACCTTGATATCGTAGTCCAGATAGGTGCGGTAGTCCACATAGTCCGAAAGGGTGGCACCGGCGGCGGTGCGTCCCTCCTGCCGGGCGCGGGTGTTCTCGTCTACGTCCGCCATGATCTTTTCCATCAGTTCGTCCACCTGACGCTCGTAGGCGGGGTCAGCGGTGGCAGCAAGGTTATCCAGAGAATCGCCCTCGGTCATCTGCTGGTTGCCCTTGTCCACGATGACCTGATAGAACGCCGCCAGCTGCGGGTCGCGGCTGGGCTCCAGCTCAAAGCGGTAGACTTCCTCGCCGTAGGTCAGCTGCTCCATGACCTTGTTCAGCTCCCGGAACTGCCGCCGGGCGTTGAAGATATCGTCCTTCATGCGGAACAAAATATCCTTGCGGAAGCGGTCCTTGCAGTCCCGCTGCGCCTGCTCCAAGCGGGCGGCGTAGCGCTCCAGGTCGATGCGCACAAGGCTCTCATGCTGGGCGCGGTACTGTTCCAGCCCGGCAAGCCCCAAGGGGTAATCGCAGACATAGCGCTGGTTATAGGCTTTCTGTGCCGGTTCCAGCGTGCTGTTCAGGTAGACGGTCAGGGCATCGTCCAGCTTGGCCTGTGCCTTTTCGGCGGCCTGCGCGGCGGCGCGGGGAGATTTATCCGGCCCGGTCAGCGCCTGCTGACGGCTGCGGGAGAGCGGCTCCACCAGCGGGTGGGCGGCAAAAAAGCTCTCGGCGGCCTGTGCGCTCTTTTCGGCGGTGTCCACCGCTTTTTGCTGCTCCGTCTCACAGGAGGAGATCTGTTTTTCGCACACGCGCAGATCACCGCCGGTCTGCTCCACGGCAGTACGGGCGGCTTCCCATGCGGCTTCGCGCACCTCTTCCTCCTTATACAGCTGCTGCAAAAGCGGATTCTCGCGGCACTCAGCCAGCTTTGCCGCCTGCTCGTCCACCGCCGCGCGGGCGGCGGTCAGGGCGGCGCGGGCGTCCCACAAAGCGGCAAGTTCTTCCAGCGTGGTGCCGCGCAAAAGGGTCTGGTACTGGCTGTATGCGGCTTTCAGGTTCTGCTCTGCCTGTGCGGCGGCGCGTACTTCTTCAGCAAGGGCGTTCATCTCCCCTGCCAGTGCCCCGGCGCGGGCGCGGCGGGCTTCCAAGCCGATATAGCGCTGCGGGGTGCGCAGACGCTCCAACCGGAAGGGATGGTGGCGCAGAAGGTTTCGGGTGGCGCTGTCAGGGTAGTTTTCCAGCGTGTCGGGGGTGTCGCAGCAGACGATGCGGCGCAGGATGGTGTCGGCGTACTGCGCGGCCAGCGGGTTTTCACTGGTGACCTGTGCCGCCAGACTGTCGGCGGGGGCAGTGTCGGCGCGGCGGTTGGCCTTGCGCAGACCCGGGGTGTCCAGCAGGCTGATGGGGCCGACTTTCTCTTTCAGCGCCACAAAAGCGCTCTTTGCGGCGGCATAGTGGGCGGGCGGCACAAGGATATCGAACCGGCGGTCGCCCAGACAGGCTTCCACGCAGTCCTGCCAGCTCTCATCCTCCACGTTCAGCAGCTCACAGAAGATGCGGGCATCCGGCTCCATGCCACGGCTTTTCAGTTCGGCATTCACGGCGTCCCGCACCCGGGTGGCGGCGTCCCCGTGGGGGTACACCCACTTGCCGCCGGATACGGCATCCAGCTCGGCGCGTTTCTCGGTCTGCTGCCGCTGCAGGGCGGCAGTGTGCTGCCGTGCGGCAAAATAGGCTTCTTCCAGCGGTTTTTCCTGTGCGGTCAGCCAGTCGGTCAGGGCGGGCAGAGTGTCGGGGGTCAGGTCTGCCAGCTTCTGCCCGGCGGCAAAGCCGCTGCGGCGCAGCACTGCCAGCAGGTTGCCGGTCTTTTCGGCGGCTTTTTCGGCGGTGTCGGCGCGGCGGGCGGCGGCATCCAGTGCGGTCTGCCGGTGCGCCAGCTCCTCGTTGAGGGCATCCAGTGCGCGGCCCTCGCCGCTGGCACCGGCGGCGCTGTGGGCGGTCAGGTAGGCGCGGCGGGCTTCCGCTTCGGCGGTCTTGGCTTCGGCGTAGCGGGTGCGCAGCGTTTCCTGCTGGCGGCGTCCTGCGTCTACCCGCTCCTGCCAGACGGCCTTTTCCCCGGCATCGGCAGCAGCCCGCGCCAGCAGGGCGGCACCCCGGTTCACAAGAGCTTCGGTCTGTTTTTCGGTGGCTTCGCGGCCGAAACGCACGATCTCGTCCAGCGCATCGGCGCGGGTCTGGGCTTCCGCCAGCACGGCGTGCAGATTTTCCAGCTCCAAGCGGTCGCCCTGCAAGGCTTCCAAGTCCAGTTCCGGCTGGGGCAAAATGTACTGGTACAGAAACTCCCGGAAGTTCGGGATCTCGTCCATGCTGGTGCCCATCTGGAACACCTCGTTGAACTTTTTGCCCAGCGGGCTGGCTGCGCGCCCGATGCCCAGTGCGCGGCAGATGCGGTCCCGCGCCTCGCTGGGGCTGCGGGTGTAGGAGAGCCGCCCCTCGGCGGGCTTGAAGTCCTCCTTGGCGCTGGGCGCACCGGTGCGCGGGTCGATAAAGGGCAGCTGTTCCAGCGTGATGCCGTCCTCCGAGATGTACCATGTCTGGTCGCCGGGGTGCAGTTCCTGCATCGGACCTTCGGACTCCACCCGTACCGCGATGACAAAGCTGGTGTGCTTTACGCTGTCCCAGAACTCTGCCCCGATATACGCCACGGTATGCCCCGGGCGGCGGTAGGCGTTTTCGCCGCGCTGCTTGGCGTGGACAGAGCCTTGCAGGGTGCGGCCGCTTTTCTTATTGCCCAGCGCATTGAAGTTGCGGTTGGTGGTCAGGCAGTAGCGGATGGCGTCCAGAATGGTGGTCTTGCCCACGGCGTTCACGCCGATCATATAGGTCAGGCGGGCGCAGTCGAAGGTGGTATTTTCAAAGTTGTGCCAGTTGATAAGTTTCAGGCGTTTGAGTTCGATCATGCTTCACCCTCCCCTGCTTCGGTGTCTGCGCCCTCCGGGCGCTCGTACAGACCAAGCTCGGTGCGGGTGCGGGCGCTCTCGGCGGCGGCATCCGCAAGGTCAGCGTCCGGCAGCGCCAGCAGCACCGTGGGGAACACCTCAATGCGGCTGTCCAGCCCGGAGAGCCGTCCCACCGGACGCGCCAGATTGTACCGGCGCAGGGTGCGCATGAGCTTTTCCAGCGTTTGCTGATCCAGCTTGCGGGGCAGGTTCATCTTTTGCAATTCGGCCTGTACTTCTTCTACGGTCACCAGCACTTCGTCCGCGCTGGCGGCAAGGCTTTCCCGCTTTTGCAGGTACAAAAGCCGCAGCACCAGCAGCAAAATGCTCTCGTACTTGAGCAGCCGCGCCTGACTGCCCTCGTGCTCGTTGACCAGCGCCGCCGCCTGCATGGGTGCGGGGTATAAAAGCACCGCGTAGCCCAAGGGTTTGAACACCGCCCGCACCTCGTTGAGGTGATCCTGAATATACAGATATTTCGCCCGCTGTTCCTCTACGCAGCCCAGCACAAAACAGTGGTTGAGCAGATAGTTTGCGGTTTCTTCCAGCAGATCAATGGTTGCCATCCGTGTTTACCTCCTTGCGGCGGGTCAGGACAAAATCCTGAAACCGGAAGCCGCCGCGCTCCACCCAGTTTCCGGTCATGGTGATATCATACTCCCGGTGCGGCGACTGGGAATAGGTGTGCAGGCCGATGATGCCTGTAAAGTCGTTCGGGTATTCCTCCACAAGGGTGGAGGCGTTCACCTGCCCGCGGGCAGCCAATGCCTGCTGCGCCAGCAGTGCCACGTTTTCCTCGGTGACGGCAAGGCGGGCGTAGTCCAGCAGAAGCTGCTGCTCCTGCCGCAGCCGGGCGGGGTCAAGAGGCTCGGTGCGCACCGGGGCAAGAGGTGCTTCGGTGCGGGGCGCGGCGGGAGGATACAGCGGCTTTGTGCCGAACACCGCCGCCGGGTACAGGTGCAGCCGCGCTGCCACCGGGCCATCGTCCGGCTCAAACAGCTGCTCCGGGCTGCGGATGTCCTCCGCATAGCGGCGCAGCAGGGCGGTGACGCTGCCCTGCGCCGAGCGGTCGCTCAGCAGCAAAAACTGTGCCCGCTGCACCGCCCGCTTGCGGTAGCGGATGTGGCTGGCATCGATCTCCTTCATCAGGGTGCTCATCTCTTCCAGCGCATCCCGCTGCTGCTGGATGAGGGCACGCACCCGGGGTGCAGCTTCGCCGGGGGCGCAGCGCTCCACCCGGGCGTAATCCAGCGCTAAGCGCGGCAGCTGGTTCTGCTCGCAGTCGTCCAGTTCTTCTTCCAGATAGGCGCGGTAATTGAACAGGTTATCGCTGGTTTTAAAGCGATGGTACGCCGCCGCCACAACTTTTTCTTCGTACTGGTCGAACAGTTCCAGCACCTCCTGCGGGGTGCGGTTATGGGTCAGGCGGTCGATGTAATGCCCGATGGAGGCGTTGAGGGCGCGCAGAGACTTGTTCAGGGTCTCAAGGTCTGCCGCCACCTCCCGCAGCACATTCTCGTAGGGGCTTTTTTCCTGCCCGATGCTGCCCAGCAGCTGCCACGCCTTGTACAGCTTGCCGGTGTAGGTGACCACCCGGGGGTTCAGTATCTCTTCCAGCGCGTCCAGCAGCGGGGTGACCTCCGGCATAAAGGCAAGGGTCGGCTCGCTCTCATAACTGCCGGGCTGCTCCTCCAGCCATCCGGTGCGGCGCAGACGCAGCAAAAAGCCCACCGCCAGCGTGTGGGGATCGCGGGTGGGCTGCTCGTCCTCATCGCCCGCACCGTCGGCGTCCAGCGCCAGCGGCTTTGCCAGCGCGGCAAAATAATCCTCGGCGCGGGAGACGGCCTCAGCGCGGGAAATGCTGTAATCTGCCGTATGGCGGCACTCCTCCCAGAGCAGCAGCAAAAGCTCTGCATAAAACGCCCGGTTGGGCCCCGCCAGCGGGCGGAACAGCCGTGGGCTGACCAGTTCAAACAGCTGCATGGAAACGTCCTTTCTGTGTAAGTTCGATACCCTTTTATTGTACCACAGCGGGCGGGGTTTGTCACAAAAAGGCGAAAAAAAGCCCGCCGGGCAAGGCGGGACGATTTGGAATGCGCGCCGCGTGCGCTTTGCGCATAAACAGTGGAAGAATTATTTTTATTTTCGGGATAGCGGAGCGTCTGCGGACGCTCCGCTATCCCATTTTCACGGGTGGGGTCGTAATGGCAAACGGCATTTACAGCGCCTGCTTCCTGCGGAAGCGGCGGCGCTGCGGGGAATCCCCTCCTACACAACGCAGCAAGGCCGTCCGGCATTCGCCGGACGGCCTTGCTGCACTTATTGGAAAGGATCGATCGGGAGATGGCAATTGTTATTTCGCCAGACCCAGCTTTTTCAGCCGGTTCCATGCGCGGATGACCTGTACCTTGGTCACACGCTTGCCGGGCGTAAAGGCGCCCTCACCCATGTCGGGCAGCAGCTCGGCCTCCACAGCCCAGCGGGCTGCCTTGGCGGTGTCGGGCGGGGCGCTCTGGGCAAGGGCGGGCAGCGGCATTGCGGTCAGTGCCATGCTCAGCGCCAGAACCATGCTGATGAGCCGTTTTTGCATAAGATCCTCTCCTTCTCAAGCGCCCTCCAAGCCGGGCGCTTTTGTTGTACCCAGTGTACCACGTTTTGCCCGCTTTGGACGGTTTTTGGCACGAATCGCCCCGCAAATGCGCTGAAACGACCCGGTGCACCACACGCACCCGCAAAAACAGAAAACCGCCCGGTTTGCGGTTACCGGACGGTTTTCTGCTCTATAGGAATTACGGGAATGGCATATTGAACAGAGCACTGCTCTGTGCCTGTAGTATACCACGAACGGCGGCAAAAGTGGAGCAATTCTGCGTGAATGGCCCCTGAAATGCATCGAATCGCCCTGAAAAGCCCCAAAAAAGCTCTTGCGCACCCTTTTGGGACGCAAAAAAAGGGTTGCAAACGAATGTGCGCCTGAGAGGCTTTCCACCGCAATCTCTCCCGTAAAAAAGCAGTTCCGAAACGCCCGCAGGCGTTTCGGAACTGCAATACAAAATATTCTTTCCGCTCTTTATGCCCAAAGTGCAACGACGACGACCGCCGCCAGCGGCGGAAACAGGGAGGAGTTGTTGGGGCAGCGGCCAGCAAGACGCGAGTGCCGCCCAAGGCACGATGCGGATGCTGGGTGCCACAACCCGATAGCGGCGGGCATTCAAAATCGTTTTACTTGCCCGCCAGCAGCACCGCCAGCACGGCTTTCTGGACGTGCAGACGGTTCTCTGCCTCGTCAAAGATCTCGTCCGCGTGCTGCTCGAACAGGGCAGTGGAGATTTCCTCGCCCCGGTGGGCGGGCAGACAGTGCAGCACCAGCGCGTCCGGCTTGGCGTTTTCCAGCAGACGGCCGGTGAGCTGGAAGCCCACAAAATCCCGCAGACGCTGCTCGCTCTCGGCAGTGCCGGGGGCGGTGGTGTTCCATGCGGCGGTGGCCACGATGTCCGCATCCCGCAGGCCCTCGGCGGGGTCGGTGGTCAGGTGGAAGGCATTGCCGTATTGGTGGGCAAACATCAGCACATCCGCTGCCGGGCGGTAGCCCGGGGGACAGACGCAGGATACCTGCATCCCCGCCAAAAGGCCGCCCACGATCAGGCTGTTGGCCATGTTGCTGCCGTCACCCACAAAGCAGAGCTTCAGCCCTGCCAGCGTGCCCCGGCGCTCCCGAATGGTCATCAGGTCAGCCAGCACCTGACAGGGGTGGGCGTAGTCGGTCAGGCCGTTGATCACCGGAATGCCGGAAAGCTCGGCCAGTTCCTCCAAGTCCCGCTGGCGGTAGGTGCGCCAGACGGCGCAGTCGTAGTAGCGCCCCAGCACCCGGGCGGTGTCCCGCAAAGGCTCGCCGCGTCCGGCCTGTAATTCGGCGGTATTCATGTAGTTGCCAAGGCCACCCATCTGGTACACGCCCACCTCAAAGCTGGTGCGGGTGCGGGTGGACGCCTTAGAGAACAGCAGCGCCACGCTTTTGCCCGCCAGCAGCGGCTCGGTGCGGCCCGCCTTGCAGTCCGCCTTCAGCTGGTCTGCCACATCCAGAATGTGGGTCAGCTCGGCGGGGGAAAGGTCGCTCATTTTCAGCAGATTTTTCATGCCTGCTCCTTCGGAGCCGTCGGCTCCATCGTGCCCAGCACCTCGGCCAGCACCTCCAGCGCCATGTCTACCTCGTGTTCGGAGACGGTCAGCGGCGGCAGCAGACGCAGCCGGGTCTTTGCGGTAAGCACCAGCAGGCCCTTTTCACGGCAGGCAGCCAGCACATCCGCAGCCTGCACATCAAAGAACTCGATACCCACCATCAGGCCGATGCCGGAAATGTTCTTGACGTGGGGCAGCTTTGCCAGACCGGTGCGCAGCTGTACGGCGCGCTCGCTGACCTGTGCAAGGAAACTCTGGTCCAGACGGTCTACCACCACGTTGGCACCGGCGCAGACCACCGGGTTGCCGCCAAAGGTAGAGCCGTGGGTGCCGGGGCCCATGCCCTCGGCTACCTTTTCATTCATCAGCACCGCGCCGATGGGCAAGCCGCCGCCCAGCCCCTTGGCAAGGGTGACGATGTCTGGCTTGAGGTTATAGTGCTCACAGCACAGGAAGGTGCCGGTGCGGCCTACGCCGGTCTGCACTTCGTCCACGATGAGCACAAGGTCTTTTTCATCGCACAAAGCGCGCACGGCCTGTACATAGTCCGGGTCCAGCGCCATCACGCCGCCCTCGCCCTGAATCAGTTCCATCATCACGGCGCAGGTGTGGCGGTCTACCAGTTCCTGCAGCGCTTCGATATCCCCCGCCGGGATGTACTGGAAGCCCTCGTTGAAGGGGCCGAAGTAGTTGTGGAACACCTCCTGCCCGGTGGCGGTCAGAGTGGCAAGGGTGCGGCCATGGAAGCTGTTGACCAGCGTGATAACGTTGTAGCGGTCCTTGCCGTAATGGTCTACGCTGTACTTGCGGGCGGCCTTGATAGCGCCCTCATTGGCTTCAGCACCGGAGTTGCCGAAGAAAACCTTGCTCATGCCGGTGCGCTTGCACAGCTTTTTCGCCAGCTTGCCGCAGGGTGCAGTGTAGTACAGGTTAGAGGTGTGCTGCAATTTGTGTGCCTGCTGGGACACGGCTTCTGCCCATGCAAGGTCGCAGTAGCCAAGGCTGTTCACCCCGATGCCGCTGGTGAAGTCCAGATACTTCTGTCCCTCGGGACCCTCGGCGTACAGCCCGTGGCCTTTTTCCAGCACGATGGGGCTGCGGTTATAGGTGTGCAGGACGTACTCGTTGTCCCGCTTGATGACTTTTTCAGAATCCATAGGTGTACCTCCTGTGAATAGAAGTTCCGCGCATGCGCCGCTCCCCCGGAGGGAGCGTTTTTTCTATTATAATACTGCTTTTTCGCTTGCGCAATCTTTTTATTCGCGGTGGCTGCGACGGTAGAAGCGGGTACCGGAGCCGCGGTCGGAGAACAGTTCCAGCAGGATGGAGTGCGGCACACGGCCATCAATGATAACAGCTTCGTGCACGCCCTGATAAATGGCATCCGCCATGCCGCCGATCTTGGGGATCATGCCGCCCGCAATGATACCGGCGGACTTGTAGCCCTCGATCTCGGTCACCTCCACCTCGGGAATAAGGGTGGTCTCGTCCTCCTTATCCCGCAGCAGACCCGCGATATCGGTCATGGACACCAGCTTTTCGGCCTTGAGGGCAATGGCGATCTGGGCCGCGGCGGTGTCCGCGTTGACGTTGTACGCCTGCCCGAGGTCGTCCATGCCCACGGTGGCGATGACCGGGATAAAGCCGCCGTCCAGCAGGCTTTCGATCAGGGTGGCGTCCACATGGACGATCTCGCCCACATGACCCAGCTGCGGGTCCAGCTCGGTGCAGCGGAGCATCTGTCCGTCCATGCCGCACAGACCCACGCCGCGCCCGCGCAGCTTTGCCACAAGGTCCTTGTTCACCTTACCTGCCAGCACCTGCTGCACGATCTCCATGGTGGCATCGTCCGTCACCCGCAGACCGTTTGCAAAGTGGCTTTCCACGCCCACCTTCTTGAGCATCTCGTTGATGGCAGGGCCGCCGCCGTGCACCAGCACCACCCGCACGCCCAGCAGCGTCAGGGTGACAAGGTCGTTCATCACGGCGTTTTTCAGCGTCTCGTTGATCATGGCGTTGCCGCCGTACTTGATGACCATGGTTTTGCCATGGTATTTCTGGATATAAGGAGTGGCCTCCGAAAAAAGCCGCGCCATTTCTTCGTTTTTCATCTGTTCCGCGCTCCTGTCAGGTTCTGTAATCGCCGTTGATCTTCACATAGTCGTAGGTCAGATCGCACCCCCACGCCTTGGCGCTTGCCTCGCCGGTGCCCATATCCACCTTGACCAGAATATCGTGCTCTGCCAGCACCTTGGCGGCTTCGTCCTCGCTGTACGGATGGTAGGCTGCGTTCTCGCACACATACACCTCGCCCGCCTTGCTGGAGAGCCAGACGCAGACCTTATCAATGGAGAAATCGCCGGGGGTGTAGCCGATGGCGCACAGGATGCGTCCCCAGTTGGCATCGCGGCCAAAGACCGCCGCCTTGAACAGGTTGGAGCAGACCACGCTGCGGCTGACGGCGCGGGCGGTTTTCAGGTCGGGCGCATGGGTCACCTCGCAGGTGATCAGGTGGGTAGCGCCCTCGCCGTCTCCGGCGTGCTCGGCGCACATGTGCTCTGCAATGGCGGTCAGCGCTGCCACAAAGGCGTCGTAGTCCGCGTTTTCCTCGCAGATCTCCGGGTTGCCCGCCAGACCGGACGCCATGATGATAAGGGTATCGTTGGTGGAGGTATCCAGATCCACGCTCATCTGGTTATAGGTGCCGGGCACAACGGTCTTGAGTGCCTTTTCCAGCAGCGCGGGCGAGACGGCGGCATCGGTGGTGTAGAACGCCAGCATGGTGGCCATGTTGGGGGCAATCATGCCGCTGCCCTTGCCGATGGCACCCACGGTGCACACCTTGCCGCCCAGCTCGAACTGGATGGCGTATTCTTTTTTATGGGTGTCGGTGGTCATGATGGCGGTGGCAGCGTCCGTGCTGCCCTGCGCGGTGGCAGCCAGCTTTTCCGCTGCCGCCGGGATGCCCCGGGCAAAGGGGTCGATGACCATGGGCTGACCGATGACGCCGGTAGAGGCGGGCAGAACGTCCTTTTCGTCAATGTTCAGCGCCTTGCCCACCAGTGCACAGCACTCCTCGGCCAGTGCCACGCCGTTGGCGGCGCAGGTGTTGGCGTTGCCGCTGTTTACCACAATGGCCTGTGCGTAGCCATCGGCCAGATGGGCGCGGTCCACCTTGATGGGCGCACCGCAGACCTTGTTGGTGGTGTACACGCCCGCAGCAGCGCAGCGCACCTCGGCCTTGATGAGTGCCAGATCGTATTTTTCGCTGTGATTTGCCCGGATGCCGCAATGGACACCGGCGGCAGCAAAACCCTTGGGCGCGCAGATGCCGCCCGCAACTTCCTTATACTGCATAACGATTTTCCTTTCCCACAAAGAAAAACAAGTTTATTCCAACCCTTTGGTCTCTTCCAGACCCAGCATCAGGTTCATGCACTGGACGGCGGCACCGGAGGAGCCCTTGCCCAGATTATCAAACAGCGAGACCAGCATCATCTGGTCTCCCGCAGCGTTCACGGTCAGGTACAGTTCCATGCGGTCGGTGCCCGCCATGGCATTGGAGTACAGACCGTTTTCCGGCAGCAGCTCGTTCAGGCCGTGCACCTTGACGGTGGCGGCGTCCTTGTAGTAATCCGCAAGGGCGGCAGCCACTGCCTCGGCGGTAGTGCCCGCAAGAGTAAGATCCAGCGGCACCAGCACCTGCATGCCGCAGTAGTAGTCGCACACCACCGGCACGAACATCGGCGTGTGCGCAAGGCCGCTGATCTTCTGCATCTCCGGCAGATGCTTGTGGCCAAGGCTCAGGCCGTAGCTCTTGGGCGCATCCAGCTTGCTGTGCGCCGGGCGGTCGGGGCTTTCGTAGTCCGCGATCATCTTTTTGCCGCCGCCGGAGTAGCCGGAGATGCCGGTGCAGCTGAAGGGGTAGCTTTGCGGCACCAGCCCCAGCTCCACCAGCGGGCGGGCGATGCTGATAAAGCCGCTGGCATAGCAGCCGGGCACTGCCACGCGGTAAGAGTTCTGAATTTTTGCCTTCTGTCCCTTCAGCTCCGGGAAGCCGTAGTCCCATGCGGCATCGGTGCGGAAGGCGGTGGAGGTGTCCAGCACCTTCACATCCGGGCGCAGCAGGGGCATGACTTCTTTAGAAGCTGCATCCGGCAGGCAGAGGAAGGCAAGGTCGGCAGAATTGATGACCTTTGCCCGCTCGTGCACGTCCTTGCGCCCTTCGGCAGAGATGGACAGCAGCTCGATCTCCGGGCGGGCTGCCAGACGGTCGGCAATGCGCAGGCCGGTGGTGCCGGAAGAGCCATCAATAAATACCTTTACCTTCATGCGTTTTCCTCCTCCCATGCGTCCAGCCGCGCCGCTGCCAGCGCGATCTGCTTTTCTACGCTGGCGGCGCTGGGGCCGCCGTAGCTGGTGCGTCCCTCGCAGCAGTGCACAAGGTCGATGGCATCATAGATATCGGCCTCAAACAGCGGGCTGTAGCTCTGGAACTGGGTCAGGGTCAGCTCCTCCAGCGTTTTGTCGGCGGCAATGCAGTCCGACACCATGCAGCCGGTCAGCTTGTAGGCATCCCGGAAGGGCATCCCCTTCTTGGTCAGGTAGTCGGCGCAGTCGGTGGCGTTGATAAAGCCCTTTGCGGCGGCGCGGCGCATATTGGCGGGCAGGGTCTTCATGGTGTCCAGCATGGGAGTGATGGTCTTGAGGCAGAGTTCCAAGGTGTCCACTGCATCAAAGATGGCTTCCTTGTCCTCCTGCATATCCTTGTTGTAGGCCAGCGGCAGACCCTTCATCATCACCAGCAGGGTGTTCAGGTCGCCGTACACCCGGCCGGTCTTGCCGCGGATGAGTTCGGTAACGTCGGGGTTCTTCTTCTGGGGCATAATGGACGAGCCGGTGGTAAAAGCATCGTCCAGCTCAATGAACTTGAACTCCCAGCTGCACCACAGAATGATCTCCTCCGAAAGGCGGGACAGGTGCATCATGCAGATGGAGATGGCGCTTGCCAGTTCGATGCAGAAATCACGGTCGGACACGCCGTCCAGACTGTTGGCGCAGGGGGCAGCAAAGCCCAGCTTTTCGGCGGTGAAATCCCGGTCCAGCGGGTAGGTGGTGCCTGCCAGTGCGCCAGAGCCCAGCGGGCACTGGCTGTCCATGCGGGCGGTGGCGTCCGCAAAGCGGTCAAGGTCGCGCAGCAGCATGGAAGCGTAGGCCATCAGCGCGTGGCCGAAGGTGATGGGCTGGGCACGCTGCAAATGGGTGTATCCGGGCATGACGGAGGCGGTGTTCTCCGCCGCCTTTTTGCACAGCACCCGCACCAGCTCCACGATGTAGGCCTGCAAGGTTTTGCTGTAATCCCGCAAAGTCAGGCGGATATCCAGCGCCACCTGATCGTTGCGGCTGCGGCCGGTGTGCAGCCGCTTGCCCGCATCCCCGATACGGGCGGTCAGGGTCTGCTCCACAAAGGTGTGCACGTCCTCGGCGGCGGGGTCGATGGTCAGCGCACCGCTGGACAGGTCGTCCGCGATGGAAGCCAGCCCGCTGAGGATATCCGCACAGTCCTGCTCCGAGATGATGCCCTGCCGTGCCAGCATAGCGGCATGGACGCCGCTGCCGCGCATATCCTGCGCGATCATCCGCTGGTCGAAGCGGATGGAGGAGTTGAAGTCGTTGACGCGGCTGTCCACCGCCTTGGAAAACCGACCCTTCCAGAGTTGTTCTGCCATAATATAAACTCCTTATAAAAACGGCAAAGCCGCCGCAGGGGAAAACGCTCCTGCGGCGGTGCCGCCGGCAACGATGCCGGTGTGAGAACCCGCGTGTGAAAGTGTGAAAACACACGCAGTCGAAAATGTTGCGATTACTTGACCTCCGGCCAATTCTTGGACAGCTTTGCGCGCTCCTTGATGGACAGGCCGAACAGGTTGATGAAGCCGGTGGCATCGGACTGGTCGTAATCCTTATCGACGCCGAAGGAAGCGGTCTGCTCATCGTACAGGGTGAACGGAGAGGTCACACCGGCGTTGATCATGTTGCCCTTGTAGAGCTTCAGCTTCACATCACCGGTCACAGTCTTCTCAAGGCTGTCGGCAAAGGCATCCAGTGCCTCGCGCAGCGGGGTGAACCACTGGCCGTTGTACACGATGTCGGCGTACTTCTGTGCCAGCTGTGCCTTGAAGTGAGCGCTCTCCTTATCCAGCGTGATGGTCTCCAGCACGTCGATGGCCTTGTACAGGATGGCACCGCCGGGGGTCTCGTACACGCCGCGGCTCTTCATGCCCACCAGACGGTTCTCCACGATATCCAGCAGACCAATGCCGTTTGCGCCGCCCAGCTTATTCAGGTACTCCACCAGCTCCACAGCGCCCATCTCCTTGCCGTCCACGGCGGTGGGGATGCCCTTTTCAAAGTGGATGGTCACATAGGTGGGAACATCGGGTGCCTGCTCGGGGCTGACACCCAGCTCCAGAAAGCCGGGCTTATTGTACTGGGGCTCGTTGGCGGGGTTCTCCAGATCCAGACCCTCGTGGCTCAGATGCCACAGGTTCTTGTCCTTGGAGTAGTTGGTCTCGCGGTTGATCTTCAGGGGGATGTGGTGCGCCTCGGCGTAGTCGATCTCCTCGTCACGGCTCTCGATGTCCCACTCACGCCACGGAGCGATGATGGCCATATCCGGGCACAGTGCCTTGAGGGTCAGCTCAAAACGCACCTGATCGTTGCCCTTGCCGGTGCAGCCGTGGCAGATGGCATCTGCACCCTCCTTGATGGCGATATCCGCCAGTGCCTTGGCGATGCACGGACGTGCAAAGCTGGTGCCCAGCAGGTAGTCCTCGTACTTAGCGCCGAACTTCAGGGTGGGGAAGATGTAGTTCTCCACAAAGTCCTTCTTCAGGTCCAGCACATACAGCTTGGATGCGCCGGTAGCCTTGGCCTTTTCTTCCAGACCGTCCAGCTCGGTGCCCTGACCCACGTCACCGGAAACAGCGATGACCTCGCAGTTGTTGTAGTTTTCCTTCAGCCAGGGAATGATGATGGAGGTATCCAGACCGCCGGAGTAAGCCAGCACGACTTTTTTGATGTTTTCCTTTTTCATGATAAACGCGCTCCTTTTAATAAAAATACACTTTTGTTCTCTGATGCGTACTTTCCCTTCGCATCCTCTGTCTTTCGTTTGCGGTTGATGCTTTTATTATACGCAGCGCGGATTTTCCGTCAATGCTAAAAACTGCCAAACATAGCGCCCGTTTCGCTTTTCTTTTGGTTCAATCTGTATCTTTATGCAAATATTTTTAAATATATGCGTATTTTATGCAATTTGAGTGTATTTTTTCATGGAGTTTTGGGGGAGTAAACCCTCTCCGTCATCGCTGCGCGATGCCATCTCCCCCGAAAGGGGGAGGTTTTACGCCGCAAAGCGGCAGATGCAAAAAGCTCCCCCCTCGGGGGAGCTGTCGAGCGTATGCGAGACTGAGAGGGTTCGTCCCCCCCCTGCAAACAAAACCACCGGAGCATCCGCAGACGCTCCGGTGGTTTAACTATAACTATTTAGTTCAGCTTCAAGTCGCCGTCTTTGATCCAGCCCAGCTTGCGCTCCACCTCGCAGAACACCACGCTGAGCACGGCGGGCAGTACAAAGCACAGCAGCACCATGGCAGCCCAGTCCATGGGGGTGATGGCAGCCTTGGTACCGGCGGCAATATCGCTGACCCAACCGGTGTAAACGCCGATCTGACCCACCAGACCGCAGGTGCCCATGCCGGAGGAGACCGCCGCGCCGTTCATCTCAAAGTGGAACAGGCAGGTAGCCAGCGGGCCGGTGATGGCACTGGCCAGCGTGGGGGCGATCCAGATGCGGGGGTTCTTGATGATGTTGCCCATCTGCAGCATACTGGTGCCCAGGCCCTGACTGACAAGGCCGCCCACACTGTTCTCCTTGTAGCTCATCACGGCAAAGCCCACCATCTGGGCGCAGCAGCCTGCCACGGCAGCACCGCCTGCAAGGCCGGTCAGACCCAGAGCGGCGCAGATGGCGGCAGAGGAGATGGGCAGGGTCAGCGCCACGCCCACGATGACCGACACCAGAATGCCCATGACCAGCGGAGCCTGCTCGGTAGCCCACATAATAAGAGTGCCCACCTGACTTGCGGCTGCGCCGATGGGGGCGGCGATGAGCATGGAAAGCCCGACGCCCGCAAAGATGGTCACCAGCGGGGTGACAAGGATATCCACCTTGGTCTCCTTGCTTACCGCCTTGCCCAGCTCTGCCGCCACAATGGCAATGATGAGCACGGCCAGCGGGCCGCCTGCACCGCCCAGCGCATTGGCCGAGTAGCCCACGGTGATCAGGCTGAACAGCACCAGCGGCGGGCAATGCAGTGCCCAGCCGATAGCACAGGCCATGGCGGGGCCGCTCATGGCCGTAGCGTAGCCGCCCAGATCCACCAGCAGCTCCAGCCCGGTCTGCTGACCCACCGTCTTGATGATGGTGCCGATGAGCAGACTGGCGAACAGGCCCTGTGCCATTGCGCCCAGTGCGTCAATGAGGTAACGCTGCGGAGAGATGACGATATCCTTCCGCGCCAAAAATTCTTTCAGCTTCGACATAAAACTTGCCTTTCTATCCAAAACAGATCGTTAAGGTTACAAACGTATGTCCTGTATCATACCATACACCTGTCAAGACAGCAAGAGGTTGCTGGAAAAAATGTGAAATTTCGGCTTTGTGCAATGTTCTGCCCTGCCGGAACGTATTCCATTTGGAACTTTTTCCGACACACTGCCCCGGTGGAGAATTTGTGTAGAAGCCCGCTGTGCCGTTGACGGCTCCCCGCGTGCGGGTGTATACTAGAGGAAGCGTAAAGTTATCATCCGCCGTCCTTTTTATCCTGAACCCATGGGCGGCGTGGAATAAAAGCGGGCCCGCCCCGGGCAAGGGGCAAAGACCCGGTGCAGCACAGCGCTGCACCACCGGGAGATTCGGAGGCAGAGACGACAGATGAAAAAACGATTTGACCGATCCGGCACAGCCCGCCGCAAGGCGGCGGCCGTTGCAGCGCTGACTATGGCGCTGGTTCTGGCTGTGGGCGGCGCAGGGGCAGCGACCCTGCTGTCTGCACAGCCGGAAACTTTGACCGTGGGCGCGGTCGTGCCCCACATCACCGCCGAAGCACCGCAGCAGACTGCTCCGGCTGACCCTGCCCCGGCAGCGGAGAGCACGGCGACTGCCCCGGAGCAGACAGCGGAAAGCACCGCGCAGCCGCAGCAGGCCGAGTCTGTCCCGGAACAAGCAAAAAAACCGGAAATCGCCGAAGCAGAACCGGCCGGACCGGAAGAATCTGCCGCAGCACCGGAAACGTCGGAAACACCGGCACAGCCCGCCGGGGACGCCGCACTGGAGGAGGAGAACTCCCCTGCCATGCTGCTGGAGGAGACCCCGGAGCTGGCCGCGCAGGACCCGCAGGCTCCCGCAGCGGACGGCACCGCCCAGAACGACACCGCCGCCCAGCACACCCCGGAGGGCAGCGTACTGCTGACCCCGGAGCAGATCCAGCAGGCGCTGGATTCCGGCGCGCTGGAGGATGCCGAGGCGCAGTGCATCGACCTGACTGACGAAAACGGCTTTTTCCGGTGGCTGTTCAACTGGCTGTTCGGCAGCAAGGATAAGGAAGAGGAACCGGCTCCGGCCTACTCCGGCTGGCGCACCGAGAACGGCAAGACCTACTACTATGCGCAGGACACCAACAAAAAGGTCACCGGCCTGCGCTCCATTGACGGCAAGCTGTATTATTTCGACGCCAACGGCGTTAAACAGGACAACGTGACCTTTGGCATCGACGTGTCCAAGTATCAGTCCGGGCTGGACTGGAACAAGATCAAAAAGTCCGGCGTGAGCTTCGTCATCATCCGCATCGGCTACCGGGGCTACGGCGCTGCGGGAAACCTGGTCAAGGACCCCATGTTCGAGGAGCACTTCACCAACGCCCGCAATGCGGGGCTGAAGGTGGGCGTGTATTTCTTTACGCAGGCCGTGAACGAGGCCGAGGCGCAGGAGGAGGCCGATGGCTGCAACTGGGCTTTGAATGGCCGGATGCTGGACTACCCCATCTTCTATGACACCGAGGCCTCCACCGCCCCGCGCGGCACCGGCCGCGCCGACGGTCTGGGTGTTGAGGACCGCACCAAATGCGCCATCGCCTTCTGCGAGCGGGTGAAGGAGCTGGGCTACAAGCCCGGCGTGTACGCTTCCACCACATGGTACCGCAAGCGGGTGGATTACAACACCCTGCGCAGCCGCTACACCATCTGGAACGCCCACTACGGCGTCTCTTCCAGCCCCATCGGCTGCGATATGTGGCAGGGCACCAGAACAGCCCACATCAACGGCTACAGCGGCGAGCTGGACGCCAACATTAGTTATATCGGATAAAAGAGACTAAACACCCCCGGTCAGGGCTTGCGCCACTGACCGGGGGTGTTTTTATCATACTGTCCTGTTTTTGTGCATAAGCTGGTGGCAGAGTATGCAAGCGCAAATGGCGGGGAGGCATGGGGATATGTTTGTGGTAACACTGAGCAAGACGAGCCTGAAAAAACTGGGAGCAGGGGCGGCATGCTGCGCGCTGGTGGTGTTCAGCGCCATGCTGGGGCGGTTCATCAGTACCCGGACGGTGGCGGTGGCTGCCCCGGTGAACCGTATCGAGAGCGCACAGGACATCCAGACATGGTTCACCGGCTACGGGCTGGAGGTGGACGGTGCGTCCATTACGGCGGATAAGGTCAAGATCCCCCGCAGGTGGGACGACAGCTTTTCCGCCTTCAACGGGGTGGTGCAGCAAAGCGGCATGGATCTTGCCCGCTACAAGGGCAAAACGGTGGAAAAATGGTCGGCGCTGCTCCCGGCGGCAAGCAACGGCGAGACCAGCCGCTACGGAGTGCTGCTGGTGTATAAAAAGAAGGCCGTGGGCGCGTATCTGCTGGAAAAACCTTCCGGCACGGTGCTGGGGCTGCAGGACGCTCAGAACGAACTGGCAAAGCAGACCTCCGGCGAGGATTACAGCGGCGACTGGGGCGAGCGGCACGACGAGCAGCTGACCGACAGCACCGCGCAGCAGACCTCCGGCGAACCGGAGGCAGAACCCGAAGCCGCCCCGCAGGCAGCCCCCTACACCGAGCTGCCGCTGGACGCAGAAGGGTATCCCGTGGAATAGGGACGGCATTGCTTAAAAACGACCTTTTTTAAGCTCTTGTCCGGCAGTTGCACAAACTGCCTAGTTTTTACAAACGATTCGACAAAAATTAGACAAAACACGGATTTTTGTAGCATCCGTATGTTCAAATATAACAAAAAATTCTTGTAAAAATCGGCAATATGAAACGGTGCAAAAAAACCGGTACGGGTTTATAATAATAGTATACCGATTCCCGTTGGCAAAGCCATGTTCCGGGGCTGAATGTGCAGCCCGGGCAGAGGGATCAAGTAGTAAGGAGAAAATGATTATGAAGGAATTTCAGTACACTATTAAGGATGCCTGCGGCATCCATGCCCGTCCCGCCGGCCTGCTGGTCAAGACCGTGAAGGGCTTTGCAAGCACCGCCACCCTCGAGAAGGACGGCAAGAGCTGCGATATGCGCAAGCTGATGGCTCTGATGGGCATGGGCGTCAAGCAGGGCGAGACCGTGACCATCAAGGTCGAAGGCGATGATGAAGAAGCAGCCGCAGAGGCAATCCAGAAGTTCCTGAGCGAGAACGTCTGAGCCGCGACTTGAAAGCCGAGCCCTCGCGGGGAAACTGCGGGGGCTTTTTTGACAAAACGCCGGGCGCTGCACGCCCGGCTGTAAGTGGAAGGAGAACGTGCTATGCAGGTAGGCACCGGCAAAAGCGTACTCAATGGCATCGCCATTGGCAAGCTGAAGATCTACAAGAAAAAAGATACCGCGATTTCCACCGCCCCTGTGGCAGATACCGCCGCAGAGCTGGAGCGTTTTGAAGCTGCCCGCCAGAAGGCCATTGAGCAGCAGACCGCCCTGTACGAAAAGGCACTGGCAGAAGCCGGCGAGGACATCGCCGAGGTGTTCAACATCCACGCCATGATGCTGGATGATGACGACTTTGTGGACGCCATCAAGGAGATCATCAACGGGCAGAAGATGTGCGCCGAGTACGCCGTCAAGACCGCCGGCAACAATCAGGCTGCGGTGTTCTCTGCCATGGACGACCCGTATCTGCAGGCCCGCAGCGCCGATGTGCTGGACATTGCGCAGGCCATGCTGGACATTCTGCAGGGGGTGGACAACGCTTCCCTGCAGGGCACCGAGCCCAGCATTCTGGTAGCCGAGGATCTGGCTCCCTCCGAGACCGTGCGCATGGATAAAAGTCTGCTGCTGGGCTTCATCACCCGCGAGGGCAGCTCCAACAGCCACACCGCCATTCTGGCACGCAGCATGAACATCCCCGCCCTGATCCAGTGCAAGGACATTCAGGACGACTGGGACGGCAAGATGGCTGTGGTGGACGGCTACAACGCCTGTGTGTATGTGGACCCCACCCCCGACTTGCTCAAGAGCCTGAAAAAGCGCCAGCAGGAAGATCAGAAAAAGCAAGCCCTGCTGCAGGAGCTGAAGGGCAAGCCCAACACCACGCTGGACGGCAAGACCATCAACGTGTTTGCCAACATCGGCGGCATGGGCGATGTTGGCGCTGTACAGCAGAACGACGCCGGCGGCGTGGGTCTGTTCCGCACCGAGTTCGTCTACCTGAACTGCAAGGACTTCCCCACCGAAGACTACCAGTTCGAGGCTTACAAGCAGGTGTTGGAAAGCCTTGCACCCCGCAAGGTGGTGGTGCGCACCTGTGATATCGGCGCAGACAAGACCGTGGATTATATGAAGCTGGATCACGAGGATAACCCCGCGCTGGGCTACCGTGCCATCCGCATCTGCCTGACCCGCAAGGACTTTTTCAAGACCCAGCTGCGTGCTCTGCTGCGTGCTTCCGCCTACGGCAACATGAGCATCATGTTCCCCATGATCACCAGCCTGCGGGAGCTGCAGGACGCCAAGGCTGTTCTGGAAGAGTGCCGCGCCGAGCTGACCGCCGAGGGCGTCAAGATGGGGCAGAACATTGAAGTGGGCACCATGATCGAGACCCCCGCCGCCGTGCTCATCGCGGACGAGCTGGCCGCCGAGTGCGACTTCTTCTCCATCGGCACCAACGACCTGACCCAGTACACCTGTGCACTGGACCGCCAGAACGCAAAGCTGGAGCCCTTCTTCAACCCCCATCACCCCGCCGTGCTGCGCGCCATCAAGATGACCATTGAAGCCGGTCACCGCCACGGCATCTGGGTGGGCATCTGCGGTGAGCTGGGTGCCGACACCGCCCTGACTGAGACCTTCCTGCGCATGGGCGTGGACGAGCTGTCCATGAACGCCAAGAGCATCCTGCCGGTGCGCAAGATCATCCGCAGCGTAGACCTGAGCAAGCCCTCTGAGAAGGTCTGACCCGCGGAAAAAATATTATTATAATTTGTGGCTCAGAAACGCCTGCGGGCGTTTTTGAGCCACTTTTTTTCACAGAAGGGGTAACTCCCGGACAGGCAAACCTTGCCGCCACACAAAAAAGCTCCCCCTTTCGGGGGAGCTGGCACGCCGTAAGGCGTGACTGAGAGGGTTCGCGCGGAGGGCATTCCCAATCATTTTCGCTGTTCCAGCATGGTCTGGATGCGGGTCTTGGCGCGGTAATAGGTCACCCGCGCCCATGCGGCATTGTGGCCGAAGATCGCCCCGATGCGGTCAAAGGGCAGTTCGCCGAACACCCGCAGGCTGAAAACCTCCTTGTAGGGTTCTTCCAGCGCGTGCAGACACTGGTGCACCGTAAAGGCGGCATCCTTGTCCACCAGCAGCTGCGCGATATCCGGGCTGTCGGCGGCTTTTGTTTCGGCATCTTCCAGCGGGGCGGCGTGCTTTGCGCGGCGGCAGTGGTCGTAGTAGGCGTTGCGCGCCACGGTGAACAGCCACGCCCGCACATCCTGCTTGCCGTCATAGTTTTTCAGGCCGTCCAGCGCCCGGAAAAAGGTCTCCTGCGTCAGCTCCTCCGCCAGCGTTTCGCTGCGGGTAAGCCCCTGCAAAAACAGGCAGACGTCCCGAAAGTAGAGCCGGTAGATGGTTTCAATGTCCATAGTCAGCCCTTCTCAAACACGCCTTGTTCCTGCGTGACCACATCCTCGGATTCGTAAACATAGGTCTGCGTTCCATCCTCTTTTTTCAGGATGAACCGCTCCACCTGCTGACCGTCCCTGTAATAGCGGATCTCGTCGGCGCATTGCACCGTCAGCAGCTGCGTACCGGAGACTGTGATGCTGGTATCGGAAGCTGATGTGCCCAGCAGCCCTTCCAGCGCAGCATGGATGTGCGGGAAGGTATAGCGCATCGCCCGGACGGTAACGGATGGTTTGCCCCAGTTAAAGGAGCCTTCCAGTTCCAGCCGGACGTTTTTGCCCTGCACTTCCAGCACACAGAGGTTGGCCTCGTTTTCCTTTTTGTTGTAAGTCCAGATTTTCGCCTGTTCTGCCGTTACCGGCGTTTTTGCGCCGCCCATCCAGAACACCAGCCCAAAAGCGCACAGCACGGCCAGAACCGCTGCCGCCGCTATGCGGATGCTCTTTTTCTGCAAGGTCTTTCGGATGCCCAGCAGCGGTGCATCCGGCTGGGGTTCCGGCTGCACCGGCACCGGTTTTTCCATCTGTTCCAGCTCTGCACGGCAGGCGGGGCACTCTGAAAGGTGCTGCTCCACCAGCGCACTGCTGGCGGGACTGGCAAGCTTTTCGGCGTACAGGGGCAGTAAGTCGCGGATCACGTCACATTCCAGTTTCATGGTCATTTCCTCCTTTGCGGGCTTTCGTGTGCCCTTTCACCCCAATAACGCACAAAGAGGAAAAACGTTACAAGAAATCTGCAAATTCACCGGACTGCGGTCTTTTCCCGCAGTTTTTTCGTTCCTTTGAGGAAGAGCCACACCAGCACCCCCAAAAGCAGGCAGATGCCAACGTGCATGGCTGCCATCATATAGTAGCCCTGAAAATCGAACCGCACCGTCCCGGCCATCAGGTAGGGCTGATGCCCCGCCTTATACAGGGTGACAAAGCAGGAGATGGCGTTGTACAGGCCGTACAGCCCTGCCGCTGCGCACACAATGACCCGCAGCAGCTTGCTTGTGATGAATTTTATGAACATAATTGCAGCTCCGTTCTCTCTCCGTCCTTGTAGCAGTAGATGCCCCCTGCGCGGGAGAAGTCCTTGTCCACCTCCACGCAGTCAAAGACGCTGAAAGCCTGTTCAATTTTTTCGGGCGTGCAGACAAAGCCCCGGATCTTCAACGCAGCATCCTCGCCCACCACCGCGTTCCACAGATGGATCGACCAATAGCTGCAATTTTTGTCCACCGTCCATTTATCGTGCTGTTCTGTTCCATGTAGTCCTCGATGACCTTCAGCTGCTCCTCCCCGATATTGGTGCTCAGGGACAGTCTGCCGGTGTAGCGGCCGTAATTGGCGATATAGCACGGTTCCAGATCGAACAGCAGCCCCGAGAGCCCTGACACCGCCCAGACCGAGAAGGTAACCATCTCGCCGTCCGGGATGGCGCGATCTTTCAGGTAGACCGTGTGCCCGGTGCGGTTGTCCAGCCCGATCCATGTATGCCCGAAACACTTGAGGAAGGGCTTGGATTCGCTCTTGCCGTCAAAGGTGGTGATGGAAAGGATAAGCCCCTCCTCTTCACAGGGCAGGGTGCGGGCCGTTTTGCCGGCGGCGGCGCTGCACCACAGCCCAAGGGCTGCTGCGCATACCGAAAGCAGCACCACCCATGCAATGATCCTCTTTTTCAATGCAATTCCTCCTATATGTTACGGCTCAGCCGTTTTCCTTCCAGAACAAGCCGCCGGAGGTCTGGAACAGCAGCCGGGGGTTCACGCTTCTGCTGCCCAGCTTGAAGTCCATGGTCAGCTCTTCGCCCAGCGCGCCCACAGCCTGCCCCTTTTCCACGGTCTGGCCCTTGCTGACCGAAAGCTCCTGCAAGCCGTACAGATAGCTGCGCAGCCCGCAGCCGTGGTCGATGACCACCGTGTTGCCGGTAAGCGCCAGATTGCCCGCAAACACCACCGTGCCGTTGGCTGCGGCGCGGCAGGGCGCACCGGGGATGGTGTACAGCTTTGTGGAGTTGGAGCGACTGCCCTGCTGACCATTCGTTACTTTAATTTGCCCGTAGTCCACCAAGGTCATGGAGTCCTCGGCGGGGGGCACAAAGCCGCCCTGCCACTGTTTGGCGGTGGCGGCAGCCTCGTACAGCGGCCAGATGGCACTGCGGAACTGGGCGTTGGCGCTGTCCGCAGCGGGCTCCTCGGCCTCTGCCTCCACCGTGCCGAAGTCCTTCGGCAGCACGGTCAGGGTGCGGGTGATGGTCTCGCCGTTCACCGTGATGTGTATCTCGTGCCCGCCGGAGGAGGCGTTATAGGCTGCCGGGATATAGGCACGCCAGCCCTCTGCGGCGCGCACACACTGCACGCCGCCAAGGTCGGTCTCGATGGCAGGCACGGCGTCCCCGGTCATGCCGGAGATGCGCACGCCCACCGTGCCGCCCTGCTCCACCCGCTCGGCGGAAAGCTCCACCTCCGCACTGGCCTGCAAAGTGAACCGGAAGCTGTACCGGTACCAGCCGGTGGGCTTTGCGGGGCGCTCCAGCCCCAGATTTTTGCGCAGCTGACCGGTGCTGCCGCCCTCGAACTGGGTGATGACCCCGCCCTTGGGCACGCGCCACGCGGTCAGCTCCGCCTTATACTCGCCGTTCGCGGGGAAGAGGAAGTTCTGGTACTCCCCCGCGCTGCCCGCAAACAGCACATCCCCCGCCGCATTCTGGATGGTCAGGGCGGTGTAGCCCGTCCACTCCGGCAAGGCAAGTTCCGGGTGGGCGGTGTACAGCACACCCAGCTTCTGCACGCTCAGGGTGGCGGGGCTAGCGAACACCTTATCCAGCTGCCCACCCAGCAGCGGCACCTGCCAGCAGGAGCCGTTGGCTTCCAGCGCCTGCCCGCCGAACTGTGCCGCACCGTCCGGACAGCCGCCCTCGGTGGTAAAGGCATAGCTTACCCCCATCACAGCCGCCAGCAGCACCACCACACCCAGCGCCACACTGATGATCCAGAGCAAAAAACGCTTCATGTTCCTTCTCCTTATGTACAAAAAGGGCGCACCGATGCAGTCCGTTCAGACAGACTGCTCCGTGCGCCCCGATGTGCTCATCTTCCCGGCAGTTTCCGGTATTTCAGGATCATTCTGCCTCGGTCTCGTCCTCGGCAGCAGCTTCCTCCGGCTCTACGGTTTCTGCGTCATCCTCGCCGAACAGCAGGCGCTCGTATTCGTCCAGTTCCTTCTCGCGGCGGTTCAGGTAAAGTGCCACAGCAGCCAGCGCACCAGCCACAGCAGCCAGAACAGCGATCACAGCGACCAAGCAAGATTTTTTCATAGATTCAGTACACTCCTTTTTGCAGTTGAAACGTTGTTTCAGCTTGATTTTTCCAGCGGGCGTCCCGCAAAAGGATCTTGATGCAAACGGCGATCAGCGCCGCTTTGTAGCTTTTATTATACCCGCTCCCGCCCAAAATTACAACCGTTGCACCCTAATTTTCACGCCCCGAAGGTGCTGCGGGGCACAGTTTGGGCAGTGTGCCGGTTTTGGCGCAGTGCATTACAGCAAATTGCCAATATCACAGCAGCAGCGGCTTATACGCCCGGAACGCCCCGGGCAGGGTGTAGGTGGTGCGCAGCTGCTCCCGGCTTGCCCAGACATAGCCCGCCGGGGCACTCTGCACCGGAACGTGCAGCTGTACCCCGGACATGAGCCACTCGATGTGGGTAAAGATGTGCTTTGCGGCGGGCAGGGCGGCGGGAGCTGCCGTGCCGGTGTCCAGCCCCAGTGCCGCAAGCCGCGCCAGCACCTCGGCCTGCAAAAGATGCTCGCCCTCCCACAAGACCGGCTGCCACAGCCCGGCCAGCAGCCCTTTTTGCGGCCGCTGCTGCACCAGAAAGCCCGCCGGGCTTTCCACAAGCGCCAGCGTTACCGGCACAATCTTGCGGGGCTTTGGCTTTGCCTTTTGGGGCAGCTGGGCGGTGGTGCCCGCCGCCCGGGCAAGGCAAACTTCCGCCAGCGGGCACTGCCCGCACAAAGGTGCGCCATTGGGCACGCAGACCAGCGCGCCCAGCTCCATCAGCGCCTGATTGTAATCCCCGGCCTTTTCCGGCGGCTGATGCTCCATGACCCGGGCGGTAAAGGCCTTTTTTACCGTCGGTTCTGTAATTACACCCGGGTCATTATACAGGCGGGAAAACACCCGCAGCACATTGCCGTCCACGGCGGGCACAGGAAGGCCGAAGCTGATGGACGCAATGGCCCCGGCGGTGTACTCCCCGATGCCGGGCAGCGCCCGCAGGGCGGCGTAGTCGGCGGGCAGCTGCCCGCCGTACTGCGCACAGACGAGCTTTGCAGCCTTTTGCAGGTTGCGCACCCGGCTGTAATAGCCCAGCCCCTCCCACAGCTTATGCAGCTTTTCCTCCCCGCAGGCGGCAAGCGCAGGGATATCCGGCAGCTCCTCCAGAAAGCGGTAGTAATACGGCAGCACCGCCGACACCCGGGTCTGCTGCAGCATCACCTCGCTGAGCCACACATGGTAGGGGGTGGGGTCCTCCCGGAAGGGCAGGCTGCGGCGGTTTTTGTAAAACCAGTCCAAGAGGGCAGGCGATATATTTTCCACTTGTTTTGTGCTCCTTGTTGAAAAATGAAGAACAAGAAAGCCGCCGCAGAGGCGGCGGCTTTCTTTGATTACAGTATGCGCGCTTCTCAGAAGCCGTATGCGGTGCGGGGGAAGGGCAGCACGTCACGGATGTTCTGGATGCCGGTGAGGTACATGATCATACGCTCAAAGCCCAAGCCGTAGCCTGCGTGCTCCACGCCGCCGAACTTGCGCAGGTTCAGGTACCACTCGTAGTTGGTCTTGTCCATGCCCAGCTCGTCCATGCGGGCCACCAGCTTGCCGTAGTCCTCTTCACGCTGGCTGCCGCCGATCAGCTCGCCGATGCCGGGCACCAGCATATCTGCTGCGGCCACGGTCTTGCCGTCGGCGTTCTGCTTCATGTAGAAGCTCTTGATCTCCTTGGGGTAGTCGGTGACAAAGACCGGCTTTTTGTACACCACCTCGGTCAGGTAGCGCTCGTGCTCGGTCTGGATATCCACGCCCCACTCCACGGGGTACTGGAACTTCTTGTTGTTCTTTTTCAGGATCTCAATGGCCTCGGTGTAGCTGATGCGGGCGAACTCGCTGTTCGCCACCAGCTCCAGACGCTCGACAAGACCCTTGTCGATGAACTGGTTGAAGAAGGCCATCTCGTCCGGGCAGTTGTCCAGCACATAGCGGATGACGTACTTGATCATAGCCTCGGCGTTGTCCATGTAGCCATTCAGGTCGCAGAAGGCCATCTCCGGCTCGATCATCCAGAACTCCGCAGCGTGGCGGGTGGTAAAGCTCTTCTCGGCGCGGAAGGTGGGGCCGAAGGTGTACACCTTGCCAAAGGCCATGGCCATAGCCTCGGCCTCCAGCTGGCCGGAAACGGTCAGGTTAACCGGCTTTTCAAAGAAGTCCTTGCTGTAATCCACAGCGCCGTCCTCGGTCTTGGGCAGATTGTCCAGATCCAGCGTGGTCACGCGGAACATCTCGCCGGCACCCTCGCAGTCGGAGGCGGTGATCAGCGGAGAGTGGGCGTAGACAAAGCCGTTCTCCTGAAAGAACTTGTGGATGGCGTAAGCTGCCACGCTGCGCACACGGAAAGCAGCGTTGAAGGTGTTGGTGCGGGGGCGCAGGGTGGGCATGGTGCGCAGATACTCCA
>OLRK01000759.1_pt1 | contig 33133 bp, 27 predicted proteins | sample 1672911 | NCBI WGS metagenome assembly OLRK01 (sample SAMEA3136736, study PRJEB25190) | human gut metagenome | biome: human gut; feature: human-associated habitat; material: faeces | place: Austria | collected 2013 | reverse complement strand
GGTTCTGGACATACAGAACCAATCTGGCACACCGGAAACAGGAACAGGAAAAAGATGAAAAATATAAAGCAGAACTTCTGATAGCAGCAAAAAAGGCAGAAGCAGCCAATGAGACAAAAACAGAGCTTCTACAGCGAATGAGTCATGATATCCGGACTCCAATCAATGGAATCTGTGGCATGGTAAATATGGCAGATCATTATGCAGATGATATAGAAAAGCAGACAGAATACAGAACAAAGGTGAAAGAGGCATCCAATCTGCTGCTGGAACTGGTAAATGATGTTCTGGACATGAGTAAGCTTGAGTCAGGTGAAATCGTTCTGGAAAAGATTCCATTTAATCTGAACAAAATTTTCATGGAAGTATTTGTTGTGATCGAGCAGATGGCAGCAGAACAGAATATCCGGATCAAATGGGAGAAGAAAGAAATCACGCACTGTGCTCTTATTGGAAGTCCGGGATATGTGAAACGTGTGATGATGAATATTCTGTCCAATGCGGTGAAATATAACAGAGAAAACGGACATATCTATATCAGCTGCATTGAAATTCCATCCGAACAGCCAGAAATGACGACAATGGAATTTGTCTGCCAGGATACAGGAATCGGAATGACTGAGGAGTTCCAGAAATGTGTGTTTGAACCATTTGCACAGGAACATACGGGAAGCCGCACAAAGTTTGCCGGAACCGGACTGGGAATGGCCATTTCAAGGAAGCTGGTCGAGAAAATGGATGGAACCATTACTTTTGAAAGTGAAAAAGGCGTAGGGACGACATTTGTGATCCGGGTTCCATTTAAAATAGATCTGGATGCGGATAAACATGAAGAACAGACGGATGCATCAGAAAAATCTATAAAGGGGTTGAATATTCTTCTGGCAGAAGATAATGAGCTGAATATGGAAATCGCCGAATTTATGCTTCAGAATGAAGGCGCTCACGTGTCAAAAGCATGGAATGGACAGGAAGCGATCGAAGTATTCAAAAAAAGTGAGCCTGGTGAATTTGATGTCATTCTTATGGACATTATGATGCCGATCATGAATGGTTATGAAGCTACAAAAATAATCAGGTCTCTGGACAGAGAGGATGCAAAGGTAATACCGATCATTGCAATGACAGCAAATGCGTTCACGGAGGACAGAATAAGAGCAAAAGAAGCAGGAATGGATGAACATGTTGCTAAGCCTGTTGATGTGGAATTACTGGTAAAAGTAATTCATAAATTGGTGAAATAATTGATAGGGTAATGTTAAATAAGCGGTGCACACACACTGAAAGGTGTGTGTCAGAATCTTTTCTTATATTTTTTATAGTGAAAGATTGCTTGAAGTGCGGTAAGGAATATGGTATCATAATAGAACGTATATTCGATTAAAGCAAGGCGGTGAATAAGATTGACGAATACTGGCAAAATACAGGCAATCCGGTCTGTCCTTTTATTGAATGATCCGGATAAAAGCCAGTATATTAAACTTCTGGAAGATCTGGGAGATTTGCTGCGGGGCAGGTTCTTCCGGTTCTGGTGCGGATGAAGGATGTTTCTGGTCCGTTTTACAGATACGGGCGGCGGAATACAGGTGAAGGCTCACAGGCTGTTTGCAACGAGGGAAGAAGCTGAAAAGAGTATTGAGAAGGCATCAGAGACAAAGAAGGTGCGTGGGAATCCGTATGACCGATGGTATTGAACGGATGGTAAAGTAAATAAATGCATCAGGGGAAACCTGTTGTTGTCTGTGGAGAGATCTGCAGATGGCAGCAGGTTTATTTTTTTGTGTGAAAGGACAAGGAAGTAGATACTCGAGTGTTCCAAGGAATCCGTTTTCTTTTGGAAGAGAATAGTTATTACCTAATTGGGCAATCAGGTGAGCTACTGTGGTGTAAAACTGTGTTTCTTCCTTTTTGACATTAAGGCTAAAATCTCCTGTGGGTTTGTTAATTGACGTCCGGGAAGTGTCTGCTTTGGTGTGCGGTCATGATCAGCTTCGTCAATTGCTGCAACAAAACGTTTTACGCTATTGGGATTGGATACGACAAAATTATGAGTAATACTTGAAGTAGCCATGTTAACCGATATGCTCTGTATCTGTTTTCATTATGATAGGTATTTGAATTTGGAAAAGAAATTCCATACAGGCATTGTTGATTCAATCAGAAAGGAAAACAAACTCATGAAATCAGTAATTTCCATTGGAAATCAGGATTTTATATCCATATGATCGGCCGTGCCATCAATGATGTGACCATCAATGGAATCTTCGGCGCAGGAGGAGATACCATGTTTGATATGTACAGCCTGGCAGTGTGCATGTGGTGCTTGGCCATTCCCCTGGCAGCCGCCGGAACCTACTACTTCCACTGGCCCGTTGTGGTAGTATACGCCTGCACCTGCATCGACGAGGTGGGCAAGCTCCCCTGGGTACTCCATCATTTCCAGAAATACAAATGGGTGAAGGACCTGACACGCTGACTTTCAGCAAACCTGTTTTTTCATCATCCGGTAGTAGCAGGAAATCAGCAGTGCGCAGGCTCCGAACCATGCAAGGGGGCTGGCGATGCAGACGGAGAAATATCCAAGAACTGCAGAAAGTCCCAGTGTTGTTGCGATGCGCATAACAAGTTCGATCATACAGGCAGTAAATGGAGCCCAGCCATTTCCCATACTTTGTACAGATGCCCGGTAAATGGACAGTAATCCCAAAAGAAAGTAACAGGGAGCGACAAAGGTTAAGTACTGGTCTGAGTAGGAATAAATTTCTGCAGTTGGATTGGAAAGAAAAAGCTCTACAATAGGATGGCGCAGAAAAAGAATTCCAAGGCACATGATCAGATTCAAGGCTTCTGTCTGTATCAGGCATGCACGCACGCTCAGACGAATCCGTTTCTTATTGCCAGCACCAAAATTTTGTGATACATAAGCAGAAATTGCAGCGATCATGGCATTATTTACAAGCACGGATACCTGGTCTGCTTTGGAGGCAGCTGTGTATCCTGCAACTGCATAAGTTCCCAGGGAATTGACAACTGCCTGCATGGCAAGCTGCCCGATACACATAACAGACATTTGAAATCCCATCTGAAATCCAATTTTTAAATGGGAAAAAAGCGGACTTTTCAGCTGGTCGAAATCCTGTCGGCTGATATGCAAAACCTGATATTTTTTCAGCCCGACCAGCAGACAGAAGAATGCGGAAAGGAGCTGGGAAATAACAGTAGCCCAGGCTGCACCTGCAACGCCCATATGGAACGGAACAATAAAAAGCAGATCTAAAAAAATATTCAATATAGAAGAAAACACCAGAAAATACAGAGGCATATTGCTGTCTCCCAGGGCACGAAGCATATTGGAAATCAGGTTATAAAAGACGGTTGCACTGGTTCCAAGAAGAACAACAAACATATAGTCATAGGCCTCTTTGGAAATGTCTTCCGGTATTTTCATAATGGTTATAAGCTGGTGCGCCAGCAGGCAGCAGATCAAAGTCAGCAAAACAGAGAAGAAAATACTTAAGACAGCAGATGCTGCAATGCTTTTTCGCATAACACAAAGTAAATAATAATACTGGTGGAACCAACTGCTGCAAGTGAATTCGTGCCAAGTGTTTTTCCCACAATCACAGAATCTGCCAGCGTGTAAAACAGCTGGAATAGATTTCCGATAATAACAGGAACCGCAAATTTCAGCAGACACCAAAATGGATTCTCGCTTGTTAAATCCTTTTTTTTGCGAACGGTTCATAATAGCCTGCTGTTTCTTACATTTTTTCTGATACGTATTCGTACAATCACACTTCCATATGTGTAATCAAAACGATTTGTATTATATCATCAAAAAAAGAAAAAATATTGCATAATCTCACAATTATATAGTACAATATCACTATTGAAAAGGATGTGGGAATTTATGCAGAGTGTCAGCACCAATCTTAACCTTCAGGAAACAAGAAGACACGGCAGTCCTGACTTTCCCCTGGAATTTAATACAGATGATACACGGGATTATTACAAGAATGATATTAACTGGCATTGGCATGAGGAATTTGAACTGGTCTATATTATAGAAGGATGTGTTGCCTGTCATATTAATCAGAGTGTATATGAACTTCAGCCAGGGGAGGGTATTTTTATTAACAGCAGTGTGCTGCACCGTTTTACCTCGGAAAAATACGGGATTATAACGAATGTGATATTTCTGCCGGCTTTTCTGGCTGCCAAAGAGAGCCTTATTTACAGAAAATATGTGATGCCGCTGGAAAAGGCTGAGATGCCATGTATTGTGTTAAGAAAAGAAGAAGTATGGAAAAAGCAGATGTTGTCTCTTTTACAGGAACTGTTTTCTAACCTGAAAACTGCTGAATGGAATGAATTATCTATTCGAAATCAGCTAAGCGAAATATGGCTTCTTATGTTTTTAAAGTTGAACAGCGAACAGCTTGCCCCGAAAATGGTCAATGGTTCCGCCCATTCCAGGAAAATGCTGCAGGCTATGATTCAGTACATCCAGATGCATTTTGAAAGGCCAATTACCCTTGCCGATATTGCAGGGGCAGCTAATATCAGCAAAAATACTGCTTTGCGTTATTTTCAGGAAAATATAGGAATTTCTCCAGTGGAATACCTGATGCAGTATCGTCTGAATAATGCCTGCAAAATGCTTCGGGAAACCTCTGAGAAAATAACTTACATTGCCAGATGTGCAGGATATGACAACGTAAGTTATTTTAACCGGATCTTTAAGAAATACGTGGGAAAAACTCCGTCCCAGTACCGGGCGGAACGAAGCAAGGAGTGAACATCGAGTTGCTTAGTTTAACAGACTAATGGATTTCTTCAGCCACTCAATCATCATTTCTTCCCGCATAATAGCGCCCATGAGTACCAGATAGTCGCCGAATTCATTGGAATCACTGTCTGGAACCTGGGAGAATTTCTGCTGGTTGTTCTGAAGGTGCTTCAGGCGGGCGGTGTGCCTGTAGACCTGTTCTTCCAGCATAAATTTCCGTTCTTCTTTGGGCAGGCAGCTGCAGAAAAAAATCTTCAGTCGGGAGATGTCCTTAGGGGTGGGCTGGGCCGGCGTTTCTGAGGAGAGCCAGGACATGAAATCTGTCCGTCCCTTTTCGGTAATATGGTACAGCTTTTTCTCCAGGCCATTGTCGGAGGCTTCCTGCCTGTAGGCAACGCAGCCTTCCTCTGTAAGCTTCTTCAGTTCCGGATAGATCTGGCTGTGCTTGGCAGACCAGAACTCGCACAATGCGGATTCAAACTGCTTCATCAGATCGTATCCGGTCATTTTTTTTTGATTTAAAAGGCCAAGAATGGCGTATTTTAATGTTCTCATATGATTTCTCTTTCGTATTTAGGGATTCAAACATGCTTTAGTTTTCAATGCGGCATATTTCATATCATAGCACACCAGCAGAATTTTCCAACTCTTTTTCCTCAATTTCTCAATATTCTACAAAAAATCCATGGAAAGATTGTTAATAATTACATGTAATAATTTATATGTCTATATTTACATATAAAACAAAATGTGCTAAGATAAACTGGCTTTGATAGAAAAATAACAAACAGAGAAAAGGAGAGACAAGATGAACTTAACCAGAAAACGGTGGAGAACCTTAATCGCATGCTGTTTCATCAATTTATGCCTTGGGTCCATTTATGTATGGAGTGTATTCGCAGCTTCCATGGCTGAGTTCTTAAGCACCGGAAATGGTGTTGCCTTAACCACAGCGGATCTTGCAATTGTGTATACCATTGCCAATTCCGTAGGACCGATTACCATGATCACAGGAGGAAGCTTTAACGATAAGTTTGGCCCGAAGAAGGTGATTCTTACAGGCGGACTTATGGTTGGAATCGGAATGATCGCTTCCGGGTTTGCCACAAGCGTAGGAGCCCTGATCGTGACATACGGACTGATCTTCGGACTTGGACTTGGAATGACCTACGGTACAGCGGTCAGCACATGTATGAAATTTTTCCCGGATAAAAGAGGCCTGATCGGCGGAATCACCACCGCAATTTACGGACTTGGATCCGTTATCCTGCCGCCAATCGTAACAGAGATAGTAGCAGTGACAGATGCGGCCGCAGCTTTTAAAATCGTAGGCGTCGCATTCCTGATCCTCATTTGCGGATGTTCCTTCTTTATGGAGCAGTGTCCGGCAGATTTTGTGCCAGATGGATGGACACCGCCGGCAGTGGCAGCAGGAAATAAAGCAGAGAACAAAAACTGGAAAGAAATGCTGAAAACTCCGGTATTCTACGTTATGCTTCTTCTGTTTACCTGCGGTGCATTCAGCGGAATGATGGTAATTTCACAGGCATCTGCAGTTGCTGCCAATATGGTGGGAATGACCGCTATTATGGCAAGTACAGCCGTTTCCGTTCTGGCTGTTTTCAATGCTGCAGGACGTATTCTGGCAGGGCTTTTGTCTGACAGGATCGGAAGGATTAACACCCTGTCTGTGGCAAGCGTGCTTGGAATCATCGGTCTTTTACTTTTATATATGACTGGTCAGGGGGGATACGCTACATTCTACATTGGAATTGCAGGAATCGGCTTAAGCTTCGGTTCTTTCATGGGTGTATATCCTGGCTTTACAGCAGACCAGTTTGGAGCAAAGAATAACAGTGTAAACTATGGAATCATGTTTATCGGCCTTGCAGGTGCCGGATACTTCGGACCTTCTGCAATGAGAAAAATCTACATGGCAGAGGGAACCTACCATGGCGCATTTCTGGTTGCCTGTGCATTTGCAGCAGCCGGACTGGCACTTACATTTGTGTACCGCTTTTTCGCAAAGAAAAAGGCGTGAAAAACACGAAATGAAAATATTGTTTAAATAATTGCACTATAAATAAAGAAACATATTGATTATATAAAAATTGTTATAAAAACACATAGAAAGGACCTTCACAATGGAAAGAAAATACCCGCATTTATGTCAGCCTATCACTTTAGGAAACGTAACCTTCCGCAACCGCATGTTTGCATCCCCGATCGGAGCAACCGATATTGACAAGGACTGCGTACCAGGCGAGAGAACCCGTGCCTTCTACGAGCTTCGTGCCAAAGGCGGAGCCGCAGCTGTAACCATGAGTGAGCTTGTAGTTCACCCGGAGACAGACGGTTCCCACATGCTTCATCTTGACCTTGCCACAGTTGGCTCCCTGGCTGCTTTCACCTTCACAGCAGATGCAATCAAGAGACACGGTGCAGTGCCAAGCGTGGAATTTTCCCATTCCGGCCAGTATGCAGGTACTTACATGGCAGATAAGAACAAAAAGCAGGGCCTGACCCAGTACGGACCAAGCGATGGCGTCCGTCCAGACGGAATGAAGGTAACTGCCCTTACCAAAGAGCAGATTGCAGACATTGTGAAGCGCTACGGCGAGACCGCCATTCTTGCAAAACGTGCAGGCTTTGAGATGATCATGATCCACGGCGGACACACCTGGCTTCTAAACCAGTTTATTTCCCCTTATTTCAACCACAGAACGGATGAGTACGGCGGAAGCTTCGAGAACAGAATGCGCTTCACCATCGAAGTGCTGAAGGAAGTGCGAAATGCAGTTGGCCCTATGTTCCCGATCGAGTTTCGTATGAGCGGTTCTGAGCTGTTCGAGGGCGGTTATGACCTGGACGAGGGTGTTCGGATCGCACAGGCAGTGGAGCCTTATGTAGACCTGATCCATGTATCCGCAGGATCCTACCAGTTCGGATTTTTCAGAACTCATCCGTCTATGTTTGCAGAGCATGGCGTGAATGTGTACCTTGCAGAAGAAATCAAAAAGCACGTAAGCAAACCGGTTGCCACCATCGGTGCCTTAAATGATCCGGCACAGATGGAAGAGATCATTGCGTCCGGAAAAGCTGATGTGGTTTACATGGGACGTGCCCTTCTGGCAGATCCATACCTGCCCCAGAAGGTTGTGTCCGGAAATGATGACAAGATCGTGAAATGTCTGCGCTGCTTTGCATGTATGGCAGAAAGACCTACCACACAGACCAGAAGATGTACCGTCAACCCGCTGATCGGACGTGAGATTGAAGGTACAGAGGTACTTCCTGCAGCTGTGAAGAAGAAAGTGCTTGTAGTTGGCGGCGGCGTAGCCGGACTGAAGGCAGCTGTGACAGCAGCCCTTCGCGGTCACAGGGTTGTGCTTTGCGAGAAGAGCGACAAGGTGGGTGGAATTTTAAAGTGCGAGCAGGCGATTGATTTCAAGCAGGAAATGTACCAGCTTGGTCTTTCACTGGAAGCACAGGCAAAAGAAGCTGGCGTTGAGATCCGCTGCAACACAGAGGTGACTCCGGAATATGCAGAGGCACAGAATGCAGATGTGATGATCCTGGCAGTTGGCTCCAATCCGATTGTTCCCCCGCTCAAAGGTATGGACCAAGACAACGTGGTTGTCGTTAACAACTATTACCTGGAAAAAGAAAAGGTAGGCGATTCCGTTGTAGTTCTTGGCGGCGGTCTGGCAGGCTGTGAAGCTGCCATCCACCTTGCACAGGAGGGCAAAAAGGTGCATCTGGTAGAGATGAGACCTGAGCTTGCACCGGACGCAAACATCCGCCACCGTCCGATCCTGATGCAGATGATCGACAAGTATGTGGAAGCACATACCTGTTACCAGGGAATGGAAGTGACACCGGACGGCGTACTTTGCAAGGACGCAGATGGAAATGAGGTTTTGGTACCTGGAAAATCCGTAATCTGCGCAGTTGGCCAGAGAGCCAACCGTGATGCAGTAAATGCACTTCGAAATTGTGCACCTGTGGTACGCGAGATCGGAGACTGTGTCCGCCCAAGCAACATCACAAACGCAATTTACATGGGATATCACGCAGGTCTTGATGCGTAAAAATATGGAAAATGGAAAAGGCGTTCGCTTATGCGGGCGCCTTTCTTTGGTCTGCACTGTTGGAAATTGACACAGGACAGTGGGATGCCTTATAATGAAAAGAACAAAAGTTTTGCGGCACGCCTGTGCCTTAGCTATTCGGAGGTGCCATATACCAACAAAATTGTATTTATTGCAGCAATTTTTATATTCGGAATTCTTGCTGTGGGCAATACAGTGGTGAAAAATAAGCGGTGGCTGGTTCATGCTTCCGCATATCTTTTCATGGCCTTTTATCTTGGTGTTGGAATTTTGGCTTCTGTGGGAGAAGGCAGTGTGCAGGAGCGCACCCAGAAACATATGTTTTGCCGTGGACGCTGTGTCTGACGGTGCATCGGCTGTGGAGATTCCAAAGCTTCTGAATATGCTGGGAAAAATTCTGGGATAAAATAGAAAGAGGGGTATAAAGAAAATGACAGAGAAATTTGAATTTAGAAATATTCGTCCAGATGAGGCAGAACAGGCAGTGGAAATCGAGCAGATCTGTTTTCCTCCCAACGAAGCCTGCTCTCCCAAAAGCATGAGAGAGCGTACCGAGCATGCATCTGAGACATTCCTGGTGGCAGTAGATAAGGCAACTGGTAAAATTGCGGGATTTTTAAACGGCGTCGCAACAGATGAAGAAGTGTTCCGCGATGAATTTTTTACGGACATCACCCTTCATGATCCAAAAGGAAAAAACATTATGCTCCTTGGCCTTGATGTGCTCCCGGAGTACCGTCACCAGGGTCTTGCCCGCGAGATCATGACCCACTACGCAGCCCGTGAGCAGGCCAAAGGCCGCAAATGCCTGTACCTCACCTGCCTGGACCAGAAGGTGGAAATGTACAAAAAAATGGGCTACACCGACGATGGCATCTCCGGTTCCGTCTGGGGAGGCGAAGAGTGGCACGATATGAGCCGTAAGCTTTAATTTGGGAAGATTCCATTTTCCAGGGAAAGGAGCGGCACACCTATGATTCGTCTTCAGGATATTGCAGATATGGCTGGGGTCAGCAGAACCACAGTATCGAATGTAATTAATGGAAATACGAAACGGGTTTCTCAGGAAACCATTGATAAAATAACGGCAATCCTTAAAGAGCAGAATTACGTTCCACATATGGGCTCTGTGATGCTGTCCGGTCATGGTTCCAGGATCATCGGGGTTGTGGTTGGCTTTAACCAGGCACACGGAATGCAGCCCTTGCAGGATTCCTTTGTAGGGGAGCTGGTGGGAACCATCCAGAACGAAGCGGAAGCGAAGGGCTACTATATCATGCTCATCGGCGGGGAAAATATTCAGCATGTGGTAGACATTGCTTCCAGATGGAATGTGGAAGGCCTGATTATCCTGGGTTACAATGACGAGAAATACAGGCAGCTGTCCCGGAAGCTGAACAAGAAAATGGTTCTCATCGATACCTATCCTGCCGGTGAATATTTTTTCCAGAATGTAGGTGTAGATGATTATTCCGGCGGCTATCAGATTGGAAATTATCTGTATTCCTGTGGCTACGACAAGGCAATTTTTATAGCAGAAACGGATATTGACAGTGATTACAGCCGTTGGGTGGGCTTCAAACAGGCCATGGAACAGGATGGGAAGTTCTGCAGCCGTACACGTCTTGTGATAGTATCCTATGAGAAAAAAAAGCGGCTTCAAAAATACAGTGAGCTTCTGCCCCGCTTTCTTGAAGTAAAAGCACTGGCTTTTTCTTCAGATTATGATGCCATTGAGGCAATGAACTTCTTTTTGGATCAGGGAATTAAAATTCCGGATCAAATTTCCATTACAGGCTATGATGACAGCATTTACGCGCAAATGGTGCGCCCCAAGCTGACCACGGTTCATCAGGACGTCAGCCAGAAAGCACATCTGGCCTTAAGCCGTCTGCTTCGGATGGCAGCAGGCGAACAGCTAAAGGAAATGAATGTGAAAAGCCCGGTGCATCTTGTGAGAAGAGAATCTGTAAAAGAAAAAAATAGACCTCTTATTTGAATAACAGCCCAGCTGCCCTATGTGCAGATCTGGGCTGTTATTGCGTTATGAGCAGTTCGTACTTTGTTTTTCTGCATGAAATTTCCTTTAACGGGGAAAAATCTGACAGTAAGCTGCAATGCTTCGTCTGCCGCCATTCCTGGTTTTGTCATATATGCACAAAAACAATAAAGGAACTTTGTCAGTTATTTAAGTTTCTCGAGAAACCTGTTGATTTTACTGCAATCACGCGATATGATAGAGCCACCAAAAGGGAAGCAGGACAGACGTGTTCAGGAAATGCTTTCACAAAAACAAATGCTGCGCAGCCTTCATAAAGGAAAAATGGAGGAATAAAAAATGAATAAGAAAATCGTTTGCACATTGATGGTTGGTACCTTACTGGCAGGTATGCTTACAGGCTGTGGAGGCTCCTCTGAAGGCGGCTCTTCAGCAAAAGGCTCCAAAGGAACAGAGCTGGAGCTTTTCTCTACAAAGGCAGAAAACAAAGACATTCTTCAGAAGCTGGTGGACAAATTTAACGAGACACATGAGGACGTGACAATCAAGATCACAGCTCCGGCAGATGCAGGAACTGTATTGAAAACCAGAATGGCGAAGAACGATATGCCGGACATTGTTGCAATGGGCGGTGATAATAACTACACAGAAGTGGAAAGCGCAGGAATGCTGGTAGACTTAAGTGGTGAGGATTACATTTCCACAGTTCAGGAATCCTACCTGCAGATGGTTTATGATGTAAACAAGGACAAAGAAGAAAAAGCATACGGCGTTCCATATGCAACAAATGCTTCCGGTGTCATTTACAATGTAGACAAGTTTGAAGAATACGGTATTGAAATTCCAAAAACCTGGGACGAATTCATCGCTGTGATCGAGAAGCTTCAGGATGCAGGAGAGCAGCCGCTTCTTATGACCTACAAGGATGCATGGACCAGCCTGTGCCCATGGAACAGTATGGCACCGGACCTTGCACCGACTACATTTAATGATGACCGTAAAGCAGGCAAGACTACATTTGTGGGAACTCACGAAGAAATCGTAGAGAAATACCTGAAGCTTCTTGACTATGCACAGGACGACTTCATGGGACTTACCTATGACGATGGAAATAAAGCATTTGCAAACGGCGAAGCAGCTATGATCGTCAACGGTAACTGGGCAATCAACCAGTATCTGAATTCCAATTCAGACCTGAAGGTTAATATGTTTGCATTCCCGGCATCTAATGACGAAGCACAGAATTATGTGACCTCCGGTGTTGATGTACTCCTGGGCGTATGCAAGGACAGTGCAAACGAAGAGATGGCAAAGGAATTTGTATCCTTTATGCTGGAACCGGAAAATGCAAAAATGTATATTGAAGATCAGTTTGCTTTCTCCGCTGTAAAAGGCGTGGAGCAGGAAAATGAAACCGTTGCAGGTGTAAAAGAAGACATTGCAAACGGCAAGGTTGCCAACTTCCCGGATCACTACTATCCATCAGGCTTTGATCTTTCCGCTCTGATTTCCGAAATGTGCTTGAACTACACAAACGGAATGGACAATGAGGAAAATATGAACCAGTTCCTTGCACAGTGCGACGAGAAATATGATATTGCAAATGTAGATTAATCTGCTGATTAAAGCAAGAGAAGCCCTCTTTAGCCTCTGCCGGATAAATATATAAATCTGGCAGAGGCTGAAGAAATCTGATATAGATGAGGAGAGGATCTCATGAAGAAAAAAACATCACGGAAAAGACCGGCGGTAAACCGGATCTACTACATCTACGTAGGAATCCTTGCAGTTCTGTTTTTTACATTTCATACAATACCATTCCTGAAGGGTGTTATGTACAGCTTTACAGACTGGAGAGGCTACGGAGACTGGAACTTTGTAGGACTTCGGAATTATATCCACATGTTTTCCGATGCAGATACCGGAAATGCATATTTATTTACATTTAAGTTTGCAGTGATCACCACGATCCTGGTCAACGTAATCAGCCTGATTCTTGCCTGTGCCTTAAATGCAAAAATCAAATTTAAAAATACCATCAAAGCATTCTACTTCCTTCCATACATGCTTGGAAGTCTGATTGTTGGATTTATTTTCAACTATATTTTCGCTAATCTCATTCCTCAGTTGGGAAAAGGACTTGGCATCAAGGCCTTAAGCGTAAATATTCTTGGAACCAACAATGCCATCTGGGGCATCATTGCCGTATCCCTCTGGATCGGATGTGCATTTAATACATTGATTTATATTGCAGGACTTCAGTCTATTGATACTGATGTGTATGAAGCAGCTGACCTGGATGGTGCAACCGGATTCCGTCGATTCAGCAAGATCACCTTCCCCCTTCTGGCTCCGTCCTTTACCATCAACATGGTTCTTTCTGCAAAAGGCTATCTGATGGTTTATGACCAGATTATGGCCATGACAGAAGGAGGTCCTGGAACCAGCACTACCTCTATTGCCGTATTAATTTATAAGAAAGGCTTTGGAGGCGGACAGTTTGCTTACCAGTCTGCCAATGCTGTTATGCTTTTTATAGTAGTTGTGCTGATTTCTGTATTCCAGCTGCGTATACTTGAGAAGAGGGAGGAAAAATTAGGATGAAACACGATACAGTAAAAGTAAAAGAGCGTTATAACTGGCCTGTTACGATTCTTCTGATCATTGGAATCGTAGTAGTTATTCTCCTGCCTCTTTATATGGCACTTATGATTGCCATCAAAGACCCATCTGATATGAATAATATTCTGGCATTTCCAAAGAAAATCCGTCTTCAGAACTTTGCGGATGCATGGGTAATGACAGATTTTCCCAGAAAGTTTTTTAATACTGCATTTATCACTGTGATCAACCTGATTTTCACCCTGATCACAAACTCCTTTGCAGCTTATGCAATTACAAGAAACCGCAAGAAGAGCAAATTCTTCTCCGTTATGTATTACTATTTTATCAGTGCCATGTTTATTCCCTTCCAGGTAATTATGCTGCCATTGGTTGTGCAGGCAAATACCTTCCATCTGGATAATATTTTCGGAATCACTTTCCTGTATATTATTTTCGGTCTTCCTATGAATACCTTCTTGTATACAGGTGCTGTAAAAGCCATTCCGGAGGCACTGGACGAAGCTGCAATGATTGATGGCGCAAACCCCATCCAGATATTCAGCAGAATTATTTTTCCGATATTAAAACCAACCACTGCAACAGTAGCGATTCTTTCCTTTATGTGGACCTGGAACGACTTCACTATGCCGCTGGTGCTTTTAAGTGATGAGAGCCAGCAGACCCTGCAGCTTGCACAGTATGTGTTTAAGAAACAGTTTTCCGTAGATTACAATCTGGCATTTGCCTCCTATCTGCTTGTACTGCTTCCTGTACTGATTGTGTACATCTTCTGCCAGAAATGGATCATGAATGGCGTTGTTGCCGGAGCAGTGAAATAAGCATCGTATGTGAATGCTGAAAAATAAGACAGAAAGGAATTGCTTTGTATGAAAAAAAACTGGTGGAAAGAAAGCGTTGTATATCAGATTTATCCCAAAAGCTTTAATGACAGCAATGGGGACGGAATCGGAGATATCAACGGAATTATAGAAAAACTGGATTACTTGAAAGAGCTTGGCGTTAATGTTTTGTGGATTTCCCCTATGCTGGAGTCTCCTCAGGATGACAATGGCTACGACATTTCCGATTACCGCAGAATTTACAAGGACTACGGAACTATGGACGACTATGAAAAGCTTCTTGAGGAAGCGCACAGGCGTGAAATCAAGGTGCTGATGGATCTGGTGGTAAACCATACCTCTGATGAGCACCAGTGGTTCCTGGAAAGCAAAAAGTCCAAAGACAATCCATACCGGGACTACTACATCTGGAAAAATCCGGTAAACGGAAAAGAGCCTAACAACTGGGGCGGTTGTTTTGGAGGTTCTGCATGGGAATATGATGATGAGACACAGATGTATTATCTTCACCTTTTTTCCAAAAAACAGCCTGACCTGAACTGGGAAAACGAAAAGGTCCGTCAGGAAGTTTATGACATGATGAAATTCTGGTGCGACAAAGGAATCGACGGCTTCCGCATGGACGTGATCAGCATGATTTCCAAGGACCAGTCCTTCCCGGATGGAAAGGTTGGCAGCGGTCTTTATGGAGATTTCGGCCCGTACTGTGTTCATGGACCAAGGGTTCACGAATTCCTTAAGGAAATGAACCGTGAAGTTCTTTCTAAATATGATATCATGACAGTTGGGGAAACATCCGGTGTCACCATAGAAGAGGCACAGAAATATGCAGGAGAAAACAGCGGTGAGCTGAACATGGTTTTCCAGTTCGAGCATGTGGAGGACGCTTCCCAGCATGCGGAGTTTGGCAAATGGACTACAGCCAGATATGATTTCAAGGCGTTCAAAAAGATCATGATCAAGTGGCAGGAGCAGCTTCAGGGAAAAGCATGGAACAGCCTGTTTCTTGGAAACCATGACCAGCCCCGAAGCGTATCCAGATTCGGAAATGACAATCCTGCCTACAGAGAAGCCTCCGCAAAAATGCTGGCAACCTGTCTGCATATGATGCAGGGTACCCCTTATGTATATCAGGGGGAAGAGCTTGGAATGACCAATGTCTATTTCGATAAGCTTGAAGATTACCGCGACATAGAGAGCATTCAGTATTACACAGAGCTGACAGATTCCGGACTTATGAATCCGGATTACATGATGAAATGTCTCATGCTCAGAAGCCGTGACAATGCCAGAACTCCTATGCAGTGGAATGATTCTGAGCAGGCCGGATTTACCAAGGGTCAGCCCTGGATTAAGGTAAATCCTAATTATAAAGAGATCAATGCAAAGAGCCAGCTGGCAGATCCGGATTCCATTTTCCACTATTATCAGAAGCTGATCCGCATTCGTAAGGAAAAGGATATTGTGGTATATGGCGAGTTTGAGCCGCTGTACCGTGAGGATGACCAGATTTTTGCATATATAAGAAGGCTTGGGGAGGAAAGACTTCTTACTGTCTGCAATTTCAGTGAGCATCCGGCAGAAATGGAAATTCCGGAGGAATTTACGAAAGCCAGATGTCTGATCTCGAACCTTGAAAGAAAGAGCTTTGAGGGAAAAATTGTGCTGAAGCCTTATGAGGCATTTGTACTCTATAAATAAAGCAGGCTCTGGAGCGTGTTTGAAAAAGATTTTCTGCAAGATGTGCGTCACACTTTGCGGGAATGGTTTTTAAACACGCTCCATTGTTATATTCATCAATAAATATTTGTTATTGACAGTTTATTTTCTGCATGATATGATAAATTCGATTTTGGAAGACGAAGATACAGAGTAACAGACAGAGTCTTTTCAAAGCAATTGTTTTGGACCACCCGATCAGGGTTAAGGCCATACGGACAGCCGGGTCCACTGCCGATTATGGTAACTTTGGTTACCTTATTGATTGAGTTAAAAGCTCAAATTTTATAAGTAGGTTCCTTTGATAACCGCGATGCGCCAGAAGCGCAGACTTGTGAAACGGTCAATAAGAGTAGTAAAAGTATAATTGCTATATAGACTCTGACACCCATGATCCAGAAGCATTATTTATGAAAACGAAAAGTACATCCTTTTCTTTTTATGTTGTAAATAAAGCAGATAAATACCGATCAAAACGCAGGTTTGTGGTTTAGTGCCCTTGCCTGCGCTTTTTTTATGTAATGAGAATTGTTTTATGGAATAGACTGCAGGATTGCTGATTGAGGGCTTAAGCAAAGGAAACCGGAAATGGAGGAATGATGATAGGAAGTCGTTTTAAACTGAACCAGAATCATGCACCTATACATGAAGCTCTGGAGACCTTTAGACGAATGAGAGTTGTGCCATTTGATGTTCCAGGACATAAGCGTGGAAGAGGTAATCCGGAGCTGACAGAGTTTCTTGGACAAAAATGTGTAGGGGTGGATGTTAACAGTATGAAGCCTCTGGACAACCTTTGTCATCCGGTCTCCGTAATACGGGAAGCAGAAGAGCTGGCAGCAGATGCTTTTGGCGCAGCACATGCATTTCTGATGGTAGGGGGTACAACAAGCTCTGTTCAGACAATGGTATTGACTGCCTGTAAGCGTGGAGATGAAATCATACTGCCGCGTAATGTTCACAGAAGCGTTTTAAATGCCCTTGTTCTGTGCGGCGCAATCCCTGTTTATGTAAATCCGGAAGTGGATCAAAGACTTGGAATATCCCTGGGAATGCGCAGGGAACAGGTTGAGAAGGCCATAAAAGAGCATCCCAAGGCAGTTGCAGTGCTGGTAAATAACCCGACCTATTATGGAATCTGCAGCGATCTTCGTGCCATTGTGAAGATGGCCCATGACGCAGGAATGCTGTGTCTGGCAGATGAAGCACATGGAACCCATTTTTATTTTGGCGGCGGGCTTCCGGTTTCTGCCATGGCAGCAGGTGCAGACATGGCATCTGTATCCATGCATAAGAGCGGAGGAAGTCTTACACAGTCAAGTCTTCTCCTTACAGGCCCGGGGGTACACGCAGGCTATGTGCGCCAGATCATTAACCTGACTCAGACCACCTCAGGAAGCTATCTTCTGATGTCAAGCCTTGATATTTCAAGAAGAAACCTTGCCCAGCGCGGCCGTCAGATCTTTCATCAGGTAGCCGATATGGCAGAATATGCCAGAGAGGAAATTAATGCAATCGGTGGCTATTATGCATTTGGAAAAGAACTGGTAAACGGAAATTCAGTTTTTGATTTTGACATTACCAAATTAAGTGTACATACACTGGACATCGGACTTGCCGGAATTGAGGTTTATGATATTTTGCGGGATGAATACGATATCCAGATAGAATTCGGTGATATCGGAAACATTCTTGCCTATCTTTCCATTGGTGACCGCGCCCAGGAGGTGGAACGGCTTGTAAGTGCACTTGCTGAAATCCGCAGACGTTTTCAGACAGACGGCTCTGGACTTTTAAGCCAGGAGTATATTGACCCACAGGTAATAACCAGCCCCCAGGAGGCTTTTTATGCGGATAAATGCAGCCTGCCTCTTCGGGAAACAGAAGGGAAGGTCTGCAGTGAATTTGTAATGTGCTATCCGCCTGGAATTCCCATTCTTGCACCTGGAGAGCGGATTACAGCAGAGATCCTGGATTATATTGAATATGCAAAAGCAAAGGGCTGCAATATGACAGGACCGGAGGACCCGGATATTTTGAGACTGAATGTTCTGAAAGGGAGGTAAAGGCAATGGAAATGTGGTTTTCAGAATTTCATACACCGGATGTGAAGCATAGCATTCGGGTAAACCGTCAGCTTTATTCGAAACAGAGTGATTATCAGAGAATTGATATTTTTGAGACACCGGAATTTGGCCGTGTGCTGACTTTGGATGGAAATGTAATGCTCACGGAGAGAGACGAATTTATTTATGATGAGATGATCACCCATGTGCCCATGGCAATCCATAAGGAGGCAAAGGATATCCTTGTAATTGGTGCCGGAGACGGCGGTGTTGTCCGTGAACTGACCAGATATGACAGAGTCAGACGCATTGACCTGGTAGAAATGGACCCTATGGTTGTGGAAGCCTGCCGCGCATATCTTCCCGGAAATGCATGCAGACTGGATGACAGAAGAGTACATCTTCATTACGAAAATGCACTGAAATTTATCAGAAGGTGTGAGGGAAAATACGACCTTATTATTGTAGATTCCTCCGATCCCTTTGGACCCTCCGAAGGACTTTTTACCCGTGAATTTTATGGGAACTGCTACAATGCACTAAAGGACGACGGAATTATGGTAAATCAGCAGGGAAGCCCCTTCTATACCGAGGATGCACATGCCATGCAGCGCAGCCATAAGAAAATTGCCAGTACCTTCCAGATCAGCCGTGTTTATCAGGCACATATCCCCACATTTGCTGCAGGCTACTGGTTGTTTGGATTTGCAAGCAAAAAATATCATCCGGTAGATGACCTGGATCCTGAGGCATGGAATGCATTAAATCTTCGCACACGTTACTATACAACAAGGCTTCATAAAGGAGCATTTTATCTTCCTGCATTTCTGGAGGAGATGCTAAAAGAAGTGGAGGAATAACATATGATCCGACCTAACGTAGAAACCTTTATCGGCTGTGAAAGCAGCTTTGAGGAAGCATCTGTAGTTCTTTACGGGGCACCGTTTGATTCCACAACAAGCTTTCGCCCGGGGGCCAGATTTGGCCCGTCAGCCATGCGCCATGAAAGCTTTGGCCTTGAGACCTACAGTCCCTATCAGGATAGAGACCTTATGGATATCAGGGTATTTGACAGCGGAGATCTGGAGCTTTGCTTTGGAAGCAGTGAAATGGCTCTTTTGGATATAGAAAAGAGAGCAAAGGAAATATTAAAAGCAGATAAGCTCCCGCTGCTGCTGGGAGGGGAGCATCTGGTGACCTTAGGGGCGGTACGGGCTGTTTTTGAGAAATACCCGGATCTTCATATTATTCATTTTGACGCACATGCAGATTTAAGAGATGATTATCTGGGGGCAAGGCTAAGCCATGCCTGCGTGCTGCGAAGATGCCACGACCTTTTGGGAGATAACCGCATTCATCAGTTCTGCATCAGAAGCGGTGAGAGGGAAGAATTTCAGTTTGCCAGATTGCATACTGACTTTCATCCATTTACCTTTGATGGTCTGAAGGAGACCGTGAGGGACCTGAAGGAAAAAAAGGCTCCGGTATATTTTACAATTGATCTGGACTGCCTGGATCCATCAGTATTTCCAGGTACAGGAACACCGGAGGCAGGAGGGGTAAGCTTCCTTGAGCTTCTTGATGCGATCCGCACTGTTTCCCAGACAAATATAGTGGGGGCAGACGTTAATGAGCTGGCACCTATGCTGGATGTAAGTGGTGTTTCCACTGCAACAGCATGTAAGGTTCTCAGAGAGCTGCTTCTGGCAATTACAGAATAAATCAATAATATGTAAACAAAAGCTGTTGAAAAACAGTTATATATCAATATGAAAAGGAGAATGATTATGAGCAGAGTACTTGTAATCGGCTGCGGAGGAGTAGCCAGTGTAGCAATTCAGAAATGTTGTCAGGCAGATGAGGTATTTACGGAGCTGTGTATTGCAAGCCGTACAAAGGAAAAATGTGATGCACTTGCAGAAAAATTAAAGGGAAAGACAAAGACTGTTCTTACTACAGCCAAGGTTGATGCAGATGATGTGGAGCAGCTGATCCAACTGATCAATGGTTATAAACCGGATCTGGTTATGAACATTGCACTTCCTTATCAGGATCTGACCATCATGGATGCATGTCTGGCCTGTGGCGTAAATTATATGGACACAGCGAATTATGAGCCGGAGGATACCGATGATCCAAAGTGGCGTGCCATTTATGAAAAACGCTGTAAAGAAGAGGGATTTTCCGCTTACTTTGACTATTCCTGGCAGTGGGCATATCGTAAAAAATTCGAAGATGCAGGGCTTACCGCACTGCTTGGCTGCGGATTTGATCCAGGCGTTACACAGGCATACTGCGCTCATGCATTAAAGCATGAATTTGACCAGATTGATACGATTGACATTCTGGACTGCAACGGCGGAGACCATGGATATGCATTTGCCACAAACTTTAACCCAGAAATCAATCTCCGTGAAGTAAGTGCACCGGGAAGCTACTGGGAAGACGGACACTGGGTGGAAATCCCGCCGATGGCAATTAAGAGAGAATATAACTTTGACCAGGTGGGAGACAAGGACATGTACCTGCTCCATCATGAGGAAATTGAGTCTCTTGCAAAAACAATTCCAGGTGTAAAACGGATTCGTTTCTTTATGACCTTTGGACAGAGCTATCTGGATCACATGCGCTGTCTTGAGGATGTGGGCATGCTTTCCACAACCCCGATCCAGTACAATGGACAGGAAATTGTCCCCATTCAGTTTTTGAAGGCACTGCTTCCGGATCCTGCAAGCCTTGGACCACGTACAAAGGGTAAAACAAACATTGGCTGTATCTTTACCGGCGTAAAGGATGGAAAAGAAAAAACCTATTATATTTATAATGTATGCGATCATCAGGAATGCTATCATGAGGTTGGAAGCCAGGCAATCAGCTATACAACAGGTGTTCCGGCAATGTGCGGCGCACTTATGATGCTGACCGGGAAATGGATCAAACCAGGTGTATATACAGTAGAAGAATTTGATCCGGATCCGTTCCTGGAGGCTCTTGATCAGTATGGTCTGCCACGCAGCGAAAGCCATAATCCGAAGCTGGTAGACTGATGGAAGAGCTGGATAAAAGAGCACCATTTACAGCAGCCGGCGGAAGCATTCCGCCGGAATTTCGGAACATAAAAACACCCTGCTATATTCTGGATGAAAAAGCACTCATAAAAAACGCAAAGCTTCTTGGTAAAGTGGCGAAGGAGACAGGCTGTAAGATGCTTCTGGCACAGAAGGCCTTCAGCAATTATGACTGTTACCGCTTTTTTGAGCCGTATCTTGCAGGCACAGAGGCCAGCGGACTGTTTGAGGCAAGGCTTGGTGCAGAGGAAATGCCCGGAAAAGAGGTACATGTATTTTGTGCCGGCTATCGGGCTGATGAATTTAAGGAGCTGCTTCATTATGCAGATCATATTGTGTTTAATTCTCCCTCTCAGCTTCTTCGTTTTGGCTTGATGGCGAAAAAAGCAGGGAAAAGCGTGGGGCTTCGGATCAATCCAGAATGCTCTACCCAGGAAGGACACGAGATTTATGATCCTTGTGCACCGGGAAGCCGCATGGGCACCACAAGAGCTCAGTGGGACGAAGCAATTTTAAAGAATCCGGAGCTTTTGGATTTACTGGATGGCATTCATTTTCACACTCTCTGCGAACAGGACTCGGATGATCTGGAGAAAACCCTTGCTTCTGTAAAGAAGAAATTTGGCGATCTGGTATCCCGGATGAAGTGGATCAATTTTGGCGGCGGCCATCATATTACAAGACCGGGATATGACATTGAACGACTTAAGCGATGTATTCAGATGGCAAAAGAGGAATGGAATGTAGAGGTTTATCTGGAACCGGGGGAAGCGTGGGCATTAAATGCCGGATTTCTTCTGACCAGTGTGCTGGATGTTTTGAAAAACGGAAAGACACAACTTGCGATTGTAGATGCCAGCGCAGCCTGTCACATGCCGGATGTACTGGAAATGCCCTATCGTCCGCTGCTTCTTGGAGCTGATGAGAGGGAAGAGGGAATTACCGTCCGGTTGGGAGGTCCCACCTGTCTGTCAGGAGATGTGATCGGAGACTATAAATTTGGTCAGCTTCCTAAATATGGAGATCTTCTTATGTTTGGAGATATGGCCATTTATACCACCTGCAAGAACAATACCTTTAACGGAATGCCATTACCTGATATCTGGCTCAGACAAGCCGATAACACTATGGTGCAGCTTACAGATTTTGATTATACAGATTTTAAAGGAAGACTTGGAAGGCGCAGATAGCGCCTTCTTTTTTAATTTGTACTTTAATGATTTGATTTTTTACACATCTTTATACAATCTTAATACGAAATCAGATACTCTTATACCATCTTTAAGGGCAATTATATATAATGGGATGCAACAAAAAAGTAATTGTTCGTAAGGAGTTCTGATTATTTATGCCGAAAAAATCATATAAGAAAAAACATCTGACATCTTTTCAGCTGATAATTCTGGGATTTGCAGGAGTGATCCTTTTGGGAAGCTTTCTTCTGATGCTTCCCTTTTCATCTGTTGATAGAACACTGACTCCGTTTCATGAGGCTCTTTTTACAGCCACTTCGGCGGTATGTGTTACAGGGCTTGTTGTGAAGGATACCGGAAGCTACTGGTCGGTGGCAGGCCAGACGATTATTCTTATGCTCATACAAATAGGCGGACTTGGAGTGGTAACTGTAGCTGCATCCGTTTCCCTTCTCTCCGGTAAAAAAATATCCCTCATGCAAAGAAGCACCATGCAGGATGCAATTTCTGCGCCTAAGGTTGGTGGAATCGTCAGATTGACAAGGTTTATTTTAAAGGGAACATTTTTGATTGAGGCTGCCGGGGCATTGTTTCTGCTGCCGGTTTTTTTACCGGATTACGGGGGAAGGGGAATCTGGCTGTCCGTCTTTCATTCCATCTCCGCTTTTTGCAATGCAGGATTTGATATTCTGGGAACCGCTGCCAATCCCTTTCCTTCCCTGACCGGGTATTCTGCAAATGCCCTTGTAAATGTGGTAATTATGCTTCTGATCGTCATAGGGGGAATCGGTTTTCTCACCTGGGATGATATTTATACGAACAAACTGAATTTTAAACGCTACCGCATGCAAAGCAAGATTATTCTTATGACTACCGCATGCCTGATTTTGTTTCCTGTTGTTTTCTTTTTCACCTGCGATCTGAAAAATTTATCCACAGGAAACCGTTTATTGGCTGCGGCGTTTCAATCGGTAACTACAAGAACTGCCGGATTTAATACCATTGACATTTCAAAGATGAGTGAACCCTCAAAGGCAGTTATGATATTGCTAATGCTGATCGGCGGTTCGCCTGGTTCTACAGCTGGTGGAATGAAAACCACAACATTTACAGTTCTTGTTTTAAATGCAATTGCCACATTCCGAAGCCAGGAAAATGCAGGGACCTTTGGACGAAGACTGGAAAATCATGTGATAAAAAATGCAGCAACAATCGCCATGCTTTATTTTGCATTGTTTTTTTGCGGCGGGCTTGCAATCAGTATATATGAAGAGCTTCCTCTTTTAGACTGTCTGTATGAGTCTGCTTCAGCAGTTGGAACAGTAGGACTTACATTGGGAGTTACGCCAAAGCTTCATATTTTTTCGCAAATTGTGCTGATTATACTAATGTATCTGGGACGTGTAGGTGGTCTGACCCTGATTTATGCGGTGCTTTCCGGAAAAAACAGGGGGAATGCAAAGCTGCCGCTGGAGAAAATAACAGTTGGATAAGAAGGAGAAAATAAAATTATGAAAAGTGTATTGCTTATTGGACTTGGAAGATTTGGCCGTCATATTGCCATGCAGTTAAGCCAGCTGGGGCATGAAATCATGGCAGTTGACTGGAATGAAGAAAGGGTAGATAAAGTATTGCCATTTGTGACCAATGCACAGATCGGCGACAGTACCAATGCTGAATTTTTGCGCTCCCTTGGAATTGGAAATTACGATATCTGCTTTGTGACCATTGGAGGAAGCTTTCAGAATTCCCTTGAAACCACTTCACTTCTAAAGGAACTGGGAGCAAAACTGGTAATATCCAGAGCTGAACGTGATGTTCAGGAAAAATTCCTTTTGCGAAACGGTGCCGACAAAGTGGTTTATCCGGAAAAGCAGGTCGCAAAATGGGCCTCTATCCGTTACACAGATGATCACATCCTCGACTATATGGAGGTGGATGCTTCCCACGCAATTTTTGAGGTGGAGGTGCCAAAAGAATGGGTTGGAAAAACAGTAGGAGGGCTGGACATCCGAAAACGCTACAACATTAATATTCTGGCAGTGAAAAATGAAGGAGAATTTGGTATTGCAATTTCCCCGGATACGTATTTTGAAGAGCACAATAAATTGCTGGTGTTAGGAGAATACAGGGCACTTCAGAAGTGCTTCCGCATATAGTCATTTGTTATAAAGATGTTGCTATAGAGGTGAAGATAATGGCAGAAGTAATGTTGATAGTTACTGTATTTTGTATGTTTGGACTTGGATTTTATATTGCAAATAAAGCAGATCAGTTTTGGGGCGAAATTCAGGAAAATACGGAAGAAAAGCAGCATTTATCAAAGACATTGTTTTTGAATACTCTTTCGGATGAAGAGCTGTTAAGAAAGATTCATGAGTGTAAAATTGAATATAAGGAAGCTGAAATTATAATTTTTGATGCACAGTCCAGGGATGAAAAAAAGGATTTTGACCATAATACAGTTGCATGATATAATTGCAAAAAAGGCAGAAAAAGGGAGCAGGCCGGATGAGCTTAATAACAGAGAAGAATAACATAAATTCAGAGGAACATATCCTTGTTTGTTTGTCAGCAGCACCCTCCAATAAAAAAATAATAGATACAGCGACCAAAATGGCAGAAGTGCTGCATGCACGTTTCACCGCCCTGTATGTGCAAACTGGTACAAAAGCAGAAGCCATGGATAAAGAAAGGCTGGAAGAGCATATCCGATATGCAGAAAAGCTGGGAGCAGAAATCGTAATGACTCATGGGGAAAACATACCGGTACAGATTGCAGAGTATGCCAGGCTGTCCAATGTTACCAAAATCGTGATTGGACAAAACAATGCCAGACGAAATCACTTTTTCGGCAGGATGACTCTGACAGAAAAGCTGATTGAGCTTGTACCGGACATTGATATCCATATTATCCCGGATGCAGTCAAAACCAAAACCTATCAGAAACGGCCATTTGCATGGTATATGGAAAAACCATCTGCAAGGGATTATTTCCTGACGGCTTTTATATTTGCAGTGTGTACCCTGATTGGTCTTTTGTTTCAGAAGCTGAATTTTACGGATACGAATATTGTAACCATATACATTCTGGGAGTTTTGCTTACCTCCATTGTGACAGATGGCTATCTTTGCAGTGTGGCAGGCTCTTTCTTAAGTGTTTTTTTATTCTGTTTTTTCCTGACAGAACCAAGAATGTCTTTTCAGACCTATGCTGTGGGTTATCCCGTGACCTTTCTCATAACGCTTATTTCATCTGTGCTTACAGGGGCACTTGCAGCAAAGCTGAAAACACATGCAAAGCTTTCCGCACAGCTTGCCTTTCGCACGCAGATTCTCTTTGATACAGATCGCTTGCTGCAAAAGGCAAAAGGAGAAAGAGAAATTCTTGATGTTACCTGTACACAGCTTCTTCGTCTTCTGAACCGTAATATTACAGCATATGTAGTAGAAAATAACGCTTTATCAGAGGGAAAGCTTTTCTCCGGGGCAGGAGAGGACACAGAAGACTTCCTGACAAAAGAAGAGCAGCAGATAGCCAGATGGACCTATGAAAACAGGCAGCGTGCCGGTGCATCCACACATCATTTTCCACAGGCCAAATGCTTATATCTGGCAATTCGAAGCGGGAACAATGTTTACGGTGTAATTGGAATACCGCTGCAAAAAGAAACATTGGATTCTTTTGAATACAGCATCCTGCTGTCTGTGATAAATGAATGTGCACTTGCAATGGAAAACGCACAAAATGCCATGGAAAAAGAGAAAAATGCAGTGATAGCCAAAAATGAACAGCTGCGGGCAGATCTTCTTCGGGCAATTTCCCATGATCTTCGAACTCCCCTTTGCTCCATTTCAGGCAATGCAGATATGCTTCTTAGCAACAGCGAACGCCTGGACGAAGCTACAAAGCACCAGATTTATACGGACATCTATGATGATTCTGAATGGCTGATCGGAGTTGTGGAGAATCTGCTTTCCATTACCAGGCTAAATGATGGGAGACTGAAATTTAAATTTTCAGATCAGCTTTTAGATGAGGTGATTGCAGAATCCCTGCGGCATATCAGCAGGAAACATGATGACTATAGAATTGTATCCGATTGCGAAGAGCTTGTTCTTGCACGTATGGATGTCCGCCTGATCATTCAGGTTCTGGTAAATCTAATTGACAATGCCATAAAATATACGCCGCCGGGTACAGTCATCTGCATTCAGGGAACAAAAACAGATGGAAAAGCGCAGATCAGCGTAAAAGACAATGGCCCCGGAATCCCAGACGAAATGAAGCCGCATATTTTCCAGATGTTTTATACCGGGAAAACAACAGTTGCGGACAGTCACCGAAGTCTGGGACTTGGCCTGGCACTTTGCCACTCTATTATAGAAGCCCATGACGGAACTCTGATACTGACTGACCATGATCCTCATGGATGTAATTTTACTTTTACTTTACCCTTAAGTGAGGTGACTTTAAATGAATAAAGCATTAATTCTGGTGGTTGAGGATGACAGACCTATAAGAAACCTGATCATTACTACATTAAAGACACATGATTATAAATATCTGGCAGCAGAAAACGGCTCATCGGCCATTCTGGAAGCGTCCTCCCATCATCCGGATATTGTTCTTCTGGATCTTGGACTTCCTGATATGGAAGGCGTAGAGGTGATAAAAAAAATCCGTACCTGGTCCAACATGCCGATTATTGTGATCAGTGCCAGAAGTGAGGATACAGATAAAATTGAAGCTCTGGATGCAGGTGCGGACGATTATATTACGAAACCATTTTCCGTAGAGGAATTACTTGCGCGTATTCGCGTTACACAAAGGAGACTTGCAATCACGCAGACAGGTGAACAGCAGGAAACCTCTGTTTTTACAAATGGTGAATTGAAGATAGATTACAGCGCCGGCTGTGCATATCTGAAGGACGAAGAATTACATCTGACACCCATCGAATATAAGCTGCTCTGTCTTTTATCCCGTAATGTAGGAAAAGTACTGACGCACACTTATATTACCCAGCAGATCTGGGGACGGTGCTCCGAAAATGACATTGCCTCCCTTCGCGTTTTTATGGCAACACTGCGAAAAAAACTGGAACGGGAAAAAAATGGGATGCAATATATCCAGACGCATATTGGAATTGGGTATCGTATGATTAATAAAAGCCATTTCGCCGGATGATATTCTGTGATATGATTCCCCTTAAGCAGACAAGGTAAATAACCAAAATCTGCTTAAGGGGATTTTTTTTCTGAAATCAGGGATATTTTTGGTTTTTATCCGTCTAATCTATGTAAATAAAAAAGCTGGCCGGCATGAAAGGTGGTAACGAATTGACAAAAGAAGAACTTGGACAGTTGATTCTTTCTTCAGAACGACAACTATATGCAACTGCAAAAACAATCCTTGCGGATGATCAGGATTGTGCCGATGCAATACAGGAATCAATTGTAAAAGCATTTACAAAAATTCATACATTAAAAAAGGATCGTTACGCAAAAACATGGCTGATACGAATACTGATCAACGAATGCTATAACATTGCGAGGCAAAACAAAATGAGTGAGCAGTTAGATGAGTCCTATGTTGAAAATCTGACCTGGCACGAGGAACATTATGACTACAGCGAGCTTTATAAAGCAGTCAATACCCTTAAGGAAGAACTGAGAGTACCGGTTATTTTGTACTACATGGAAGAATTCAGTGTAAAAGAGGTTGCACAGATTCTTGACATATCAGAAGGCGCGGTACAAAAGAGACTTGCAAGAGCCAGGGAAAAACTAAAAAAAGTCGTTCAATTAGAGGAGATATTTGCATGAGATTAGACGGATTAAAAAATGATTTGCCGGAAACACCGGATTTTATTCACAATATGATACAGGAAGAGGTTGCAAGACAGACAAAAATAACGAATATGGTTCCAATGAAAAAGAGACACAAATATAAATGGAAAATGGGACATGCTGCAGCTGTTGCGTTAATTTGTATAATGGGAACATCTGCGGCAGCCTATGCAGGAACCAAGCTGTATTACATGTATTTGGAGCATAGGGGGGAATATAGTGTTGCCACAGGAATTAATGTGGACGAAGGCGCAAAGAAGACAAAGCTTCCCAAAGAAATAAAAGATATAGAAATTTCAGCCGGATATATTCCTGAGGGAATGGAATGGATGGATGACTACAAGCTAAGTTATTCGGACACACCATACCTGGGCGGTATTTCCATATCCTCTGTGCTTATAGATCAGGATGATCTGGGCAAGACATGGATCGATAAAGGGGTTATTGAAAGCGAAGAACTGACCTTTGGTGAACATGAGGGCGTATATGTGAAGCTGTTGGACCTGAAACAGGACAAATCCTTTGATAAACGGATATATCTGTTTTATCCGGAAGAATATCGGGTATTCACTATTTACTTTGGCGATGATGTTACAAAGGAAGATGCCATTAAATTTGCTGAAAATATGACCATCACAGAGAAAGAAGACCTAATTGAAACAAAGGGACTGCAAACCTGGAGTGATATGGTAGATCCTGTGGCAGATACAGGCGAAATCAGAAACAAAGTTGCGGAGGATCAGATCACCATAAATGGCATTGGGGATACCATGGCGTTAGAAGCAATGTATGAGGATACAGAAGGAAATACGGATATTTCCGATGGGATTTCGGTTTGTGCAGACAGCATTCAGGTTTTGGATAACCTTAGCGTACTTGAGGGAGCAGACATTCCGGAAGAATGGAAAACGGCTGTTACAGGTGATGGCAAGCTCAAACAGAACCATTTATCTTATGTTAAATCCGGTGACGGAGAAAATACATTGGACAAAGTTGTAGACGAAGCAGCTGTAAATCAGAAGCTGGTTTATGCACAGGTTACCTATACCAACAATACAGATGCTGAAATGAGAAATATTTTATATCATGGCAGCCTGGTGACAATCAAACATGAAAACGGTTCGTACAGGATTTATCTCCCATCTGAAGAGCCTGGTGATGGCTACGATTATTACATGGAAGATGGCGTGGCAAAAACAGGCTCCATGACATATTGCAGTGCGGTGGAAGATTATGGAAACGGCGGCAATTATATTGGAGCATTGGCTCCGGGAGAATCTGTTCAGGTGGTGATGGCATGGATCGTGGATGAAACGGACCTGGATAACCTGTATCTGAATCTGAATTCAGATGGCGGCTTTGTTGAATTTACAGATTCAATGCTAAAGGGAGGACTGGTTTCCTTCTAAATCATAAAGCTGGTGCCGGATTTTATAATAGTCCGGCATCGGCTTTTTGACCTTTTGCCCCTGGTATCTTCTATATGGAGTCGCGGGCTATCAGTATTACATCCAGAAGAGCCTCTTTCCCTGTATATGCAGCTGGATTTTCAATTGCTTTTAAAAGCTCTGAAACAGCCAGCTCAGCTTTTTTCTCCATGTCCTGGTGAATGGTAGTAAGCCTTGGAACTGTAAGACGGGCATATGTAATATCGTCAAATCCCGCAATTCCAATATCTGCAGGAATGCAAACACCTCTGGTGGCAAGATAACTGATAGCCTCTATTGCATAAAAATCAGACAGAAAAAAGACCGCAGTTTTTTGAGGAAAAGGAATCCGTCGTATTAATTGCTGATAGAAGCTTTCTCTGGTGAGAGTGGTTTCTCCGATATTGATAAAACGGATTTTTTTTTTTCTGTTTTTTTCTGTAAGCCTGGCAAACATTTCTCTTGCCCCGTTCCAGCGTGTCTGATCAATACCATAATCACTGGTTGCACAGACAAAGATATCGTGATAGCCACATCCCAGAATATATTCGATCATACGGGAACCGCCGGTGAAATCATCCAAACCAATGTTAGTTACAAAAGGGCTGCCCTGAGAGCTTCCATAGGCATCAATAGAAATAACTGGCTTGTGAATCAGAGACCAGATCTTATTGCAGTCATTTCGAGAAAAGGATAAGGCAACAACACCATCAATATTCCATGCCATTACAGTGTGGAAAACTTTATTTACATCATCTGTGGAATACAGCATGATATAATATCCCTGCATTTGCAGCTTTTCTTCAATAAATCCGATGATTTTCCCATAAAATGGATCAGATATTATAGAATTTTCATATTTTCTATGTGCATGTATGACCAGAGCAATCATTCTGGAGCTGGTGTTATTTAATACGTTCAGTCCTAATTTTTGCACATATCCCATTTCCTGAATCAATTTTTCAATTAATTCTATTGTAGCAGGAGAAACCTTCTTTGTCTTTCCATGAATTACATTTGATACTGTAGTAGTACTTACTCCGGCACGATTTGCAATATCTTTGATTGTTGTCATATAAATACTTCCTATAATTGATTTATCAAATTATAGCAAAGCTTTTGGCGCTTGTCAAAAGTACACAAAAACAAAAATATTCTATTATACATTAAGTAGGTTATATACATAACCTATTGACGAATGACAAACATGATGATATGTTTATTTTACATAAGTTATGTACATAACTTAGTGAAAATTATGGATAGCCTGCGATTTCAGATAAATTACTGTTAAGACCCCATAAAGTAAGAGTCTGCAGAATTTGTTCTGAAGCCAGATGAAAGGAAGAATGAGATGATCAGAAAATACCGATATGGCACGCCATTTGATACAGAGGCCTTGATTAAGAATGTTGACAGCGCGAATGGAGAATTTCCCTACGGAAAAATCAGTCTGGACAATGGCTTTGATTTTACATATATAATGGATGAGGATGATATCGTCTATGGGCTTGGAGAAGCGAACCGTGGAATCAACAAAAGAGGATATTGTTATATCAGCAATTGTACAGATGAGCCCAATCATACGGAAGACAAGCGCTCTTTGTATGGCGCGCATAACTTTATTATTATAAGCGGTAAAACTACATTTGGTCTGTTTTTCGATTATCCATCAGCAATTACCTTTGACATCGGATACACCAGAATGGATACCTTAAAGGTTTCCTGTGGAGCGGCTGACCTGGATGTATATGTGCTTGAAGGGGAGTCTGCCTATGACATTGTGAAGCAGTTTCGTCATGTAATCGGACGCAGCTACATTCCTCCGAAATTTGCTTTTGGTTTCGGCCAGAGCAGATGGGGCTACACGACAATGGAAGATTTTCGCAAGGTGGCAGCAGGATACCGTGAGAATCATATCCCATTAGACATGATCTATATGGATATTGATTATATGGATGCTTATAAGGATTTCACCGTAAATCCGGAAAATTTCCCTGATTTTCCTGCATTTGTAAAAGAAATGAAAGAACAGGATCTTTATCTGATCCCTATCATTGATGCTGGTGTGAAGGTTGAAAAGGGCTATGATGTTTACGAGGAAGGGGTAGAAAACCGTTACTTCTGCCAGAGAGAGGACGGAAGTGACTTCGTTGCAGCCGTATGGCCTGGGGATACCCATTTTCCAGATGTTCTGAATCAGGATGCCAGAAGGTGGTTCGGTGATAAATACCGTATTCTTATTGACCAGGGCATCGAAGGCTTCTGGAACGACATGAACGAGCCGGCTATTTTTTATTCCTCTGAGGGACTGGAAGAGGCAAAAAAGCTTGCCGGAGAATTTGCACAGGATCAGGATGGCAGGATTCATGTCTGGGAAATGCAGGGCAAACTAAACGGGATTGCCAATAATTCAGAGGATTACTGTAGATTTTATCACAATGTAAATGGTGAAAAGATCCGTCATGATAAGGTACACAATCTCTTCGGCTACAACATGACAAGAGCAGCCGGCGAAGCCTTCCGGCGCATTGACCCGCAAAAGCGTTTCCTGATGTTTTCCAGATCCTCCTATATTGGAATGCACCGCTACGGTGGAATCTGGATGGGAGATAACAAGTCCTGGTGGTCACATATTCTTCTGAATCTGAAAATGCTTCCATCTTTGAATATGTGCGGCTTTTTGTATACAGGTGCTGATCTTGGAGGATTTGGTGCAGATACAACCAGAGATCTGGTGCTTCGCCATATGGCACTTGGCGTGTTTACGCCTCTTATGCGGAACCATGCAGCTCTTGGAACAAGAGAGCAGGAATGCTACCAGTTTGAGGATATTGAGGATTTTCGCAATGTAGTAAATGTCAGATACCGTCTGGTACCGTATCTGTACAGTGAGTACATGAAGGCTGCTTTAAATGATGATATGTATTTTAAACCTCTTGGCTTCGTTTACCCGGATGACAAGATGGCGGTCCGGATAGAGGATCAGCTGATTCTTGGAAACGAGATTATGATCGCTCCTGTTTACCAGCAGAATGCAAGAGGACGCTACGTATATCTGCCTGAGGAAATGAAGTTTGTAAAATTCCTTGCCGATGGAACTATTTCGGAAGAGGTTCTGCAAAAAGGTGTTCATTATGTAGACATTGCATTAAATGAGGTTCCTCTCTTTATCCGCAATCACAAATGTATCCCTGTTGCTGAAGCTGCCCAGTGCGTAAAGGACATTGACACAGCAAAGCTGCAGCTTCTTGGCTATGATGGCAGCAGCTATCTTCTGTACGAGGATGATGGAATCCATAAGGAATATGAAAACCCGGAGAATTACAGGAAATTAACAAAATAAGCAGGTGCTTAGTGAAGCAGTTGTTACCAGGACGTGAGTTCGCAATGTATATTCATCGCAGGTCGTCGCAACACTTCGCCGAGCTAACTGTCAACTG